>Ga0183260_10003555_pt1 | contig 12562 bp, 14 predicted proteins | sample AntDrymUQ4972206_2_FD_129768 | JGI IMG/M metagenome (GOLD analysis project Ga0183260, IMG submission 129768) | Polar desert sand microbial communities from Dry Valleys, Antarctica - metaG UQ497 (22.06) (version 2) (version 2) | ecosystem: Environmental > Terrestrial > Soil > Desert | place...
AACAAGCAGGTCAACAAGAACAACAGAACCAAACCGGACAACAAGCAGGTCAACAACCACAACAAAACCAAAGTCAAGGTCAAGGACCATTAGACCAAATACAGGGAGCTGTTAGAGGTTTATTGAGTGGAAATTAATAGGTATCTAATTTTATAATACTAATATAATAAAATAGATACCCAACAATATTTTATTTTATTTTATTTTATTTGCATTTCAATCATCAATATAAAAAAAAGTCTTTGTAAAGAATGGGTTAAAGACTTTTAGCAATGGGACTTAGATTCCACGATAATTCTATATGTTGGCCAACAGGGCGAAAACTAGTTGGAAATTGTTTATTTTATTGGTTTGGACTTTCAATTGCCGTAGAAATAATTTGTTTTTTTTAGTTTACGTGATTATCTTAAACCTTGTCTGCCGTGTCTTGTCTCCTATGTAGTTAAATATCTATTAACAAATAGCAAAATTTTTATTGTCTCTAAATACGTTTATATTTTTATAGAGATATCAAAATACCGGTAGAAAAAATAACTGTCCAAATCTAATATTAAACAAACATCATCTAATACTTTGTTGAAAAAACCTGAAATATTGCCTGTGGCTGTAGTTATACCTGCATTTAACGAAGAAACAACTATTCATAAAACACTTGAGAGTTTAAAGAACCAAACATGTTCACCTGAAAGCATTATAGTAGTAGATGATTTCTCATCCGATAAAACTGGGGATGTTGCTAAATCCTATGGAGCTACTGTATTAAGAACTCCAGAAAACAGCGGGAATAAAGCAAATGCACAATCTTTTGCACTTCCTTTTGTAAAAAGCAAATATGTCGTTTCAGTCGATGCTGATACTATTCTTAGAGCAGATAGCCTGGAAAGGATGTTTGTGTTTATGGAGTCACATCCTGATACGTCCGCGGGTTGCAATTTTGTTCTTCCGCAAAAAATTGAGACCGTTTGGGAACGGGGACGATTTCTTGAATATATGTTTGTATTTTCTTTTTCAAAAAGAGTTCAGCAATGGTATGGAAGACCCTTAACCATTTCAGGATGCTTTTCCATTTTTAAAACCAAGGACGTAAAAAAAATTGGAGGGTGGAGCGCAAGAACAATGCTGGAAGATATTGATTTAACATGGACATTCTATGAAAATGGAAAAATTGTGCAGTGTTTGCCCGAATCTTTTTGCTTCCCATTGGAGCCTGACAATTTTAAGATGATGTCAAAGCAGCTTAAACGTTGGTCTCATGGTTGGTTTCAAAATGTATTGTTACATGGAAAGAACATAATGAAAATACCTGGGTTAAGAGAACAGGTATCAGTGGGTACAATTGATGCACTATTTGGATCGCTTTTTTTGCTGATTATTCTGCCTTTGTTGTCTGTATTTTTGCAAAATTATTCGCTGATTATATTCACTCTTTCAATCGATATTCTTCTCTTCTTGATACCCTCATTAATAATTGGTTACAAAATAAAGCATTTGAAAAAGGTTGTTACTTCTGTTCCGGCATTTCTCCTGCTAAAGATAATAAATATTTATTTTATATATGAGGCATTTTTTTCAGAGGTTATCCTGAAAAAGCGTTTGACGCTCTATGAAAAAGGACATTAGTGAGTAGAATATGTCAGCAGGAGCTTCAATATCTGGAATTGGGGGATTGTTTTATATGGTAATGCTTATAGTTGGAATGTGTTTTAAATCAGGTAAAATACTAAAAGATGCTGGAGTTTATTATGCGACCATATTAGTCATTAGTTTCACTCTTTTTATGGGTTTGTTGTCGATTCTATTTGTTTATGGAGCAAATGACATGCATTGGTAAATCTGCGTGGGTATGTTTTTTTGCTTTTGATGGATGTTACAGAAAAACATGATGGAATAAATGAAAACAATTAATCGAGCATTAGTTACCGGGGGGTCTGGTTTTATTGGAAGTCACATAGTTGATGAATTGATTGACAGGGGGATAGAGACTTATGTCCTTGATGATTTAAGTAGTGGAAATTTAAATAATTTGTCTAAAAATAAAAAAAATAAACTGTTGCATATAGCATTGGGCAGTATCTCCAATATCAGTCAAATATTTAAAAATATTGAGGATATGGATGTAGTCTTCCATCAAGCTGCGATTGCTAGTGTTGCTAAATCTGTAGAAGATCCAAAATCCGTTTTCAAGTCAAATGTTGCATCGTCAATGGAAGTATTGGATTACTGTGTTAATTCAAAAGTAAAAAAGTTAATTTTTGCATCGTCATCAGCTGTCTATGGGGATGTTAAAGCAAGTGTATTACATGAGGATTTGCTTTGCAAACCTACTTCACCATATGGTTCTTCTAAACTTGCTGTTGAAAACTATCTTCATTCTTATTGGAAAACCTATGGGCTTGAATGTGTGGCATTAAGGTATTTTAATGTATTTGGCTCTAGACAAGGTAACAACCCATATAGCGGTGTAATAACAATTTTTGTCAATAGGATATTAAAGAATCTTAAACCCATGATTTTTGGTGATGGATTGCAAATAAGGGACTTTATCAATGTAGATGACGTTGTAAAGGCAAACATGCTTTCAATGATGTCAAAAAATGCAACTGGAGAGGTTTTTAATATAGGCACAGGAAGCGGCACGACAGTTTTAGATTTAATTCATATGTTGTATGATTTGATAGGCAACGAAAAAATAAACCATGTGTTTTTAAAAAGCAGACTTGGTGACATACAAGCGAGCATTTCATCTATAATCAAGGCAAAGAGCCTGATTAATTTTCATCCCCAGGTGAATATTGAAAATGGCCTAAAACAGTTTGCAGAATGGTCTGCTAAAGAATCGGATGGTGGAGTAAAACAAAATAATCTAATAAAAAATGCTAAAAGCATAAGATAAAGCATATTTAATTTTCTATAGTTTAATTGAAAATCATCTATGGTAATTTAAAGACTTTTAGTATTTGGAATATTTTCCTTACTTTTATAATTTTTATTAATGGTGTTAATTTCTTGATATGTTTAGGTGGAAAATTAAGATTCCAATATTTATATTGAGACACTGACTTTTATTGAGAATATAATCATGTTGTGTATTTTCATAATTAACGATATTTTAAAGTTAAAGCATTATAGGCATCTTTAAGTTATTTATCTACATTTATATTTAGTTTTTTTTTTTTAGTAACAAATTTAAATCATTATCTATAATAGTACATAATAATGATAATAAAATATTTTTCATTTTTATTACTTTCAGTGTTTTTGATACCCTTAATACAAACTGCTAATGCGCAATCAATATTGGATCAAATTGGCGGGGCATTTAACAATTTAACCTCTCCTGGAGGGCAGTCACAATATAGTATCACAGGCCAAGATGCATTTTCACCAAATGTCAATACCACCCCATCTGGGCAATCACCAAGCGGCACCAACACCACCGCAGGCCAGGCAGGGCAATCACCAAGCGGCACCAATACCCAGGCTGGAGCAGGCGCATCAGATGGGCGTCAAGATTTGGCTAGTCCCGCTGGAGAAAAAGCTTTTGAAGAAGGCCTGTCTACCGCAGATCAGGCTGGTCAAGCACCGCTTATAGCACGTCAAACATCCAATAATACCGGTGGCCAATTCGAATCAACTTTGAAAAAACCTGCAGGCATGGCTGGGGTTATACAGGATACTCCTAATTATGACAAAGTAGTACCTAATGCAGGAGAAACTACTAGTAATGCTGTAATCCAAGCCAATCAATCTGAAAACAACGTACAAACCTCTACTGCTAAATATCCAAGCAATGGATCTAGGCCCTCTGTTAGTGGTTTAACCGATGTCCGACCCTCAGAATATATGAATTATACATCTGAATTAAATAAGGCAAATATAGGCGGTAATGACACACCTAAACTAGCTACTACTATTGGCGATGCGTTTAAGGACACCTCAAAAACTATTGGTGATGCTGTAGGAAACATAATCCCCAAATAACTTAAATCTTTCTTTATTAATCGCTTTATAAAATTCCAATCCTGCATTTGCCATAAAGTTGATGTATAAATTAATACGAGGTGTTTAAAATGTATTGTAAATATGCTCTTGAATATTTAAAATTGGATACAACCTCTTAAATTCATTTGCTTTATGCTGTATTTTTAATTATTCTGATTTTTACCAAATCTTCTTTCCAATTTCCAGTGTTGCTGGGGGAAAATGGCATTATATTCCATTATTAATATCGAGGTAAAAGGTTATAAAATCAATAATGATGGGTTATTTCATACTAAAAAAATGACTTTATAAGTTATATCTATTCTAAATAGTTCATCTGTTGCCATGCAGCAAACTTGCCCTCAATAATCATAACGCATTGACGGGTGTGGTTTTGTGAAAAGTGTGGATGAGTTGAGTTTGAACTTTTAATAAGCAATGCGTCATGTCGCACATTGTTAAATATATTCCCATTGTATTGCTTGTCTTGATTTGGCAGTTGTGGTTTGTGACCGCGAATTGTCATATTGCCAATTAATGTTTGTTATTTCCTGTTTGATAAATATTTTAAATTGTTTTGCCCAATTTGATAAAGGCTGTAGGGTTGTAACTCTGTGTATGCGTTATTTTATTAGAGAAGATGGTAAGTTTTGTTATTTTCAGTCCATTAGTTAATTCGCCGATTGAATGCAAATGAAACTGAAATTACCTGTTGGGTAAAATGGTTTAAATTTTGCCGTTAGTTAAATTGAAGTTTTGCAGGTGTATTTTTATAAAGTAAAAAAAATTGTTAAAGCGCCCGGGCCGGGATTCGAACCCGGGTCGAAGGAGTGACAGTCCCCCATACTGGACCGGACTTTACAATGCAATCTAATGCATTTCTATACTACCCGGGCACTTCTAATTTTTTGAAGGTAAAGCCATTAAAATGTTTGGATCACCTAATTACCAACAAAAAATGATTTCCTAGATGAAATATCAATTAAAGTAAATAGTTTTGTCAGTTTTAACAGGTTTAAATTAGTGTCAGAATAAATTTTAAATTATGCTTGAACAGGCTGATGATGACTTTCAATCTGTATTCTTTGAGCTTGCGGGGGATCTTAGACTGTATATGTTAATGAAATTGTCATCAAAACCGTATCGTTTGTCCCAATTGGCGAATGAATTGCACGCAACTATCCAGGAATCTCATAGAAATATCAACAGGCTGATTGATTCGGGTTTTGTAAAAAAAACTGGAGACGGCGACTTGGTATTGACACCATATGGAAAAATCATTGTAGCTTTGATCCCAAACTTTAATTTTCCTTTTATCCATAAGGAATATTTTCAAGAACATGCTGTTAGTAACCTTCCTTTAAAATTTATTCAAAGAATAGGTTCACTGAATAACTGTGAGGTTGTTGTGGGTGTGATGGCGGTCCTTCAGCGCTGGAAAATGGTGTACAACAACTCTCGCATGTATATCAGGGAAATTATGTCTCAAGTTCCAATAGATTTAATAGAAACAATTGCAGAACGCATCAATAATAATGTAAAGTTCTCTTATATTTTTCCTAATGACGTTGTGATTCCCAAAGGGAGAACTGAACTTTTAAAAAAACTGGGATGGGCAAACATGATTTTTAAAGGAATGGTAGAGCGACGCTTGGTTGATAAAGTTAGCATTGTAATTATCTTCAATGAGAATGAATCCTGCATTTCTTTTCCTACTCTAAAAGGGGAACCTGATCTTAATATCATGTTCTACAGTAAAGACGAATCCTTTCATGAATGGTGTGAGGATTTTTTTAGCTATGAATGGACGCGCTCAAAACAGTTTGATGAGTCTAAATTAAGTCCAGAAATCTAGTTAATCGTTTTTCTTTATTCAATCTAATAAATCATCTTTTTATATTTGTTATAAGTCTTATAGGTATATGCCAGAAGCCTTTGTGCTAATGAATGCAGAGTTGGGTAGTGAAGAGTCTATCATTAATGAACTAAAAAAAATAGATTTGGTAAAAAATGTTTTTCAAGTGTATGGTGTATATGATATAGTGGCTCTTGTGGAGGGAGAAACCATGGATAAAGTTAAAGAGACTATTACTTGGAACCTTCGAAAATTAAATGGGGTTAAGTCAACTTTAACCATGATTGTTATGGAGTAAACTATACTTTTACTTTTACTTTAATTTTGGCAAACAATAGCAACTTTAATTTACACCTTCGATTCCTAAATACATGTGCGATTATTTTCTAAAAAAAATGAGAAGGACAACACCAAAAAAAAATGCAAATCTTGTGATATGGTCTTTGAGGATGATGACAGGTTAAGACGTCATGCTAGAAAGGCCCACAGTGAGAAAAATAGCGATATGCCAAACTTTAATCCCTTTGGAACATAATTTGCTTTTTATTATTGGTCTTTTAAAATAGTCAAATTTACTATGTTTCCGATCAATGATGATGCTCCAAGAACTATTGGACGGCCATTTATTAATTATGGTTTAATTGCGGTTAATGTTATTATATTTATTTATGAAGCAATCGTGACGTCTTATTTCTCTAATAGTTTTGCCCAGTTTAGCTTATTTTCAAATTACGGTGCTGTTCCAAACCTCATTTTGTCTGGCCAGAATCTTGGCTCACTCTTTACCTCAATGTTTATGCATGGTGGCATAGCCCACCTAATTGGAAACTTAGTTTTTCTTTATGTTTTTGGAGATAATTTGGAAGGTCGTTTTGGGCACTACAAGTACCTAATGCTGTACCTATCTTGGGGTGTTGTTGCCTCATTTACGCACAGTATTTATGCAGTTTCGACAGGTGATGGGAACATACCTGCAATTGGTGCGTCTGGTGCAATATCTGGGGTCCTTGGTGCCTATCTGATTTTCTTTCCTCATGCTAAAATACATACGATAATCTTGGCGTTTTTCATTACTACCGTGAGAATCCCTGCTTTGGCGTATATCCCATTTTGGTTTATAATGCAACTGATTTTTGCATTAATTGGCCAATCAGGTGGTGTTGCATACCTTGCCCATATTGGGGGGTTTTTAGGAGGGGTAGGTACTGCCTTTATATGGAAATCTTTTTCCCCGCCATTTGATGGTTCCATCCCTGAATCTAGAATAAACAGAAAAAGCCAACAATATCCGACTCTAAAAAGTGATGTTTCTGATAAACATGTTCCTCCGGAAATTATATCTGGAAACGGTTTTTTGGATGTGATCATTCAAGTTCGCGGTGTTGATATGGATTCAAACATTCAAGCAAAATTTGATAGTTCTACTAATAATCTATCGGTAAAAATACTGGATCTTAACAAAACCTATTCAGTTGAGATTCCCAATCCTGATAGTTATGCTTTTGAGGTTTCATCTGTTACAGTTATCAATGGTATCGTTAAGATAAGATTGGTCCGCCTTTCCTAATCACTTTTTAGATGGATGCACAAAAAAAAATTTAAATAGATTTATAAGCCATATTTTTGCATTTTGTTATACAATGTCTCAGCATCAACCTCCAAATGTTGGTGGAGGAAAGATTTCACGTAGGGATTTCTTAAAATTGCTTGCTGCTGCAGGAACTGTTATGACTTTTACACCTTTTGTTGATTGGGGAAAGTTTTTGCCTAATCCAAAAGAAGCTAGTGGTGAGAGAGCAAAGGTAGTTTTGCCTGATGGCTCACAAGCAAATGTTAACAAATTTAAAGTCAATCACTCTGAAGCAGTTGTTTATCCTATGAGCGAGGACCCCGCTTTAAATGAAGAAGCTTTTAGAACATGGCAATTCATACGTCTCCCGGCGGAATTGGGTGGTGAAAAAAATGACCATACTGCTTTTCGTATGTATAGTATGGTCTGCTTACATTTATGGTGTTTATGGAAATACTGGCCAGAAGATGGGAGAAAACGTGGGGAATGCCCTTGTCACGGTACAATGTATGATCCCATGAATGGAGCGGCTTTTGCAGGGCCAGCGGCATTGCAGGCTCCACCTTCAAATGTTTTGCCTATGTTGGATTTAGAAGTGGATGATCAAGGCAATGTCTGGATTCAGCCTCCTAATTGGAGTCCTTCTGCAAATGGTGTTGTAGGATATGGGCGCTACCTTAAGTAGTCAAGATAATAGCCTAGTAAGGCTGTTTAGGTGGATCTATGCCGGTCTGGATCGCACTATATTTATGGGATTAAAGTTTACATTTCCTGCCAAGTTTGTAAGCCCGCTTGGATTCCTTGGCATGCTTACTTTTGTTGTTTTTATTATTTTGGGCATAACCGGTGCCCTTTTGATGTTGTGGTATGAACCAATACTTAATAGAGCTTGGGATAGTGTTGAGAGAATAAACGATACCATTCCATATGGTTTTCATATTCGCAATATCCACTATCATGCCTCCAATGCAATGGTTATGCTGGCCATTTTGCATATGTACTATCAGTTTTTCAGCGGTAGGTACAAAATTAGAAACGAAATCCTTTGGGTAACGGGCATACTTATAGGTGTTTTGACCATTCTGGAAGCTTTTACTGGCTATGACATTATTTTCAGTGAGCGTGCGGAACTGGCCATTTCAATTGCCGCCTCGCTGACGAATTCGATACCTATTTTAGGACCTGATATGATGAACGCCTTTTTCGGATCAGGTTTCCATGACTTTGTACTTCGATTCTACGCCTTTCACGTGTTCTTTTTACCTATTGTGTTATTGGGATTGATGGTGGTGCATTTCCCACGGTTTTTGGTATTTGACGTACCTATGGTTATGGCTGTAACCGGAGCTATAATGCTAACAGGCGGTGTGTTTCCGGTAGATATGGGACTCAAATTTGATCCGAACGTGCCGCCTGGTATCACTGTTCCCGAATGGTATCTGACTGGATTGTATTCCTTTTTAAGGAGTGGTTACGACAAATTTACAACTGGAGTACTTTGGCCAGGGCTTTTTATCCTGACACTGTTAATCATTCCTTTTATAGATAGATATAAAAAATTCTCATGGAAAGATAGGCCTATAATATCTGCGATAGGCATAACCAGCATTGCACAAATAATGGTCACTACGTACTGGGGTTTCTATATCGATCCAGACAGAACAAAGTCTTTGCTAGAGCGATTGGTGATAGATCCTATATTTTTGTTTACTGTAATGGCGTTGATAGTTCCGCTATCATTTGGATTTACATATCTTATGATAAAACTAGCCAAAAACGCAGAGATGAATGCTAAAAATCAGAAGAAAACTACAGAAAAAAGCCCTATACAGCTGCCTGAAAAATGGCTATACATCATATTTGTCTGCCTTATCGGCTTCCAAGTATATTTGAATATTGCAACGTACTACGCATTGTTGAATGGGATGAAAAACTTCTCACTGTTTTTGGTTGGCATAATAATGCTGGTGTTTGCTGGAATGTTTCATCTATATAGGTATGGCAAAAACATTCCAAAATCAAATGTTCAAGTTATATCTTCCAAAAAACATCGCTATGATCTTCCGTCCCTAGGCAATAAGATGCTCCGTAGAGATATGCCAAAGAACAAGGTGTTGACAGGGTCAACGGTTTCATCACTACCTGATAACTCTGATATCAAAACCAATGAAGAAAAACCAATCGAAAATCCAAGCATCAAAACTCCATCCACAACCTCTTCATCCACAACCTCTTCATCCACAACCTCTTCATCCACAACCTCTTCATCCTAATTTTTTTATTTTTTTTTGGTTGTTCTCATAAGATATTTTTTTATTTTTCCCCTGAAAAAACCAAAATGTAAATCAGTTTTGATAAAATGGTGGATACCTAATTGAAGATTATCGATAAAAATAATAAAAATATATTTATTATCTTGGTTGCCTAGTGTACCTGTTTGGAAAGAGTCAACAAACATCAAATAAGCGGTATTAGCATAGTGTCTTTTATAATAGTTGTAGCTATTAGTTTAACATATTATCAATTTGTATTTATGCCAACTTTAAGTGCCAAACCTATAGTGGCGGAGGAGATACTAAATCCCTCAGAGCCAATCCAGGCCTCAATTGTTGAAGGTTCGTCCCAGCCGTCACAAACTAATACTTACGAGCCAAAGGAGATAATTGGTAAATTGGGAACCTCGAACAAAGTGGTGTGGACAAATAACGATGTGGTACCCCATACGGTAACTACTGATAATGACTATGAAGACCCTACAAATGGGCGATTTGATACCATGCCTACTATTGGATTGATACCACCAGGAGGAACTTTTGAATTTACTTTCACCGAAGACGGGGAATATTCTTATCATTGTGAACCTCACCCATGGATGACTGGCAAAGTTTCCATTCAAAAAGACTTTAGCTAATGTATATGTTCTCTAATTTTTTTTAATTTTAATGAATTTTACGTTTGATGCAATCTCTTTGTGCTCTTGAATTAGTGTCACCCTGAATTTTACATTAGATTCGGTAGATTTGGGAATGTGTCTTGTAAAAGCTTTAAATTTTATTGTTTTAGGATCTTGCAAATCTTTTTTTAAAATTGATAGCCTCGCATATGGATGGTTTATTTTTTTACTGTCAATTTCTGTGTAAGTAAAAACATCTGATGAGTCCTCTATTTGTGAATTGATGCTTAAACTGTCAAACCTCCCAGAATAATCTATTGTAATTCTTCCGTCAACCTCTTTTCCTCCGTCAACCTCTTTTTCTGTGATTGCTAAATCGATATTCTTGCCTTCATTGTTATTTTTGTTTTTCATGCTATAGTTTTTTTGCATGGTTTTTAATTTATGTATTTTTTCACGGTTATTGTTTATTATATGGTATTGGGCAATCATTTTATTATGTGTTTGGAGTGTTTTCCTTTTGTTTTCCCGTTATGGTGTCCTATGTGTTTTGTCTATAGGTTTAACCCATCTTCTCTTTGTTTCGTCAAATATGAAATCTACTGAATCCGAATCCGTATTTGCTGCTTTGTTTTGGTTCTGGTTTTCTATAGATTCTTTGTGTGCTCCATCTATTTCTACTTGTGATATTTGAAACTCATTTGCCTCGACCGTGTTTTCAATTGTTATCTCTATTCTCTCCAGTCCTTTGTTGAAATCTATATTATCTTTGTGGGTTAGCAGAAACGCTGTTTTTTTTTTTATAATGATTGGTTCTTGGTGTCCTGTGTGTTTTGATTCATGAACATCCACAATGGTTGATTTAAGTCTTAATCCTTTTTTTCCTCTTCTTTTTTTAACATTCTTTATGATTTCTATTAAATTAGACCACTTATCCATTGGGATGAACTCAAAAAAAGGAGTTTTTTTATCTTTGATAAACTCTATTTCTAAAATGCTTGCATATTCATAGTCAGGTTCTATTTCATTTTCATCAACATCATACTTGGAAAATAGATTGTTTATTGCTTGTGTCTCCCCCAACGAAAGACCAAAATGATTTATTATGATCTGAAACAAAACCGCTTGATTTTCGAACTTAAATAATCAAATAAAATAATAAACAAAAAAAAGGGAAACCCTTTTTTATTTTTGATTACCAGTGGTGTGTCTCGTCGGGTATTAGTCCTATTTGTTCTTTTTGGAAATATCTTTCAAGTTCTTGTGTCCATTTTTCTTTTGCAGATTGACCACCCAGACCTTTTCTTCTTAGCCAGAATGAAATTACCGCAAGTAAAAACACTGCAAATAGCATTGTTCCAAATATGTATATCATTACATCGTAAAATAGTGGGTCGTATTGTGGCCCAATTTGCAAGCTTGTGTGGTGGAACATACTCCCTATTTGAGAAAATACGCTTAACAAACTCATTATAATATGAGCCTGATAACTAAAATATATACATTTTGGTTTCCTTTTACAAAAAACAATTAAAACTTTATTTATAAATTTGATAGTAAAAATTAATCATTTTCATTTCTTTAGCTTTATTTCTTCTTTGTTGTTCATGTATTTTTGCAATGCCAGTGGAATTCTTATTGTCCCCTCTCTGGTTTGATAATTTTCAATTATTGCTACCATTGTTCTTTGTATTGCGACTAATGTGCTGTTTAGTGTGTGAACAAATGTAGTTTCTTCATTTGGGTTATTTCTAAATCTTATTTTGAGACTTCTGGATTGATAATCCGTGCAGTTTGAACAAGAGCAAATCTCTCTATAAGAGTTTTGAGCCGGAAACCATGCTTCTATATCATATGTTTTTGCTGAAACTTTTCCTAGATCTCCCGTACATAAAACTATTGTCCTAAATGGTATATCTAGAATTTTATAAAATTCTTCCGTTGTTTCTAAAAGTCTTTCATGCTCTTTCCATGACTCGCTGGGCCTAGAAAAAACAAACTGTTCTACTTTGTCAAATTGGTGCACTCTAAAAATCCCTTTCATGTCTTTGCCGTGGGCACCTGCTTCTTTTCTGAAACATGGGCTAATCCCGGCATATCGTAGTGGCAGCCTTTTCCCTTCTAATATCTCATTCATGTGCATTGAGGCAAGTGGATGCTCCGATGTGCCTATCATATACAAATCCTCATTTTCAATCTTGTATATGGTCTCTTCAAAATCACTTAAAATTACGGCACCTTCCATTGCTTCTTTTTTTATCAT
>Ga0183260_10003558_pt1 | contig 12552 bp, 8 predicted proteins | sample AntDrymUQ4972206_2_FD_129768 | JGI IMG/M metagenome (GOLD analysis project Ga0183260, IMG submission 129768) | Polar desert sand microbial communities from Dry Valleys, Antarctica - metaG UQ497 (22.06) (version 2) (version 2) | ecosystem: Environmental > Terrestrial > Soil > Desert | place...
GACCGAGTAGCGCCAAGACGACTGAGTCAAGACCGGTCAGAGGCAGGAGTCCTTCAGAGGTGCCGAAGACGCTCGCCAGAACCTCGTTCAAGACAGTGATGAAGATCGTCGTTCCTTCCGGGCCCTGGACCAAGATGGTCTGCCTGAGAGTTGGGCCGGATATCGGGCGGATCACCTGCAACCGAAAGAAGTCAGCAACGCGCGTTGCGTTACTTGTCCAGGTTATCGACCCGAGGTTCTCGAGCAGCGCTCCCGCCGGAGCGGCTACATCGACCCTCATCTGGAAAGTCACCACTTTCACCTGACGCGGCGCGAGGGTCCCGAGGTTGTAGCCGCCAGCCAGAACGGGGGACGTTCCCCCGGTGTCGGGTACTGCGATGCCATCCACGGTTGTCGTGCCAGGGATGTAGTTGGTGTACGGAGCGGGATCGTCGGAAACAACCACATTGAACGCGCTGACTCGGTTGTCTCTGTTTTCTACGGTTAGCCGGTAGGTGATGACATCGAAGGCCTTGACCTTCGAATCCTCTGGTCGGTCAGCCGTCTTGGTGATGATCACCGGCGGAAGTGCAACGTTATGGCGCGTGGTGTTGCTGGAGATGGGCTCCGCCAACTCTGCAGCGATAGCGGTCGCGGTATTCGTGATGCGTTGCCCATCAGGGGCTGACCCGACGACTGCCGAAAAACTCACTGTGCCTGTCGTGCCGGCTGCCACGCTGCCGACGTTCCATGTGATCACCCGCGTCGACGCGTCGAACACCCCCCCGTCATTGGGGCTTACCAGCCCAAGGAAGCTCGACACCACGTCGGTCACGGTGAATGAAGTGGCGGTGGCCGATCCGCTGTTCGTGTAGGCGATCGTGAACGTGATCTGCTGCCCCGGAGCAACATCTCCGGACCCTGGGGGCTGAGACGGGGGGACGGCGGTCTTCGTAAGCGAGAGCTGAGGAGCAGAAACGGTTGTGGTCGCAGTGGCTGAATCGTTGGAAGCATCGCTGTCGATGGTTTCGTTGCTTGCGATGGATGCCGTGTTAGTCACCACTGTCTGATCCTGGACGCCTGGGCGAACGGTGGTAGTTATGGTCCAGGTGACCGATCCCCCGGGAGCAAGTCCATCGGACGCACAGGTCAATTTCCCTGCGGAGAACACGCAGTCCGGCGAGGTAGCAGCAACGAATGCCAGCTCTGGCGCTACGACATCGGTGACAGTGAACCCTGTATTTGTCGAAGGGCCGTTGTTGGTGACCGTGATGGTGTAGGTAAGTGTTCCGCCAACGAGGACCGGATCAGGTGAATCGGTCTTTACAAGTTCCAGATCGGCATCGACCTCGACGGTGGTCGTCGTGCCGGCCGTGTTGTTGGCTGGATTGGGGTCTGCTACCGCTGCACTGGTAACTCCGGCCGTATTTGAAACAGAGCCCCCCGCGAACGACGGATCCACTTGTACCACCACGGTGTAGGTGACCGAGTCCCCAGTTACCAGAGGGGCCGTGCGGGTGCACGTGATCGTTCCGCCTGCCTCGGAGCAGACGGTACCGGATGAAGGACTCTCGGTGACCGAAAGCAAGGTGGTTCCCGAAGGCACCGTGTCGGTAACGGTGAAGCCCGTCGAATCCGACGGACCGTTATTAGTAACGACCAACTCGTAGGTGATGTTGTTGCCAGCAACGACCGGATCGGGCGAATCGGTCTTCGTCAGGGCGAGGTCGGCCTGAGCCACGACGGTGGTCGCCACGTCATCGGAGTTGTTAGAAACATCCGGATCGGAAGTGGAGGCTGAGGTAACCGTCGCGGTATCGGTGAGGACGGACCCGTCGGGGACATTCGCGTTGACGAGAAGAACCACGGTGTAGGTGACGGCCGACGAAGGAGTAAGAGTAGTTGTCCTGGTGCACTCGACCAAGGTTCCCACAACAGCGCAGCTGCTGCCTGCTGAAGGAGAGGAAGAGGCCGACACGAATGTTGTTCCGGCTGGCATCGTCTCGGTCACGGTGAAACCACTCGAATCTGACGGCCCCAGGTTCGTCACTGTGACGGTGTAGGTGACGTTCGTTCCCGCGATGACGGGGTCCGGAGAGCCGGTCTTCGTGACCTGCAGATCGGCACTGGTGGTTACGGCGGTGTTCTCGATGTCGATGTTGTTGGAAGCATCTGGGTCCGGTGTAGCTGAGGTCGCTATACGCGCGGTGTTCGTGATAACCGTCCCGGATGCGACATCGCTATCCACCCTCACGACGACCGTGTAAGTAACCGATGCCCCCGCGAGAAGAGACGGCTCGGTGCATGTGAGGGTCCCAGAGCCGTTCGGGCTACCGCATGCCAGGCTGGCCGACTGGAAGGTGACATCCGAAGACAGGGTGTCGGTCACGGTGAACCCTTGACTGTCTGAAGGCCCATCGTTTCGCACAACGATCGTGTAGGTGAGCAAGGCACCCGCGTTCACCGGATCAGGCGTATCGGTCTTTGTGAGCATCAGATCGGCTTCGGCGGTGACGGCAGTTACGGCTGAGTCGAGGTTGTTGGCAAGGTTCGGGTCGGTGGTCGATGAGGCGCTGATCGCCGCTTCATTGGTGATCGACGCTGCGGTGAAACCGGGATCGATCATCAAGGCGATGTCGAAACTTTGCTGTTGCCCGAAACCCAGTCCACCGGACACACATGTCACCACCCCAAGGCTCTCGGTGCAGCCTGCACTGGCTCTTGCGAAGGAGGTGCCAGCTGGAAGGGTGTCGGTCACCGAGAAACCTGCGTTGTCCGAAGGCCCATCGTTGGTGACCGTGACGGTGTAGGTGACGACCTCGCCTGCGAGGGCGCTCGCCGGCCCCGTCTTAACTAGCGCAAGGTCGGCTTCTGCTGTGACAACGCTGCCGGAGGTGTCGAAGTTGTTGGCTGCATTGGGGTCGGGGGTGGAGCTGAGCACTATCCGGGCTTCATTGGTGATGGTGGAGCCGGGGACCAACCCCGGATCGGTGTCTGCCACCACCGTGATCGTCACCGACTCGTTCGGCAGCAGGGGGGTCGATCTGGTACAGCTGATCGTCTGGCCCGAAACGAAACAGGACGTTCCGGAGGGAACAACCGACACAGATGTGAAAGTGGTGCCGGCCGGCAGAGTATCGGTGACGTTGAAGCTGCCGTTCGTCGACGGACCGAGATTGGTGACGGTAACCGTGAAGGTAACCGGCTCTCCTGCGACCAGCGTTGCCGGGCCATCCTTGATCAAAGACAGGTCTGAGCTGTTGGTGACACTTGTCGACGCCGTGTCGCTGTTATTGGCTGCGTTCGGATCGTCCGTCGCTGTTGTGGTGACCTCGGCGGAGTTCACCAAAGTGGTCCCCGAAGCAAGACTCGGATCGACTGTGCCGGTAACGGTGAAGGTGACCGCTGAACCCCTCGCCAAAAGAGATGTGGAATCGCACGAGACCACTCCTGCCGCTTCGGTGCAAACGCTGCCGTCGGATCCTGTTCCGGCTACGAAGGTGACGCCAGCCGGGAGAGTGTCCGTCGCACGAAGTCCTGCATTGTCGTTTGGTCCAGCGTTGCTGACTGTCAACGTGTAAACGATGTCATCGCCCGCCGCGACGCTGGCCGGAGCGGCTTTCGTTAATGAAATGTCGGCTTCGGCGTTAACGGTGGTCGCTACTTGATTCGACGCTGCGGTGTTTATCTGGTCCCCGTCTGCGAAAGCGGTGTTGTCGATCGTGAGGCCATCTGTGCCGCCCAGGATCTCGGCCGTGAACCCGACCGTCTGAGTGGCTCCACCTGCGGCAAGAGTTCCTACGTTCCACGTGATGGTGCTTCCACTACGGGTTCCCGAGCCAGTAGGAACAACCGTGGTCAGGTCGAGGTCAGCATCGACCGTGTCCGTGATGACGAAGTTCGTGAGATCAGCGCTGCCGGTGTTTCGATACGAGATCGTGTAGGTAAGGGTATCTCCCGGTTTAGCTACCGATAGATCTACCTGCTTCACCAGCTCCAACGTTGGCGCCAGGATCGTGGTGCTCGTGGTGTTGGATGTCCCCGCGGCGACGTTGGAGCCATCCCCGGAGGCTTGATTGGTGATGGCGGTGCCGTCGGGAACGGGTTCTACGATCGCTGTGAAGGTGACGAACCCTGAACTATTCCCACCGATATCGCCAAGCGTGAAGGTGATCAACCCCGAGTTCGAGTCATACGTTCCTGCTGGTGCCTCGACGAAAACGAGGTTCGGATCAACCGTGTCGGTTATGACGAAACCAGTGACAGTTTGGGTCGGGGCATTCGTGTAGTCGATCCGGTATTCGATCGTGTCTCCAACGCTGGCGATCGCAGGCCCGGACTTGGTCAGAGGCACCGAAGGGCCTTCGGAAACGGTGGTGGTGAAGGAAAGCGTATCTGTGTCGCTTTGAACTCCGTCACTGCGACTTGCTGTCACAGTCGTCACCGCGCCTGCCAAGTAGGCGGCGTCGGCGTCGGCCGTCACGATCAACTGGAAGCTGCGGGTGTTCGGGTCGGTGCCCCCGAAGGAGAACGTGATGGGGTCCGATGGCGTCGCGGTCGAGGTAGCCCCCGAGGGGTCCCTCAGGATGTAGGTGAAGTCAATGGTATTGGTCGTGGTGAAGGACAGCGTGACGGTGGTTTGAGGGTTCACGGCTTCCACATCGAACGTGTAGGTGAAGCTCTGTGTGGGCGAAACCGTGGCGCTCCGCGCCGAGGTGGCGGTCATCGTGAGGTCGCTCTCCACGCTGAAGACCACGATCCCGGTCGAGACAACCAGGATCGGGCCCGCGATCAGTGCGGCCAGCCGTCTTTTCCATATAGAAGTTTCCCGCATTCGAGTCCCGCTACTCTAGCCCCGTTACGTGCGTAAAAAGAGCCTTTGTAGGCCCTTTGAATCTAGTCGGCATCGAAAGCGAGTGGATTTACCTCAAAAGGTCGAAATGGCCCTTTTTGGTCATGAACGGCCCCGCCCGCGCGAACCGGGCAGGTCGACCTTGGCCCTCGCCTTTGCGGAGACCGGACGTGATAGCGGAGCAAGCAGGATGAATCCAACCGGTACGGCCACTCTTACGGTTGCTTCATCTGTCCCGAACTCGCATGAACAAGACACCAGATGCGAGCCGTTCAACTCTGCGTACCTGGCCGCCTGACCAACGGGGTCACGACCTATCCCTGGCACCAGCTCGGCCGCAGCCGCAAGGGCCGCCGCGTCTGCCGCCGTTTGGGCCTTCGTGCGGGCCGCCAGGAATATCGCCAGGTCGCCTACGGATGCGATGAGGACCATCGCGACCAAAGCCAGGGAGAGGACCGCCAGGGACACACTGCCTTCGTCGCTCTTCACCCAGCGTTCTCGACGCGCATGGTGGCCCTAGCGGAGAGCCTGTGGCCCGACGCGATGGCACCTACTAGGGGAAGCCGGGTGGGAGCCGCCTCGACCATCACCTCTATGGGGTCGCCACGCGAAGCGCCTCTTTGGATACCGACCTCGAGCCTGAGGCCAGGCGCCGCGCGGGAGGCCGCAGCCCTGATACGCCCGACGTCGCTTGACACCGCTCCCTGCCGCGCCCCCTCCCGGGCAGCGGAGGACACGAGCAATTGGTCCTTCAGCAGAACTCCTCCCTGAAGGATGGCGAGCAGAAGCATCAGAACCAAGGGCAGCACCAGAGCGAACTCAACCGTCGACTGGCCCCGGTTCAACCGGTCCAAGGCTAGCCCGGGATCTGGCTTGCGATCTTGGCGATGATCGAGCTGAAGAAGCTAGTGAGAGCCGAGTTGTTGGTGGCCCAATTGATCAGAACGATCGCCACTGCGGCTGCTGCCAGCAGGACAAGCGCATATTCGGCCGTGGTTTGGCCGCTTTCCCATCTGGAACGGTCCATCGAGGATCCCCCTTCTTCTTGATCCAAGCGCGTAGCTTGAGATCTTGTTGGTTTCCGGGGGGAAGCGGTTTGCACCGGAATGCGTAGTTGGTCAGGGGATTCTTACAAGCAGGTGTGACAATCGCCAATAGCAAGCACCAAGATTTCTTCGCGACCTCGTCGTCAGAAACCCAGGCCCTCGAATGTTCCGAGGAGCAAGGGGACCACCGTTAGAAGGATAAAGGCGGGCAGGATCAGAAACACGAGCGGGAACAAGATCTTGACCGGAGCCCTCCGAGCCTCCTCTTCGGCCCTTCGACGCCTCTTGGAGCGAAGGTCCGAAGAAAGGACCTGCAGGCCGCTCGACACCCCGGTGCCGAACCTCTCGGCGTTGACGAGCGTCGCGACCAAAGCGTCCAGGTCGTCCAGCTGATGCCTCGCCGCCAGCTCTTCGAGCGCGGCCTTTCTCGGGATGCCGAGGTCAATCTGTTGAACAACCCGCCGAAGCTCGTCCCCAAGCACCCCGGCTGACGCTGCAGCCACCCTCTTGAGTGATAGCGAGATGTTCAGGCCAGCTTGGACGCATACGCACAGAAGGTCGATGACATCTGGCAGGTCGCTGCGGAGTTGGTCGGTCCGCGCTTTCATACGGACCTTGAGGTAGAGATCTGGCAGGCGATAGCCGCCCGCTGCGCCGATCGGCACGAGAACGATCGAGGCGGTACCGAGTTGCATCGCGAGGATGCCCAGGACCACGGCGCCCAGGTAGCGCGAGGCCACGAACATCTCGGGCTTCAGGTGAACAAGGCCCGAGTCCTTGAGTGCTCGCCCGGCAGCTTGTCTGTCCCCAGGCAGCAGGCGCGCCCAGCGCCCCATGAAGACCGGGCCCCCGGAGGTGCTGCCAACAGGATCGGAGGCGCGTAGGGCAGCGATCCTTCCGGCGATGACAGCGTCCCGCGTGAACAGGGACCTCCCCGCGGTAAGGATGATCGAAGAAGCGAGTACGGCTAAGAGCAGTTCCATCAGACCTTCACCTTGAGGATGCTGCGTATCCATAAGAAGCCGAGCACCTCCATAGCCGCTCCCGCAGCGAGGCAGAAGAAACCAACCGGTGTGGTGTACAGGATGCGCATCTGCTCTTTCGACGTGACCGAAAGAAGAAGGAAGAAGGCGATGGGAGCGATGGCAACGACCAGCCCCGATAGGCGGCCCTGCGCAGTAAGGGCCCTAACTTCGGCTCTCACATGGCCGCGCTCGCGCACCTGAGAAGCGAGGGCTTCCAGAGCGCCCGCAAGGTCTCCCCCGGTCACTCGGTGCACCGTCAACGCGGTCACCCATAGCTCGAGATCGCGGCTTGGAGTGCGCGCTATCAACTCAGCGACTGCCACATCGAAAGAGGATCCGACCTCGATCTGTCTGGCTGCTCTGGTCAGCTCCTGCCCGAGCGGGCTTTTCGTCTGGGAGGCAACTATCTGCAGGGACCGGACGAGAGAGTGACCGGCACGAAGGGCCGAGGATTGCAAGGCAAGGGCCTCTGGCAGCTGGTGCTCGATCCGCTGGATCCTTCTTCCCGAGAGCCTGACCTTCACGCGGTCGGCAACGACGGGCGCTGCGAATCCGGCCAGCCAGCTGATCGGGGGGCCGAACAGAAAAGATCCGACCAACCATCCCCCGATCGATGTGGCCATACCCCAGGTGAGTGCGTCGGAGAAACTGAGGTCGGGATGCGAGCGGTCAACGTGCAGTCGAAGCCGGGCCCCCACCTTCGTCTCTCCAACCCTTTTCGCGAAGCCCTCGAGGACGGGCGTTCGCTCGACCTTTTCCACGGTTCGCGGAAGGAGGGCAAGGACAGCCGAGCCTCGTCGAGTAGCTAGCTTCAGGATGGAAGACGACACCAGCCAAACACCACCAGCGACGGCGATAGAAACGAAAAGGGGGTCTACTCCCATCGAAATGCGGCCCCCGATGCCTGCATCCGAGCCAGGCACCGTGGCTGGGGACCTTTCACAAATGTGCCCTGGATCTCACCGTGGTCGACCCCAGACTGCGTGAACGAGAACACTTCCTGCAGCTGCAGGCCATCGCCGGTAAGTCCCAGCACCTCGCTGATGCTGACGACACGTCGGGTGCCATCGGGGAAGCGATTCGTGTGGACGATCAGATCGAGCGCGGCGGCGACTTGCTGGCGGATGGGTCCTGCGGGGATCCCAAGCTCTGCCATCATCACCATCGTTTCGAGCCTCACCAAAAGGTCTTGGGGAGAGTTCGCGTGACAAGTCGAGAGCGAACCTTCGTGGCCTGTATTCATTGCCTGGAGCATGTCCAATGCTTCACCGGAGCGGACTTCCCCAACGATGATGCGGTCGGGGCGCATCCGCAGTGCGTTTCGAAGAAGATCGCGCACGGTCACCTCGCCGCGGCCCTCGATGTTCGGGGGCCGTGCCTCCAAAGAGATCACGTGGTCGCGTCCGAGCCGCAGCTCGGCTGCCTCTTCGATGGTGATCAGTCTCTCCCCGGACGGGATGGAAGCAGACAGCACGTTCAGAAGGGTCGTCTTGCCACTTCCGGTTCCCCCCGAAACCATGATGTTCAGCTTCGCGCGCACGGCTGCATCTAGGAACGCCGACATCTGGTGGGTCATCGTGTGGTTGGCGACAAGATCGTCGAGCAAGAAAGGCAGGATCGAGAACTTCCTGATCGTTACCACCGGGCCTTTGATGGAAAGGGGCGGGATGATCGCGTGCAAACGGCTCCCATCGGGAAGCCGCGCTTCCACGAACGGCTGCGATTCATCGACGCGAAGCCCGAGTGGCCCGATCACCCTTTCGATCAGATGCAAGATCTGCTCGTCGGAGTCCAGCTGGATCCCGGCGGGTTCGATGCGTCCTTTGCGCTCGATACGTATGTCCTTGGGGCCGTTGATCATCACCTCACTGATACCGGGATCTCGGATCAGTACTTCTAGGGGGCCAAGGCCGACCACTTCATCGGATATCTCCCTCACCAGTGAGGCGACCTCGGCCCCCGTCAGAACGATCCTGTCCTCGCGAAGCACGCGGGTGACCGATTCCCTCAGCCGCAGACGCTTCTCCGCAGGTGAGCCTTCGAAGATGGCCGGGTCTTGCTCGTCGAGCAGCCGGCGTCTTACACGTTCCTTGATGCTAGAGCTGCCCTGTTCGCTCACACCGCCCCCTTACTAAGTCGCGCCGATGCCCCAGGGGAAGTGAGAAGGGAAGGAGTCTATTTGCGGATCCCTCTCGCAAACAACCCCAAACAACAAGGTCAGACCAATTCGACCTCGCCACGGTCGTAGTAGCGGATGGGGTGGTCGACTCCAAAGGTGGCCTCGAACCCATCTATCTGGGCCCCGAAGTACTCCCAGGCCTTCTGCTCGACGCCTTGGCAGAACTCTTCGCTAAGGCTGGCCACCCTTAGTCTTTTCGTAAGTGAATTGATGGAAAAGGCATGCACCTCTCGGGGATTCAGCCTAAGCGGCGGCGGCAGATCGTTCGGGTGCTCGATCCCGTCTTGCTCTGCGTAGGAACGGTCCGCCGGCTCGATGGTCTTGACCGCAGACTCGAGTATGCCGGTGATCACTTCTTCTACCTCACGGGCGAGTTCCGGACGCTCTGCTATCTGTCGTCTGACGGCACCTACGCCGAAGTTCACATGACGGCTTTCGTCGCGCGCCACCGCAGTGAATCCAGACCTGAATCCCGGCATCATTCCCAGTTCACGAAAGACCCTCAGAAGGAACTTCATCCCGGTCAAGGCGAGCATCCCTTCGATCACGAAGTGGTAGACCGCGATGCCCCTTACCCAAGCGGCCATGTCGGTGGGATCAAGCCGGCACCGATCTGTCGCTTGCACCAGGTCTTCGTCAAAGATCTTCTGGAAACCTGCGACGGTTTCCGGCTTCATCTTAGCCAGGACCGCGTTCAAACCGCCGGAGATGCCTAGCGCATCTTCGAAAAACTTCTTAAAGAACACGGTGTGGCGCGCCTCGTCGACGACCTGCGTCGCTAGGAAGATGCGCGAGTCTTCGTCGGGGGCCGCCAGAAGTATCGGAGACAGTGTGTCGGTGACAGCCTGCTCTCCGATGAAGAACTGCGTGAAGATGCGGAACAGTTCTTCTTTGACCCCAGGCATCAAGAGTCCCCAGTGTTCCTTGTCCTCTGAGAAATCGAGGTCGGCGACTCGCCAGTTCTGCGACTCCCACTTGTTGTATAGAGCAAGCGGCGATGGACGTTCGCGCAGCATCTGGTCCATCTGGCCATACACCTCTTCGATGTCGACCGACGCAAGTGCGTTCACCTCTGACTGCTGCCCAGACCTCATCGATTCTTGATCCTTCTCCATGGGGGCATTATCAGCCCAGCATGGCCCGCAGTGCCTTTCGGTCGAGTTTGCCGACCGGCGTCAGAGGCAGGAAACCTGTGATGCGGATCTGTCGTGGGTATTTGTGCTTACCGAGGTGAGTGCGACAGTGGGCGATCAGTTCCTCTTCGGTCACATCCGCTCCGGAGGCCAGAGAAACGAAGGCAACCACTTCTTCGCCGTAGCGAGGATCAGGTTTGCCAACCACTCCAGCCGAGGTCACCTGGGGGTGAGTCAGTAGAACATCTTCAACATCGCGCGGGAAGATGTTGAAACCGCCGCGGATTATCAGGTCCTTCAGTCTGTCAACGACATACAGATACCCGTCGTCGTCGAGCTTCCCGACATCACCGGTCCGCAGCCAGCCATCCCGGATGACCTCGGCATTCAACTCGGGAGACTTCCAGTAACCGAGCATGACTCCGTCAGAGCGGATGCAGATCTCCCCGGTGTCGCCGGTTGGAACAGCGTTTCCCTGGTCATCCTGGACCTGAAGTTCGTAGCCCGGCATCGCTTTTCCGACCGCTCCGAGCCTTCTTTGGCCACCAGGGCTGGTCGTTGCGCCGCCGCCCGATTCGGTGCAGCCGTAGCCTTCCTGCACCTTGCAAGACGGGACGCGTCGTTCGAACTCCTCGGCAACCTCCGCTGCCAGGGGTGCGGCCCCCACTCCACAGAAAGTCCAGGACGAGAGGTCATAGTCCTCGAGCTGGGTTGTAAGAAGTATCTGGATCATCGACGGGACCATCGCGGAGCGCTCGATCTTGTGCTCCTGAATGATCGACAACCATTGAGTCGGGTCGAACCAACTCATCAGATACGACGTTGGTGCCTCTGTCGCGAAGAATCCCGAGACGGTGATCATCAGCCCATAGGAATGGGCGAGCGGCAGTGCTGATAGTCCGCGGGTACGGCCCGGCTCGTGTGTTGACTCGTACAGACCCTTGCTCGAAGCCGCGTGGTTCTTATGCGAGAGCATCACTCCTTTCGCCCGGCCGGTGGTGCCACCGGTATAAAGAAGAGACGCAAGGTCGTCGGATGCCCTCTCGACGATAGGGCCATCGCTATGGGAGGAGAGCTCTTCGAAAGAAACGGTCCCCTCTCTCTCGTCGCCTGCGCAGACGATCCATCGAAGCGTCGGAGCGTTCTTTGCTGCGGCAAGAACGACCGGCAGGAAATCGGGGCTCGTCACGATCGTGGAGGCCTCGGAGTCGGAGACGATGTGGGCAACTTCGTCCGGTGGAAGAAGGAACATCAGCGGCGTTGCGGCGGCTCCCGCTCGCCAGATGGCGTTGTATGTGATCGGAACCTCCGGGCCGTTGGGGAGCATCACAGCGACCCTGTCGCCTGGAGCCACTCCTAGTTCCTGGAGCCCTCCGGAGAGCCGGACACCCTTTTCGAACATGTCGCGCGAGGTGTGCCATTTCTCTTCGAACCAAAGAGCTTCGAAATCGCCCAATCGCTCGAAAGCCTGCTCGGCGAGGCGAGCCAGATGCACGCCGCTCACTGTTTGCCGAAAAGGTACTTGAGGCCCTTCTTGACCTCGAACTGTTTGCCTTGCAACCGATTCGCGAGTGGCTCGAGCGTCGTTCTCAAAGAAGAGGAAAGCTCTCCTCTTCCCACGCTGCGGAACACATCGATGCTCGCTTTGATCACTGCCTCGGCGGGCATACCGACAACTGCTTCGGCATCGGGAACCGTGATATCTGCCGAGAACCACTGGTTGAGGATGAGGGACACCTTTGCAGTATCGATGCCGGATGACCTCATCAGTTTTATCGCGTCGCGTGCCCGTTTCAAAGACAGGACGTCACCAGTTACCACAAGGACGACGGTAGTGGCCTGTTCAGCAACGGAGATCGCTAGTTCGCCGTATCCCGATGGAAGATCAGCGACGACATGTGTCGAGTGTTCGCGGACGGACTGAAGCGCCGACGCCAGCTGGGTCGATTTAAGCAGATCAGCCTCGCCTGGGACTCCGGGAGCCAGAAGAACTCTGAAGCCCAAAGGATGCTGCCAGGTGAGAGCGTCCAGAGACTGATGCGAAAGTTCGTCCGCGACCCGCACCAGATCTGCCACTCCCGATGTCTCGTCCCCGGCGCCCAGAAGCGTTGTCTGATCTGCATGTTCGAGATCGAGGTCGATCAGCAAAGTGCGCTGGCTGATCCTCGACAGCTCTCCAGCCAGGTGCGCCGAGATGGTGGAGCTTCCCGAGCCTCCCTTCGGCGACCAGACCGCTGTCAGTGGACTCTGCCTGCTGACGGCTCTTTGGCTATCCACGCCCGATTCCACAAGGGTCTTCAGTCTTTGGACCTCGGCTGGCCAGGTGATGAAGCCTCTC
>Ga0183260_10003559_pt1 | contig 12550 bp, 9 predicted proteins | sample AntDrymUQ4972206_2_FD_129768 | JGI IMG/M metagenome (GOLD analysis project Ga0183260, IMG submission 129768) | Polar desert sand microbial communities from Dry Valleys, Antarctica - metaG UQ497 (22.06) (version 2) (version 2) | ecosystem: Environmental > Terrestrial > Soil > Desert | place...
GCGAGGTCTGCGCGGCGCAGTTCCTCGCCCCCGTCGGCTCTGCGCCGCCCGCCAGGGCCGCGCAGAGCTCCGCTCCCACCTCCAAGACGCCCGCGCTCGACGAGTTCGGCCGCGACCTGACGGCGGACGCCGAGGCCGGGCGCATCGACCCGGTGGTCGGCCGCGCCGCCGAGATCGAGCAGACCGTCGAGATCCTCGCCCGCCGCCGCAAGAACAACGCCGTGCTGATCGGCGAGGCGGGCGTCGGCAAGACCGCGATCGTCGAGGGCCTGGCCCTGCGGATCGCCTCCGACGACGTTCCCGAGACGCTGCGCGGCGCGCGCGTCGTGGCGCTCGATCTCGCGGGCATGCTGGCCGGCAGCCAGTACCGCGGCCAGTTCGAGCAGCGGCTCAAGACCGCGCTGGCGGAGGTCGTCGCGGCCGAGGGCGCGATCGTCCTCTTCGTCGACGAGCTGCACACCGTGCTCGGCGCCGGCGCGCCCGAGGGCGCGATGGACGCCGCGAACATGCTCAAGCCGATGCTCGCCCGCGGCGAGCTGCGGATGGTCGGCGCCACCACGCTCGCCGAGTACCGCTCGATCGAGCGCGACGGCGCGCTGGCGCGCCGCTTCTCGCCCGTGACGGTGGAGGAGCCCTCCGTCGAGGAGACGGTGGCGATCCTGCGCGGCCTGCGCGGCGCCTACGAGGACCACCACGGCGTGAGCATCGCCGACGAGGCGCTCGAGGCGGCGGCCCGGCTCTCGGACCGCTACGTCGTCGAGTACCGGCTGCCCGACAAGGCGATCGACCTCGTCGACCAGGCGGCCGCGCGCGTGAAGCTGCGCAGCGCCGACCCGGAGGCGGACCGGCTCCGCGCCCGCGCGGACGCGCTGAAGGCGGAGAAGCAGGCCGCGGTGGACGCCGAGGCCTACGAGGACGCCGGCGAGATCAAGGCCGAGATCGACCGCCTCGAGCAGCGCCTCGGCGGGCTCGGCGGCGGCGAGCGGACGAGCGAGGTCGGCGAGACCGAGATCGCGGCCGTGATCGCGGCGCGCACCGGCATCCCGGTGGGCGAGCTGGTCGCGGGCGAGCTCGAGCGCCTGCAGGAGCTCGAGGCCGACCTGCACCGCCGGGTGATCGGCCAGGAGCAGGCCGTGGGAGTCGTGGCGGACACCGTCCGGCGCGCCCGCGTCGGCCTGTCCGAGAGCGACAAGCCGCTGGGCAGCTTCCTGTTCCTCGGGCCGACGGGCGTCGGCAAGACGGAGCTGGTCAAGGCGCTCTCCGAGCGGCTGTTCGCCACGGAGAAGTCGCTCGTGCGCATCGACATGTCCGAGTACCGCGAGCCGCACACCGTCGCGCGGCTGATCGGCTCGCCGCCCGGCTACGTCGGGTACGGCGACGGCGGCCAGCTGACCGAGCCCGTGCGGCGGCGCCCCTACTCCGTGGTCCTGCTCGACGAGATCGAGAAGGCCCACCCGGAGGTCTGGAACGTGCTGCTGGCGCTCATGGACGACGGGCGGCTGACCGACGGCGAGGGCCGCACGGTCGACTTCACCAACGCGGTGATCGTGATGACCTCCAACCTCGGCGCCGGAACGGCGCGCCGCGGACTGGGCTTCACGGCCGGCGAGCCGGCCGCGGAGGACGAGCGGATGCTGTCCGCCGCCAAGGCCGCGTTCCTGCCGGAGTTCCTCAACCGGATCGACGAGATCGTCACCTTCCAGGCGCTCACGGCCGGGCAGGTGGAGGCGATCTGCGGCCTGATCTGCGAGCGCGTGGCCGAGCGGCTCTCCGAGCAGCGCGGGATCACGCTCGAGGTCGACGCGGGGCTCGTCGCGCGCCTGGCGCGCGAGGGCTTCGACGAGGCGTTCGGCGCCCGGCCGCTGCAGCGCCACGTGCGCCGCACGCTCGAGAAGGAGCTCACGCGCGCGATCCTCGCCGGCGAGCTGCCCCACGGCGCCCGCGTGCGGGCGCACGACGGCGAGGGCGGCGCGATCGCCCTCGCCGTCCAGCCGGAGCACGCACCCCTCGCCCTCGCCGCCTGAGCGCCGCGCCGCCCGAGCGTCGAGTTGATCGGCCTGAGGCCGATCAACTCGACGATGGGCGCGCCCGCAGGAGCGTCTTGCCGACCGTCGCCCGCGCCTCGATCGCGGCGTGGGCGGCGGCCGCCTGCTCGAGCGAGAAGGTCTGGCCGATCACCGGGCGCAGGCGGCCCGCGGCCGCCTCGGCGAGCGCGGAGCGCATGAGCTCCGCCGTCTCCTCCGGGGTCGGGCGGGCGCCGCGCACGAGCGTGACCTCGCGGGCGTCGGCCTCCTCCGCGGCGACGCGGGTGAAGGCGCCGGAGGCGAGGCCGAAGGAGCACAGGCGCCCGCCCGGCCGCAGCGTCGCGAACGCCGCACGGCCGATCGCTCCGCCGACGCCGTCGAACACGACGTCGACGCGGCCGGCGAGTCCGGCCTCCCAGCCGGGCCGCGTGTAGTCGACGACGTCGCCGGCGCCGAGCTCTCGGGCCAGCTCGAGCTTGCGGGGAGCGCCGGCCGCGCCGATCACGCGCGCGCCGGCGTTGCGGGCGAGCTGGACGAGCAGCGTGCCGACGCCGCCGGCGGCGGCCTCCACCAGCACCGTCTCGCCCGGGCGGACGCCCGCTCCGCGCATGAGGCCGGTCGCGGTGCGGCCGTCGGCGAGCAGGGCGACCGCGGCGGCGAGCTCCAGCGGCTCCGGCACCTCGATCAGGCCGGCCGCCGGCACGGCCACGCGCTCGGCGTAGCCGCCGGACCCGCCGGTGGTCGTGATCACGCGCACGCCCTCGACGCTGCCGCCGACGCCGTTGCCCGGGATCGCGGGCAGGCGCGGCGCCATCGCCGGGTTCGGCGCGCGGCCGGCCCGCACCTGGGTCTCGACGAACGTCACGCTCGCGAGCTCGACCTCGACGACGACCTCACCCTCGCCCGGCACGGGCTCAGGGACCTCGGCCGCGACGAGCACCTCCGGCGGGCCGTGCTCGCGCATCACGATCGCACGCACGGACACAGGCTAGGCGCAGGCGGGGCCCGGACGCGACCGCAATTGGACCTAGGACTAGCCTCCAGGCCATGCCCTCCTCCGATGCCCCGCTCACCGGCGGCTGTGCCTGCGGCGCGGTCCGCTTCGAGGTCGCCGCTCCGTTCGACACGGCCGGCTACTGCCATTGCAAGCGCTGCCAGCGCCGCAGCGGCGCGCTGTGGGCGCTCAGCGCCTCCGTCGCCGGCGAGCACTTCGCGGTGACCGAGGGCCGCGACGCGGTCCGGACGTGGGAGCCGCCCGACGGCTTCTCCAAGTCCTTCTGCGGCGTGTGCGGCGGCCACGTCTACGCCGGCGACCCGGACGGGCCGACGGTGATCGTCCGCCTCGGCGCCGTCGACGGCGACCCGGAGATCCGCCCGCAGTGGCACTCGTGGGTGGAGTCCGCGCCCGCCTGGGAGCCGCTCCCGGACGACGGGCTCCCGCGCTACGAGCAGCGCCGCCCCGCCTAGCGGCGCGCGGGCTCCGCGCGTTCAGGCCACCGTGACCGGAACGCGCTGCACGGAGGTGTTGGCGTAGCCGCCGAGGTTCCAGTCCGCCTGCACCGGCTGCCGGTTGCCCGCCGCGTCGCGCGCGCGGCAGCACAGCTCGTGCTCGCCGGGCACGGCCTCCCAGGCGAAGCTCCAGCCGCGCCACGCGCCCGCGGGCGGCGCCGCGCCCAGGACGGCCGGCGCCCACGAGGCGCCTCCGTCGGCCGACACCTCGACGGCCTCGATCGGTCCCCAGCCCGACCACGCCCGCCCCTCCAGCTCGCACGGGCCGGCCGCCACGTGACGGGCCCGCGACATGAACTCCGGGACGCCGGGCGGCACCATCAGGGAGCGCGGCAGCATGCGCGTGACGGGCGTTCCCGGGTCGTCCTCGCTCGCGCGGAAGCGGTAGCCGACGGACTGCTGGTAGCCGGCGAATGGCTCGTCGAGCACGTCGATCCGCGCGAGCCACTTGACGCTCGTCATCCCGTACCAGCCGGGCACGATCAGGCGCAGCGGGAAGCCGTGCTGGGGTGGGAGCGGCACGCCGTTGACGGCGTAGGCGAGCAGCGGCCCGGCGGCGGCCTCCTCCTGCGGCAGGCTGCGCTGGTAGGCCTGCTCGGCGCCGCCCTCCACGCCTCGGTCGAGCCCGGTGAACAGCACCTCCGGCGCGTCCTCGGCGGCGCCCGCCTCCGCGAGCAGGGCGCGCACCGGCACGCCGGTCCACTCCGCCGTGCCGACCGCCTCGAGCAGCCACGGCTGGCTGACCACGTGCGGCTCCAGCCGCGCGCGGCCGTTGCCGGCGCACTCCATCGTCACCGCGCGCGTCTCGGCCGGGCGCTCGCGCAGCTCGGCGAGCGACAGCGAGAGCTCGCGCCGCACCCGGCCGCCCACGCGCAGGCGCCACGCCGCCTCGTCCACGGCGGGGATGTCGTAGTGGATCAGCAGGTAGTGCAGCCCGACCGGCGTCACCGGCCAGCGCAGCGCCTCCAGCGGCATCCCGTGGTTGCGGGCCGCGAGCTGGAGCTCCTGTTGGGAGATGCTCACTAGGTGGCGACCTCCGCGAACCGCTCGCGCAGCGTCTTCTTGGAGAACTTGCCGACCGAGGTCTTGGGGACCTCGTCGATGAACTCGAACGACTGCGGGATCCACCACTTGGCCACGCGGCCGTCGAGGAACGCCTTGATGTCGTCCGCGCTGAGATCCTCGCCCTCCTCGGCGACCACGCACGCGAGCGGGCGCTCGCCCCACTTGTCGTCCTGGATGCCGATGACCGCGGCCTCCTTGACCTTCGGGTGGGCCATGATCTCGTTCTCGAGCTCGACCGAGCTGATCCACTCGCCGCCGGACTTCACGAGGTCCTTCGTGCGGTCGACGAGTTTGATGTAGCCCTCGGGCGTGATCACCGCCACGTCGCCCGTCCGCAGCCAGCCGTCCTCGGTGAACTGCTCCGTGCCGTCACCGCCGTAGTAGCCGGCCGCGATCCACGGGCCGGCGCACTGGAGCTCGCCGCGCGCCTCGCCGTCCCACGGCAGCGCCTCGCCGGAGTCGGCGTCGGTGATCCGGACCTCGACCAGCGGGGTGATGATCCCCTGCGTGGCGCGGATGTCGGCCTGCTCGTCCTCCGAGCGGTCGCGCAACGTGCTCTTGACGCGGCAGACGGAGCCCAGCGGGCTCGTCTCGGTCATGCCCCACGCGTGCAGGATCGGCAGCCCGGTCTTCTCCCGGTAGGCCTCCGAGAGCGACTTGGGCACCGCCGAGCCGCCGCACAGGATCCTGTTGAGCGCGGACAGGTCGCGCCCGTCGAGCTCGTCCAGCACGCCCATCCAGATCGTCGGCACGCCGGCGGCGAGCGTCACCCTCTCGGACTCCATCAGCCCGGCGATCGCGCCCGGCGAGAGGTCGGGGCCCGGCAGCACGAGCGAGGCGCCGGCCAGCACGCTTGCGTGTGCGAGTCCCCACGCGTTGGCGTGGAACATCGGCACCACCGGGAGCACCACATCCGCCTCGCTCACGGCGAGCGTGTCGACGAACATCGTGCTCATCGAGTGCAGCACCGAGGAGCGGTGGGAGTAGACGACGCCCTTCGGGTTGCCGGTGGTGCCGCTCGTGTAGCACATGGCGGCCGCCCGGTTCTCGTCGTCGACGTGGAAGTCGACCGGCTGGGCCGCGGCGAGCAGCTCCTCGTAGTCGCGGATCCGCGGGTCGTCGGGGATCTCGCCGTCGCCGTCGTCCATCACCACGACGTGCCGGACCGACTTCAGCTGGTCCATCAGCGGCCACAGCAGCTTGAGCAGCGAGCGGTCGGCGAAGATGACCTCGTCCTCGGCGTGGTTGGCGACGAACGCGAGCTGCTCGGGGAAGAGGCGGATGTTGAGCGTGTGCAGCACCCGGCCGGAGCACGGCGCGGCGAAGTAGAGCTCCAGGTGGCGTGCCGTGTTCCAGGCGAAGGTGCCCACGCGGCCGTCGTCGGAGACCCCGAGCTCGTCGAGCACCCCGCCGAGCCGGCGCGTGCGCTCGGCCCACTCGCCGTAGGTGGTGCGCTGGAGCCCCGCGGGGCTCGCGGTGGCGATCCCCTTGTCCGCGAAGAGCCGCTCCGCGCGCTCGAAGAGATGTACCAGCGTGAGCGGGTACGACTGCATCTGGCCCTGCATGGATCTCCTTCCCTCGGGGCCGCGAGCCTATATTGCTTACTCGTGACTGCTACCGACATACCCAAAACCGAGCCCGTCTCGCACGACGACGTCCAGCCCGTCGCCAACGAGGCGCTCGATCGCTTCCTGACGGGCACCCTGACGGCCGTGCCGATCGTCGCGCTGCTCGTCGTCGCCTGGCAGGTCTGGGCGGACGTGCTGTTCTGGAGCGACCTGATCGTGTTCGCGATCATGTACGTGGCCACGGGCCTCGGGATCACGGTCGGCTTCCACCGCCTGTTCACGCACCGGGCCTTCAAGACGGGCAAGGGCGTGCGCGCGGCGTTCGCCATCCTGGGCTCGGCCGCGATCGAGGGGCCCGTGATCTCATGGGTGGCCGACCACCGCAAGCACCACGCGTTCTCCGACCAGCCCGGCGACCCGCACAGCCCGCACGTCGACCACGGACAGGGCCTGAGCGGCGCGCTGCGGGGGCTGCTGCACGCGCACGTCGGCTGGCTGTTCATCCACACCCAGCGCGGCCGCCACGAGCGCTACGCGCCCGACCTGCTCGCCGACCCGACCGTCCAGTGGGTCAACCGCTGGTTCTTCGCCTGGGCCGTCGGCGGGCTCGCCGCCGCATTCGGGCTCGGCTGGCTGATCGGCGGCTCGCTGCACACGGCGCTGACCGGGCTGCTGTGGGGCGGAGCGGTGCGGATGCTCGTGCTCCACCACGTCACGTACTCGATCAACTCGCTCTGCCACTTCTTCGGCCGCCGCACCTTCGAGACCAAGGACGAGTCGCGCAACCTCGCGTGGCTTTCGGTCCTGTCCTTCGGGGAGTCGTGGCACAACAACCACCACGCGTTCCCGACGTCCGCCGAGCACGGCATGCGGCGCTGGCAGATCGATTCCTCCGCCGCCGTCATCCGGCTGCTGGAGAAGCTCGGCCTGGCCTGGGACGTCGTGCGGGTGAGCCGCGAGCGGCAGGCCGGCCGCGCGGCCGGCTGATGGGCGCGAACGGGACGGCGGCGCTGCGCGATGCGCTGGAGGCCGCGCTGCCCGAGCGGCCGTTCCGCCTCGAGCTGTGGGACGGCACGGCGCTGCCGTCCGCGAACGGGGGCCCGACGTTCAGCCTGCGCTCCCCCGCCGCGCTCGGCCAGGTGCTGCGGGCGCCGAGCCAGCTCGGCGTCGGCCGCGCGTACGTGACCGGCGCGCTCGACGTCGACTCGGTGGACGCCGCGCTGGAGCTGCTCGACAGCTGGCGCCCGCCGCCGGTGGACGCCCGCTCGCGGGCGAGGATCGCGGCCGCGGCGGTCCGAGCGGGCGCCCTGCGCTCGGTGCCGCGCGTGCCGGACGCCGAGCTGCGCCCGCGCGGGCGCCGCCACAGCGTCGCGCGCGACCGCCGCTCCGTCCGCCATCACTACGACGTCTCCAACGAGTTCTTCGCACTCATCCTCGGGGCGTCGATGACGTACTCGTGCGCGATCTTCTCGCGCGGCGCGGAGACGCTCGAGGCCGCGCAGGAGGCCAAGCTCGAGCTGGTCTGCACGAAGCTCGGGCTGCAGCCGGGGATGCGCGTGCTCGACGTCGGCTGCGGGTGGGGCAGCTTCGCCGTGCACGCCGCCACCCGGCACGGCGTCCACGTCACGGGCATCACGCTCTCCGAGCCGCAGGCGCGGCGGGCGCGCGAGCGGGCGCGGGAGGCCGGCGTGGCCGACCGCGTCGACATCCGCGTGCAGGACTATCGCGAGCTGCCGTCGGAGGCGTTCGACCGCGTCGCCTCGATCGGCATGGTCGAGCACGTCGGCGCCGTCAACATCGACGAGTACGCGCACCGGCTCGCCGAGGTCCTGCGCCCGGGCGGCGTGCTGCTCAACCACGGCATCGCGCGGCTGCGCCACAGCGACGGCGAGGCGGGCCCGTTCTCCGAGCGTTTCGTGTTCCCCGACGCCGCGCCGCTGCACCTCTCGCGCGTGGTGGCCGCGGTCGAGCGCGCCGGGCTGGAGAACGACCACATCGAGGGCTTCGCGCCCGACTACGCCGAGACGCTGCGCCACTGGGCGCGACGGCTGGACGAACGGCTCGACGACGCGACCCGGCTCGCGGGCCCGGAGCGCGTGCGGATCTGGCGGCTCTACCTGCGCGCGTCGCGCCGGGGCTTCGAGTCCGGCTTCACCTCGATCTACCAGGTGCGGGCGGTCAAGCCGCGCGCCTGATCGCCGCGGCGACCCGCTTGGCGCCCGGCTCGCCGAGCAGGATCGAGTAGTGGTTGGTGTCGGCCACCTGCTCCGCCTCGAGCCCGTCCAGCCGCTGCTCGTCGTAGAGCCCGCCGGGATCGTCGAACATCCCGCGCGGCGCCCACAGCATCGTGACCGGGCACCGCACCGCCTCGATCGCGGAGCGCACCTCCTCGCCGGCGAGCAACTCGCGCCCGTTGACCTGCACGGCCGCCTTGACGCACGAGGAGCGCATCTCGGGCGGCTCGCCGACGAGGTCGTGCTGCACGTGGGCGTCGACCTCGGCGGACCAGATGCCGGCGAAGGACGGGTGCTGCTGCCAGAACGCGCGATACGTGCCGCGGTCGGCGAAGGTCATGTCCAACCGCTGCATGGCGGGGCCGAGCGTGGCGGCGAGCGCCTCGTCGACGTCGACGCCCGGTGGCATGCTCAGCGGCGGGCCGCCGTCGACGAGGACGAGCGCCTTCGCGCGCTCGGGGTGGCGCTCCGCAAGCGAGGTCGCGACGAAGCCGCCCATCGAGTGGCCGGCCACCACCGCGGCGGCGGCGCCCAGGTGGTCGAGCACGGCCGCGACGTCGTCGGCCTGCCGCGCGATCCCGTACGGCTCGGGCAGGCCGTTGCTGCGCCCGCGGCCGCGCAGGTCGGGCGCCACGAGCGTCACCTCGCCGCCCAGCGCCGCCGCCACCACGCCCCAGGAACGGTGGTTGGAGGTGATGCCGTGCGCGGCCACCACCAGCGGTCCGTCGCCAGGCCAGCGGTAGGCGGCCAGCGTGCCGCCGTCGACGGGCACGTCGAAGCGCTCGGGATCCACGGTCACGCGAGCACCGTATCGCCCGCTCACTTCATTTCGCTGCACGAAGGGGTCAGACCCCTCACTTCATTTCGCTGCATAAAGGGGTCAGACCCCTCACTTCATTTCGCTGCATAAAGGGGTCAGACCCCTCACTTCACTTTGCTGCAGGAAGGGGTCAGACCCCTAACGATCAAGCGCCGCTGCGCGCGCGACGATGATCTCGTCATGGGCCTCCGCCGCCTTGCCGTGCTCGTCGTGCTCGCCGCCGCCGTCTCGGTCGCGGGATGCGGCGGGGCGGGCCGTGTCGAGGGCCTCGGCGCCGCGGCACGTCTGCCGCAGGCCGTCCCGGCGCCAGCCGCCACCCCGGCGGCGACCGGGCCGCGCGAGCGGGCGGCCTCGCTCGCCGTCGGCTACCTGCGCCGCGACGCGGCGCGCCGGGAGGCGTTCGAGCGCTGGCGGCTGGCCGAGCTCGAGAAGGCGCGCCGCTCGCCGACCGTCGCCGCCGCCCTGCGCCGGGCGCTGCTCGCGCGGCACGTCACGCGCGCCGAGCACGACCGCCTGCGGGCGGACTACGACGCCGCCCGCCGGGCGCGCGACCGCCTCACCGGCCTGCGCCGCGCCGAGCTCGGGGCGGTGGTCGGCGCGGTCGAGGCGCTGGCCGCGGCGCACCGGCTGACGGCCGGGCGCTTCGAGCCCGTCTTCCTCGGGCTGCGCCGCAACCGCGAGTTCTGGACCGGCGCCCCCGACCTCCCGGCACCTGCGCAGCGGACCCTCTTCGGGCGCGACCCCGCGGTGTTCCAGTACTACCCCGGCCAGGGGATGCGGCTCCAGCAGCTGGCGAGCTGGGGGCGCGTGAACGCGCGGCTCGGCACCTGCCGCCTGGGCGGGCACTGCCCGCGCGCGGCGCTGCGGCGGGCGCTGGACCGGCTCGTCGCGCTCGGCGCGCGGCGCGACCGCTTCCTGGCCTGGGAGTCCTACTTCGCCTTCGGCGGCGGCACGCCGCCGTGGATCAGCGGCATGACCCAGGGCACCGCCGTGCAGGCGCTCGCCCGCGCCTCGCGCGTGCTGCGGCGGCCGCGCTACCGGCGCACGGCCGAGCGCGCGCTCGGCGCCTTCCGCGCGGCACCGCCGGTCGGCGTGGGCGTCGACGCGCCCGGCGGCCGGCACTACCTCATGTACTCGTTCTCACCCGGCCTGCGAATCCTCAACGGCGACCTGCAGGCGATCACCGGCCTGCGCGACCTCGCCCGGCTGGGCGGCAGCCGGCAAGCGCGCGTTCTGTACCGGTTGGGGGAGCGGGCCGCCCGGCGCGCGGTGCGCGGCTTCGACACGGGCGCCTGGTCGCTGTACTCCGAGCAGGGCCGCGAGTCGACGCTCGGCTACCACCAGCTCGTGGGCCGGTTCCTCGGCAACCTGTGCCGGCGCACCGGCGGGCGCACCTACTGCTCCGCCGAGCGGCGCTTCGCCCGCTACGAGCGCGAGCCGCCGCGCATCGCCCTCGCCCGGACGCGCGGCCTGCACGCCCGCCGCGCCGCGGGCGTGCGCTTCACCCTGTCCAAGCTCGCGACCGTCGCGGTGCACGTCACCAGCCGCCGCGGCGTCACGATGAGCCGGCGGCTCTCGCTTCCGCGCGGGAGCCACACGCTGCCCTGGACGCCGCCCCGGCGGGGGCGCTACCGCGTGCGCGTCGAGGCGTGGGGCCCGAGCGGCCCGAGCGGCGTGCGCGCGGACGTCGTGCGCGTGGTGCTCCCCAGGCCCAAGCCCAAGCCGCGCGCGAAGCCCCGCCGCGGTCAGCCGCCGTCCAGGCCCGGGATGGCGCCGTTGCGGAAGGCGTCGACGAAGCGGCGGTGATCGTCGCGGGCGAGCTGCCCGTAGGCGGCGCCGAACGCTGCGAGGTCCTCGGCGAAGGCCTCGTCCTCGTCGCCGAGCGCCGTCATGATCGCCTCCTCCGTCTGGAACTCGACGAGCGCCTGGTCCGAGCCGGCGTCCGAGACGCAGTGCACCTTGGCCGTCGCCTGCCCGAGCGAGCGCAGCAGCGGCAGGATCTCGTCGGGCTCTGAGACCGCGTCCCAGTCGAGGTCGGCCTCGTAGGGCGAGAGCTCCTTGACGAGCTGGCCCTCGCCGCGCAGCTCGCACCAGCCGAGCCACGGGTCGGCATGGGCCTGCAGCGCGCGCTGGGAGACGGCCGTGCGGTGGCCCTGGTGGGAGAAGTAGTCGCGGATCGCCTCGTCGCGCACCACGCGGCTGGGCGCGGCGACGTTGCCCTGCTTCATGGACAGCACGACGTCGTTCTCGAGCGCCTGCGTGCGGCCCTCGATCAGCAGGTTGTAGGCGGGCAGGCCGGCGCTGCCGATCCCGAACCCGGAGCGGCCGACGATGTCCTTGATCTCGTAGGACACGCTGTGCTGGCGCTTGACCTCCGGGATCGTGTCGAGGTAGGTCGAGTAGGCCTCGCGGACCTCGGCCTCCTCGTCCTCGTCGAGCCGGCGCACCCCCGGCCCCTCGATGAACTGGCGCTCGCCGGCCTCCACGCCGGTGACGGCCTCCAGCATGCGGATCCGCGTGGCCAGCCTGGCTTCGAGCAGCACCGAGTGCAGCGCGCCCTCCGTGTTCTCGAGGGTGAGCCTGAAGCTCTCGTCGCGGTCCCCGGTGTGGAAGGCGCGCACCTGCCCGACGTAGGCGTTCGCGTAGGTCGCGATCATCTCGCGGATCGTGTCGTCGGACAGCGCCTTGGCGAAGCCGAGCAGCGCGAGGCTCGCGGCCATGCGCTGCAGGTCCCAGGTGAAGTGGCCGAGGTAGGCCTCGTCGAAGTCGTTGACGTCGAACACCAGGATCCCGTCGGCGTCCATGTAGGTCCCGTAGTTCTCGGCGTGCAGGTCGCCCTGGATCCACACCCGGCTCGTGCGCTCGTCCGCCCAGCGGTCGTCGAGCTCGGCGACGTCGGCGTAGAACAGGCAGGCGCTGCCGCGGTAGAACGCGAACGGGTCGGCGGCCATCTTGCGAAACTTGCGCCGGAACGCTCGCGGGTCGGCCTCGATCAGGTGCTCGAAGGCCTCCACCAGCACCGAGACGATCTGCTCCTGGCGGCCGTCGGGGTCGCGGCCGAGCGCTTCGAGCTGCTTCACCCGGCGCATCCTGGCAGGCCCGGCACCATAGGGTCCCGGCGATGCGGATTCGTGCTGCGGTACTCGAGAGCTTCGGAGCGCCCCTCGCGGTGCAGGACGTCGAGCTGGCCGGGCCCGGGCCCGGCGAGGTGCTCGTGCGGCTGCTGGCGTGCGGCGTCTGCCACACCGACCTCTACACGGCCTCGGGCGCCGACCCGTCCGGCTACGCGCCGGCCGTGCTCGGCCACGAGGGCTGCGGCGTGGTCGAGGA
>Ga0183260_10003560_pt1 | contig 12549 bp, 10 predicted proteins | sample AntDrymUQ4972206_2_FD_129768 | JGI IMG/M metagenome (GOLD analysis project Ga0183260, IMG submission 129768) | Polar desert sand microbial communities from Dry Valleys, Antarctica - metaG UQ497 (22.06) (version 2) (version 2) | ecosystem: Environmental > Terrestrial > Soil > Desert | place...
GAGGTAATGAACCCCGGCGACTCGCGCACGAGCACCGTCTCTTTTCCCATCTTCCGCGATACATCTTCGATCGCCTGCAGCGTCTCCGGTGCGCTCTCGAGCGCCTGGACGATTTCGATCAGCTTCATCTTGTGGACGGGATTGAAGAAGTGCATGCCGCCAACACGTGAAGGACGCTTCATCGATCCGGCCATCTCGGTGATGCTGAGCGCGGACGTGTTGGTCGCGACGATCGCGGACTCCGGAGCGTAACGGTCGACATCGGCAAGCAGCGCCAGCTTCAAGTCGATCTTCTCGGGCGCCGCCTCAATCACCATGTCGGCGTCGGTCAGCGCATCCGCGATGCTCGACGTCGTCGTCAAACGCTTGCGCATGGCGTCGGCATCGGCGGACTGGACCTTGCCCAGCTCCACGCCCTTGCTGATGATCGCGTCGACCGCGGATTGCCCCTTCGCCAGGGATGCCTCGGAGACATCGAACATCCGGGTCTCGTAGCCGCCGTTGATCGCGGCATACGCGATCCCATGTCCCATCGTCCCGGCGCCGAGTACTGCTATCTGTTTGATTTGCATATGTCGGTCAGCACGCTCATCGCGTGATCGATTTCTTCCGCGGTGTTGTAGAAATGCGGCGCCATGCGGATACCGGCGCCGGGCCGATAGTCGATGATGACCTCGCGGCGGATCAGTTCGTCGGCAACCGCCTTGCCGTTCGGGACGTCGATGATCACCGCCCCGCCGCGCCGGGCGTCCTCGTCGGGAGTGTTGATCCGGAAGCCCGCCTCGGTTGCCAGATCCATCAGACGGCGCGTGAGCCGGAGTGACTTCTCGCGAATCGCCGGGACGCCGATCTCGGCGACGATCTCGTATCCGGCTCGTGCCGAGTAGAGGGAAGGAACGTTCGGCGTGCCACTCTGAAAACGCTCTGGCGCCTCGGCGTAGTCGATTGCCCCGGCCTCGAACTCGAATGGATGCGCGTGGGCCGCCCACCCGACGATGCCTGGCTCCAACGTCTTGGCCAGATCCGGACGCACGTACAGATACCCCGCGCCCGGACCGCCGCACAGCCACTTCACGGAACCGCCGACGGCGAAGTCGGCGCTGAGCTTCTCGATCTCGAGCGGCACCGTTCCGGCCGCCTGGTAGACATCGAGTATCACCTGCGCACCGACGCTGTGCGCCTTCTCGATGACTGCGGCAGCGTCCTGGATGTACGCACTCCTGAACAGCACGTATGAGAGCGGCACCAGTGCCGTCCGTTCGTCGATGGCATCGAGGATCGCCGGGAGATCGGTCCGCATCGCGTCCGGCGACTTCAGGTGGACGATGTCAGCACCGTAGCGGCGGAACCCCTCGAACAAATACAGGTTCGAAGGAAATTCGAGGTCCGTCATCACGATCCGGTTGCGCGGACCGTCGAACCGGTAACACGAGGCGATGATCGCCATCGCCACGGTCACGTTCTGGTGCATCGAGATCGTGCCGCGCTGGACGCCGAGCACCGGCGCCAGCAGATCACCGGTTGTGCGCCCCACGTCCCACCAGCCCTCGTTCCACGCCCGCACACCGCGCCTCGACCACTCGTCGGCAAACTGCTGCAGATAGGTCGCGGTCTTCCGCGGCATCGCTCCGAGGGAGTGACTCACCAGGTAGGTGCAGGTTTCGAGGATCGGGAACTCTTTGCGCCAGGTGAGCAGCGAATCCGTCATGCGCTTCGAATCAGAACACGCGGAGGGCGTTGTCGTAAAGAATCTTGCGCTTCGTCACATCAGCGAGCGGCAGCGTGAGGAACTGGTCGACGTTCTGGCGCATCGACTTGATGCCTGGGCTTGGCCAGTCGGTCCCCCACACCACTTTGTCGCCAAGTTCCTCGAGCCGCGGGAAGTACTGCAGCAACTTGACTGGAGGAATCCCTGAGATCTCCAGGAACAGGTTCGGATGGCGCCGGACGACGAAGAACGCCGCCTCCATCCAGAGCGGCCGCCCGCCATGGGCGAGCAGGATCTTCAGTTTCGGAAAGTCGATCGCGACATCGTCCACATCCATCGGATCGCCGAAACGGCTGCGTGCTCCAGGGAACACCGACGTTCCGGTGTGGATGGTGACCGGGATGCCGGCGGCCTCCGCGCGTCCATAGAGTTCCGCGAGCTTGGGAAGCTCGGCCTGGTAGGCGTTGGCGCGAAACATCTGATGCGGCGGATGAACCTTGAGCGCCCGAGCGCCCATCTCGATGATGCGGTCGGTCTCACCGCCCACATCATCAGTAAACCCGGGATGCACCGAGCCGAAGGGGATGAGCCGCGAACGGTCGGCGGATGCGTAGTTCATCATCCACTCGTTGACTTCGCTCGTGAACCCCATCACATCCGGGCTGACGTAGTTGATCAGACCGACGCGCTCGACGCCGTCGTCATCCATCTGCCGCAGCAGCTTGCCGGGGTCGGCGGCGAACGACTCGAGCTCCGCCCGATTCGACTTCTTCTGCCAGAACGTGACCTGCACGTCCGGCTTCATCATGTGAAATGGTTGGATATGGATGTGAGCATCGATCACTTGCATAGAGGATCTCGCTGACACTGACACCTTCATAAGGGTGCGGCGCACTTACGCCAAGAGTGCGGACCGCTTCGCTGAGTGTGCGGTGGGCTTACGAGATGTGCGGACGGACCTCACGACACGAAGATACGTGCCCGGCCGCTCGCGGAGCGACCCGGCACCCTCAGTGTGAGTCCCTCCGCACCTTCTGCGTCAGTCCCCCCGCACCTCTGCTTCGATCCCCCCGCACCCTCATCGTCAGTCCCCTCCGCACCCTCAACGTCAGATGTTAAGGTCCACCCATACCGACTTTACCTGGGTGTAATGTTCGAGTGCGTGCGCGCTCATCTCGCGGCCGAAGCCGCTCTGCTTATAGCCGCCGAAGGGGGTCGCGGTGTCGTAGACGTTATAGGTGTTGATCCACACGGTGCCGGCCTGGAGCTTGCGCGCGACGTAGTGGGCTTTCTTGACGTCCTTCGTCCACACTCCGGCCGCGAGCCCGTAGGGCGTGTCGTTGGCGCGCGCGATGGCTTCGTCCAGATCCGCAAACTCAATGGCCGCCAGGACCGGGCCGAAGATCTCTTCGCGTGAGATCGTCATCTCCGGCTGGACGTCGGCAAACACCGTCGGTTGCATGAAGAAGCCCTTGCCGGTGCCGATGTCGGTGCGCTCGCCGCCCGCGACGAGTGTCGCGCCTTCCTTCTTCGCCGATTCGACGTAGCGAAGCACCGTGTCCATCTGCTTCTTCGACGAGAGCGCACCCAAGCGGGTCTTGGGATCCATCGGATCCCCGGCAACCATCTTCTTGGTCCTGGCCGCAAGCTTGTCGATGAATTCGTTCTTGATCGACTTGTCGACCAGCAGCCGGGATCCGGCGGCGCACACCTCGCCCTTGCCGTAGAAAATGCCCATCGCTACGCCGCGGATTGCCGACTCGATGTCGGCGTCGGCCAGCACGATGTTCGGTGACTTGCCGCCGAGCTCCAGCGTGATCTTCTTCAGCGTGTCGGCGGCACCGCGCATGATGCCCTTGCCGGTGGACGTATCGCCGGTAAACGCGATCTTATCGATGCCGGGGTGCTCGACGATCGCCTGACCGAGTTTCGCGCCCGGGCCAGTCACGATATTCAGCACGCCAGGCGGAAGTCCGACTTCGATCGCGATCTCGCCGAGGGCAAGCGCAGTCAATGGCGTCTGGCTCGCCGGCTTCACGATGATGGTGTTGCCAGTCGCAAGCGCCGGAGCGATCTTCCAGACCGCGATGAGGAGCGGGAAGTTCCACGGGACGATCGCGGCGCACACGCCGAGCGGCTCGCGCAGCGTGTAATTGAGGTAGTTGCCCTTGACCGGGATGGTCTCCCCCATCACCTTGTCGGACCATCCACCGTAGTATTCGAAGCACTCGGCCGCCGCCGGAATCTCGACGTGGCGTGACTCCATGATCGGCTTGCCGTTATGCAGCGTCTCGAGGCGAGCGAACTCGTCGGCGCGCTCCATCAGTCGCTCGCCCAGCTTCCGCACCAACCGTCCGCGCTCGCGCGCCGACATCGTGCCCCACGGACCGTCGAACGCCGCCCGTGCGGCGCTGACCGCCGCGTCCAGATCGGCGGCGTCCGCCGATGCGACCGTCGCGCAGACTTCCTCGGTCGCCGGGTTGATGACGTCCATCGTCTTGCCCGACGATGCCGCGCGCCACTCGTTGTTGATGAAGAGTTGCCTGCTGATCACGCTTGCTGCTGACATCTGCACGCCCTGACTGGTTGGCGCGCAGAAGGCGCACCGTTTGGCCTACTTACCTGTGAACCGCGCCGGTCGCTTCTCGAGGTTCGCCGCGATGCCTTCTTTCGCGTCGTCCCCCTGGAAGAGCAGCTGCTGCAGCTCGCGCTCGATCGAGAGGCCTTCGAGGAAGCCCGCCTCGGCGCCCGACTGGACGGCGCGCTTCATCCGCCCGACTGCCTTGCTCGCCTTGTGCGGCGGCGTGAAGCCCGTCGCGTAATCGTGGACTGCATCCGCGAAGCTCCGTCCCTTCAGCTGCTCGTCGCCCCACACCTCGGTGACGATGCCGAGAGCCAGTGCCTCGTCGAACGACATTAAACGTCCGGTCGCCATCAGCTCGATCGCACGAGCCTTACCGACCAGGCGCGCCAGGCGCTGGGTGCCGCCGGTCCCGGGCAGGACGCCGAGCGCAACCTCGGGCAGTCCGAGCTTGCCACCCCCCTGTCGGGCGATGCGAATGTCAGCCGCCATTGCGACCTCGAGCCCGCCGCCGACGGTGTGCCCATTCAGCGCCGCAATGACCAGCTTCGGCGTTTGCTCCAGGCGCATCAACGTCTCGTTGGCGTGCAGGCAGAAGTAATACTTGAACTCGGGATCGGCGTCTTTCAGCATGCCGATGTTCGCACCGGCGCAGAAGAACTTCTCCCCCGCACCGCGGAGCACGATGACATGGACGTTCGGATCCATACGAGCGGACAGCACCGCCGTATCGATCTCGAGCATCATCTCGTACGAGTAGGTGTTGGCTGGCGGATCGCTCAGTTCGATCGTGCCGACGCCGTCCGCGATCGTGACGTTGACCTTGGTTGCCATCGTTACAGTTCGGTTCGCACGTACTCGAAGTTGATCGGCTGCCGGTTCACGCCGCGAATCGGTGGCGCGATGTAGTTGGCGAACTTGCCGGGCTCGTAGACCGGCCGCGACATGATGCTGAGCAGGTATTCGCGATCAGCCGGCGCCGGCAGCCACTCGTTGCGCCGGCGCTGCCATTCGGTGTCGGAGATTGGCGCACCGGACGGCTCGTACTGGAGCGACCGGAACATCCCGATGCCGCGATTGAACTTTCGATCCGGCAGACGCAACCGCTCCGACATGCCGTGGCGCTCGAAGATCTTGTTCCAGCGCGCCACGCCGGCCTCGCAGTCGCCGACGTACCAGTCGCGGAGCACTTCGTTCATGGCGGAGCGCATCGGCACATGCTCGAGCCGCAGGCCATCGCCATTGGGGACGTTGAGCTCGTAGTACGACTCGCCGACGTGATGGTCCGAAAATTTCTCCTCCTGCGCCCGTCCCTTCAGACCATTGCCGAAGTAGGACGCCGCGTTGGTCGACACCTCGTTACCATGCAGGTCGAGCGACAGGCTGAACCACAGGTTGATGAACTTCTGGATCGTCGGGATATCGATACCGCCCACCTTGCGGACGTCTTCGGAGAACCCTGATTCCTTCAGCAGCTGACAGGTGCGCTCGACGATGCGCGCAATCCCGGTCTCGCCGACGAACATGTGGTGCGCTTCCTCGGTCAGCATGAAACGGGTCGTTCTCGACAGCGGGTCGAGCGAGCTTTCCGACAGCGACAGCAGCTGTGACTTGCCGTCGCGATCCGTGAACATGGTGAACATGAAGAAGTCGAGCCAATTCTCGATCGGCTCGTTGAAGGCGTCCAGGATGCGCGGCTTGTCGCGGTTGCCGCTCTGGCGCGCCAGCAGCTCCTCGGCCTCGTCGCGGCCATCGCGACCGAAGTACGAGTGCAGCAGGTAAACCATCGCCCACAGATGGCGGCCCTCTTCGACGTTGACCTGGAACAGGTTGCGGAGGTCGTACATGCTCGGGCAACGCTGGCCCAGCCACCGCTGCTGTTCGACCGATGCTGGCTCGGTGTCGCCCTGGGTCACGATCAGGCGGCGCAGCTGGTTGCGGAACTCGCCCGGCACCTCCTGCCAGACAGGTTGACCGTAAAAGTCACCGAAGCCGATGCGCCGATCGTGGACCGGATCGGCGAGGAAGATGCCCCAGCGATACTCCGGCAGCTTGACCATCTCAAAGTGCGCCCATCCCGAGGGATCGACGCTGACGGCGGTACGCACATAGACCTGGTGGTAGTCCTGGAACCCTTGCGGGCCCATGTCCTTCCACCACTGGATGTACTGCGGCTGCCAATGCTCGAGCGCGCGCTGCAGACGCTTGTTGCTCGACAGGCCGACGTTATTCGGAATCTTCTCAGATGAAATCATTGGGGGATCCTTGTCACGTGCTGCGTGCGCCCGTGCTGCGTGCTATGTGCGTGCCACGTGCTAGGTGCTAGGTGCTAGGTGCGATTGAAATCAAACTCGGGGCGCTTCTGGGTTCCGTAGGCCGTCAATGCGCCACCCTCACCAACCGCGTTCGGGCGGATGAAGATCCAGTTCTGCCACGCAGTCAGGCGGCCGAAGATCTTTGTTTCCATCGTCTCGGGACCGGCAAAGCGGAGGTTGGCTTCCATGCCAGTCAGCGCGTCGGGCGAGAACGCGGCGCGGCCCTCCACCGCCAGACGCACCTCGTCGTCCCAGTCCAGTTCGTCCGGCGCGAACGACACCAGCCCGGCATCCATCGCCGCCTGCGGGTCGAAGGGCTCCTTCTCGCCGAGCACTTCGTCGACGCGCTCCGGTGTACCGAGAAAGCGCGTCTGCAGCCGGGTCAGACCGTTGCTCATCGGCAGCGGTCCGCCGTTCATGCCTGACAGAGCGATCGTGTTGGGCTGATCGGGATCGTCGAGCATGTACGAACGGTCGGCCGCGATCGCCAGCTCGAACAGCGACCCCGCGAAGCAGCTGCCCGGCTCGATCCACGCGAAGAAGCTGCGCGATGTGAGATCGACCCGCTTCAACGTCCGCTTCAGGAAGTGGATGATCTCGCGCACTGCCCAGTGGTCCTGGTGCTGCAGCAGCGTCTCGTCGACTTTCAGCACGGACGCTGGGTCGCCGACAGTCTTCAAAACCACCGTGCCGATCAGCGGCTCGTTCAACCGAAGACGAAGCAGGGCATCGTCCAGCTCCCGGAACGTGCGGAGGGGCCAGAACTGGTCACCGGCCGCCATAATTCCGTCCACCGTCGTCGGCTGCTCTTCGGTCGGCGCCGCGACCGTCAGCGTCGCGACGCGTCGAGCACGATCGATCTCGAGCGTGACCGCAGAGTACGTGACCGAATCGTCGGCCTCGACAGAATTCAGCGGTCCCAGCGTGATGCCTGGACCTGAGTCAGGACGATCTGACTTCGCCGCGAGCTCCTTGGCTCGTCTCGCGACGCGCTCCTTGAACTGGCTGGTGGGATAGACCGCATCGACGAGCCGCCACTCGACCGCGCGCTTGCCGCGAACGCCCTCAGCGATAGTGCTGAAAAAATCAGCCAGGTCGCGCCGCACCTTGCGCTTGTCGACGACGCGGGTGAGGCCACCGGTGCCGGGCAGCACCGCGAGCAACGGTGTCTCGGGCAGGCTCACCGCGGAGTTCCCGTCGTCCACGAGGATGATCTCGTCGCACGCCAGTGCGAGCTCGTAGCCGCCGCCGGCGCAGATGCCGTTGAGCGCGGCGAGGAACTTGATGCCGGAATTCTCGCTGGCATCCTCCATCGCGAGGCGCGTCTCATTCGTGAACTTACAGAAGTTCACCTTCCAGTTGTGCGTCGAACCCCGCAGCATGAAGATGTTCGCGCCGGCACAGAAGATCCGTTCCTTCAGGCTGGTCACGACCACCGTTCGGACCTCGGGATGCTCGAACCGGATCCGCTGAATCGCGTCGGCGAGCTCGATATCGACACCGAGATCGTAGGAGTTCAGCTTCAGCTTGTAATCGGGTGCGAGGCCGGCATCCTCCTTGACGTCCATCGCGAGCGTGGCCACCGGACCATCGAAGTCGAGCTTCCAGTGGTTGTAGGTAGCCGGTGTGCGTTCGAAAGTGATGCGATCGGGAGTGCTGTGAGTTGCGGTGGCCATCGGCCAAGCGTACCCGTCCGCATCGCACGGTGTCAAGGCACTATAGTGCGCAGACCCGACACCGTGGTGTAATATAGTGCACACTTGAGCGAAGACATTCTCACCGCACTCGGTCGCCGCGCGCGTGCGCAGCGGTTGGCGCGCGCGTGGACACTGCGCGAGATTGCCGAACGGTCGGGTGTCTCGCCACGGTTCCTCGTCCAGCTCGAAGCCGGCCATGGAAACATCTCGGTTCGACGGCTCGCTGACGTCGCGCAGGCACTCGAGACCACGCCAGCGGCCCTGCTCTCCTCCACTGAACCTGGTCCCCCCGCTGTCATCGCACTGCTCGGACTTCGCGGGGCCGGCAAGACGACGATCGGACGCAAGCTGGCGAAGCGGCGTCGGGTTCCGTTCGTCGAGCTCGACAAGAAGATCGAACAGGCGGCAGACCTGAGTCTCGGAGAGTTGTTCACGCTGCACGGCGAGGATTATTACCGCCGCCTCGAACGCGAGGTCCTGCAGGACGTCCTCGCCGAAGGGGTCCCAATGGTTCTCGCGACCGGTGGCGGTCTGGTCGCCTCGCCCGATACCTTCACGATGCTGAGACGGTCGGCCAAGACCATCTGGCTGCGCGCGTCACCCGAGGATCATTGGAATCGCGTGGTGCGCCAGGGTGATCGTCGGCCGATGACCGATCATCCCCAGGCGATGGCGGACCTCCGCTCCCTCCTCGCGACACGCGAGCCGCTCTACGCCCTCGCCGACCACACCGTCGACACCTCGTCGACGACTGTGGACGACGTCATTGCGGTGATTGAGCAGCGTCTCACCTAGACATTGCCGATTGGCGATTGCGGAGTGACGGATGGCAGATTGGCTGATTTGCGGATTGACGTTCTCAATCGTCAATCCGTTAATCGGCATCCGTCACTCCGCACTCCGCAATCGGTAATTCTTAGATACACTTTGCGGCGATGCGATCAGTACTCGGCGCCGTCGTCTGTTTGTCCCTGAGCGCGACACTCTCGTGTGCCGCGAACGCTTCACCCAATCCGCAGCCGGCGACGCAACCGGTGCCGCAGCCTGCTGCGCCGCAAGACTTACCGCAGACGCCGGCGAGTACTCCGGCTTCCGCCCCCGGCCCGCGGGTCCGGCTCGTTGCGACCGGGGGCACCATTTCCAACCGCGCCGGCGGCCGTCTCACGGCGGAGGAACTGATCACAGCGATCCCCGACCTCCCGCGCTACGCCACCCCGGAATTCGAACAGTTCGCCAACACTGCCAGTTCCGCGATGACGATGGAGCAGTGGTTGAACCTGGCGCGACGGATCAACGAGCTGTTCCGGACGGACGCCGCCCTGGCGGGCGTCGTGCTGACCAGCGGCACCGACACGCTCGAGGAGCTGGCGTATTTTCTCAACCTGACGGTCCGCGACGCGCGTCCGGTCACGGTTGTCGGTTCGATGCGAAATCCGAGCACGCTTGGATACGAGGGAGCGGCGAACCTGCTCGAGGGGTTTCGCGTCGCCGCCGATCCGGCCTCGCGTGGGCGCGGTGTGATGGTCGTCCTCAACGGCGAGATCAATGCCGCGCGTGAGGTCACGAAGACCGACGCACTGCGGCTGCAGACCTTCCAGACCCGCGGCTATGGACTGCTCGGCGTGATCGATCGCGACCGCGTCGTCTACTACCGCCGCGTCGAGCGCCGGCATACCGCCGACAGCGAGTTCGACGTGGCGGCGATGCCGGCGCTTCCGCGCGTCGACGTCCTGCTCACGTATCAAGGCGCGAGTGGTGACTTGATCCAGGCGGCGGTTGATGCCGGAGCGCAGGGGGTGGTGATCGCGACCGCCGGCGCCGGCGCGATGAGTGGAACGCAGGGAGAGGGTGTGCGCTACGCGACCACCAAAGGAGTGCCGGTCGTCATGACGACTCGCACTGGCAGCGGCCGGATCGCGGGGGTTGGCGGACGAGGGGCCACGATCGCGGGGGAAGATCTCGCGCCGATCAAGGCGAGGATCCTGCTGATGGTTGCACTCGCGAAAACGAAGGACCTCAACGAGCTGCGGCGCATTTTTTTGGAGTACTGACTTCAACTTCCAACTGCCAACCTCACAATCCAAACCGAAGTTTAGAGTTGGATTTTGGTAATTGGAAGTTGGAAGTTGTGTGAGTTCACTCCGCCGTCTCGCCCGGCTTCAACGTGAGGACGTCAATCCCAAACGGGGTGACGAGCCGTTCGAGATGCTCGGGGCGGCCGGTGAGGGCCGGGAAGGTGCCGTAGTGCATCGGCACGACCTGCCGTACCGCCAACATGCGCGCCGCCATCGCGGCCGCCTCCGGGCCCATCGTGTAGTGGCCGCCGATCGGCAGGAACGCAATCTCCGGCGCATGCAGTTCGGCGATGAGGCGCATGTCGCCAAAGAGCGCCGTGTCGCCGGCAAAGTAGAAAGACCTTCCGTCCTCCATCTTCACCACGAATCCGGCCGCCAGCCCCAGATAGACGATGGTGTCGTTTTCCACGATCGAACTGGTGTGAAGCGCCGGCGTCATGGTGATCTCGAGTCCGGCAACACTCGCGGTGCCGCCGATGCCCATCCCGATGACATTCTGAACACCCTTGCGCTCGAGCCACTGCGACAACTCGAACACCGCCAGCGTGGTGGCGCCCGTTGCGCGCGCCACGTTCACGATGTCGCCGGTGTGATCGAAGTGACCGTGAGAGAGCAGAATGACATCCGCCTGATCGATGCGCTTGTGTTCCGGCGGGCACGCAGGGTTACCTTCAAGCCACGGGTCGGTGACGATCCGCTTCCCGCCCGGGGTGGTGATCACGAACGTCGAGTGACCGAGCCACTTGATCGACAGCTTGGACATAGCGCCCAGTATAATGAGAACACCCGTGCAGACTGTCCCCCTCAACTTCATCCGTGGCCGGAAGAAGCGCGCCGAAGAGATGCCCCGCGGCGGCAAGCCCGAGTGGCTGAAGGTTCGCGCACCCGGCTCTGAGAACTACCACCGCCTCAAGGGACTGATGCGCACGCTCGGGCTTCACACGGTGTGTGAGGAAGCGAACTGCCCGAACATCGGCGAGTGCTGGCACCACGGCACCGCGACCTTCATGATCCTGGGTGACACGTGCACACGATCGTGCGCGTACTGCAACGTGACGCATGGCGCGCCCAGGCCACCCGACGCCGATGAGCCGGTAAAGGTCGCGAGCGCCATCCAGGCGATGGAACTCGCATACGTCGTCGTGACCTCAGTTGATCGAGACGACCTGCCGGACGGCGGCTCAGGTCATTTCGCACGGACGATTGCGGAGACGCGAACGCGCATCCCGGCATGCCGCATCGAGGTCCTCATTCCCGACTTCAAGGGCGATGAAGCGGCGCTCCGCACTGTGCTCGATGCCAGGCCTGACGTGCTCAACCACAACATTGAAACGGTGCCGCGGATGTACCGCATCGCGCGTCCTGGTGGACGCTACGATCGCGCGCTCCAGGTGCTCGAGCGATCGCGCGCATATGCGCCGGGGATCCCGACAAAATCCGGTCTCATGGTTGGACTCGGCGAAGAATGGGACGAGGTCGTCGAGACACTTCGCGACCTCAGCCGGGTCGGTTGCCAGATCGTCACCATCGGCCAGTACCTGCGGCCCTCGCTTGCCAACCTCGCGATGTCGCGCTACTACACGCCCGCGGAGTTCGCCGAGCTGAAGCGCATCGGCCTCGAGCTCGGGATCGGACATATCGAATCGGGACCGCTCGTCCGCAGTTCCTACCACGCCCACGAACAGACCGCCGCATACGAAGCTGCGCGCTGAGCGAGCGGCTACATCTTCCATTTGCCATCTGCCAGCCGTCGGTTCACCGGGCGGCAGCCCGTAACCGTCTGCGTGCCTCGGCCAGCTCGCCCTGCTTGCGGCGGTCGAGCGGCGGGAAATGCAGATCGAGGCTTTCAAGCGTCTCAATGACCACCTCCGCGATCGCGAGACGCGTGAACCACTTGTTGTCGGCAGGGATCACGTACCAGGGGGCGGTGCCGGTGCTGGTCGCCGCGATGGCCGCCTCGTAGGCGTGCATGTACTTGGTCCAGTGCAGGCGCTCGTTGACGTCGTTGATCGAGAACTTCCAGTTCTTGGCCGGATCGTCCAGTCGGGCCAGGAAGCGCCGCCGCTGCTCCGCGCGGGACACGTTGAGATAGAACTTCCGGATGATCGTGCCGTTGCGGCACAAGTAGCGCTCGATGTCGCGGATGTCTTCGTAGCGCTGGGTCCAGATGCGC
>Ga0183260_10003561_pt1 | contig 12547 bp, 9 predicted proteins | sample AntDrymUQ4972206_2_FD_129768 | JGI IMG/M metagenome (GOLD analysis project Ga0183260, IMG submission 129768) | Polar desert sand microbial communities from Dry Valleys, Antarctica - metaG UQ497 (22.06) (version 2) (version 2) | ecosystem: Environmental > Terrestrial > Soil > Desert | place...
CCGCGGATCAGGATCACGTTGAGCGCGATGTTCAACACGGTCATGCCGGCGCCGATATAGAGGCCAGTGCGCGCATCGCCGGCCGCGCGCAGCGCGCCGCTCAGCATGAAGAACATCAGCATCCCGATGCTGAACAGGAACATCGTCCGCAGAAACGGGAGCGCCTCGGCGCGGACTGCCGGCGTGGCATTGATCATGTCGAGCAGCCACGGGGCGGCGAAGTAGCCCACCGGCGCGAGGATGAAGACCGAGAGGCCGAATGCGGTGAGGAACGCCTGGTAGACGGTCCTGTTGACCTTGTCGTGATCGTTGGCGCCGGCAAAGCGCGCCACGAGTACGCCCATCCCGGTGAACAGCGACGAGATGAAGACAATGACGACGAGGAAGATCTGCCAGCTCACGCCGATGGCAGCGTTGCCAGTGAAGCCGACGTAGTGCCCGACCATCGCGTGGTCGATGATCCCCTGCAATCCGCCGATCGCATTCTGAAGGACGGTCGGCCATGCGATCTTCCAGACCGCGGCGGCGATCGGACCTTCGACGATGGAGCGATCCAGCTTGCGCCTGCCCTGGGCGGCAGCCGGCGGTGGTACGCCGGGCGTCATATCGGCAGGCGAGCCTGTCGATGCTTCGGCCGCCGACGTTGCGGGGGGCGCGGTAGGCTGAACGGGCACAAAGGCGAAATGATAGCACCCGGCCCGAGCACCGGGGCCCGGCTGGGACGAGATCCGGGCCTAGTCCCGGCGCGCCTTCAGTGTCCGCCGCACGTTGGCGTGCGCGAGCACCACGGCGGGCTGACGCTGCAGCGCGTCGTAGTACCGCCTCGAGAAGCCCTCACCGGTCTCGGACGCAGTCAGCAGCTTCTCGACATGATCGAACAACGTACCGGCATCAGTTTCCGTGCTCGGCGCATCCTTCGCAAGCAGTTCGTCGATGCGAACGATCAACTCGGATAGTGAGTGCAGCCAGGCAAACCACGGATCGCCGATCACGAGCTGGAGCAGGTTCGCGGTCGTGCCGACGCTGCCGCGATCGAGCTCGTAGGCAACCCGGGTGTCTTCGAGGAGCACCTTGTGCAGATCCAGCAACTGCGTACGCAGCTCGCGAAGGCGTTCACGGCTGGTCTCCGTGAGTGACACCGGGCCGGCCGCCTCGCCCGAAGCCTCCGGCTGGACAGACGGCTGCTGCGCTTCGGCCAGGAGGGCCTCGAGGTCCAGTGGTGCGGAGCCCATCATCAGGGTGCCGTCCGCCGCGCGCGGCCACTCTTCTTTCGGCCGATCGCGATAGAGCTCAACGCCGTTACCGTCGGGATCGCGCAGGTAGAGCGCCTCGCTGACGCCGTGATCACTGGCCCCGTCAAGCCGGATGGAGGCCTCGCGCACGCGTCTGAGCGCGTCGCTTAGGCTGCTGCGATCCGGGTAAAGAATGGCCAGGTGATACAGCCCGGTCGTACCCGGCGCCGGACCGGGTCCGCCCAGGCTCTCCCACGTATTCAGGCCGATGTGATGATGGTAGTCCCCGGAACTCAGGAAGGCCGCCTGCGCGCCCCAACGCTGCATCACCTCGAAGCCAAGAACGCCGACATAAAACGAAATCGAGCGTTCGAGGTCCGACGCTTTCAGGTGAACGTGGCCGATGCAGACGCGACGATCGATGCCCTTGCCCATGGCAATCATGATCGCATAGGCTCACCGGCATGATTCGAGTCCTCGCCCTGATCGCCGTCACCGCTGCTGTGCTTGTCGGAGGCCAGAGCCGTCCAGCGACGCAACCGGAGCGGAGCGCAAGCGAGCGCAGGTTGCCAGGCGGGGTGCAGGGGACCCCGCCGATACAAGTGACGTTGGACGGACTGTCGCGCGCGGCTCTCGCGCAGATCGATGGGAGCCTTGAACTTCGCGGGCTGCAGGCGCCGGTCACCGTCACCCGTGACCGTTGGGGAGTTCCGCACATCGTCGCTCAATCAACCGGAGATCTGTATTTCGCGCAGGGCTTCGTGATGGCGCAGGACCGCCTCTGGCAGATGGAGATGTGGCGGCGCGCGGCGGAAGGTCGCCTCTCCGAGGTCCTCGGCCCGTCGGCGTTGTCCCGCGACCGCCAGGCGCGGCTGCTCAGGTATCGTGGGGCGGCGGACGACGAGGAGTTGAAGGTCTATCATCCGGACGCGCGGCTGATCATGACTTCATACGTTGCGGGGGTGAATGCCTTCATTGAGAGGGCGAGTGCAGCGGGAGCGCTGCCGGTCGAATTCGTCTTGACGGGAATCCGGCCCGAGCCGTGGACGATCGAGTCACTCCTGCTGCGCCAGAACTCCTTTGGGGATGCGACCGCGGAGCTGCAGCTCGCACGCAGCGTCGCGCAGCTCGGCGCCACGGAGGCGAATCGCCGCCGCGCACCCGATCCATTCGAGGAGCTTGTCGTCCCGCAGGGTGTTGACGTGAGCATCATCGGTGAAGAGGTGCTGGCGGCGACGAGCGCTGGTGGCCCGGCGCCTCGGCCGGCCGTCCTCCCCGAGTTCGCGGCGATCACGGGTGCGACACCCGGCCTGCAGCCGGATGCGAGCGTCCCCGAGCCCGGAAGCAACAACTGGGTGATCAGCGGCGCGCTGTCGGCAACGGGCAAGCCGATTGTCGCCAACGATCCACACCGCGAAGTCGCGCTGCCTTCGCTCCGCTATATCGTCCATCTCTCGGCGCCGGGTTGGAATGTCGCGGGATCGAGTGAGCCGCCCTTCCTGGGGGTGGCGATTGGACACAACGAACGAATCGGCTGGGGACTCACAATCGTCGGCACCGATCAGCACGACGTCTACGTGGAGGAACTGAACCCGGCGAACGAGCACGAGGTGATGTTCAACGGGAAGTGGGAAGCGCTTCGTGCCGTCCGCGAGGAGATCAGGGTGAAAGGCGCAGCGCCTGAGCACGTCGAAATGAAGTTCAGCCGCCACGGACCGATCTTCTACACCGATAAGGCGAAGGGGCGCGCATATGCGCTCAGGTCCGCGCTGCATCAACCCGGCACCGCCCCGTACCTCGCCGGCCTCAGGCTCTCGCAGGTGCGTGATTGCAAGTCGTTCCTCGATGCCGCGAACTACTGGAACTCGCCCTCCGAAAATCTGATCTGCGGTGATATCGAGGGCAACATCTCGTGGCAGGCCTCGGCGCTGACGCCATCTCGAAAGGGGTGGTCCGGACGGCTGCCAGTGCCGGGAACCGGCGCCTACGAGTGGGAGGGGTTCAGGAATGACCTGCCCCGCGAGCTGAATCCATCGCGCGGCTTCGTTGCGACCGCAAACAACAACATCCAGCCGAAGGGCTATACCCCGCTCATGTTCAAAGCGGCGCCGACACCGTTCGAAAGGATCGAGCGACTGTTGCAGTTGATCAAGCCAGGCGCGAAGTACACCGTCGAAGACAGCGCGCGGTGGCAGCACGATGCGCTATCGCTTCGGGCCGTGGCGGACCTGCCGCGCTTCAAAGGCTGGACATCGTCGGATCCGGAGATCGAAGCGGTGCGCGCGGAGATTGCCGCCTGGGACGGCGTCTACACGCGCGAGAGCCGCGGCGCGGCCCTGTATGAAACCTGGCGAACCGGTGCGGGCGAAGGCGGACGTGGACGCGGGGGGCGAGGCCAGGTGCCAGAGGGCGAAGAGGCCGCGGCACGTCCAGAGCAGGTCGAAGCCAGGTTGAAGAGCGCGGTTGAAGCCCTGAAGAAAACACAGGGCGCTGACCAGTCTCAGTGGCGCTGGGGCCGGATGCACACGCGATCGTTCTCGCATGCATTCGTGCCCGCGTTCAGCCTGCCGACGGTGGAGCGCAGCGGCGGGGCCGGCACGGTCGCGGCCGACGGCGCGAGCTACCGCGAGATCTTCGATGTCGCCAACTGGGACCGGTCGCTCGTGATCAACACCCCGGGCCAGTCCGGGCAACCCGGCAGCACGTTCTACGGGAACCTGCTCCAGGAATGGGCCGACAACAAGTACTTCAACCTGGCTTTCTCGAAGGGCGCGATTGAGAAGGCGGCCGCTCACCGGCTGACGCTCACGCCGGCACGGTAGAGGGCTGGCTCTTCGCCTTCGGATGTCAGCGGACGCTTACAAAGGGTGGAGCCACGGTATCGGGCAGCCCAAGTGGCTGCATCAACGCGGGCAATGACGTCCAGGGTCCCGGCTGGCCGTGACCAAAAGCTCCGATGACGATCACCGGCGTACCGGGTATGTCGACGGTGCGCCGGTCCTCCGAGAGCTTCCACTGATCGCCCCATCCGTACAACCACTGCGCGTCGCGCTGGAGCATGCGCACGCAGGCATGACTCGCCGCGTAGCCAGGCAGATCGAACTGGTGGAACGAAATCCCGCGGCTGTTGATGAAGTTGAAGTACCACTCGAGCACCCAGGCGTCGTTATCGGTGCTCGTCCGCTTGCGCGAACGCCACGTCAGGTTGAACGAACCTGCGGGCGTGGGCGTCTCCTTCCGTCCGCTGCTGATCGGCCCCCACCGCACCAGTCGTCCTGCCTCGTAGGCCCCGAAGACCTGGAACGGCTGGTGAACGACGACGTATTTGGCGTGCTCCGCGGCGGCGGGCCATTCTCTCGGCAGCGGGCTGTAGCCCAGCTCATCGTCCTGCCACGCCGACGGAACGACAATTCCGGGAACGTGCGGATCCGTACGAACCAGATGCTCGCGATCACGCCGGTTCAGCTTTTCTATCAGATCGATCTGCTGCGGGGTGAAGCGATCCTTCAGCTCCTTGTCGGTCTTCGGCAGCGGCTGAATGCTGAACGCCTCCTGGGCGCCGAGCATCGCCGGGATGATCAGCAGGATCAGGGCGACCAGCGCGGACGACGTCGGCTTCAACGCCGAACCGGCTTCGCGCCCGGCCTGGCTGCCGCCGGCTTCAATCGTTCCTCGAAGAAGGTCCAGACCCGGTTCCAGGAATCGATCTGCTCCGGACTGTCTTCGCGCTCGAGCGTCTCGGGGTTCACCCGGCGGTTGAACGTGTGTCCGCCGTTCGAACGGCCCACCGGTGGATCGACGTAGACCTTCGTTTCGGCGAGCGTCGCCTTGCGCGAGCGGAGCGCATCGACGATCTGCTGGTCTTCGTAGTAGTAGACGTCCGTATCGTTGGTCGCGACGTGCACGAGCACCGGTGTCTTCAGCTTGTCGACGTGAAAGAGCGGTGAGCGCTTGATGTACTCCTCACGTTTCTCGAAGGGCAATCCGCCGATCCGCTTCTGGGTCGCAAAACTCCGCTGGTAACCAGGCCCTGAAAACGAAAGCCGGTGGATCAGGTTCGTCACCGGCACCATCGCCACCGCTGCCTTGAACGGCGTCGTGTCGCGGAAGACCGAGAACAACGCGATGTAACCGCCGTGACTCCATCCCATGATGCCGAGCCGGTTGGCATCGACGTGGGGCAGCGCCTTCAGGTAGTCCACCGCCGTCATCACGTCCTCGATCTCATAGCCGCCGTAGTCGATCTCCATGTAGTGCTTTTCACCGTAGCCGGTGCTGCCGCGGTACTCAGGAGCCACGACGACATAGCCGCGCTCGACGGCTTCGCGGACGAAGGGCCAGTAGGTGATCGCCCAGTTACTGTGCACACCGCCATGGACGAGCACCAAGGCGGGGTGCCCGGCAGCGCCGCGCTTCTTCAGCGGTTGAAAGACGTAGGCAGGGATGTCGAGGTCGCCGACACTGCTGCGGTAGGTGACCTTCTGGAAGTCCACGACACCGTCGGTGACCTTGCTCCACCGCGTGTCTTCTTCGGCCTTCTGCTCGACCTGGCGCTCGAAGTTGACGCCGCGGCCATGATCGGCGTGGTCGTTGCTGACGTACAGCTGCCTGGCGCGGGCCTCGTCCATCGGACCCTGCCACCCGCCGCGCCCACCGCCTGTCGCCGGCGCCGGCGCTTGTGGCTGTGAAGCCGGCTGCTGGGTCTGGGGAGGCGGCGCTGCCTGCTGCCTCTGCGTGCCCTGTGCGACGAGCGTCGCAACGGCGGCAAGGCTGGCGACGAGCGTGGACGAAGCCATCCGGCGATTCGACATGTGTTGAGACTCCTGGGTCTGCGAACGATAACGCCTGCAACCGGGCTACTTGTGCCGCACCCCGCGTCGAACGACGACGTCCACACGCTGCAGGAGTGCAATGTGCCGGAGCACGTCCCCTTTCACCGCGATGATGTCCGCGTACTTGCCGGGTGTGATCGTGCCGACATCCTTATCGGCTTTCATGGCGACTGAAGGCCAGTAGGTTGCGCCGCGGATCGCCTGCATCGGCGGTACGCCGAGGATGTTGACCCAGGCGTCCAGCTCGCGCCACGTCGAGCCGCTGTGGAACTTCATCGGGATTCCACTGTCGGTGCCGACCAGCATGACGACGCCGGCGTCAGAGAGCTGCTTGAACTTGCGGGCCAGCGTCGGGCGGCGGATCGCGGTGAGCTGAAAGTAAGGAAGCCGGTCGGGATTCGCGATCGACTTGCGGATATCGGCAACGATCTCGGGCGTGAGACCGACCTGCCACGCCGGATCATCGAGCTGCTCCGGGTTGTCGCGGAGGTATTCGTAGTTGAAGAGGCCTTCGATCGTCGGCGTCCAGAACAGCGGGCCGCGGCTCATGTTTGCCGTGCGCTCGCGGATCGCCAGCATCACGTCCTCGGGGTATTCCGGTGCGCTCGACAGGCCGGTGTGCTCGAAGTTGTCGACGCCGGCGGCGAGGCCGCGGCGGATCTCCTCGGGTCGGTGCGAATGACCGACCACCATGAGGCCGTGTTTGTGCGCTTCGTCGACCACCGCGGCAACTTCGTCCGGAGTCATCTGATCCTGGTCGATCAGTTTGATGCAGTCGACACCCGCGTCGGCGAGCTTCTTCACCTTCGCACGCGCGTCGCCAGGGTCAGCGACTCCCCACCGAAAGAGCTCCGTTCCCGGATACGGCTTCTTCTGAATGAAGGGACCGGAGACGTAGAGGGTCGGCCCCGGAATCTTCCCGGCGTTGATCCGATCGCGGACGGCGATACTTGCCTCGAGCGGGGCGCCGAGGTCCCGCGCGCTCGTCACGCCGGCGAGCAGGAGCTGCTTCGCGGATGCCGGCATGATCACCGGTTCGAACTGCGCCGGATAGGTCTTGTCCCAGTGCTCGTAGTCGGCGTGGCCGTTGATCATCAGGTGAACGTGCATGTCCCACAACCCGGGGAGTACGCTCATGCCTTCGGTTGAAATGATCTCGGCGCCCGCCGGCACGGGCAGCGCGCCGACCTGGCCGACTTCGCGGATCCGCTCGCCGTCGATGATGACGACGCTGTTGCGGATCGGCGCCGCTCCGAAGCCGTCGATGAGAGTCCCACCGACCAGCGCCTTGATCCGGGGACGCTGCGCCGTCGGACTCGACGGCATCACGGCAGCGGTAACAGCGAGCAGTAACACAATGAGCGGGATCCGGGGCATGTATCCTCCGGCGCTCAGAATACACCGCGCGAATGCCTGTTGGGGTCGGGCGATCGACCGCCTGGGTCAGACGAAGAGACGTCAACTGACCCCGACGCTGGCCGCGGACGGCACCGGCCGCATCATGCGCGTTGACGGCCCCTCGTTGGTGATCGTGACGCACTGGTTGGACGAGTTGAAAGCCAGGGTCCGATAGCTCGACCGGCGCGTCGATCATCGTCAAAAACGCGCCTGCGCACCATATCTAGATCTAGCGACGGTCGTGTTCACGGAGAATCGCTCGAGGGTCACTCGGACTGGATCGCGGTGTAGGCCTGGATGTCGGGTTCCGTGGCCCGGATGGTGGACAAAAGGCGCGCGCAGGTGTTCCATCTGAGCACGGCCTCGTCGTTGCTCCCCGGGCGAATCGCTTCGGCGCGCTCGTAGCATGCCATCGCTTCGTGCAGCCAGTCCTGCACCGAGCGGCCCGTGCCGGGCCGGTCGCTGCGCAGGACGGCTTTGCCGCGGCGCTCCCTGATAATCCCGGTGTAGTAGTGACGCTTGTACTCGTCGATGACGCGCCTGACCGCCGTCTCGGCGTCCGCCGCGGCACGGGCCGGGCCTCCGTCGGGGAACTGGTCCGTCAGCGCCAGCACCAGCGTGACCAGCGCATCCTGGTGTGAAGGATCGATTTCCAGGATGTCGAGGCAGATGCTCTCCGCTTCGGCCGGCTCATTCAGGAGCCGGTAGCGCTCCGCCTGGGCAAGGGCCGCCGGAATGGCATCCTTCGAGAGCCGCTTGAGCTCGAGCATCTTTCAACCTCCTGAGGCTCAACCCCTGAACACGCGCAGGAGCCGACTGACCGGATCGTAGAAGCGGTCCACCACCCGTTCCTTGAGCGGGATGATGGCGTTCTCGGTAATCGTAATGTGTTCAGGGCACACCGTCGTGCAGCACCGGGTGATATTGCAATAGCCGATACCGTGGAGATTCCGGAGCTCGCTGACGCGGTCTTCCGCGTCGAGCGGGTGCATCTCGAGCGCCGCCGCATAGGTCAGAAACCGCGGCCCGATGAACTGCGCGTGCATGGCGTGATCGCGCAGCACGTGGCAGACGTCCTGGCAGAGGAAGCACTCGATGCACTTGCGGAACTCCTGCACCCGGTCGACGTCAGCCTGGGCCATCCGCCAGGTGCCGTCCGGCGCGTCCGGGGTGCGTGGCTTGAACGGCTTGATCTTCTTCTTGGCCTCGAAGTTCCACGATACGTCGGTGACAAGATCCCTGATCGGCGGAAACGCGCGCATCGGCTCGACGGTCACCGGCTCGTCGATCGGCAGCTCGTTGAGCCGGGTCATGCACATCAGCCGGGGCTTGCCGTTGATCTCGGCCGAGCAGGAACCGCACTTGCCGGCCTTGCAGTTCCACCGGCAGGCCAGGTCGGTCGCCTGTGTCGCCTGAATCTGGTGAATGGCGTCGAGCACCACCATGCCTGGCACGATGCCGGTCGTGTAGTCGCGGAACTCCCCCTTTGTGCCGTCACCGCGCCAGACCCTGAAGGTTGCCTGCGTCATTTGGACTGCTCCTCGATGACCTGCTTCAACTCCGCGGGCATCGCGGGGATCGGGATCCGGCGCAGCTCCATCGCACCCCCGGCGGCCTGCCGCACCACGATGTTCATCGTGCCGAACTCGGCCGCCTTCTCCGGGTAGTCCTCACGGAAGTGTCCGCCGCGGCTTTCCTTCCGTTCGATGGCGCACCGCGTGATCGCTTCCGACACCGTGAGCAGGTGGCCGAGGTCGAGGGCGGTATGCCAGCCTGGATTGTATTCGCGATGCCCGTGAACGGCCGCCGCGGTGGCCCGCCGCTTCAGGTCCTCGAGCACACCCAGGGCCTCGCGCATCTCGTCCTCGATCCGGACGATGCCCACGAGCCGCTGCATCGCGTCCTGCAGATCGTGCTGAATGGCGTAGGGGTTCTCGGTCCGCCCGGGCTCAAACGGCGCGAGCGCCTCGCTCGCGGCCCGCTCGATCTGCGCCTCATCGGCGGTGGGGCGGGAGTTCGCGCGGGCGAACGCCGCCGCATGCTCGCCGGCGCGTTTCCCGAACACGAGCAAGTCCGACAACGAGTTCCCACCCAGCCGGTTCGCTCCATTGATGCCCGCCGCGCACTCCCCGGCGGCGAAGAGCCCCGGCACCGTCGACATCTGGGTTTCGGCGTCGACAAACACGCCGCCCATGGCGTAGTGCGTCGTCGGTCCGACCTCCATCGGCTCCTTCGTGATGTCGATGTCGGCGAGCTGCTTGAACTGGTGATACATGCTCGGCAGCTTGCGCCGGATGTGGTCCTCCGCGTTGGCCATTCGTTTTCTGATCCACGAGATGTCGAGGAACACGCCGCCATGCTCGCTGCCCCGGCCCTCTTTGACTTCACGGTTGATGCAGCGCGCGACGTGGTCGCGGGTGAGCAGCTCGGGAGGGCGGCGGGCGGCCTTGTCCCCCTGCGTGTAGCGCCAGCCTTCCTCTTCGTTATCGGCGGTCTGATTGCGATACGGCTCGGGGATCTCGTCGAACATGAACCGGCGCCCTTCCTTGTTCAGGAGGATGCCTCCTTCGCCGCGAACGCCTTCCGTCACCAGGATGCCCTGCACGCTCGGCGGCCAGATCATCCCGGTCGGATGAAACTGGATGAACTCCATGTCGATGAGCTCGGCGCCGGCGCGATAGGCGAGCGAGTGCCCGTCCCCCGTGCCTTCCCAGCTGTTGCTCGTGATTCGATACGCCCGCCCGAGGCCGCCGGTGGCCAGGATCACCGCGCCCGCACGAAACAGCTTGAACCGTCCGCGCTCCCGCTCGTAGCCGAAGACGCCCGCCGCACGACCGTCGCTCGTCAGCACCGCGACGACGGTGAACTCCATGTGGACGTCCATGCCCCGGTGGATGCCATGATCCTGCAGCGTCCGGATCATCTCGAGACCGGTGCGGTCGCCGACATGGGCCAGTCGCGGGTAGCGGTGGCCGCCGAAGTTGCGCTGCAGGATCCGGCCGTCGGTGGTCCGGTCGAAGACGGCGCCCCAGGCTTCGAGCTCACGAACCCTGTCGGGCGCCTCCCTCGCGTGGATCTCCGCCATCCGCCAGTTGTTGACGTTCTGGCCGCCGCGCATGGTGTCGGCAAAGTGCACCTTCCAGCTGTCGCGATCGTCGACGTTGGCCAGGGCCGCGGCAATCCCCCCCTCCGCCATGACGGTATGGGCTTTACCCAGGAGCGACTTGCACAGCAGGCCCACCGTGGCGCCGCCGGCCGACGCCTCGATCGCGGCGCGCAGGCCCGCACCGCCGGCGCCGACCACCAGGACGTCGTATTCGTGTGTCTCGTAGTTCATGCGAGCCGATGATGAAGTCGTAGCGCAGCCCTTCAGGGCTGCCTAGAGAAGCCGGAGGTCCTGCCAGATCCCCATCGCGCAAAGGCGGACGTAGAGATCGGAGAACCCAACCGAAAACAGGCTGAGCCAGGCAAACAGATTGTGGCGCCGGTTGAGGGCGCTGGTGCAGGCGTAACTCGCCGAGCAGACCGAGGACGTCGAGATCTCATCGCGACGACCGCCGACGAGGTGGCGCAGCGAGTGGCAGCCAAAGGTGTAGCCGCCGAGCAGGACGACATTGGCCGCCAGGATCAACGTGCCCAGGCCGATCCCGAACCGCGTTGCTCCGGCGCCGTCATCGAACCAGAGCGCGAGCCAGACGTCGTAGGTCAGGAAGCCGATGAAGGCGAGGGCCAGGTAGAGGAAGTAACGATGGACGTTCTGCAGGATGAGTGGAAAGGCGCGTTCACCGATGTACGACGTGCGAGGCTCGCCGACCGTGCAGGCGGGCGGGTCCGCCCAGAAGGCCTTGTAGTAGGCGCCGCGGTAGTAGTAGCAGGTAAAGCGAAAGCCGCCCGGCGCCCACAGGATCAGCAGCGCCGCGGAGAACGGCAGCGCGGCGGGCCACCATCCCGGCTTCGGGCCGAACCAGGCGTGGACGCTGTCGCCGAAGAGCAGCGGCGAATAGAAGGGCGACAGGTACGGGCCGTGTTCGTAGTGCACGCCCTGGAAGGCCGCCCAGGTCGAATAGACCACGAACGCCGACAACCCGAGGAAGGTGACGAGCGGCTGCACCCACCACGCGTCGCGGCGTTTGGTGCGACCGAACCGGCGTTCTACCAGGGGCCACGCGGCCTGGGCCATGAGTTTCCCTCTTGCGGTTGACGTCCGAAGTCGAGAAACCTTATTCGACGGCCGGGCCTCGATGCAACTCCAATGTCGTGGCGGCGGGCGCCGATCGCCGTACAAGAGAGAAGCCCGCTGCTTTGTTCAAGAAGCGGGCTTTGAGAATTAATCCCGGCAGTGACCTACTCTCCCACGCAGTTACCCACGCAGTACCATCGGCGGTAGAGGGCTTAACTTCCGTGTTCGGAATGGGAACGGGTGTGACCCCTCTCCTATGGCCACCGGAAACTTGTTGCCTGGGGTCCCTCCGTCGCTCGCTTGCGCGAGCTCAGGCGGGTCGTCCCAGACTATGTCGATGCGGAGGGGTTTCCGAGTAGCCTCCGCAGATGTCAAAGAGCCTTACGGCTCACAACTGAATATCCTGCAAACGGTAGTTTCTTCGTTCCACGACAGCACGCAGCTTGTGCGTGCATTTGCCGTTGATCTTTTACGAAGATCGAATCGGACAAAGGAATTATGGTCAAGCCTCACGGCTGATTAGTATCGGTTAGCTCCACACATTGCTGCGCTTCCACACCCGACCTATCACCTGGTAGTCTTCCAGGAGCCTTTAGAGGTCTTGCGACCTGGGAGATCTCATCTTGTGGAGGGTTTCACGCTTAGATGCATTCAGCGTTTCTCCCATCCGCACGTAGCTACCGAGCGCTGCCGTTGGCACGACAACTCGTACACTAGAGGTGCGTCCATCCCGGTCCTCTCGTACTAAGGACAGCCCCACTCAAATTTCCTCCGCCCATGACAGATAGAGACCGAACTGTCTCGCGACGTTCTAAACCCAGCTCACGTACCGCTTTAACCGGCGAACAGCCGGACCCTTGGAACCTGCTACAGCTCCAGGATGCGATGAGCCGACATCGAGGTGC
>Ga0183260_10003563_pt1 | contig 12534 bp, 9 predicted proteins | sample AntDrymUQ4972206_2_FD_129768 | JGI IMG/M metagenome (GOLD analysis project Ga0183260, IMG submission 129768) | Polar desert sand microbial communities from Dry Valleys, Antarctica - metaG UQ497 (22.06) (version 2) (version 2) | ecosystem: Environmental > Terrestrial > Soil > Desert | place...
GTCGGCATGCGTCACCTCCTCGGGTGGCTGGTCCTGCTGTTCCTGGCCCTGATGTGCGTCCTGATGTTCCTCCAGACCAACGTGCTGGCGTGGATGCTGCCCTGAGGCTCAAGCTCCGGCGTCGGCGTCGGCGTCGGGGGCGCTGGCCGCCGGGCAGACGGGGCCGACCGAGCCGGCCTCGTAGTTCTGCAGCACCGGCAGTCCCGCCCGCCAGGTGGTCAAGACAGAGTCGATGATGCGCCAGCACTCCTCGGTCTCGTCGTCGCGCACCACGTATGTCGGGTCGCCCGCCAGTACGTCGCGTAGCATCCGGGCGGACGCGGGCAGGGGCTGCCGTGCCCGCGCAACCTCGAGCAGGACTGGTTCCACCTCGGGCATGCCTGAGGGTCCGGCAGCCTGCACCTCGAGGGTCATGCGGTCCGGTGCCATCTCCAGGCACAGGACAGCCGGTGCGCCCGGTAGTCCCCGGCCGCGTGGTGTCCGGAAGTGCAGAGCCACCCGGCGGCGTGGCCGACCGAGGGCCTTGCCCGCCCGTAGCACGAAGGGTACGTCGCGCCACCGCGGGGCGTTGACGCTCAGCTGCAGGCAGGCGTAGGTCTCGGTGTGCCGGCCCCGGTCGACGCCTGGCTCCTGGACGTAGCTGCACAGCGCCTGACCGTCGACTGCCCCGGCGGTGTAGCGGCCTCGCGCCGTCCGGGTAGCAACCTCGGAGGGTGTCAGCGAGGAGATCTGTCGCAGGACCGCCACCTTCTCGTCTCGCAGGCTGCGTTCGTCCAGCCTCGACGGTGCCTCCATGGCCACGATCGCCAGCACTTGGAGCAGGTGGCTCTGGATCATGTCCTTCAAGGCGCCTGTGCGGTCGAAGAACCCGGCGCGGCCAGCGACGCCTGTCGTCTCCTCCCACGTGATCTCCACGCGCTCGACGTGCTCCTGATTCCACAAGGGCTCGAAGATCGGGTTCGCGAGCCGTAGGGCCAGCAGGTCTTGCACCGTTTGGTGGTACAGGAAGTGGTCGACGCGAAAGACGTCCCGCTCGTCCACAACGGTGTGCAGCAGCCGGCTCAGCGCGCGCGCGGAGGCCACGTCCTCGCCGAACGGCTTCTCCACCACGATCCGGCTACCGGAGGCGATGCCGCCGGCCTTCAGCGCGTGCACGGCCGGTGCGTAGACCGCAGGCGGTAACGCGAGGTAGGCGATGACGGGTCCGGGCCGCAGCGCCGCTGTGAGGTCGGGGCGCCCGTCCAGGTCGGCCTGCAGGTAGTCCAGGCGACCCACGAGCGCGGCGCGGTCGCCGGCGTCGAGGCCTGGCACGTGGTCGGCCAAGGTCCTGGTGGCCAAGCAGCGATAGTCGTGGGTGCTCAGGGGCTCGCGCCCGACTCCCAGTACCCGTAAGGGCGACGGCAGACTGCCGTCGCCCAGGAGGTGGACAAGGGCCGGAAGCAGGTGCCGGGTCGCGAGGTCACCCATGGCGCCGAGCACGACGAGCCGGTCGATCACGCCGCCGTCCGGTTCGCTTGATCGGACCGCGGGAGGGACGCCGCGGTGTGCAATAGCTCCGCTGGCAGGTGCAGCAGCCGTCGACAACTCGGACGCGAGACGGGTGGGCGGTTCGGCTCGATCCGGTTCGGCACAGACGTCAGTATGCGCGCCGACACCTCGCGACCCGAACGCACCGATTCGCTGCGGGGTACGCCTACCGTGTGACACGCTGCTCGCCACCCCGAACACACCAGGAGCGCACAGTGCACGGAGACGGCGCGCCCTTTGCTGACGCGGTCATTCTTGCCGCTGGGGCCAGCACGCGGATGGGGGGACCCGACAAGCTGCTCATGGAGGTCGGTGGGCTGCCACTCATCGCCTGGACGATCCGCGCCGCCGCGACGGCCGCGACTGTCCGCCGCATCATCGTCGTGGCGCAGGCGGACCGGGTGGACCAACTGGTGGACGAGCCATGGATCCGCGACGTCAACGCCACCGTCGTGGTCGGCGGCGCTCGCAGACAGGACTCCGTGGCGGCCGGCGTCGACGCGTCCGACTCCGAGGTCGTCCTGATCCACGATGGTGCCCGGCCATTGGTCACCGCCGGACTGATAGACCGAGTGGCAAGGGCCGCCCTGGTCCACGGCGCTGCCGTGCCGATCGTCGCCGTCCCTGAGAGCATGCGTCGGGTGGTCGACGGGCAGATCGTCGGAATTCTGGACCGTACGAACCTGTACCGGTCCCAAACCCCTCACGCCGCTCAGCGACTGCTTCTCCTGCAGGCGTACGCGACGCAGGATCCTCGCGGACCGGAGACGTTCATCGACGAGACGACGCTCGTGCAGTCCACCGGCATCGTGGTCTACACCGTGCTCGGCGAGCCGTCCAATCTCAAGGTGACCCTCCCCGGCGACGAGAAGCTGGCATTCGCCCTGCTCCAAGCACGCGCGAGCCGTTGAGCACGCGTGGGTCGTTGACAGCGCGCGGCGTGCCGGCCGTGAGCGATCAGACTTTCACGGCAAGCCACCCTCGCGGTCTGATGCAACGTGCGGAGGCTGCCACGGTGCATTCCTCGGCGGGTCCGGGACTCAAGCTCGCGCTGTTGCAGGCCTGCGTGAACCGGATGCCCGCTCGCAACCATGCTGTGGTCGCTGGATACCCAGCCGATGAGGGAAACAGTGTCGAGGTGGTGCGCGGGCTCGCGCGCCGCCTTCCGGTCTACTGGCTGGTGGGCGACGAGCCTCGATCACTCGACTGGCTGGTGGCAGACGCTGCCGGAGCACACCAGGTTCGATGCCTGCGCAAGGACACTCTCGCGGCCTACTGGGCGTACGTCTGCGCACGCTACGTTTTCTTCACACATGGTTTATACGGTTCGCCGGAGCCTCCGCCGCACAAGGTGTTTGTCAACCTGTGGCACGGCGATGGCCCGAAGCGGCGCAAAGGCTTCTCCACGGTGCGGTCCACCTTCGTGGTGAGTGGCACCCAGCTATGGGGAAAACAGAGAGCTCGCAATTTCGGGGTCTGCGAGAATAGCGTTCTGATCACCGGCAACCCTCGGGTGGACCAGTTTGCTCGACCGACCGATGACGAGGGCCTGCGCGCGCTGGGAATCGACCCGGGGAGACACTTCGTCCTCTGGTTGCCCACCTACCGGACGACCGAGTATCAGGGCAACCGCATCGGCAATCTGCGCAACTGGTCGGATGCGGACGAGCTGTCGGACTCGGCACGGGTCCGCGCGACGCTCACCCAGGTCGCGCACGATGCTCGTGCCATGGGTGTGACGCTTGCGGTCAAGCCGCATCCGTTGGACGCGGACAGGTTCGCCGACACCGGCCTGCACCTCCTCACCAATGCGGATCTTCGTGAGTCACACATCAGCCTCTACCAGCTCCTGGCGCGCACGCACGGTCTCCTCACCGACTACAGCAGCGTATGGACGGACTTCCTTGCCGTTGACCGGCCCATCGGCTTCTACTGCCCAGATCTCGATCGATACACCGATGGTCGAGGTCTGAACGTCGACAACTACCCTGCGCTGCTTCCCGGACCGTTGCTGGACACCCCGGAGGAGTTCCGTACCTTCTTGCGCCACTGCACGAACGAACCGCAGGCGTCGAAGGCTCAGCGGGCCAGATCCATAGACCGCATCGGGGCCGAGACGCGCGGTGGCGCGACGGAACGTCTGCTGGACGCCGTGGGCATTCCGCTGCCCGGACAGCGGTAGGGCCGGCTCATGGGCGCATGTCATGTCGCAGACGGTCTCTCGTGGTGACGCAGGGCGAACGCGCACCACGGTCGGGCCGCCTCTCGCTGGTGGCCGCCACGGTGTGGTTCGGGCTGTCCTACGGTGGCGCAGTCTTGGGCTACCTGGCGGTGAATGCTTTCGCTGCGCGGCTGCTGCAGGACGAGTTCGGGTACTTCGTGTTCGCGGTGACCGCCTCGACGGTCGTGGGCCAGCTGGGCCTGTTCGGCGCTCACCGCGGTGGACTGCGAGCGGCGGCCCGCCTCGACAGCGGTGACGACGAGAGCCTGGTGGATCTGCGGCGCGCTGTGCGCGCGGTCTCCACCGTGACCCTCCCGATTACCGCGGTGCTGAGTGCCCTGGCGGCATTCTTCGTGGTCGGGGAGGACCAGGGGGCCGGCCGGTGGGTGGCTGCCGCAGGCATGGCCCTCCTGGTGTGGTTCGGCGGCCAACAGAAGTTGTTGGCGAACTACCTGCGCGGCTTCGGGCGGATCCGATTCGCCAGCCTTCTCGAAGGCCGATCGGGCGGGGCGCTCGTCGCGCTCTGCCAAGGCATCATGGTCGGGGGCGTGCTCCTCTTCTTTCCTGATCTCGGACTCCCCGCTGCCATGGTCGCGATGGCCGTCGGATTCGTCGGTCCGGTCTTCTTCGCCTGGTACGTCGTCTTCCGAGGATGGCGTCACGTCGACCCTGGTCGACCCACCCTCAAGGGTGCGGGGCAGGTCATCAAACGTAACCGCCACTTCGCCAGCAACATGCTCGGGGGCTCGCTGAACAGCAACTTGGAGATCTGGATCGCCGGGCTTCTCCTGACGAGCATGGACGCGTCGTTGTTCAGTGCTGCGCAGCGTCTTTCTTTGGTGCTCTCGATATCGATCATGTCGATGGGCGTTGTTTTTAGCCCAGTGGTCTCGCGACTCTTCGACCGGGACAACGTCCGGCTCGAGCGGCTGCTGCGGACGGGGGCCACGGTGGCTGCAGGGCTGACAGCCGCCCTGTGGATCCCCATGCTGATCGCGCCCACACCCCTGCTGAGAGCCGTGTACGGCGACTCGTTCCCCGCCGCTGCGCCGCTGCTTGTCATCCTTACTCTCGGCGGAATCAGCAACGTCCTCACCGGAATGTGCGCCGTGACCCTGACGATGTCGCGGCACGAGGCGATCGTTGCAAACGTGCAGTGGGCAGCGGTACTGGCACGCGTGTGTCTCGGCGTACTTCTCGCCCTGCAATGGGGTACCACGGGTCTCGCGATCAGCGCCGCGGCTGTCACTGCGGGCCTCTCGGTCACATTCTGGTACCTGACACATCGGCGCATGAAGATGTGGACACATCTCACCTTGCGCCCCGACATCAAGCTCATGAGGCAGACCCCGGGCTGACACCGACGCCTACGTACGCCCGTCGGCGCGTTCGTGGGCAGTGCGAGGACAAGATGCGTCTTGACGCTGACGAGGGGAGCGTCGGACGGGCCCGCTGGACTGCGGTCATCGAGAACTGCGTGGTGCGCGAGGGGGGAGTTGAACCCCCACGCCCTTTCGGGCACACGGACCTGAACCGTGCGCGTCTGCCTATTCCGCCACTCGCGCAGCACCCTGACGGGCGCGGGTCGGCGGCGGGGCACCACATCCACCGACCGATCGATGAGACTAGCACGCAGCCGGACCAGCGACTCGCGGCATTGGGCTGCCGGGAGGTGTCCTCGGTACCATCCATCAGGAGCGCGCATCTGCGCGCTCCCAACCACGTCCCGGCACCGCCGTGACGTGGTGCTGAGGCCCGTGAACAGAAGGGAGCACGTCGCACGTGAGCGTCCTGCAGCGGTTCGAGCAGCGGCTCGAACGAGCCGTCAGCGGCGCCTTCGCCCGGGTCTTCCGCAGCGCTGTGCAACCGGTCGAGATCGCGGCGTCCATCACCCGCGAGATCGACAACTCCACCCAGGTGCTGTCTCGCGACCGGGTGCTCGTGCCCAACGCGTTTAGCGTCGAACTGTCTCCCGGTGACTACGACCGGCTCGCCCCGTACGGCCAGACGTTGTCCGACGAGCTCGACCAGATGGTGCGTGACCACGTACGAGAACAGCACTACACCTTGGCCGGACCGGTCGTCATCGACCTGGTTCAGCGCGCGGACCTCACCACCGGACGCTTCCTGGTCACCGGCAAGGCGAACGCCGCCGTCACCAACTCGACCGGGGGTCCGACGAGCGACACCAGCATCAACAGGGCACCGGTCGTCGTCGAGGTCAACGGCGCCCGCCACGCCGTGCCCGAGCACGGTCTGGTGATGGGTCGTGGGGACGAGGCCGACCTCAGGATCAACGACCCGGGGGTGTCCCGGCGCCACGCGGAGATCCGCATCTCGGTCTCGGATCGGCAGATGACGGTCAGCGTTGTCGATCTGGGCTCCACCAACGGCACCCAGGTCGACGGCCGCAAGGTGCAGCAGGCCATGCTGCGCGACGGGTCGACCATCGTCATCGGTGGCACCACCGTCACCGTCCACGATCCCCGAGCGAAGAGGCAGTGACGTGTCCGAGCTGACCTTGACGCTGATCCGCCTGGGCTTCCTCGCCGTGCTGTGGCTGTTCGTGCTGTCGGCGGTGTCGGTGATCCGCTCGGACATGTTCGGTGCTCGCGTCGACACCGTGAAAGCACCGGCAGCCCAGCAACCAAGCCCGGCCAAACCCGCCAAGCCACCGAGACAACGGCGCCCCAGCCGCAGTGACCGCAACACCCCCCGCCAGCTGGTGGTCGCCGACGGTCCCGACCGTGGGCAGTCGGTGCAGCTAGGGAGCGAGCCGGTCTTGATCGGCCGCGGCACCGACGCACAGATCCGCCTCGACGACGACTACGTGTCCACCCGACACGCACGGGTCGCCACCAACGGCGAGCAGTGGTTCGTTGAGGACCTCGGCTCCACGAACGGGACCTACGTCGGCGCGCAGCGGGTGACGGCACCGACCCCCGTCGCGATGGGGACGGCGATCCGCATCGGCAAGACGGTGCTCGAGCTGCGACGGTGACTCCACCGATGACCGCTCTGCGTTGCACGGCCTTCACCGACGTCGGCCCCAACCGCAAGAACAACCAGGACTCCGGCTATGCCAGCCGTCGCCTGCTGGTGCTCGCCGACGGCATGGGCGGACAGGCCGCCGGCGACCTCGCGTCGTCGGTCGTGGTCCAGACCGTGCGCCGGCTCGACACCGAGCAGACCGGGGACGTGCTCGAGGGGCTCGCCGGCGCGACGCACCGCGCCAACGACCGGCTCAGCGAGCTCGTCGACCAGGACCCGAGCCTCGAGGGCATGGGCACCACCCTCATCGCGATGGTGTTCGAGGCCGCCGACGGTGGCCCGGACCGGCTCAGCATCGCCCACGTCGGCGACTCGCGCGCATACCTGTGGCGTGCCGGTGAGCTGACCCAGCTGACCACCGACCACACCTTCGTCCAGTCGCTGGTCGACGAGGGCCGCATCACCGAGGCCGAGGCACGGACCCATCCGCACCGCTCGCTGATCTTGAAGGCGCTGCAGGGCGGGCACAGCGTCGACCCCGACCTGTTCACCCTGGACGTGCGGCCAGGCGACCGAGTGCTCTTGTGCAGCGACGGTCTCAGCGACTATGTGGAGCCGGCAGCGATCAGTCGGGCGCTCGGCGACGGCAGCATCGAGCTGGCGGCCACCGAGCTGATCCGGCTGGCGCTCGACGCCCCGACCACCGACAACGTCACCTGCGTGATCGGCGAGGTGGTCGCCACCGAGGACGCGGCCGACGAGGCGGGGCCGGGCGAGGAGCCACTGCTGGTCGGGTCGGCAGCCGAGCAGCCCCGGCCGCCGACCGGCAGGGCCACCGGCGGCGGCTCGACCGCGAGCCTGGTCGAGCTCGACGGGGACGACGACTACGCCGACGACGACCTCGACCTCGAAGAGCTGCGCTACGCACCGCTGAGCCATCGCCGCAACCGCTTCGTGCTGCCGCTGCTCGCCGTGCTCATCCTGCTGGCGGCCGCCGGTCTGGGTCTCAACTGGGCGTACGACTGGAGCCAGAGCAAGTACTTCGTCGCCGACTCCGACGGTGTGGTGGCGATCTTCCAGGGGATCCCGCAGGACATCCCGGGCATCGAGATGTCGAAGCTGCACGAGGCGACCGACCTGCCTCTCGACGACCTCCCCGAGTATCGCCAGGAGCAGGTGGTCGACGGCATCGAGGCCGCCGACCTGGAGGGGGCCGAGCGCACCATCGACCGGCTCTGGGCGCTGGCCGAGGACTGCAACGCGGGCGGCAAGGCATCGCAGGAGTGCTCCGACAGCGGCCCCCAGGCCACCGCACCGTCGTCCGGCACGCCGTCGTCGGACACGCCGTCGTCGGACACGCCGTCGTCGGACACGCCGTCCACGACCGCTGACCGCTCCAGCGGTGGCCGTGGCGGTGGTGCCGGATGAGCACCGGGTCGGTACAGACCATCCCGCGCAAGCGTCGCGGCACCGAGCTCTTCTTGCTGCTGGCCGCCCTCGTGGTCGGCATCGGCGCCTATGTCGCTGCCGAGCTCGGCTACAACGGAGCGGTTCCCGACAACCTGGTCCAGGTTGCCGGTGGCTTCGCCGCCCTGGCCCTGGCTGCCCACGTCGCCGTGCGCCTGCTGGCGCCGTACGCAGACCCGGTGCTGCTGCCCCTCGTGGTCATGCTCAACGGCCTCGGCCTGGCCATGATCAACCGGATCGACCTCGACCTGGCCGCCGACAACAGGCCGGAGGGGCCGTTCGCCGGGCAGCAGCTGATCTGGACCCTGATCGGCGTCATCGGCTTCGTCGCGGTGCTGCTGGTGATCCGCGACCACCGCCGACTGCAGGCCTACACCTACACGATGGGCCTCGGCGCGATCGTGCTGCTGCTGCTGCCGCTGGTGCCGTTCCTGGGCAAGAACATCAACGGGGCGCAGATCTGGATCGGGATCGGACCGTTGAGCTTCCAGCCGGGCGAGGTCGCCAAGATCCTCTTGGTGGTGTTCTTCGCGGGTTACCTCGTGGTCAAGCGCGACGCGCTGGCGCTTGCCGGTCGTCGCATCCTCGGCATCGACCTGCCGCGCGGCCGCGACCTGGGGCCCATCCTGGTCGCCTGGCTGGTCAGCCTCGCGGTGCTCGTCTTCCAGCGCGACCTCGGGTCGTCGCTGCTGTTCTTCGGCCTGTTCGTGGTGCTGCTGTACGTCGCCACCGAACGGGTCGGCTGGATCGTCGTGGGCGCCCTGCTGTTCGCCGCCGGCGCCTATTTCGGCTATCTCACCTTCGCTCACGTGCAGGCGCGGGTCACCGGCTGGCTCGACCCGTTCAGTGACCCCGACGCCTACTTTCAGATCCAGCAGAGCCTGTACGGCCTGGCGTTCGGCGGACTGCTCGGCACCGGTCTCGGTCAGGGCGACCCCACGCTGACCCCGTTCTCGTACTCCGACTTCATCGTGCCGTCGTTCGGTGAGGAGCTTGGGCTGACCGGGCTGATGGCGATCGTCGTGGTCTATGCCCTGATCGTCGAACGCGCCCTGCGGGTCGCTCTGCTGTGCCGCGACGCGTTCGGCAAGCTGCTGGCCGCCGGACTCGCCGTGGCCTTCGCCCTGCAGGTGTTCGTGGTTGTCGGCGGTGTCACCAGGTTGATCCCCCTGACCGGGCTGACGACGCCCTTCCTGTCCTACGGCGGGTCGTCGCTGGTGGCCAACTGGGCGATCATCGCGCTGCTGCTGCGGGTGAGCCATGTGACGCGCCGGCCCTCGCCATCGGCGGCTCCGCTCGCCGCCGACGACGCCACCCAGGTGGTGAAGCTGCGGTGAACCGGCCGATCAGGGTGCTGGCGGTCTTCTGCGGCCTGCTGTTCCTGGCGCTGCTGCTGAACGCCAACTACGTGCAGTTCATCGACGCCGAGGACCTCAACTCCACCAGCGGCAACCGGCGGGTGGTCGACGAGGAGTTCTCCCGCGAGCGGGGGCCGGTGCTGGTCGGCGAGGCCTCAGTGGCGCGCAGCGTCGCGAACAAGGACGACTACGACTACCAGCGGGTCTACCGGCAGACCCAGCTGTACGCGCACCTCACCGGCTACTACTCCTACGTCTACGGGCGTACCGCCATCGAGGACACGGCCAATCCGATCCTGTCCGGTGGCGACTCGCGGTTGTTCGTCGACCGGGTGGCGGACCTCGTCGGCAGCCAGCAGCCCAGCGGCGGGAGCGTGCAGCTGACCATCGACCCGCAGGCCCAGCAGGCCGCCCTCGAGGGGTTGCAGGCGCTGCCCGGCGGTCCCCGCGGCGCGGTCGTCGCCCTCGACCCCGCCACCGGCGGGGTGTTGGCGATGGTGTCCACCCCGAGCTACGACCCCAACCGGCTGGCCAGCCACGACTTCGACGCCGCCGCCGATGCCTACGACCAGCTGAACAAGGACGACGACCAACCGCTGCTGGACCGCACCCGAGAGAACACCTGGGCGCCGGGGTCGACGTTCAAACTGGTCACGGCCGCGGCCGCACTCGAGAGCGGCAGGTACACCCCGGACACCATGGTGCCCGGCGGGCCGACGCTCGACCTGCCGCAGACGGACAGGGTGCTGAGCAACGACGTCGAGTCCTGCGGGAGCGGCGACATCACCCTCACCATGGCGCTGGCGTTCTCGTGCAACGTGTCCTTCGGCGACATCGGGCTCGACTTGGGCAACGCTGCGCTCAAGGAGCAGGCCGAGGCGTTCGGCTTCAACGACGGCTCCTACTTCGACGACCTACGCCTGGTCGCCAGCAACTACCCCGCCGACGCTCCGGGTGCGTTGACCGCCTTCAGCGCGATCGGCCAGTACGACGTCGCGGCCACACCACTGCAGATGGCGATGGTTGCCGGCGCCATCGCCAACGACGGCGACGTGATGAAGCCGTATGTGATCGACGAGGTCCTGTCCCCCGACGTCGAGCTGCTCGAGCGCACCGAGCCCGAGCAGCTCAGCGAAGCCGTGTCGTCGGAGGTCGCCGAGCAGCTCACCACCATGATGGTGAGCGTCGTGGAGGACGGCACCGCAGACGAGGCCGCCATTCCCGGCGTCGCCGTCGCCGGCAAGACCGGCACCGCCGAGCGCAGCGAGGACTTGCCGCCGTACGCCTGGTTCGTGTCGTTCGCCCCGGCCGACGACCCGCAGGTCGCCGTGGCCGTGTTCGTGGAGAATCCCGACGTACCGCGCGAGGAGATCTCCGGCGGTGGCCTGGCCGGTCCGATCGCCAAGTCGGTCATGCAGGCGGTGATCGGGTCGTGACCGCCGAGCCGCCGCTGGTCGGTGGTCGCTACCGGCTCGACAGTCGGATCGCTGTCGGAGGGATGGGTGCGGTCTGGCAGGCCGAGGACACCGTGCTGCACCGGGAGGTGGCGGTGAAGCTCCTCAAGCCCGAGCTCGCCGACAACGCGACCTTCCGCGCCCGGTTCCTGGCCGAGGCCCGGCACGCCGCGGTGCTCGACCATCCCGGGATCGCCCGGGTCTACGACTTCGGCGACTCCGGGACGGGATCGACCGGAGCCGACCAGGAGCACCGCCCGTTCCTGGTGATGGAGCTGATCCACGGCCAGTCACTGTCCGACCAGGTCGGTCAGGGACGGACCCTGCCGCCCGCCGACGCCGCCCGCATCGTTGCCCTCGCGGCCGATGCCGTACAGGCGGCCCACGACCAGGGCATCGTCCACCGCGACATCAAACCCGCGAATCTGCTTGTGACCGACGCCGGTGAGGTGAAGATCACCGACTTCGGTATCGCCAAGGCCGTCGGTGCGGTGCCCATCACCGACACCGGCATGGTCGTCGGGACCCCGCACTACCTGTCGCCGGAGCAAGCAGCGGGCAAGGAGGTGACCGGAGCCAGCGACGTCTATGCCCTCGGCGTTGTGCTCTACGAGGCGCTGGCAGGCGTTCGACCGTTCGACCGCGACAGCCCCGTGGCCACAGCACTCGCGCACCTGCACGATGCCCCGCCCCCCCTGCCCACGGGTGTGCCGGCCGGACTGCGCGCCATCACCGGGCAGGCGATGGCCAAGGCACCGGCCGATCGCCAGCGCAGTGCGGCCGAGCTGGCGCACCAGCTGCGCTACGGACCCGGCACGTTGGCGGGCGGGCTCCCGGCGGCGGCGGTGGGCGGTGGGGCGGCAGCGGCGGGGGTCCCCCCGACAAGCACCCTGCCGGCCGAGCCGGTGGCCGGCCAAGACGGCCGACCCTGGTGGCAACGGTCCGGGCTGCTGCTGGCCGCGCTCGCCTTGTTGCTGCTCCTCGGCGGCGCGTTCCTGCTGGCGGGGCTGTTGGGGTCGGGGGACGACCCCCAGCGAAGCGCCAACGACCCAACCGGCGCATCGTCGACCACGACGGAGTCGCCGGAGCCGACCCCGCAGCCGGATCCCACGTCCGACCCGGCCACGCAGGACACGACGACCGACGTCACGACCACGGAAACGACGACCACCCAGACGACCACCGAGCCACCAGGGGTTGAGGTGGTGGCCACCGACTACGTGGGCCGCGAGTGGAAGGACGTCGAGAACCAGCTCGAGGCGCTGGGCCTACAGCCCGAGAAGGTGGACCTGGACGAGTCGACGGTGGCCTCCGACCCCGCACTCAGCGAGCTGGTGGGGTCGCTCGACCCCGAGCAGGTGAAGGAGGCCGTGCTGACCATCTCGCCGACCGGTGCGGTTGAGCCGGACAGCGTGGTGACTGTTGGGGTCTACGAGCTGTCCAAGGATGCTCCGGAGGACCCCGGCAACGCCGGCGGCGAGGGTGACGACAAGCCCGACAAGCCCGAGCCCGACAA
>Ga0183260_10003564_pt1 | contig 12531 bp, 5 predicted proteins | sample AntDrymUQ4972206_2_FD_129768 | JGI IMG/M metagenome (GOLD analysis project Ga0183260, IMG submission 129768) | Polar desert sand microbial communities from Dry Valleys, Antarctica - metaG UQ497 (22.06) (version 2) (version 2) | ecosystem: Environmental > Terrestrial > Soil > Desert | place...
CACGCTCGCGCGCTGGCGCTCGATCACGAACTGCAGCGCGTTCAGGCGCGCGGCGCGGAACTCGTGCGTCGCATCGAGGAACTCGTGCAGAGCCGTTCCTGGCGACTCACCGCACCGCTGCGAACTCTGACCTCGAACCTGCGTCGGCTGCGAACCCTGTTGCGCTTCCGTGCCGCTCGGGTGCTCGGGCTGGGCGCTGCGGTGCGACGCAGCCTGGCGAGCCGCGGCCTGCGGGGCACGTTCGGGCATATCGCAAACCGGGAACGCGGCAACGTCAAGACCGCGACGCTGCTCGCCCTGCCGCCGCGCACCGACTTCGCGCCTTTCGACCTCCCTTTCAGTGACGCGCCACGCGTGTCGATCGTCGTCCCGGTATTCAATCAGTTCGACCACACGCTGACGTGCCTGCGCGCGCTGGCGGCGACCGCGGACCCGTCACTGCCGTTCGAGATCGTGGTAGTGGACGATGCCTCGACAGACGCAACGCGCGAGCGCCTGCTCGAGATCGGCGGCGTTCGCGTGCATCGCCAGGAACGAAACGCAGGCTTCATCGCCGCGTGCAATGCGGGTCTCACTCTGGCACGCGGTGACTTCGTGGTGTTCCTCAACAACGACACCGCGGTGCAACTGGGCTGGCTCACTGCCCTGCTCGAAGCCTTCGAGCGCTATCCCGATACCGGCCTCGTCGGCTCCAAGCTCGTGTATCCGGACGGCAGGCTGCAGGAGGCCGGCGGCATTGTCTTTTCCGACGCGTCCGGCTGGAACTACGGGCGTTTCGAACACCCCGACGACCCCCGCTACAACTATGTGCGCGAAGTGGACTACTGCTCGGGCGCTGCCATTGCGTTGCCGCGCAAGCTGCTGTCCGAAATCGGCGGCTTCGACCCGCTGTATTCGCCGGCGTATTACGAAGACGCCGACCTGGCCATGCGGGTGCGCGCGCACGGCCTCAAGGTGCGCTATCAGCCCACTTCGGTGGTCGTGCATTACGAGGGCATCAGTTCCGGTACCGATACCGGCAGCGGCACCAAGCGCTTCCAGCCGATCAACCAGGCCAAGTTCCTGGAACGCTGGCGCGACCCGTTGCGCGCGCATCCGCCGCCGGGCTCGAGCATCGCAGTCGCCCGGGAGCATCGGGCGCGGCGGCGCGTGCTCATCATCGACGCGTGTACGCCGATGCCGGATCACGACGCAGGATCGCTGCGCATGTTGAACCTGATGCGCATGCTGGTCGAGGAAGGCACCAAGGTGAGTTTCTTCGCGGCCAATCTGGCCCACCACGGACGCTATACGACGGACCTGCAGCAGCTCGGTGTCGAAGCGCTGTTCCATCCCGCGGTCAGCGACATTCCGGCGTGGCTGGCGGCGAACGGCACGCTGTTCGATGCAGTGCTGGTGAGCCGGCACGGCGTCGCGACGCCGCTCGTTCCCCTGCTGCGTGAATTCGCGCCCCAGGCCAGCGTGATCTTCGACACGGTGGACCTGCATTTCCTGCGTGAGCAGCGCGAAGCCGAGGTCGCAGGCGGACGTGCCGAGCTGGTCCGCGCAGCCGCGCAGACGCGCGCCGCGGAACTGGCGCTGGTGCGGGCCTGCGACATCACGCTGGTGGTGAGTCCGTTCGAGCAGCAACTGCTGCGCGGACTGGTTCCGCAGGCGCGCATCGAGGTCCTCGCGACCGTGCACGAGATCGCCGGCGCGGGCCTGCCGTTCGCGCAACGAAACGGGCTGCTGTTCGTCGGAGGGTTCCAGCACACCCCCAACATCGACGCGGTCGAGTGGCTGCTCGACGCGATCTGGCCCCAACTCTCGCGGGACCTGCCCGAGGCGAAACTCAACATCGTCGGCAGCCGCATGCCGGACGCGCTGCGCGCGCGCTGCGCGGCACTCGGCGAGCGCGTGGTGGTGCACGGCTTCGTGGAGAACCTCACGCCGCTGCTGTTCGGATCGCGCCTGTCCCTCGCACCGCTGCGCTACGGCGCCGGCATCAAGGGCAAGATCAACGAGGCGATGGCGCACGGCTTGCCGGTGGTCGCGACAAAGCTCGCGGTCGAAGGCATGCACGTCGTCGATGGCGAAGCGGCGCTGGTCGCGGGCGACGCTGCGGAGTTCGCAACTGCGGTGCTGCGCGCGTATCGCGACGAGACCCTGTGGCAGCGCCTTGCGGAAGGCGGCCTCCACAACGTCAGCACGCATTTTTCCTTCGACGCCGCGCGCACTGCGCTGGCCGCGATCCTCCCGCATCGCTGAGGTGCGGACCCGCCTCTAACGGGCCAGGCGATACGCCGTCACGCTGCTGGGTTCCCAGTTCGGCACGATCAGGCGATCGCCGACGAGGATAAAATCGTTGAGGAAGCGTTTGACTTCGCGCGTGTCGAGCAGGACTCGCGGGGTTCCATCGGCCCGGACGTGGAACATGCGGCCCGGCCATTCGCTGACCAGGTAGGCCCCTCGGCCGAGGGCGACGATCCCGTCGGCGTTGCCGAGCCCGTCTGCCAGGACGGTAATTGCGCGAGTTTTCCAGTCCACCGCCAACAGCTTGCCTTGCATGGTGCTGACCACGAGCCGTCCTTCCTCGGCCAGCAGGCCGTTGATGCTCCGGAGCAGTTCGTCTTCGAGCCAGATCGACATCCGGCCTTTGCGCCACTGGTAGATGCGCGCCTTCGCCGAGTCCGAGACGAGGACCGCGTTCCCCGGTGCGACGGTGACATCGTTGAGGAATCCCGCGCCTTCCGCGTCGTGCCGCGCGAGCACCTTGCCACTGGCGATGTCGATCTCGACCAGCGCCGTCACGTCGGACACGAACAATCGTTGCCCCGCAATCGCAAGGCCTTTGGGAGCATCGAGGCCTTTGGCCCATTCCCGCTCCAGCATCGCGCCATCGAGCGAGACCCTCGAAATGAATCCGTTGCCATCGCGCGCGTCGCCTTCGCCGGCGACATTCGAGACGAACAGGAACTTGCCGTCCGGGCTCAGCAGCACGCTCTCGGGATTCGCGAAGCCGCCGGTCGACCAGGCTTGCGTCAGCGAAGGTTCGCGCGCGTTCGCGGCAGCCGAACAGAACTCCACAAGGAAGAGACACAGCAGTGCCGGAATTCGAGTGTGCATGAGTGGCCTATCGGTCTTCGAGTTGAGGCTAGGCTCCGTCCCGACCGCTCGCCATAGGCAGGAAGTCATGTGCAGACGCACGGCGGTGCACCCCGGGCTCGTGCATGCCGAGAAGCATCAGCCACCGCGCAACTCGACGAGACGCTGCTGCAGTTCCGGAAGCCGGGCGTAGTTGCCGCTGACCTTCTGGATCTGGCCGATCAGGCGCTGCGCATCGTCGAACTGGTTCTGGTTGAGGAACTCGTTCGCCTGGTCCGCGAGCCCGGCCAGCGCCTGGTTGATTCCCGCGAAGGCCGCGCCGTTCACGTCGTCGATCTGCAGGACCTGCTGGAACAGTTCTACGGCAGCGTCGGGGCTTCCGGCGAAGCGCCCGGCCTCGAGCGCGGCGTTGCCGCGCGCGATCAGCGACTCGAGTTCGGAGACGTTGCCTTCGCGATCGCTGATCTCGGTGTCGAGGGCGTCAAGTTCGGGTCCGCCCTGCAGGATTTCGCGGGCCTGCAGTGCGGCGACGCGCGCCGCGTCCACATCGCCCTTGTTCAACTCCGCGCGGGCCCGCGTGATGAGCCTTTCGCCCACGCTCATGCGTCCGGCCTGTGCGCGTTCGTTGTCGGGATCGTCCTCGAGTATCTTGCGGTAGATCGAGTCGGCGTTGTCGCGATCCTCACCCGCGAGCCGACCCTGCAGCTCCGCCTGCTGGGCAGTCGCGAGCAGTTCGTTCATGTCGCTCGGCACGAACCACGCGCGCAGCGGCTCCTGCGCGAACCAAAGTATCAGCGCGAGTACCGCGACGCCCGCGGCGAGACCGATCCACAACGGCTTGCGCGACCGTGCCGGCGCAGGCGTCGCGGTCGCCGCTGCGTCTGCGTCCTCGACTCGCTTGAGACGGCCCTCTGTGCGCGGCCGAACCGCCGCACTCTGCTTGGTGCGTTGCTGCGTGCGCGGCTCCGCCGATCGCGCCAGTGCGCGATCCACCGCATCGCCGCCCTCGAGCGAAGGCAGCACCGCGGTGCCCGACAGTTGCGGGAGCACGGCTGTGCCCGCAAGCGCCTGGGACTTGTCGGTGATGGGGTCGGCGCGGCCACCCGGCAGCGCCGCGGCCACATCGGCCGGCGTGACGCGCGTGATGCGCGACGTGGACGACAGCGAATTGAGCACCCTCTCTCGCTGCGCAGGGCTCGGAATCATCACCTCTGGCAGTTCGCCCTCGGCAATAGCCATCTCGAACGCAGCGATGGATTCCGCGACGTCGTCGCCGTTCTGGAAGCGCTCGGCGACCTGCTTGGCCATCATGCGATCGACCAGGTCCTGCAGCGCCGCGAGATTCTCCGGCAGTTCGGGGACCGGCTCGGTGATGTGCATGATGCCGATTGCGAGCGGATCGTCAGCCTGGAACGGCACCTCGCCAACCAGCAACTCGTAGAGCAGCACGCCCAGCGAGTAGATGTCCGCGCGGCCATCCAGCGGCAGTCCACGCGCCTGCTCGGGGCTCATGTAGTGCGGGGTGCCGACGACGGAACCCGCGCGCGTCATCTTGGTCGCCGAATCGGCGGCGCGCGCGATGCCGAAGTCGGTCAGCGCCGCGCTGCCGTCGCCGCGCAGCAGGATGTTGTCGGGCTTGATGTCGCGGTGGATGAATCCCTTGCTGTGCGCGTAGGCGAGCGCGCGCGCGATCTCGCGCGTGACACGCAGCGCGGACAACGGGTCGATGCCCTCGCCTTCCTTGCCGGAAATGGATCCGCCCGGCAGGTACTCCATCGCGATGTAGTGCCACTCGCCATGCTTGCCGACGTCGACGACGCCGACCACGTGCCGGTGATGCAACTTGGCGGCGATGCGCGCCTCGCGCAGGAAGCGGTCGCCGAACGTGGAGTCGGCGAGCAGATGCGGCGCCATGATCTTGAGCGCCACCTCGCGGTCGACCGATTCCTGGACCGCGAGATACACGCTCGCCATGCCGCCCTTGCCGAGCGGCTTGATGATCCGGTAACCAGGTATCTCCATCGGGCGCGTTCCTGAAAAGGGGACGGAGGGAATTAAGTTGCGACTTAATTCCCTCCGTCCCCTTTTATCTTACCTTGCGGGTCTTGCGCGGCTTCGGAGGTGGATCGGGGGACGCCGCTGGCGCCGCGCCGACCCGGCGGACGTCCAGCACGTTGGGCAGCGACGCGATCCGGTGCAGCAGGCTGGACAACTGTGCGAAGTCCCCGACGCGCAGGGTGAACTCCAGCTGGGCCTCGCCGCTGTCACCTTGGCCGCGCGTCGTCGCGGCAACCACGCGCACGTCGGCCGCGCTGATCGCGGCCGATACGTCCTTGAGCAGGCCCCTGCGGTCGTAGGCGCGGACCAGGATATCCACCGCGAAATCGCGCCCGCCGCTTCGGCCCCACGCCACTTCGACCACACGCGACTCATCCCGTGCCGCCAGCGCGGCGAAACTCCGGCAGCCAGCGCGGTGCACGCTCACGCCGCGCGCGCGCGTCAGAAACCCGACGATGGCGTCCCCCGCGACCGGCTGGCAGCAGCGCGCGAGCAACGTCAACAGATTACCGACCCCCTCGATCACGACGCGGCTGCCGGCGCCGCCGCGCGCATCGGTTGCGCGCGCCGTGGGTATCGGCAGCGAATCCGCAATTTGCGTGCCGGTCGCGGCGGTTTGCGGCAGCGAAAACTCGTGCAGCGCGCGCGCCGCGTGGCCCCCGGTGATGTCGCCGAGCGCTACCGCGAGCAGCAACTCGTCGACGTTCTTGAGCTTGAGGTGCACCGCGAGCCGGTCGAGGTTTGCGTAAGGCAGGCCGAGACGGCGGAATTCGCGCTCGAGCAAGTCGCGGCCTGCCGCGAGGTTGCGTTCGGTGTCGATCTTGCGGAACCACGCGCGCACCTTCTCCCGGGCGCGCGCGGTGTTGAGATACCCGCGATCCGCGACGAGCCAGTCGCGCTTGGGTTCGCCCTGCTTTGCCGTGAGGACCTCGATCGTGTCGCCGCTGCGCGGCTGGTGCGTCAACGGCACGATGCGACCATCGACTTTTGCGCCGCGGCAACGGTGGCCGACCTCGGTGTGTACGGCGTAGGCAAAGTCGAGCACGGTGGCGCCGTGCGCGAGATCGAGCACTTCGCCGCGCGGCGTCAGCAGGTACACGCGCTCGTCGGCGAGCTCGCTGCCGAGCGCCGCGATCAGCGCGCCGGGTTCTTCCGTACCGCTGCGCGCATCGATGAGCTGTCGCATCCACGCGATGCGCCGCTCGAACGCAGCGTCGCCGCCGCCACCTTCCTTGTAGCGCCAATGCGCGGCCACGCCGAGCTCCGCGTGCGCGTGCATCTCGTGCGTGCGGATCTGGATTTCGAGCGCGCGCCCGTCGGGACCCTGCACCGCGGTGTGCAGCGACTGGTAGCGATTGCCCTTGGGGCGCGCGATGTAGTCGTCGAATTCCGAGGGCACCGGCGGCCACAATGCATGCACCACACCCAGCGTCGCGTAGCAATCCGCGACGTCGCCGACCAGCACCCGCAGTGCACGCAAGTCGTGGAGCTCCTCGAACTCGTTGCCCTTGCGCTGCATCTTTTTCCAGATGCTGTAGATGTGCTTGGGCCGGCCCTTGATATCGGCTTCGATTCCCGCGCGCGCCAGCTCGGTTTCGAGCGCGCTCGTCGCGCGTGCAATGTAGCCCTCGCGGTCGCTGCGCCGCTCATCGAGCAACTTCGCCACCTTGCGATAGATGTCGGGTTCGGCGTGGCGAAACGCGAGGTCCTCGATCTCCCACTTGATTTGCCAGATGCCGAGCCTGTTGGCGAGCGGTGCATGCAGGTCCATTGCGAGCCGCGCCAGTGCCAGCCGATCCGGCTCGGCCAGCTGGTCGGCGTGGCGCAGGCGCGCGAGCATTTGGGCGAGCAGGACGAAGACCACGCGCAGGTCGCGCACGATCGCAAGCAGCAGCCTGCGCAGCCCCTCCGCGCTTCCCGCCACGCCGTGCGTCGCGTGCAAGGCCCACACTTTCTCCGCATCGACGACGCCGTGGACGAGTTGGGCCACCGCGGGCGTCATTGACGCGGCCGGAAGCGGCGCCTGCGCGACCAGCGCAGCGGCCTGTGTGTCGAAATCCGCGCCGAGATCGCCCAGCAATTCAAGCGTCGTCACCAGTTCGGCGCGGGAACGTCCCGATCTGGCCGCGGACATCGCCGAGGCTGCGATCCCGTGCAGTTCATGCCCGAGTGGTACTTGAGGCGCATGCGCCGCCCACCAGCTCGGCAGGTCAGTGGAAGTTGCGGTGTCGGGTGTCCGGCGCATGCGGGCATTCTCGCATTCGCGTGCGTGTCGAAAGCCGTGCAATCCCGCCCTCCCGCGGTGCCGGCCATTCGATAGAATCGCAGCTCGACTTCCGGAGACGCACCGTGCGCCAGATCCTGCTTGCCCTGTTCATCGCGATGTGCGCGTCGTCGGTCGTTGCGCAGGAGTCCAAGCCCATCGAGCAACGCATGTCCGCGCAAGAGCGGGCAGCGTCCGGCCTCGAGAAGCTTTCGCCCGCGGAACTCGCCGCGCTCAATGCCTGGCTCGACGCCAACATGAGCGAAAAGGCCATCCGCAAGTCGCTGGTGGGTTTTCCGGTGATGCACCTCTTCAGCGGCGGCAAGGACCCCGAACCGATCAAGGCCCGCATCCAAGGGGAGTTCAAGGGCTGGAGCGGCAGGACCAGCTTCCCGCTCGACAACGGACAAGTCTGGGAGCAGATCGAGCCCGGCAGCCTCGTCGCGCGGCGCATGACCAATCCCGAAGTGACCATCAAACCCGCGATGATGGGAACGTGGATGTTGCGCGTGCAGGGCTACAACCGTTCGGTGCGCGTCACGCGGGTGAAATAACCGCGCTGTCTGATCGCCCAGCCGACGACGACCCGCCGCTCCTGTAGGAGCGACGCAAGTCGCGACCCCCTTCGCGAGAAGCCTGTCGCGGCTGGGGTCGCTCCTGCAGCCGGTTCCCCATGTGGACTGCTAGCGTCGCTGCGCCGGATTCGCAAGCGCCGCAAGGCGCGCCTGCATGGCCTCGGACACCCGGCCTGGCCCGGGTTCGGTGACGGGCGCAGGTTCCGGGGCCACCCCGGCGCGCGACGGATCATGGGTTGCGATGAAGCGCGTGGTGCGTTTTTCGGATACGCCTTCCGCGACACCAAGCTCGGGTGCGAACACCGCGACGCGCAGTTCCTCGATCTGCCATCGCAACGCGTCCACCACGTCGCTGTCGTAACCCTCGCGCGTCCACGCGTCGAGGATGGCAAGGAACGGCAGCACGCGCAGCATCTTCTCCTGGTCGCGTCGCGCATCGAGCAGCAGGCGATCGACCCGAACGCCCATCGCACGCACGTATCGCGCAATGGCGATGAGGCGCGCGACCGCCAACGCCTCGGCGAAACCGGGTCGGATCAGCGCGCGGAGCTGCGCTTTGAGGTCATCGAAACTCGCCCGGCCGTAGCCCATGATCGGCGGTGAAAGCCGCGGGGCGACCTGCGCGTACGCCGTGAGCGCAGCTTCGACCGGCTCCAGGCGCAGCACCGCCTGCGCAAACAATTCGCGGCCCACCTGCCTCGCGAGTGCCTCGAAGTCGGGCCGGGTGCGGATGCCGGCAGCAGGGGCCAGCGCCAGTTCTCGCAGGGCGGCTTCCACCAGATCGGCGCGCAGCGCGTCCGGACTTGCAATTGCGGTGTACGCAAGCGCGACCTTGGCGCCAAGCGGCAACTGCCTGCGGCCGCGTTTTATCTGTTCGTCAAGTGCGATGTGCAGCAGGCGCATGATGCCCTGCGGGTGTGCGGTGTCGGCTTGCGCGGCGGTCTCGAAAACGCGCAGATCCACTCCGTCGCCCACGTCGACCAGTGCAGGATAGGCGACGAGGCCGCTGTCGCTCACGATGCTCGTCGGGATTCGCTCGAACTCGAATCGCCGCAGACCGCTACGCGCGTGGCCCTGCGCCATGACCGTCGCAAACGCGGTCTGGGCGCGTGCTCCGAACTCGGCGCGCAGCGCCGTGAGGTCGCGACTCGCCGCGATGACCGCATGCTGTTCGTCGAGCACGCGCACGCGAAGTCGCAGGTGCGGCGGCAACGACGCCACGTCGAAGGCATCAGCCTCGAGCGCGACGCCACTGCGCGCCGCGAGGAAGGCCGCGAGTTGCGGCGTCAGCGCGCGGTCCTCCTCGGCGTCGGTGTCCAGAAAGGCGCGGGCAAAATCCGGAGCCGGCACCACGTGGCGCCGCACCGCCTTGGGCAGGCTGCGGATCAATTCGGCAACGCGCTCCTCGATGAGTCCGGGCACCAGCCAGTCGGCTCGGGTAGCCGGCAGCGCATTGAGCAGTGCGAGAGGTACATCGACGCTGACACCGTCCTCGTCGCTCCCTGGTTCGAATCGGTACGTCAACGGCAGCCGCTGCGATCCGAGCAGCCAGTACTCGGGAAACTGGTCGCGCGCAGTGGCCGGACTGGCGAGCACATCACCCAGCGACCACAGCAGGCCGCGGCGCAGTTCCGGGTCGAGCTTGCGATGCCAGGCGTCGAGTCCGACCGCGTCCAGCACATGCTCCGGGATGCGCTGCGCGTACCACTGCGCCAGCTCCTCGGCTTCACGCAGCAAGCCATGACGACGCCGCTTGCTTTCCTCGGCGACCGCCGCCTCGAGCACCGCGCGATTGTGCGCGATGAAGGCTGCGCGCGCGTCGACTTCGCCGCCCGCAAGACCATCGCGCAGGAAGATTTCCCGCGCGACCACAGGATCGTGGTTCGCGTAGTTGACGCGCCGCCGCTCGGTGAGCGGCAGCCCGAACAGCGTCACCTGTTCGAACGCCAGGACGCGTCCGGCCGCGCGCGACCAGTGCGGGTCGAACAGGCGCCGCTGCACGAGATGCCCCGCCTGCTCCTCGACCCACTCCGGTTCGACGCGCGCGTTCGACAAGGCAAACAGGCGACCGGTGTCGAGCAGGCTCGCCGACAGCAGCCACAGCGGCGGAGACTTCGCAAGCGCCGATCCCGGGAAGATCACGTAGCGGCGCCCGCGCGTACCGCGATACTCGCCGCGTTCGTCCTTGCGGGCGACCTGGGTCGGCAGGCCGCTCAGCAGGGCGCGATGGATCGCTTCATAACTCGCGGTGAGTGCATCCGGCACCTGCCAGCGCGATTCGCGCGCGACCAGCAACAATTGCCGATGCAGCTCGCGCCATTCGCGCATGCGCATGAACGACACGAAGTGTTTGGCGCACCACTCGCGCAGGCGCGACTGGGTCGATGCGGCATGCGCGAGCTGGTACTCCTTCCAGAGGTTAAGGACTCCGATGAAATCCGAGCGCTTGTCGGCGAAGAAGGCGTGCGCGGCGTCGGCGGCCTGGCGCGCGGCCGCGGGGCGCTCGCGCGGATCGGGGATCGACAGGAACGCGGCAAGCACCAGGACTTCGGGCAACGCCTCGAGTTTGCGTGACTCGATCACCATTCGGGCGAGTGCGACGTCGATGGGCCAGCGAGCGAGCTCGTGTCCGGTCGGCGTCAGGGTGCGTTGAGTCTTGTCGAGCGCGCCGAGCTCGACGAGCTGCTGGTAGCCGTCGGCCCACGCGCGTTCGAGCGGCGCGTCCAGGAAGGGGAACGCGGCGGGATCGCCGAGGCGCAGGCTGAGCATGCGCAGAATCACACCCGCAAGCGAGGATCGCAGCAATTCCGGGTCGGTGAACGAGGGGCGTGTCGCGTAGTCGGCTTCTGCATAAAGGCGCACACACACACCGTCGGCGACGCGGCCGCAGCGGCCCCGGCGTTGGTCCGCGCTCGCCTGCGAGACCGCCTCGATGTGCAGGCGCTGCACTTTGTGCCGGTGCGAATAACGGCTGATGCGCGCCGTTCCGGGGTCCACCACGTACCGGATGCGCGGCACCGTCAGCGAAGTCTCCGCGACGTTGGTCGCGAGCACGATGCGCCGACCGCGGCCCGGGTTGAACACGCGATCCTGATCGCGCGCCGAAAGCCGCGCGTACAGCGGCAGCACCTCGGTCGAGCGATACGCGCGGCGCTCCAGCGCCTGGTGCGTGTCGCGGATCTCGCGCTCGCCGGGCAGGAATACCAGCACGTCGCCGAGCGGATCCTCGCGCGTCAGCTCGTCGATGGCCGCGAGGATGGCCGCCGTCCCTGCGCGTTCGTCCTCGTCGTCGTCCTGGTCGCGCGGTGGTGGGCGCCAGCGCACCTCGACGGGGAAACCGCGTCCCTCGACGTCGATGACCGGCGCGCCACCGAAGTGTTGCGCGAACCGTGCGGTATCGATGGTCGCGCTGGTGACGATGACCTTGAGGTCGCGACGACGCTCGAGCAGGCGCTTGAGATAACCAAGCAGGAAATCAATGTTGAGGCTGCGTTCGTGCGCCTCGTCGATGATGAGGGTGTCGTACTTGGACAGCCACGGATCGCTTTGTATTTCCGCGAGCAGGATGCCATCGGTCATGAACTTGATGAGCGCGTTCTCGCCCACCTCTTCGGTGAAGCGCACCTGGAAACCCACCAGTCCACCCACCTCGGTGGTGAGCTCGGACGCGACTCGCCGTGCGACAGCGCGCGCGGCGATGCGGCGCGGCTGCGTGCAGCCGATCAGGCCGCGCACCCCACGACCCGCGGCGAGGCACAGCTTCGGCAGCTGCGTGGTCTTGCCCGAACCGGTTTCGCCGGCGACGATCACGACAGGATGCGCCGCGATCGCTTCGATCAGTCGATCGGCTTCGCGCGCGACTGGCAACGCTTCGTCGAAGGTGAGTGCCGGCACCAGGGCGCGACGTGCAGTGCTCTTTGCTGCGGAGACTTCGATGTCTGCAGCGAGCGCAGCGCGCCTGGGGTCGCCCGCCTCCGTCTTGCCCTGGTCGAGCGCACGCAGGCGCGCGATCAGCCGTCCGCGATCGCGCGTCTGCACCTCGTCGAGCTGGCGATGGAGCGGGCTTGCTGGCATGGGGAGCGCGCTCTCGCGCCGGGCGTCATCGCAAAGTGTTGCAGATGGCGCCTCACATCACGGTTTGCAAGCGCGGTGCCATGAAAACTGCGCTTCGACCGTACCCCTCTCCCCCGGGGAGAGGGATTGGGGGAGAGGTCACGCATGTGCGGAGTAATCAAATTCGCGCGCGCACTCACTGTGGCCCCTCTCCCCCCGGGGTGAAGAGGAGCGCTCGCGGACCACTGGTCCGCGCGACGATGAATGCCTGAGCGCTGCGCGCGAAGGCCGGGGCGTGGGTTGGAAAGAGGGTACGAATGTGCGGAGCGCTCGTCCTGATCAGTGCCTCAAAAGCTCAGCGCGAACGGCAACCCTCGGCCGAGGCTGTGTGAAAACCCACTGCTTACTGGCAAAATTTCGGCACCGCTGGATGGGTGCTGAGCATGAAGCGATTCGTCGAAGAGGCCGACCGTTCGCAAGCAGTCCTGTTTCCTGCGC
>Ga0183260_10003565_pt1 | contig 12530 bp, 13 predicted proteins | sample AntDrymUQ4972206_2_FD_129768 | JGI IMG/M metagenome (GOLD analysis project Ga0183260, IMG submission 129768) | Polar desert sand microbial communities from Dry Valleys, Antarctica - metaG UQ497 (22.06) (version 2) (version 2) | ecosystem: Environmental > Terrestrial > Soil > Desert | place...
GCCCGCGCCGGCTCACCACCCGCCAACGCCAGCGCCTCTGCCTCATCGCGTCGCACAAGCGCAAGGTTCCATTCACCAGGAAGGACTCCTGCTCAGGCCCGCGACACCCCGTGAACGGCTACGAACCGCAAGCTCGTTCCGGCCGACCTCGACCCCGCCCGAGTCCGCGAGGACTGGAAGGTGTTTCACACTGCTCTGAACACCGCCACCACGATCTTCGCCTACCATCACCTGTTGCCCCATCGCGATATCATGATTCGCCCGCTTAGCGAGGGCGCACCAGCATTCGAAGTTGCCGCCGTCGAGCACGGCTACCCCTTCTTCGCCGGACTGATACGAGCGCTTCTCCGCCCCACCGAGCATCGGGCGTCCGACGCGCTGGACACCATACGGGCCGTACTGGGGCGCATCGACGAGCGTCTCGCCGACGGTCGGCGATATCTGAACGGCGACAGGTTCAGCCTCTCCGACATGGCATTCGCCATCGCTGCGGCGCCCGTTGCCTGGCCGGACAACTACGGCGGGGCCATTCCGCCCCTCGGCGACACGCCACCGGCCCTGCAATCCGTCGTAGCGGAAGCCCGGGACCAGCCGTCAGGAGCCTTCGCTTTGCGCATCTATCGCGATCACAGAGCTGGTGAGCCGCCCCAGGTCTGACAGGGGCCTCGAGGCGAGAATCACGTACGCCGCTGTACGAGGCCCAGCCGCCGACCGCGACGACATCATCGAGAGGAGCGCCTTGGGAGACCAGCACACAGGTGACCGCATCAGCGCGAACGTGACGGGCCCGGTCCAGGGGCAGGTCGCGGTGGGAAAGGGCATCAGCCAGAGCCAAGCCGTGGGGACGATGGCGGGGGCGGTGACCGAGGCGGAGATGGCCGAGCTCAAGCGGGCGTTCGCCGACACGCGCACACAGGTGCAGGCCCAGGCCCCACCGCAGCTCCAGCAGGCCGCGGTGGAGCGCGTGGACGAGCTCGAGCAGGCGGTGACGGCTGAGAAGCCCGACCTTACGACGATGCAGTACGTCAAGGGCTGGTTCTCTAAGAACCTCCCCCAGCTCGCCGGCTCGATCGTCGGCCTCGTGGTCCACCCGGTCGTGGGCAAGCTCGTCGAGGCCGGGGGCGAGATGGCCGCCGACCAGCTGAGGCAGCTCTTCGGCGCCGAGTAGGCCCGGCATGGAGTGGGCCTATGGGTCCACGACATCGAACTGCTTGTCCCATTTGGCGTACTTGCCACTGGCTGTCTTGACCATGAGGTCCACCCTTCCGGGCGATGCATCGCTGGGAACGTTGACCTCCAGGACCGAGCCGTGTTCGATCAAGGCGGCTGCGACGGTGGTCGTCGCGCTCCCGAAGCGGATCTCCGTAGGTTCGGCACCATTCTCGACCAACCCGGCGCCCGAAATGCGCACGAGAGCGCCGGGCCCGGCGCTCTCCGGTTGGACGTCGGTGATCGTGGGAGCGCCAGAGGTCAGCGTCTTCTTGCCCACGTACCCGATCGCCGAGAGGGTGGTGAGACCGACAAGCAGATCGGGCAGGACCGGCAGGCCGCTGACCGGGGCACGTAGGAACTCGCCGAAGAAGAAGACCAGGGCCACAACGTTGAAGAGCACGTACTGCAGATCGCCAAGGTCGGTCTCGGCTTGGTCGTTGCTGACCAGCTGGGCGGCCTTCGGTTCATCCTTGCTGGGGGCAGGGGGCTTGGCGGCCGTTCCCGCTGCGGTCTGCGAGGAAACGATCCCCTTGGCCAGGATGGCCGCCCCGAGTGGACCGCCGACGAGCACCCCGTACTGACTCTGCAGGCCGTTGGCGATCTGATTCTGCAAAGCCTGACCGTGGCCCATCCACTTAGCCACCACAAAGGACAGCAGTGCGCTGGCAAGCAAGTACGTCCATACCGTGGCCACGGTCTTGCTGGTCGACAGGCGGTTGTCCTGGCCCACGAGCAGTCCGCCGAAGAAGCCTCCCAACAGCAGCGGCGGCCACGGGCTGGGACCGGCTTCGATTTTCGTCCCGTCCCTGAATCCGGTCTTGACCAAGGTGAAGACGGACTTCAGGACCGACAGCGTCACAGCCCGGACCCAGACTATGCAGCCGATCGCAAAGAGCGCCACCGGCAGCCCGAGCACCAGCGCGCCGGCAGCGATGACGAAGCTCCAACGGCCGGCTTGGACTGCTTCCGGTGTGACGGGAAGCTTGCCCTGTGCCGCTCGCGCCGCCTCCGTCCAAGCGAAGAACGCCGCAATGACCAAGATCGAGCCGCGTGTCCGTAGGCCCGACGGTCGCCAAGCCCATGAACGTCCATCCTCTCCGGACCACGCTGCACCTGACACGCTGCCCCTCAGCACGGTGGAGTCCGACAAATGGAGCCGGGCGTCGATTCGATGGTCGTCGGTGGAGGCGGCGTCTTGTCGGTGGTCGTCGGTGGAGGCGGCGTCTCGTCGGTGGTCGTCGGTGGAGGCGGCGGCTCGACGGTGGTCGTCGGTGGAGGCCGCGGCTCGACGGTCGGCGTCTGTGAAGGGGGCGTCTTGTCGGTCGTGGTGGTGGGCTGAGTGGTCCGGGTGGTAGACCCGGCGGGCGAGGCCTGAGGCCGGGTAGCCGGGGGCGGAGCGGCTTGCTCGGGTCCGTTCCGTGTCAGCAGGAAGACCACTGCGAAGGCGGCGAGGATCGCGACGGCGATCGCGAGCAGCGGGGCGAGTGGCGGCCGGCGTGGTCCCGGAGGCGGCCAGGTCGGCGGTGGGCGGCCGAGGACGTCGAGGTTGTGTCGGGTGACGGCAGCCCCCTGCTCGTCTCCCAAGGACTCGCGCAGCTCGAGTGCCGCGCCGAGCGAGGCGGCGGCTTCAGACGCGGAGTCGAGGCAGAGCGCGCGCGATCCCAGCTGATGCAGCGCCCAAGCCTCGCTCGTTCGGTCGCCCACCCCGCCGGCCGCTCGGAGCGCGTGCCCGAGCGTCGTTCCCCATGCTCCCCAACGGCCGCTGAGGGCCAAGGCGGCGTCCACTCCTCGCGCCAGCCTGAGCACCTCCGGCCAGCGTGCCGCCTGGCTTCCCCACTCGAGCAGTGCGAGGATCGCGTCCAGGTTCTCGAGAACGCGCGTCGGCTCAGCGGGCTCTCTTTGGACCCAGGTCGCAAAGTGCGCCAGGGTGCGTTCCCGCCATTCCCCCGCCTCCTGACCGATCTCGTCTTCCGAAAGCGCCAACGTGTAGCGCGGGCTGTGGGCCTGAACCAGCGCCCGCTCCGCGAGCGCTTTCAGCGTCGCGCCAGCCTCCGATACGGCGGTGATCTCCGCCACGTCGTCGCCGTGGAGCGCCACCCCCGGAAGGGCGGCCAGCGGAGCCATCACGCGCAGCTCGCGCTCGTCAAGGGAGAGCGCTTGCGCCACGTCGGGCGGCGAAGCCGGCGCCGCGCCTTCGCGCATGAGGGCCGCCGCCTGGAGCATGCGGAGCGGATGACCCTTCACTGCGCGACCGTAGGCCTGCGCGGCGCCGCGCTCCTCCGAGGTCAGCGAGCGACCGAGCTCGCCTTCCACGAGCGCCAGCGCGGCATCTTCGTCGAGCCCGGCCAGAGCGATGGCACGACCTTCGCCCCACAGGCGGCGTGTGACGGCGGCGGTGAGGAAGACGGAGGCGGGAACGGCGTTGCTCAAGCGCTCCAGCTCGTCGCGCTCGAGCTCGAGGTCGTCGAGGACGATGAGTGCTCGGCGGCTCTGGAGGTACTCGGCCAGCTGGGCATCCGTCGGGACGAGGACCGCGGCACACTCGTAGAAGCTCTCGAAGAGCAACTGGAGAAGGTCATCGACAGGCTGGCGGCCACCGCTGATGAAGATGGCTCCGCAAGGGCCCACGTCCTTCTCGCGGTGGGCGAGGTGGCGCAGCAGCGCGGTCTTCCCGACCCCCGGCTCGCCGGAGAGCTCGACCGGCGAGCCCGACTCTAGGGCGACGGATGCAAGCGCGATCTGCTCCTGGCGACCCAGCAGCGCCGGGAAGTCGCGTGGCAGGCGGTGAACCGGCAGGGGGCGCAGCCGCGGAACCGGCCGTTCCTGCGGCGCGGTGTAGTTGACGATGGCCCCGTGCTCGGCGTGGATCTGGACTATGTGCTCGCCGATGGCGACCTGTCCCGAGATGACTGCTCCCGAGAGGTCGGCCACGATCCTTTCATCAGCGTCGGCTGGTGGCTCGGTGGTGGGCTCCTGACGCCGGAGCCGCAGCAGCTTCACGCCTGCGCCCCCGTCGCGGGTTAGTCGCCGAGCGAGTCGATCCGCTTCCAGGTCTGCGGGCCGACGATCCCGTCCTCGGTCAGCCCGGACTCACGTTGGAGCCGCTTCACCGCCGTCGCCGTCTTGCTTCCGTAGACCCCGTCAACGCCGCCGGTGTCATAGCCGGCGAGGGTCAGGCGCTTCTGGGCGCGCCTGACCGGAAGGCCGCGCGAGCCGGACTTCAGGATGGGCTCACTGTAGTCGGCCTCGTCGAGGTTGAGCCACGTCGTCGGGCCTACGATGCCATCTGCGGTGATTCCGCGGTTGCCCTGGAAGGCCTTGACTGCAGCTTCGGTTTGGTCATCGAAGGTTCCGTCGACCGCTCCGGGGTCATACCCGAGGTCCTTCAATCCCTGTTCGAAGTCCTTGACCGGCTGGCCGGTCGAGCCCTTCTTGAGCAGTGGCTCTGCCATGTGGCCTCTTTCTTCTGTCGTTCCCGTTGCCTGGGCACAGCCGACGCGGTGCCAGGGGCCGAGTCTTGCAGAAGTTTGTACAGGGATGGGAGAAGCTAGGAACGAACAGCCAAGACGGCACCAGGCCGGACATTGCTAGTCGCCGAACTCGCTCCTCACTCCCGGTGGCGTCAGCGCGGCGATGTAGTGATGAGGGAGATGGTCGTAGACCGACGCGTGGAAGGGCACGTTGCGCAATATCCTCACCTGACGGGCCAAGAAGGAGAGGGGGACCTTCACGAGCTCGAGGATGTTGGACAGCTGCTCGGTCGGCTGATCGTTGTGGTTCCAGTGACCGTCGTCTCCCCTTCGCTGGTACTGGTACTCCGGTCCGAAGTGCGCGAATGAGCCCGATGCGGCCGGTGGCAGCTGGGGCACGACGTCATTGCCGTAGAGGTATCGCAGTACGTTCTTGCCGAGGAACGGGTGCGCGTCGCACGCTTGCGCGAGGGCGGGAGTTCCGATCATTGGTTGGCCGAAGGTGTATACGGCCTTGACCTTGGCAGCGATCGATTCGTACGCCGGCTCGGTCATCAGCATTATGGCCATCAGCGCCGCCATCGCGCCGCCGAGGCTGTGCCCCGTGATGTACAGCGCCTCGAGGGGACCAGCCATCGCTTCACCATTGCCGAGGACCGATTTCCCCTCCAGCGCGCGCTTCAAGGCGGTCACGACCTCGTAGCGGGTCGCCCGCACGTTGCGGTAGAAGCCGCCGTGCACCTCGAACCCACCCGGCGCGTCGGGAAAGGCGATCGGGACCTTCTCGGGATTGACGTCGACGTCGGTGAGCCAGTTGACGAGGTTCACGGGCTCCGTCCCCCGGTAGCAGAGGATCAGGCTTCGTCCGTCCTGGCTCTGGACCACGAAGGCCGTCGAGGAGATGAACATCGGATCGACGAACTGGGAGACCTTGAGGCAGCGATTGTCGTTGAGGCCCATCCTCGCCATGATCATCGCGACGGTCTCCGCATCCGAGTAGGCGTATCCCGCGCAGGTGCCAAGTACGTGCGCGACTGTGGGATCCGGATGGGTCTCCGTCTCCACCAGGCTGCTCGTGAGCTCCTTGTAGACCGGGAAGGTCTCTGTGGTGAGAGGCTTGAGGGGCCTGAGCTGCTCGTAGCTCGGGGCTGTGCTCTGCGAGATCAACATGACGATCCTCCTCGACTTGGAATGAACCGACCCTCTTCCAGCGGACCCTCTTCCAGCGGCCCCGCCGGGCTGGCTGCCTTCCGTGGCCTTCCCGCACAGATTGACATCGGCTCGGCGGTGTAAGAGTCTGCCCCCGATGCCCGCCCGTACCGAGGAGACCCGATGAACCGAGAGTCCGCCGGCTACCGCAATACCCCATTTTGGCGTGCGTTTGACCGGGTGGCGGAGGTACTCGACCGCCGGCGCGGCTGGCACCGGCTTCCGACCCCGCTGGGCCTGGCAGTTCTGATCGGGCTGCGCAACATCCTGCGCAAGCGAAATCTCTATGACACCGATCAGCTCCCGTCGACAGGCGTCGCGCCGGTCGGGCCCTGGCGGCCGCAGTACCGGACCCAGCGCACCCACGACGGCACTTACAACGACCTCGACCACCCGGCGATGGGGCGCGCCGGGTCGCGTTTCGGCCGCAACATCCCCTTGGACAAGGTGGGCCGCCAGCCGATCGCCGACATCGACGACCCCAACCCGAGGACCGTGAGCCTCGAGCTCCTCACCCGCCACCAGTTCCAGCCGGCCACTTCGCTCAATGCTCTCGCCGCGGCCTGGCTGCAGTTCATGGTCAAGGACTGGTTCAACCACGGGCGCGGGCCCTCGGAGGACCACTGGAAGGTCCCCCTTCCGCCTGGCGACACGTTCCCCGAAGACCCGATGCTGATCCCGCGCACGCCGCGCGACCCCACCCGGCCCGAAGGCGAGACCGGCGTACCGACCTTCATCAACCACGAGAGTCCCTGGTGGGACGGCTCCCAGCTCTACGGCACGAGCCTGGAGGCCCAGAAGATGGTGCGCTCGGGGACCGAGGGAAAGCTGCGCGTGAGTCCCGAGAGCCAGATTCCCTACCCCACCGACCCCAAGGCCGACCCGCGGCAGGTGCCTGGCTTCTGGCTGGGCCTGAGCCTCTTCTCCCGTCTGTTCGTGCTCGAGCACAACGCCATCTGCGAACGCCTCAAGCAGGCCTATCCGGCCTGGTCTGACGAGGAGCTCTTCCAGCGCGCCCGGCTGATCAACGCCGCCGTCCTGGCGAAGATCCACACGGCCGAGTGGACGCCGGCGATCCTCGCGCACCCCACGATGGTCGTCGGGATGCACGCGAACTGGTACGGCCTTGCCGGCAAGCGGCTGACCGAGACCTTCGGGCGCCTGGGCACAGGCGAGGTCCTCAGCGGCATTCCCGGCTCGGAGACCGACCACTACGGCGTGCCTTACTCGCTCACCGAGGAGTTCACGTCGGTCTACCGGATGCACCCGCTGATCACCGACGACTGGACCTTCCGCTCGCTGGAGGACCACCGCGAGCTCGAGCAGCACCCCTTCCGCGAGCTCACCGGGCCACAGGTGACGCCCCTCGAGGAGCGCCTCTCGCTTGCCGACCTCGTCTACTCCTTCGGCCACACCCATCCGGGCGCGATCCAGCTGCACAACTTCCCCCGCGACCTCCAGGACTTCGTTCGCCCCGACGGCAAGCGCGTCGACCTCGCGGCCACGGACATCCTGCGCACGCGCGAGCTCGGAGTGCCGCGCTACAACGAGTTCCGCCGCCTGCTCAACCTCAAGCCCGCCGAGAGCTTCGAGACGCTGACCGACAACAAGCAGTGGGCGCAGGAGATGCGGGACGTCTACGGCGACGTCGAGAAGGTGGACCTGACCGTCGGGATGTTCGCCGAGCCGCTGCCCAAGGGGTTCGCCTTCAGCGACACCGCCTTTCGCGTCTTCATCGTGATGGCGTCGCGGCGCCTGAACAGCGACCGCTTCTTCACCAAGGACTTTACGCCGCAGGTCTACACGCCCGAGGGAATGCAGTGGCTCCATGCGACTGACATGAGCGCCGTCCTGCTGCGCCATTGCCCTGAGCTCTGGCCGGCGGTAAACGGGCTACCGCACGCCTTTGCGCCGTTCAACGCCGCGTTGACCGGATGACCGCACGGGCCGGCGGCCGGCCCTTCCTGCTGATACACGGCGCGTGGGTGACGCCGGCCTGCTGGTCTGACTTCGGCGCCTTCTTGGCGCAGCGTGGGCATCAAGTCGCACTGCCGGCGTGGCCGGGCAAGGAGCGAACGGTGCAGGAGATCCGCCGCGACCCCTCGGCGCTCGCCGGGCTCGGGCTGGGCGAGATCGCCGACCACTATGCCGGCATCGTCCGGGGCATGCCCGAGTCGCCCGTGCTCGTCGGGCACTCGTTCGGCGGGCTGATCGTGCAGCTGCTGCTCGACCGCGGGCTCGGCGCCGCGGGAGTGGCGATCGACTCGGCGCCACCCCGCGGCGTGCTGTCACTGCAGCCTTCGGCCCTGCGCTCGATCGCCCACGTGCTGGGCGACCCACTGCACCCGCGCCGGGTGGTGGGCCTGAGCTACCCGCAGTTCCGCTACGCCTTCGCGCACACGCTGCCCGATGCCGAGGCCCGCGAGGCGTACGAGACCCAGATCGTGCCCGACACGGCGCGCATCTTCTTCCAAGCGGCGATCGCGCCGCTGCTCGGCGACAGCCCCGCGCGCGTCGACTTCGCCAACCCGGCGCGCGCGCCGCTGCTGCTGGTGGCCGGCGAGCACGACCGGATCGTGCCGGCAAGCGTCAACCGGGCCAATCACCGCTCTTATGCACGCTCGCCCGCGGTGACCGATCTTGCCGTCTTTCCGGGGCGGACGCACTGGATCATCGCCCAGCCCGGCTGGGAGGAGGTGGCCGAGCACGTCGAGCACTGGGTGGAGGCGCAGCTGCACGGGCGCCCGGCGTGGTCGCCGCCCGATCCCGAGCAGGTCCGGGTCGTCACCTTCAACACGGCAGCCGGCAACCCGGCCATCAAGACCCTTCAAGCGGACTTCGTCAAGCTGCCGTTCTACCGCGAGGCGTTCGACGGCGTGCCGAGCGCGCCGCTGCTCGCGCTCCAAGAGGTGGGCCCCGACCAGGCGCGAGCGCTGCGCCGTGACGCCGCTGCCACGGCCTGCCGCGTGCTGCAGATCCGCCGTCCGGGCCTGGGCAACGCCCTCGTGATCCCTGAGCGCTACCAGGTGCTCTCCTACCGGCGCTGCTACTACGTCGCCAGCCATCTACGCGGCGTCGCCGACGGGCTGCGCCGCTGGGCGCTTCACCAGGCACGGCCCGACTGGCGGCAGTTCGGCGAGCTGCGCATGTGGATCGAGGCCCGCCTGCGCGACCGTGCCTCCGGGCGCGAGCTCACCATCTTGACCACGCACCTCTCGGTCGAAGCGAGCCTGAAGGTCCCGCAGGCCAAGGAGATCGTGCGCCGCACGCGCGCCGCCGCCGCGGGCGGCCCGGTCATCCTGGCCGGCGACCTCAACGTCCCGGCCGAGCACGCCCGCGGACGGGACGTCGAAGTCGCGGCGCTGCTCTCAGAGCTGAGCGACATGGGCTCGAGCGTGCCTCCGGGTCGCAAGAACATCGACTACGTGCTCACCCTCGGCTTCGAGGGGGTCGCCTCGAAGATCTGGACGGGCGACTCTCTGCAGCTGCCGGGCAGCCCGAACGCCGAGACGGTCAGCGACCACTACGCCGAGGACGACCTCCTCCGCTACGCGCCCCCGCCGACGTAGGCGGGGAGTACTTCGCGGAGGAGCCGCAGGCCTCAGAAGGCGGGCGCGTCGGTGACCTCCAGTCGCGGCACGGTTGGGTAGAGCGCCGCGATGAGGCGGGCGATGGCGTCGAAGTCGCGACGATTGTCGGTGGCCACGGCGTACCCGTGCGACCACGCGCACGCCGCAATCTGGAGGTCAAGCACCCAACCGGCGCGCTGCTCGGGCTTGGGACCGGCTCGCCGGAGGCCCGTGGGCGGGGTCGGCTGCGCCGCACGCAGACGTCCGGCGACGACCGCGCCCGCGGCTTCGAATGGCAACGTGACGATGAGGTCACTGGTCGCCAGGCGCGTGAACCAGGCCAGCGCAGCCTCCCAAGAGCCGCAGCTGCGCGTCGCCCTGGCGAGCCCGTGGACAATCTCCAGCACGCCTGGCGCAGTGAGCGCCACCGGTTCGCCGGCCGCCGCACGCTCGAGCACGTGTTGCTCGTAGGCGTTACCGGGAAACAGCCGCGAGGCGACCGTGGTGTCCCAGGCTGCGGTCAGGGCTCGCGACGGCCGGACAGCATTGCCGCGCGCAGCTCATCGGGCGTGGGGAAGCTCACCGCGTCCGCGAGACTGACGCGCGCCACCGCCTCCCGGCGCTCGCGCGCGACCCGCTCGACTTGCCGGCGACGCTCGCTGGCAGCGACGCCCTCTTCCGCCAAGCGTACGATGGCATCGTTCGACGTCGTCCCCAGCTCCTGCGCGAGTGCCTGGGCGGCGCACATGACTGCGTCCGGTACTCGAAGCGTGGTTCGATGCCCAGCGCGCTGGGGTGCTCGCCGCCGGGCCTCCATATAGCGCATCTTAGCGCATCAATCCAGCCCGAGGACTTCCTGGCCAGGCACGCCAACGCGGTGCCGGTCCGCCCCCTTCCGCCGCTGCAGGCCGCCTCGACACGCTCGACCGCGGCCCGCTGCCAGAGGTCGGCGAGGGCCTGCCGGGCCTCAGCCGGATCAGCGGGCAGTCTCCAGTCCGGCCACCGCAGCCACCGAGACGGCCAAGCGACGGCCGGCGGGGGTGTGCCCTGCAGGTACAACGCGAAGGCGGCAGAGGCCCGGGAGGTAGTGGGTGTCTCAACCCTCGTCCCCGTACCAGCCGCCCGGACGGAAGGCGGAGGACGCCCGGCGCCGACTCCTTCCGCGCCTCCACATCGGGGAAGGTAGACGAGCGCGGAAGATCGATGGCTTCCGGGACTGGTTCGACGCGAGCGGGGGGTCAGTGGGGGCGGTAGACGTCTCGTCGGTGCTCGATGCGCAGCACGATGACCTCGCGGGACTCATCTCGTAGGCGGTAGAGCACGCGGTATGTGCCGCGTCGGGCGGACCAGACCCCGGCCAAGTCGCCGCGCAGTGGCTTACCGACCCGTCGTGGCTGTTGCACGAGCGCGGTCGTGAGAAACTCGATCAAAGCCCCAGCAACAGCCTCGGGCAACACGTCGGTCAGCGCTCTGCGAGCCGGCTGGGTGAGAACGAGCTCGTACTCGTCGTCGTTGCTCAACGACGCAGGTCGCGTACGGCCGCGACGCCGCGCAGCACGTCGCCACGGGCGTATGCGGCATCGGCCTCGCGGATGTCGGCCAAAGCGTCGGCGTCGTTGAGCACCGACACTGTCTCCTCGAGCTGCGCTAGGTCCTCGGGACTGATCAGCACCGCGGCCTCGTGGCCGTTACGCGTGATGGTGACCCGCTCGTGATGATGCTCGACGCGATCGACGACCTCGGACAGGTGATCGCGAACAGCTCGCAGCGGCTCCGTGCTCATGGCCACGATTGTGGCGCAAAGACGATCTTCGGTCAACAAGTGTCCCTGCCGCCGATCGATTTTCCAAGGCAACAAGAAAGACGTGACCCTCGGCATCGGGGTCTGCGCGGAGGATGTCCTCAAGTCTCGCGCGAGCTGCGCTTGAGTCGTCAAAGGACGCAATCAGGTTATCAGGTTGCCATCACCGTCGAGGAGGGTGAAGTGGCAAGCCGCTCCCTCGGAGCGGCGCACCCAAGGGCTACGGGGCCGGAGGATCTACAGGGCTGTCAGATGGTCGTTGCTGGCGCCCTTGACGGATGAGATGGAGAGCGAGCGGTCGAAGGTGACGAAGTGCCCGTCGTGTGCCGTGGCCAACGCAAGCAGGTAGGCATCCGTGACCTGACGTGGACCGTGCAGGTGAGACCGGTCCACGATTCGAGCGTCCAGGAGGCTGACATCGCAGGTCCAGAACTCGTGCGGCCCGCTGTCGCACGCCCGCCTCAAGAGGTCGATGGCCTCAGCAGGCGAGATGGGACTCGGATAGCGAGGCTGGCTCACGATGCGCACGAAGCCGTTCTCGGTGATTGCGCATGATGCCCACCCGTGCTCGATCACGGCCTCGAGCCAGTCGTGCGCCCGGCGGTGATCGACGTGGTCGCTGTCGAGCAGCGCCAGGAGCACATTGATGTCGAGCAGCGCCCGCTTCATTCGGGCTCGTCTTCCCGGAGTCGGTCGATCAGCGCATTGGAGATGGCGGCGCCGCGGTGCGGTAGGGGCCGAAAGCCGTGGTGCCCGGTGCCGGAGTGATCGTCGAGTTGCCGACTTTGCCCGGTCAGTGCTTGACGGACGAGATCGGACACCACCTGCCCAACCGAGCGCTTCTCGCGCCGTGCGCGCTCCTGCACAGCGAACAGAACGTCATCGTCGATCCGGATCGTGGTGCGCATGCATCTGATGCTAGCGCATCACTCTATGCTGACCGGGGAACGTCGACCGGCGCACCAACGGGGTCCCGCAGGGGATCGGCTAGGGGGGGCTAACCGGCATGCTCCCGCGAAGATCGCCTACTTGATGTTGTCGGAGACCTTGAACATCGGCATGTACATCGAGATGACGATGAAGCCGACGATGCCGCCCACGACGATGATCATGGCCGGCTCGAGGATGGAGGTCAGCGCCTTGACGGCGGCGGCGACCTCGTCCTCGTAGAAGTCGGCGACCTTGGAGAGCATGGTGTCCAGGGCGCCGGTCTCCTCGCCGACGCCGATCATGTGGACGACCATGCTCGGGAAGACCGGGATCTCGCGC
>Ga0183260_10003566_pt1 | contig 12530 bp, 11 predicted proteins | sample AntDrymUQ4972206_2_FD_129768 | JGI IMG/M metagenome (GOLD analysis project Ga0183260, IMG submission 129768) | Polar desert sand microbial communities from Dry Valleys, Antarctica - metaG UQ497 (22.06) (version 2) (version 2) | ecosystem: Environmental > Terrestrial > Soil > Desert | place...
AACCGTTTCGCAGAAAGAAATCAACCGCGTGATATGGATTAACAGCAGTGATGACCGACGGATGCCGCGCGATCTGCACGACGCCGAGCGCGGCAATCGTGATGAACCAAAGAAGCGTTACCGGACCGAACACTTTGCCGATTCCGGCAGTCCCGCTCCGTTGAATCAGAAAGAGTGCGATCAGGATGACGACCGTAATCGGGATGATGTACGGCTTGAAAAAAGGTGTCACAATTTCCAACCCTTCGACGGCGGAGAGAACCGAAATCGCGGGCGTAATCATTCCGTCGCCGTAGAGTAACGCCGCCCCGAACAGACCGAGGGCAATCAACGCCCACTTTCGTCCGTGCAGCGCGCCCTGCATCCGCGTCGCCAGAGAGGTAAGCGCGAGGATGCCGCCCTCTCCGCGATTGTCAGCTTGCATGACGAAGACCAGATACTTGATTGAGATGACGAGGATGAGCGACCAGAAAATTAAAGAAAGCACGCCGAGAATGTTCGCGGGCGAAGGCTCGATGGCGTGCGCTCCGTGAAAGCATTCGCGCATCGCGTAGAGCGGCGAAGTTCCGATGTTGCCGTAAACGACGCCGAGTGCTGCCAGCGATAAGGTCAGAAGATAATGTCCGCGAGGCGCGCTTGGAATTGGGTGCGACGCGGCGTGAACTGCTTCCACATTCTGTTCCGCTATTTCTGCCATAACATTCTGTTTTGCTATTCCGCTCTACGAGTTTCATTCAGGTTGTTGTGGTAATGCAGCCGTGCGCCAATCAGAAACTCCAGAAGCGCGGGATCAACAGCGTGGCGAGTACCCAGAAGATCAAGTTCAACCCCGCGCCGACACGCAGAAAGTCGGAAAACTTGTACTGCCCTGTGCCGTAGATGAGCGTGTTCGTTTGATAGCCGACCGGCGTCATAAAGCTCGCCGATGCCGCGAACGCGACGGCGACGAGAAAGGGGCGCGGGCTGACGTTCATCGTCTCGGCGGTGGCGATGGCGACGGGCGCGAGTAGCGCCGCCGTTGCGTTGTTCGACATCACCTCCGTTAGTAGCGAGGTCAACAGGTAGAAAGCTGAGAGCATCACGACGGGTCCCCAGCCGCCGAACGCCGTGGTGATAAAGGACGACAGCAACTGAGCGGCTCCCGTCTTCTCCAGCGCGACGCCGAGCGTCAGCACCCCGGCGAGCAGGAAGATGATGCGCCACTCAATCGCCGCGTAAGCCTCCTCCGGCGTGAGGCACTTAAAGAGTATGAGCAGCACGCTGCCGATGACGGCGCTGGCCACAATCGGCACCGCACCGAGGGCGGCGGCGGCGACAACGCCCGTCACGACCACGACGGCGGGCACGATCTTCGCGGGACGAAACCGAGGCAGGTCAGTCTCCGAGACGACCACGAAGGAACTGTTATCTTTGAGTTCATTCAGATGGTCGCGCTTGACTTCGAGCAGGAGCGCATCGCCCGCGCGGAGCTTCGCGTGGTTTAAGTTCCCGCGTAGCAGCCTCCCGCTGTGACGGATGGCGAGCACGACGGCGTTGAAGTGGTGATAAAACTGAATCTCCCTAATCGTCTTTCCCGGCAACATGGTGTGCGGTGCGACCACCGCTTCGACGAGCATGGTTTCACCGGAGTCGTCCGCATCGGATGCAAATGCTTGCGTATCACGCGCTCTCAGCCCGGAGCGCAAACGCACGCCGACCCGCCTCTCAAGCCGTTTGATCTTCTCCGCACTCGCGCGCACGCGCAGCACGTCGCCCGCCAGCAGGATCGTGTCGGGCGGCGGCAGCGCGACATGCTCGCCGTCTCTGCTGATCTCTGAAACGACCACGTTCAACTCGCGCACAAGCGGCGATTCACCCAAACGCCATCCGACGGACACTGAATCCGACAGCAACTCGATGTCCGTCAGGTAGTCGTTGATGCGAAAGCTGCGCGCCGGGTCGGCGCTCGACCGCCGCGCCGGGATGAGGCGCACGCCGACGGTCATCATGTAAACCGTGCCGACGGCGAAGATGATGATGCCGAACGGGGTGAACTCGAACATCCCGATGGCGGGCAACCCGTGTTGCTCGGCGACGGCACTGACGAGGATGTTCGTCGAAGTGCCGATGAGGGTGCAGACGCCGCCGAACATTGAGGCGAAAGAGAGCGGCATCAGCAGCCGCGACGCGCCGACGCCCGTTTCACGCGCGACGCCAAGCACGACCGGCAGCAGGACGGCGACCGCCGCCGTGTTGTTGATGAACGCCGAAAGCGCGCCGACCGACAACATCAGCGCGATGAGCACAAGCCAGAAGCTGCGCCGCGCGAGCCGCGCCAGCCACTCGCCGAGAAAGTTGACCGCGCCGGTCTTGAAGAGTCCGGCGCTCAAGATGAACATCGCCCCGACAGTGACGGTCGCCGGGTTGCTGAAGCCCGCGATGCCCTCCGTCGCCGTGATGATGCCGCTCAAGATCAGCACCGACATGACGAGCATCGCCACGAGGTCAACAGGCAGCCTCTCCGTGGCGAAAAGACCCACCGCCGCCACGAGGATGATGAGGACGATTGCGATCTCGGCAGTCATACGAATAAACGTCCATTCGCGCGCCGGCAACTTTGTCGAAATAAGAAATGACGTTGCCGGTAAAGTTGCCATGTGTGCGGGTGACGCAAGTCCGCCTGTGCGGTTGAGAATACCCGAATCACCGAAGATTTCGTTGAGTGAAAACACTCAAGCGCGTTAGGTATTCATACCGATGTTCACCTCGTCCCGGCTTGATATGCAGGCTCCTGAAATAACACCGGAAAAGGAATGGATAATAGATGAAAATACTTAACCAATAACGGCGCGGGCACGGGTACTGGCTCAGTGTACGTGCAAGGGCGCGATGACCTCGAACTGAAGAGCGGCTCTGAAGTCACAGTCCGCGTGGGCGTGCCGCGCTCGACCGGCGTCGTCAGCACGACGCGGTAACACTACACCGGCACGTTCCGCGACCTTGAATTGCAGGAGAAACCGGAGAGAACTTTTTCGCATGTGGCTGTCCGAAAAAGACGGCGCGCGAGTTGTTCTCTCGTTTCTCCTGCAAATTTTTACGCGGGGAGTTCCGACAACAGTAATATGATGGCAGTTTAAGTTAGCGTTTGCGGGCGAGTTGGCGAAGCTGTGTGACAGCAATTTACGAACGAGTAATTTGAAAGGTTGCTGGATTGATGAATGTTGTGTTGGCGGTAAGCGCGGGACATGGAACGGAGACGCTGCTGACGTTGTTCTGGATGCTGTTGGCGGCGAAGCTGATGGCTGAAGTTTTCGAGCGGGTACGCCAACCGGCGGTCGTCGGCGAGATACTCGCGGGCGTCCTGATTGGTCCTTCGGTGCTCGCCCTCGTCGCGCCGTCGGAAGTGACAAGTACGCTCGCTGAGATCGGCGTGATCTTCCTGTTGTTTACGGTCGGATTGGAGACAAAACCGGCGGCGGTTTTTCGCGTCGGCAAAATCGCCGCCGTCGTCGCGGTCGCCGGTGTCGTTTTACCGTTCGCGGGCGGTTGGGCGTTAATGCGTGTGTGGGGCGGGACGGGTATTGAAGCGTTGTTCGTCGGGACTGCACTGGTCGCCACTTCGGTCGGCATCACGGCGCGTGTGCTTTCAGGTATGGGGCTGCTCGACGCGCCGACGGCGCGCGTCATCCTCGGCGCGGCGGTCATAGACGACATCCTCGGCTTGCTCATCCTCGCCGTCGTATCGGGGGCGGCGACCGGTGAAGTTAATTACTGGGAGATCGGCACGACGGCTGTTCTCGCCGTCACCTTCACACTGTTTATCGTGCTTATCGGCGCGCGTGTTATCACGCGCATCGCGCCGCGCATCGAGAATTTGCGCGTGCAGGATTCGATGTTCGTGTTCGGATTGGTGCTGTGCCTCGGTCTCTCTGTCGCCGTGTCGTTCATCGGCGTGGCGGCGATTATCGGGGCGTTTCTGGCGGGGATGGCGCTCGCCGAAGCGACGGAAGGCAACCCTGAAATGCACAAGCAGACGGCAGGCGTGACGGAGTTTCTCGTGCCGTTCTTCCTTGTCAACATCGGGATGCAACTCGACCTCGCGGTGTTCCGCGATTTATCAGTCGTGCTGCTCGCGGTGGTCGTCACACTCGTCGCCGTCGTCACGAAACTGTTGGGCTGCGGCGCGGGCGCATATAGCTTGGGCTGGCTGCGCGCCGGGCAGGTCGGGATGGGGATGGTGCCGCGCGGCGAAGTCGGCATCGTCGTCGCGCAAATCGGCTTGAGCCTCGCCGTTATCAATCAAAGACTTTACGGGGTCGTGCTGTTTATGGCGGTGGCGACGACGCTTATCGCCCCGCCGTTCCTCAAGATGTTGTTTGTGCGCGAAGCCGCCGCAAACGCTCAGGTGGATGCCGACAACGCGGGCGGTATCGTCACGGTCGAAGGAGATTTCTGCCGCCTCGGATAAGAGGGGAATAGTGTGCCTTGAGTTCACGAAACACGATGCGAATTGCCGATGAATAAGCTGAAACGATTATGGAATGAGTTGCGCTCAAGCCTCTGGTTCGTGCCGGGTTTAATCGTGTTGGGTTCAATCGCCGTTGCGTTCGCGCTCATCGAAGTTGATAGTCGCATCAGCCGCGAAATGTTAATCAAGTATCCGCGCTTGTTCGGGGCGGGGGCTGCCGGTTCACGCGGGATGCTGACGGCCATCGGTGGCTCGATGATGACGGTCGCGGGCGTGACGTTTTCCCTGACCCTCGCCGCGCTCGCGCAAGCCTCCAGCCAGTACACGCCGCGCATCCTCCGCAACTTCATGGGCGACCGCGCCAATCAAATTGTCCTCGGCTCGTTTGTCGGTATCTTCGTTTATTGCCTCGTCGTCCTGCGGACGATTCGCGGCGGCGACGAAGGCGCGTTCGTGCCGTCGCTCTCCGTCGTCTTCGCCATTTTCCTTGCCGTCGTCGGCATCGGCTTTCTCATCTTTTTCATTCATCACATCGCTTCATCAATCCAAGCCTCGAACCTGATCGCGTCGGCAGCCGAAGAAACGCTTGCGGCGATTGACCGATTGTTTCCGCAACAAGTCGGCGAGAGTGCCGCCGAGACGGACGAGACGGGCGGAATGAAAGCCACACGCACGGCTGACGATTTAGCCAATCGAAGCTGGCGGGAGATTCCGTCGCGCGCCACCGGTTATCTCCAGAGCGTCGATGTCGAGATGTTGATTAAGCTGGCGACGGAACACGAAATCGTGATGCGGATGGAACGCGGCATCGGCGCGTTTATCGTCGAAAATGAACCGCTCGTGTCGCTCGCTTTTGCTACCGCGCCGGACGAAGCGGTAATCGAAAGTTTCGTCAAAAGGCTTGACGATACATACACCATCAGTCGCTATCGCACCGTCGAACAAGATGCCGCGTTCGGCGTGCGCCAGATCGTGGACATCGCTTTGAAGGCGCTCTCGCCCGGCATTAACGACACGACGACCGCCGTGACGTGCGTTGACTATTTGTCTTCGATCTGCGCCCGCGTCGCCCGTCGCCGCGTGCCTGAAGCGTACCGTTACCATGAAGGAAGTTTGCGCGTCATCGCACGCGGGGCGACGTTCGAGAGTCTGCTCGACGATTCATTCGACCAGATACGCGAGAGCGCCGAAGGGAATGCGGCGGTCGTCGTGCGGATGCTGCACAGGTTGACCACGATTGCGCGGCAGACCTCCAGTCGTCGCCGCTTGCGCCACATCGCCGCACATCTTGAGCGTGTCGAATCACTTGCCGAGCGAAGCATCAAGTCGCCGCACGACTGCGAACGGATCAAAGAAGCGGCGCGAGAACTGAGTTCAGCTCTCGACACGTCGAACGGTTTTTGAACAACTAACAAACAGGCCACGTTTTTATGAATATCGTTCTGCTACAAACAGTCGCCGACAGTAATCCTGATTTCGACTTGAGTATCGTCTGGCGCACGATTAAAGACTTGGGCGAAGGCTTTCTCGCGCGCCTGCCTTACCTCGTCATCGCGCTCATCGTCTTCGGTGTCTTTCTGATCGTTGCGCGCATCATCAAGCGGGTGGTTCACGCGGCGGGCAAGAACACGCGCCTCGACGTGATGCTCGCCGATCTCTTGGGTCGCCTCGCGTCCGCCGCAATCACGGTGTTGGGGCTGTTCGTCGCCGCCGTCATCATCTTTCCGACGTTCAAGCCGGGCGACCTCGTCACCGGTCTCGGCATTACATCGGTCGCCATCGGCTTCGCGTTCAAGGACGTGCTGCAAAACTTCTTTGCCGGAATCCTGATTTTGTGGCGCAGGCCGTTCGTCGTCGGCGATCAGATACGCACGAAGGATTACGAAGGCACGGTCGAAGAGATCAACGTGCGCTCCACGCGCCTGAAAACTTACGACGGCGAGCGCGCCGTGCTGCCGAACGGCGACGTGTACACGAGCGCGATCCTCGTCCGCACGGCTTACGACAAGCGCAGAGTTAAATTCACGGTCGGCATCGGCTATCCCGACTCGATTGAAGAAGCGCGCGAGACAATCCGCCGCGTCCTGCGTGAGACGGAGGGCGTGATGGGAGATCCGGGTCCGTGGGTCTATGTCGCGGAACTCGCGCCCTCGTCGGTTAACTTCACAGTCTATTTCTGGGTCGGCTCACAGCAGGCGAACGTGCTCAAGGTCTCCGACCGCGTGGCGACCGGAATAAAGAACGCGCTCGACCGTGCCGGGATTGACATGCCGTTTCCGCACACGGTTGTTCTCTTCCACGACGCGACTGGTTCGCGCGAGGGCGACATCGAACGCGAAAGATACATCAGCGTGCGGCAACCGCGCGGCCGCGCGGCAGACCGCGCGGACGGCGACGGAACGCCGCGCGGCACGTCGAGCAGGGGCGAGGGAGCGGAGCGTTGATGAATTTTCCGCCCATTGATTGGTGGCAGGCGGGCGCGAACCTGTTGAGCGTCGGCGTAGCCTACCTGCTCGCGCTCCCTGTGGCGTGGGATCGCGAACAGAACGCGCGCAGCGCAGGGCTTCGCACCTTCCCGCTCGTCGCGGTGGCGAGCTGCGGCTACGTCCTGCTGGCGAGGAGCGTTTTCGGGGGAGGGGGCGAAGCCGAAGCGCGCATCGTGCAGGGGTTGATGACCGGCATCGGGTTTATCGGCGGCGGCGCGATCCTGAAGCACGGCGCGAGCGTGCGCGGGACGGCGACCGCCGCGAGCGTCTGGAACACCGGCGCTATCGGGGCGTGCGCCGCCTACGGTCGCTACGAGATCGCCATCATCCTGAGCTTGATTAATTTTCTCACCTTCCGCTTTCTGACTGAACTCAAAGACGACGACGCGGTAAAGAAGAGTGAAGGGGATGGCGGGCGGCGAGGATAAGCCGGGAACCTCGAAAGGTACGTCGAACATGAAACACAGTCTTGAACGAGACTAGGAAGAGTCTCGCCGTGCGGCAAGACTTACTATCTCAACAACCGTCACTCCGCGCGGCGGAACTCGAAGACGCCTTGCGCGAGTCTGAAAGCCGAACGCGCCTCGCTCGCACGGCTTTCGAGCGACGGCATCATCTCGGAAGCGGTCTATGAGGAACTCGTCTCGGAAGTTGATGCGAAGATTGAAAACGTCCGATCTCAAAGCGCCGCGATGAAGAGCGATGGCGCGATGGGACAAGGATAACTAAAGTTAGACACTAAAGGGGCGGCATGAGCGGCAAGGATGAAACGGTTGCGATGCGCCGGAGCGATGCGGAAACACGGCGTGAGACGGACTTAACCTTTACCCGCCGCGCGCTCACGGCGTCAGGTATCGCGGCGGGCGTCGTTGTCGTCGTGCTCCTGCTGTGGTACGCCGTGGACGTGCTGCTGCTCGTTTTCGCGGGCGTCTTGTTCGGAGTGCTTTTGCGCGGTCTTAGTCGCATGACGAGCAGACTCACGGGGCTGGGAAATGGCTGGTCGCTCGCCGTCGTAAGCGTCCTGCTCGCCGCCCTTCTCGGTCTCACGGGATGGTTACTCGCGGGACGTATCGCCGAACAAGCGAACGATTTGGTGGAAACCCTGCCGCGCGCCGTCGAGCAATCCACTGCGCGCCTGCGCTCATACAGTTGGGGCGCGTCGCTGCTTGCGGAACTCCCGCCGCCCCGTGAGTGGGGAAGGCTTTTGAGCGGCGGGCGTGGCGTGGGCGGCAGCGTGTTCGGGCGTATCACCGGCGTCGCTTCCGGCGTGTTCGGGGCGCTGGTCAACTTCGTCGTCATCGTCACGGTCGGACTCTACCTCGCCGCCGAACCACGCACCTACCGGCGCGGTGTCATGCACCTCGTCCCGCCGCGAAACCGAAAGCGCGCCCGCGAGGTCTTGGCGGAATTAGACACGACGCTCGGACGCTGGCTGATCGGCAGGCTGATTTTGATGTTCGTCAACGGCAGCCTGACCGCGCTCGGGCTTTGGTTTTTGGGCGTGCCGCTCGCGCTGACGTTAGGGATTCTGACGGGCTTACTGAACTTCATTCCGAACTTCGGACCGTTGATCGCGGGGGGCCCGGCGGTACTCATCGCGCTGCTCGTCAGTCCGCAGGTTGCCCTCTACACGGCGTTGCTGTTCCTTGCGATTCAAATGCTCGACGGTTACGTGTTCACGCCGCTCGTTGATCGCCGTAGTGTAGAGCTTCCGCCCGTGCTGACGATCTCGGCGCAGGTGCTTCTGGGGGTACTCGTCGGCACCATCGGTGTCGTGCTCGCCTCGCCGCTCATCGCGTCGCTGATCGTCCTTGTGCGTATGCTCTACGTCGAAGACACGCTCGGCGACGAAGTAAAAAAAGATGAGGCGAACACCAACAGAGAGGAAACGACGTAAGCATGTTTTTCGAGAGTTGGTTCGGCATTGTCCGCGTCGCGCTAATCGGCGTTTGCGCTTACGTCGCGCTCGTCGTTTTGCTGCGAGTTTCCGGCAAGCGCACGCTGTCGAAGATGAACGCTTTCGATTTGGTCGTCACGGTCGCGCTCGGCTCGACGCTAGCCACCGTGCTGCTCTCGAAAGACGTGGCTCTCGCTGAGGGCATCACCGCGTTTGCGTTACTGATCCTGCTTCAGTTCGTCATTACGTGGTTGTCGGTGCGGTCGAAAACAATCAGCGGTCTGGTGAAATCCGAGCCGCTGTTGTTGTGTCACAAGGGCGAGTTTCTGCGCGAAGCGATGCGCGCCGCGCGTGAACGAAGGTGAAGTTCTCGCGGCGATGAGGTCGCAAGGGCAGGCGGCGGTAGAATCGGTTGAATCGGTGGTACTGGAAACCGACGGCAGCTTTAGTGTTATTACCGCACAAGAACCCGGCAGTCGCCCGACGCTCGCGGATGTGGCTGGTTACGACGGGAAAAGTCGTGAGACTAAAACGGTTATCGCTTGAGCGCGCCTCCAAGGTGCAGCCTTCGCCGACCATCTCGCCGCGCGCTGGTAAATCCCCGCGTCGCGCATTCGCCAATCCACACGTGACGATGCCGGTCGCGGTGTGAGATTGTCGCCCGAACTGCCGGAAGAAACTCCGTACCAGCGTTCGGAGACGAAACGAGTGTTTGAAGACTTCATATTACGAATCAACGACCACGCGCCCTCCCTCGCGATGCTGGCGACGCTCGTGCTGGTGCTCATGTTCGGGACCAGCGCGCAGATTCTAGCCGACCGCCTGCGTATTCCGGCGACGGGTCCGCTGCTTATCGCGGGGTTGTTGTTCGGTCCGGCGGTACTCGGTTTCGTGCAGCCGGAAGTCTTAGGCTTGACGTTGCGCGTCGTCGTGCGGGCGGCGGTCGCGGTCGTCGTGTTCGAGGGCGGATTACTTTTGAACGTCGGCGAAATCCGGCACACGTCGCGCGCCGTCGTCGGCTTGGTAAGCGTCGGGTTGTTAATCACGACGCTGCTCGCGGGCTTGCTCGTCCGTCTGCTGCTCGGCTGGTCTTGGGAACTGAGTCTACTGTTCGGCGCGATTGTTTCCGTCACGGGGCCGACGGTGATAACGCCGCTTCGAGTGACAGCGCGGGGAAGACGCTCGCCGCGCTCCCGCTCCACGGCTGCGTCGCGGTGGCGCTCAAACGCGGCAACAAGCTCATCGTGCCTAACGGTTCAACCCAGCTACAGGTGGGGGATTTGTTGACGCTAATCGGTGGCGAACAGGCGGTTCATGCAGCGCGAAAGGTGATCGACGGGACGAGCTAAAATGGCGAAGCCGCCGCGGACGCCGCAGCCGCGCAGCCTTCGCCGTAGAGTTGTGCTGCCCGAAGATGACTTCGGCGTGTGCTCGCCCCCTGTCATGTACGCCGTGTGCGGTTGTATCGAGTCTCCGACGTTGAAGGTGTAGAGCGTGCGCCGGACGGAGCCGGCATACGCGAGTTGTTCGTCGTCGGGGCGCCTGGCGAGACGCGCGTCGAGTGCGGTTTCGACATCGACGCCGCTAGAGACGCAAGGCTTGCGCCAGTTCGTCGTCCGTCACGTCTTCGTCGACTGTGTTGCAGCAATTGGTTCTGAGGTAAACTTGCCTGCCTACTCAGGTACATTGCCTTGGGCGAGAGGGACACCGTGTTCGTGACGCACGAGTTTTTTGCGCCAAGCCGAAGACGACCCGGAGCGTCGCCCCTCGGTTCACGTCGGAGGGTGAAGGAAAGGGCGCGAGGCACGAGGTAGGGTACTTATACTGCCGCGGTCGCGGACGCTTTAGACGCATAGGGCAACCATTAACGCGCCGCCCGATTTGTCATAGAAGTGCACATCCCCCGACGCGGAAATTCGACCTTGAGGAGGGACACCGAGATGGCTGACGGCAGGAAAGACGAACAGTGCGCGCACGACAACTGTAACTGCGCGGCGGGCAGCGACGGCGACTATTGCAGCGCCTACTGCGAAGGCGCGTCCGGCAGCGGCACCACGGGGATCGCCTGCGAGTGCGGGCACGCGGACTGCGCCGGAGAGCTTACACCCTGAAGGGCGTGGGCACGCCACTTCTCAACGCACCACCCGCGGGACTGCAGCCTCGGGGGTGGTTTTCTTTACCGCCGGGCGAGGCGCGATGACGTGTATCCTTACTTGAAGAAACTATGATCCCGCATGTGCTCCTCTTCCTACTGCGGAGAACGAACAAATGAAACTTGTCAGATGTGCTTTCGTCGCTGCCGCCGTCCTGCTTCACGTCGCCTGTAAGGATACGGCCAGCGAAAACAAAACGGTTAGTGTCAGTGCCCGACCTTCCCCGTCGGCGATAGTTTCGCCCTCACCCGCCGTGATGCCGGCAGCAATGCCAACAGCCTCCGCGACGGCCCCGCCCCTGCCGTCGCCGGTCGCCACTCGGCCACCGGCCTCGCCCGCCGCCTCTCCCAAAGCGCAAGCGTCGGCCATACCCGGTGCAGCAGATACCGCCTCATCGCGCGCCGTCTACCTGCAGCACTGTGCGGCGTGTCACGGGCGGGGAGGGGAAGGAGTGCCGAACGTGGCGCCCGTCCTCAAAGGCGCTGCCATGACCGAACAGGGGGCCGCCCAAGTAATAGCCGGAGGCGGCGACGGCATGCCGGCGTTCAAGGGCAAACTCACGCAGAAGCAGATCGCGGACTTGGCGCGCTTCATCCGTCAAGGATTATGAGATGGGATGTAGCGGAGGGCGCCGGAGACAGACGCGCACGACGTATGAGCAACAGGGGGCACGGTCGAATACCCGAACGCTAGCCACGCCGGGAGAGCGCTGGAGTTCCCGCTGGTCGGAGTCGAGTAAGGGGAGGGGAGAGAACTATGCCCGGCGGCACCTACATCGACCACCGCCTCATCAACAGAATCCAATCGGCGGAGAGTGGCGCGTGCGTGGTCGTCGGGAGTGAGGCGGAAGAGAAGCAGGCGCTGCGGTGCATCGAGCTGACGAGGCCGCGCGACGGACTCACGGTTCGGGTCGAGCGACCCAGGGGGCAGCACGTCAGCGACTTCGACGGTTGAAAAGTGAAGGCGGCGACCTGCTTCACTCACAGATGGCCGTCGCCTCTTCAGCACATCTCTGTGATGCGGTAGTGATGTTATGAAGCAGGCACCTCCAGCTCTCGCGTGAGCTGCGATAGACTCACTTCGCGTATGAGATCGCCGAGGGGTTCAGTTGAAAGTGGCATCCTCACTATTCATTTCTGCAAGCGATTGCTTGTCTTCAGTGTTGCCTTTTACACAAACGATTTAACTCCCTCAGGCCTGCTATCACCAGTGGTAGCTCCGGAAATAAACTACTTTAGAACTAAATATACAAACAACCTTATTAAGTATTCTTACCCACTAGTGGAGGGTGTAAATTATTTTGTGTAAGTGATCGTCACCAATAAACTCCCAACTTTAATGGAGGAGATACGATGACGATCAACAACGAACTGATAGATCAACTGCTCAAAGACTATAAGAAGCCGGAAGACATTCTCGGCGAGAACGGATTGTTGAAGCAGTTCACGAAGGCTCTACTTGAACGCGCGATGCAGGTCGAACTGACCGAGCATCTCGGCTACGAGAAGCACTCTCCTGCCGGTGACAACTCCGGCAACTCCCGAAAC
>Ga0183260_10003567_pt1 | contig 12525 bp, 11 predicted proteins | sample AntDrymUQ4972206_2_FD_129768 | JGI IMG/M metagenome (GOLD analysis project Ga0183260, IMG submission 129768) | Polar desert sand microbial communities from Dry Valleys, Antarctica - metaG UQ497 (22.06) (version 2) (version 2) | ecosystem: Environmental > Terrestrial > Soil > Desert | place...
CGCCGCGCGATCGAGATGACGCCGACATAGGACGCGTGGCCACGGGAGCCGAGGCGGGCGCGGAGTGGCAGGGCCAGCGCGTGCACGCCGTCTCGCTCGATCGCCGTGGGGCCCTGCCGGCCGACCCGTGCGACGCCGCCCGGCGGAGGATCAAGCAGCTCGGCACGGGTCCCCGGCCCGACCGAGAAGGCCGCCCGCTCAGCGTCCTCCAGCGCCGCGACGAGCTGCGGGTCGGCCGCTCCCGCCTGGGTTTTCTGCAGTACTCGGCCGTCCACCGGCAGGGCACGACCGGACTCCGCCTCGCAAGCGTGGAGTGCGGTCTGCACCGTGAGCTCCAGCACACCCTGCCGGTCAAGGCCCGAGGCCACGGCCCGTCCGACCCGGCGTATGGTCTCCTCAAGCTCGCGCCGCTTGCGCTCGACCTCCTCGATCTTCGCCTTCAGCTGCTCTGACATGCTGTTGAACTCATCTCCGAGCTGGGCGAACTCGTCACTACCCTCGACCCTCACGCGCTGATCGAACCTTCCGCTCGCCAGTCGGCGGGCGGCCTCGAGGAACTGGTTGATCTGGCCCTGGAGGGCGCGGACCACGAACACCGACGTGGCGAGCGCGAGCAGCAGGAACGCGACGATGATGGCCCCGATGAGAAGACGGCTCTCGGAGATCGCGGAGTTCACCTCGCCGGCCTCCCGGAAGACCGCCAGCTCCTCCGTGATCCCGGCCGGCCGCCCCGCCACCTCACGCCGCCCCCTGTACTCGCGTCCACCCGCATCGAAGTCGGTGGATCCACGCGCGACCGCCCGGACCTCGGGGGCGGTCGAGGCCACCGACCGGCCATCGCGCAGGACCATCACCTCGAACCGGGAGCGCCGCGTCCGCCTCGCCACCGAGGCGGCCAGCGACCGCGCGTCGGTCACGGACACCGCGAGGGTGCCCAGCCGGCTACGTCCCCGCTCGGAGACCAGGAACGCCGATGCCGCGGCCACGCCCCGCCCCGATCCAACACGGGCAAACGACTCCCCTCCCGGTCCCCGCAACGTGGCCGAGACGATCGTGGGGTCGGCGTCGGCGAGCCGGCCGAGCCGCACCCGCGCGGCCTGGGTATCGCCCTCGGCAAGAGCACGCCTGAGCCGGTCGTCGCCGGCTACCCGGCGCAGATCGTCGGCGGCCGCGGCCCGTGCCTCGGCGTACTCCGAGAACGCCACGCTGACCCCCGTTGCGATGCCCGCGTCGGCCTTTCCGCGCTCGCTCTCGGCCGTCAGGGTGAAAAGGACGGCCGCTATCGCGAGCATCGGAACGATGACGATGATCGTGAAGAACAGGCGGAGCCTGCCGTAGAAGCTCATGGCGCTCTGTTCGAAGCGGTCAGTCGTGACCGCCCCGTCGCGAAGAGGCTAGCGCGGGTCGGCGGCGGCGACCGGGAACGCGAGAGCGCAATGCCGAGATATACCATGCCGTCACACAGCACGCGGGGCTATAGCTCAGCTGGAAGAGCGCCTGGATCGCACCCAGGAGGTCGTCGGTTCGAGTCCGACTAGCTCCACTGACCCGCACGGGAGAACACCCTGTAGGGAACGCTCAAAGCTCGCTTTCGTAGAAGTAGTTGATCGGGCCGTCGGGTTTGCCTTCGCGGTTACTGAATCCGAGGCTCTCATACAGCGCGCGGGCGGCGACGTCGTCCTCACCCGTCCCGAGGTCCATGTGGGCCGCACCCTCCCGGCGGGCCAGCTCGATCGCAGCCTCCATCAACGCCCGCCCGAGCCCTCGCCCACGTCGGTCGGGGACCACGTAGAGCTCCTCCAGATAGCAGTCGAGCGTTTCCGTCCAGAGCGCCGGACGAAACCGGAGCAACGCCAGACCCTGCGGCTCGCCGCCTACGAGCAGGACGGTGATCTCCCCGGCGGGGAGGAGGGCCCGGACGCGCTCGGCGAGCACGGCCGGGCCGGGCGTGAAATCCTTGAACTCGCTGTTGAAGTCGTGGAGAAGCCGGCCGACGGTCTCGGCGTCTGCAGGCTCCGCCCTGCGTACGGTGCGATCAGGGTTGCTGCTCATCGCGAACTCCCACGTATTTCGTCGAACCGGTTTGGCGCTCAGGGCTTACCGGACGCGGTCCACGGGGCCGCGCCGGGTGGCGCACGGGCGCTGGGCCTGGCGCGACGAGTCAGTCAGTTGACGCCGGCTGGAGCGTGCGAGCGAATCCACTCTCGGAGCTCGGGATCGGCAACGCGCGCATAGACGCCGGGCTTGCCCGGCCGTGCGCAACCTTCCCCAAAGCTCGTGGCACCGACGACCCGCAGGGTGCTGTCAGTCGCGGTACCGAACATCGGGCCACCCGAGTCGCCCTGGCACGTATCCACGCCGCCCTGCGGATAGCCGGCGCAAACCATGGTCTTCAGGTCGAAGTCGTCGTACGCACCGGCGCAGTAGTCGTCGGTGGTGATCGGGACCTGAGCTTCCTGCAGCGTGTCGGGCGTGTCGCCCCCCTCCTTCGTGGCACCCCAGCCGACGATCGTCTCGAGGTCTCCGGAGTCCCACAGGTCACGCTCCGCGGCGCCTGCGACCTTGACGGGGGCCTTGGAGGACGGACGCGAGAGCTTCAGGACCGAGATGTCATATCCGCTCGTGAGCAGGTACCGCGGGTGGAGCACGACGCTCTTGACCGGCACACGCTCGCCCGCTCCGGAGCTGTTCCCTCCAACGCGCACGTCGATGAGGGCCGCCGGCCAGGACGCCGGGGAAGCCACGACGGCCCCCGTGACCGATCCGCAGTGCCCCGCGCTCAGAACCCGGTCGGGAGCTATCAGCGTCCCGGTGCAGAGAAAGGGCCCAAACGTGATCTCAGCGACGGCCGGATACTCACCCGGACCGGCGTTGCCTCCACCGACGATCGCCATGGAGGGCGCCGGCGCCAGCACGAAGAAGGTGCCCAGCACGGCGAGCACGGTTGTGAACCTGCGAATCATCAGTACCCCTTCATCGAATCGTCAGTACCCCTTCAGCCATTCCCGCAAAGCTTCGGTTCTAACCCAAAGTCCAGCTGCGCCGGGCGCCCGCGACCACCTCAGGATGTGGCCATGCCCACCGGCACGGCCGATCCCACGCCCGGAAGTGGGGCCTGCACGCTGAGCCCGGCGGCCGGTCCGCACACCTCCGGGGCGCTGCGCAGGACGCCCGGGAGCCGGATCACGGCCAGCGCACCCAGCACGGCCGGGAGCCCCAGCTGAAAGGCGCGGTAGGCGAGCACGGCGGCGGCGGCCGGGGCTAGCGGCGTGCCATAGAGCGCGAGCGCCGCGATCAGCCCGCCGTCGGCGCCACCGACCCCCCCGGGCAGGGGAATCAAGCCGCCGAGCTGGCCGACCACGTACGCGAGCGCCAAGACGCCGAGGGGTGGCGGCGACCCGACGGCCGCGAAAGCGGCGGCGAGTGCCCCCAGGTCGAGCGCCATGTAGCCCGCAGCACCGGCGATCACCAGGGGGCTGCCGGAGCGCACCAGCGTGCGGGCATCATCAATGCCGGCGCTGAGAGATGCCCCTCCCCTTGCAATAGCCCGGCCGGCCCGCCCGGTCGGAAAGCGCGGCCGATCCAGCAGCCGCGGAAGGAAGAGCACGCCGGCGATCGTCGCGGCGGCCAGCGCCGCCGGGACGGCGGTCAGCGCCAGGGGGGCACCGCCGCTGGCCAGCAGGCCGAGCGTGAGCGCGGCGCCGGCGAAGACGGCGGTCGCGAAGTTGACCGAGCTGGTGATGAGAAAGAACGCGACGGTGCGCCGCGCGAGACGCTCGCTGGGCATGCCGGTCTTGCGCAGAGCCCAGGCGCCGAGCGCCAGGCCGCTGGCCCCTCCTGCCGGCAGCAGCACGTTCGTTCCCTGTGCCGCCATCCCGACCTCGTAGCTGAACCGCCACGGAAGCCTGCGGCTGAACACGCCGCGAAAGGCAGCGACGAAGGCCAGGCAGGAAGCGGCCTCGAGCGCCAGGGCGAGCGCCAGCCATCCGGGCGCCGCATCACCGAGCCTGCGCCGCAGCTCGTCGAGACCGGGCATGCTCGCCACCGCGACGGCGAGCGCCACGAACACCGCCGCCACCACCGCCAGGCGCACCACGAGTCCGCGGCGGTCCGGCAGCACCGCGGCGACCTTTGGCGAGGTCATCGGGATCGAGCTGGTGGCGACCTGGGCCGGCATGGGACGAGCCTGCCAGTACCTGGGCACCAAGAACATGCGGCCTGCCGGTGTCTGGGGGTTCGGTCTGCCACACCTCCCAATTACGCGCTCGGAGGAAGCCGTGGGTCAAGCGGCGCGGAGGTTCCGGGGGGCACGCCCCCGGTCATTTCAGGTATGTGAGCACCGCGAGCACGCGGCGGTGGCCGTCCTCGGCGGTGGAGAGCCCCAGCTTGCTGAAGATGCTCGTCACGTGCTTCTCGATGGCCCGCTCGGTGACCACGAGCTTGCCGGCGATCGACTGGTTGGTGCGGCCCTCGGCCATGAGCGCGAGAACCTCGCGCTCGCGGGGGGTAAGCCGGTCGAGCGGCTCGTCGGCCTTGCGCCGCCCGAGCAGCTGGCCCACGACCTCGGGGTCGAGTACCGAGCCTCCCTCGTTCACGCGGCGCAGCGCATCGGTGAAGCCGGCGACGTCGGCCACGCGATCCTTGAGCAAATAGCCGACGCCCTCGGCGCTTCCCTGCAACAGCTCTAGCGCATAGCCCTCGTCGATGTGCTGGGAGAGCACGAGCACGCCGACGCCGGGCATCTCGGCCCTGATCTGTTGCGCCGCCCGCAACCCCTCGTCAGTCTGCGTGGGAGGCATGCGGATGTCGGTGACCGCCACGTCGGGGTGGTGGGCGCGCACCTTTCGCAGCAGGTCCTCGGCGTCGCCCGCCTGGCCGGCGACCTCAATGCCGGCGTCCTCGAGCAGCAGGGCGAGACCCTCCCGCAGCAGTACCGAGTCGTCTGCGATCACCACTCGCATCCCCTCTAGCCTCGCATCCGGGGCGGTCAGTGCAGCAGCCGGCTCAATCCTGGCCCGCACAGGTCGTGCTTGGCCAAGAAGCCGCGCGCGCCGCTGCGGATGGCGCGATCCGGGTACAGCGGATCATCGGAGCTCGAGGTCAGAATGACGACCGGTCCCTCCCCACCGGCGGTCAGGCGCTCTGCCAAGTCGAACCCGTCGATGTCCGGCAGGCGGACGTCGAGCAGCACCACGTCGGGCTTCAGCGTGCGTGCGGCGTCAAAGCCCGCGACTCCGGTGGACGCCTCCCCCACGACCTCGAGGCCGTCGCACTCCAGCAATGCCCGCGCGGTGGCGCGGAACTGCGCGTGGTCGTCGACGATGAGGATCGTGGGCACACGAACAGTTTCGCCAACTGCGGGCGCGCACTTGATACGGCCTGCCACACCTCCGGGGCGAGGAACCGAACCCCGAGATGCCTGCTGGCCACATCGTCGGGGCGTGTGGGCAGTGAAAGGCTGCGCACCATTGCTTGACATTCGACGCGACCATCGTGCAGGCACCTCCCCGCCTGCGACACGAAGCTCCCGGATGATTGGAACTCGTATCCGCCGCGCAATCACGGTGGATGCCGCGGATCGTCCACGAGCGTCGCCGCAGAGTTTGGCCCCTCCGCCCGCGGGGGGCGGAGTAGAGTAGATCCGCGCCCCCGGGAAGGCCATCTCGTGCGACGGACCCTGAGGACACGCATCACCACGCGCGTGGTGGCGCTCAGCGTCACCGGGTCCCTGCTGCTCGCCACGGCCCTGGTCCTTCTGATCGTGGCGGTCGCCGGCCAGCGCGACGCATCCCGAACCGCGTTTCGCTCCCAGGAGGCGCTCACCGCCGGAAGCCAGCTGGAGAAGTCGTTGATCACGATCGAGAACGGACTGCGCGGGTACGTTGCCAGCGGACGGGAGCGCTTCCTCGCGCCTGCCACCCAGGCGCTCGCCTCCTACCCGGCCGAGTTGCGCGCGCTGACGAGACTGCTCTCGGAGGACCCCGGGCAGCAGCGGCTCGCGCGGCGGATCGGAGGGAGGATCGAGGACTACGTGACCCTGTGGGCGCGGCCACTGATAGCCCTCGCGCGCGCGCGCCCGCCCGCCGCGCGCAGCGTTGTAATCACGGGCGGCGGGCGCGAGCGGCTGGGCGCGATCCGAGCGGACTTCGCGCGCCTCTTCGAGCGCGAGCGCAACGTGGCCCGGGCCCGCGAGGAGCGCGCCGAGCAACGCTCGTCGCTGGCGATCGCCTTCGGCGTCGGCGGCCTCGGGCTCGTCTTCGTCGTGGCAGCGGGCATCGCGCTCTACCTGCGCCGGGCGATCGTGCGCCCGGTCGTCACGGTGGCCCACGCCACCGGCCGGCTGGCCGAGGGCCAGCTCTCCGTACGAGTGCCCGCCGATCGCGAGGACGAGATAGGCGACCTGGCCCGCGGCTTCAATGCGATGGCCGACTCGCTGGAGAGCAGCCAGGTCGAGCTCGAGCGCTCCAACCGCGAGCTGGAGCAGTTCGCATCGGTGACGTCGCACGACCTCCAGGCCCCGCTGAGTACGATCTCCATGTATGCGGAGCTACTCGAGCGCCGGCACGGTGCCGACCTCGACGGTGGCACGAGCCTGATCGACGGTATCCGCGACGCCACACAGCAGGCCAGAACCCTCATCCGTGACCTGCTCGAGTACTCCCGCGCGGGCCGGGGGCAACTCCGCGTGGAAGCGGTATCGATCGAGACGGTCGTGGAAACCGCGTTGGAGGCCCTTGCGGGTGACATCGAGGAAGCGGGCGCGCAGGTGAGGGTGGGACCGCTGCCGGTCGTCCCGGGCGAACGCACGAACCTCTCTCGTGTCTTCCAGAACCTGGTGGGCAACGCGATGAAGTTCACCGATGGCGGGCCGCCGGAGGTGACCATCGGAGCAGAGCCCGACGGGCGGGCCTGGCGCTTCTGGGTCAGCGACAATGGGATCGGGATGGATCCCCGGCACGCGGAGCGCATCTTCGAGCCCTTCCAGCGCCTTCACGGCGAGGAGGACTATGCGGGCACGGGCATCGGCCTGGCGGTCTGCGCGCGCATAGTCGAGCAGCACGGTGGACGGATCTGGGTCACCACAGACCCTGGCAAAGGGAGCGTCTTCTCCTTCACCCTCTCGGCGCAGGAGGCCTAGAAGTGCGTTCGAGCGCGATCGCGGCCGTGGCCACGCTCGCGGCGTTTGCATTCACCGCGTGCAGCGATGACGAGCCGACGAAGCCGGAGGACGCCGGTGGGGCGAGCCGGCCGGTACGCATAGGCACGAAGGACTTCACGGAGCAGTTCATCCTGGGTGAGCTCTACGGGCAAGCGCTCCGGGCAAAGGGGTTTCGCGTGGAGCTGAAGCACGACATCGGCAGCTCAGAGATCATCCATCAGGCACTCGCGGGCGGGGGACTGGACATGTATCCCGAGTACGTGGGGGTGCTGCTCTCCGAGATAGCCGGCCGGCGAGAGCGGCCGCGAAGCCCGACCGCCGCGTACCGCGCCGCCAGGGCCTTCGAGGAGCGGGGCGGCTTCACCCTGTTGGCGATGACACCCTTCAGCGACTCCAACGCGCTCGCGGTGAAACCCGAGTTTGCCCGCCGTCACCGGCTGCGCACGATCGCCGATCTGGGGCGGATCTCGGGCACGGTGCAGATCGGCGCGCCGCCGGAGTTCCGCACGCGCTTCGAGGGGCTGGTGGGGCTCGCCGAGCGCTACGGGCTCGACAACCTGAAGGCCAGGCCACTGGCCATCGGCAAGCAGTACCGGGCGCTGGAGCAGGGTGAGGTCGACGCGGCGAGGATCTCCACCACGGACGGTCAGCTCGCCGGCCGCGGCTACGTGCTGCTGAAGGACTCCCGCGGCCTGTTCGCCTCTCAGCATGTCGCGCCCGTGATCAGCCGGAGATCTTTGCGCACGCACGGGCGCCGGCTCGCAGCCGCGATCGATGCCGTGAGCCGGCGCCTGACCACACGCGCGATGCGCGAGATGAACGCCGCGGTCGACGAGGATGGCCGCAGTCCGAGCAGGGTTGCCGACGCGTTCCTGCGCCGCGAGCGGCTGAAGTAGCCGCCACCACCAAGCCTGTCTACCGCGTCGGGAGCTTCGGAGCCTCTTAGGGTCCGCGCAAGTGGGCCCTTAGGCCGCCGAGAGCCGCGTGGCGGCCGAGCCCGCCTTGGCGTAGCGGTGCTTCCCGCCCGCCCGCCTGCGCCACTGCGACGGCGGCACGCCGTGGTAGCGGCGGAAGGCCTTCGCGAACTGGGCCGAATGCCGATACCCAACGCTTCGTGCGATCTCGGCCACCGGCATCGAGGTATCGTGGAGGAGCTCCGCGGCGCGCTCCATGCGAACCGCGTGGAGGCTCTCCTGCACACTCGTGCCTGCCTCGGTGAAGGCCCGCTGGAGCTGACGCCTTGAGACGAAGAGCCTTTTCGAAAGGCTGTCGACCGTCAGTCCCTGGTCGTCATAGGTCCGCTGGATCACCTCCAGCGCGTCCTCGAAGACGGCCCTGCGGCGCCGGGGCCCGCCCTTGTCCTTCGGCCTGCCTTCCGCGAACTCTCTGCTGGTCGGAACCATGTGCACGTACAAGGGTATCGCCGCAGCCAAGCGCACGATGCACCTTCTCGCCCACGGAGCCAAAACGCGGCGGCGGGAACGGGGGCGGCCGACGGCCGTAGTCTCCCGGGCGTGGTCGAAACCGGAGCGCGGCTCTACGACATCGTGCTGTTCGGGGCCACGGGGTTTGACCGGCGGCCTGACGGCGGAGTACCTCGCACGCCACGCCCCGCCCGAGTGCCGCTGGGCGCTGGCGGGGCGCAACCGAAAAAAGCTGGAGCGACTGCGGGAGCGGCTTGCCGAGATCGAGCCCTCACGGGCAGGGCTTCCGCTGCTTCACGCCGACGTGGATGATGTGGGCTCCCTGCGCGATGTCGCGGAGTGCACGCGCGTGGTAACCACCACGGTCGGTCCCTACATCACCTACGGCGAGCCCCTCGTGGCCGCCTGCGCCGCCGCCGGCACGGACTACACCGACCTGACCGGCGAGCCCGAGTTCGTGGACCTGATGTACGTGAACCATCACCGGGAGGCCACGGAAACCGGCGCGCGCATGGTGCACGCCTGCGGCTTTGACTCCGTCCCTCACGACCTCGGCGCCCTCTTCACGGTGGAACAGCTCCCCGAGGGCGAGCCGATCGACCTGCGCGGATTCGTGACCGCCGGGGGCAAGCTCTCGGCCGGCACACTTCGCTCGGCGATCACCGGCTTCTCCCGGGTGCGTGGAATGAGCCGGGTGGCCGCGCAGCGAAGGCGCCTCGAGCAGCGCCCCGCCGACCGCATCGTCCGCGGCAACAAGGCGCTGCCCTACCGCGACTCCGGGCTCGGCGCCTGGGCGCTACCGCTCCCGACCATCGACCCCCAGATCGTGCTGCGCTCGGCGCGCGCGCTCGAACGCTACGGCCCCGAGTTCACCTACGGGCACTTCGCCGCGGTCAAGCGCCTGCCTGCCGCCGTCGCCGGCGTAGGCGGGGTGGGCGTTCTCCTCGCGCTCGCCCAGCTGCCACCCGCCCGCGACTGGCTGCTCGGTCGTATGAAATCGGGCGAGGGCCCATCGGCCCGGCAACGCGAGAAGGGGTGGTTCAAGGTGCGCTTCCGCGGGGAGGGCGGCGGAAGGCGGGTGGAGACCGAGGTCTCCGGTGGCGATCCCGGCTACGGAGAGACTTCCAAGATGCTGGCCGAGTGCGCGCTATGCCTCGCCCATGACGATCTGCCGGAGACCTCCGGGCAGACGACCACAGCGGTGGCGATGGGCCATCCGCTGACCGCGCGCCTCGAGCGGGCGGGCATCTCGTTCAAGACCCTCGCGCCGGGCCCCTGAGGCTCAGCCGGGCTCAGCGGCGGCGGAGATGACCTTGACGTTGAGCATGCGGGTGCCGGTGGACGCCCAGAACCGCAGCCACAGCGTCACGTAGGCCTCTGTTCCGCGGGCCGCCTGGAGGCTCCCGAGGTCGAGGATGTCATCGGCCGGCCAGCCGAAGGCCTGGAGCAACTCCGCGACCTGCCCCTTGGCGGCGGTGTCGTCACCGGCGACGAAGACGGTGTGCGATCCCGGAACGAGGCTCGGCTCCACCATCAAGTCGGAAGCCATCGTGTTGAGCGTCTTGACCACTCGCGCCTCGGGGTAGGCCCGCTGAATCTGCTCGCCGAGGCTGTCGGTGTTGCCGACGGTGAGCCCCGGCGGCAACCCGCCGGAGAAGTCGAGCGGATTGGCCACGTCGATGAGCAGCTTGCCCGAGAGGTTCTCGGCCCCCGCAGCCGCAAGCGCCTCGAGCGATGCGGCTCCTGCCGTTGCGTTGATCACGGTCTCGCCGTGCTCGGCGGCATCGGCAAATGACCCCTCCGAGGCGGAGGCGCCGTTGGCCTCCGCCCAGGCCACCGCCACCTCGTTGCCGGCCTGGCGCGCCCCCATCTTCACCTCATGGCCGAGGCTCACGAGCTTCCCCCCGAGCGTCTGACCGACCACTCCCGTTCCCAGAACCCCGAATCTCATCGGCTCAGTTTACGCGGGGCGCGGGAGGGGGCCTTCCTGCAGTCGGGCACTCAGTCCCCGCTGCCGGTCAGGACGTCGCGCGCCTTGGCGAGCGGCCCAGGCGCATCCGGATCAGGCAGCCTGTCGGTCGCGCGCTGGACGTCGTCCTGAAGGGCGGTGATCGTCCTGTGCATCTCGACGATCTCCGCCGCGAGCTCCCCTACGGTCTTGTTCAGGTGCGACTCATCACCCTCGAGCGCCACGATGACTTCATGGAGAGCTTCAAGCCGCTTTCCAAGCGCCTCCTCGACATGGTCCAGGCGCTTTCCGAGCCCTTTCTCGAGACGATCCAGCGCCGGTAGCAGCTCGGCCAGCGGCTCGGCCTGCTCGCTGATGCGCTCCACCAGCGGTGGCAGATCGACCACCGGCTTGGTCTGCTCGCGCACGCGCCTGATGTCCTCGCGCATCGGGCCCAGATGCTCCGAGGCGGCTGCCAGGGAGTCGAGCGCCTTCATCACGCGCTCGGGCAGGCGCAGCGGCGCCAGCAACCCCGCCAGGATGCCCCCATCTTCCTCGTCCGGCGGGTGGTCTGAGCCCCGGGCCACGTAGACCTAGGACCGCAGGGCGGGCTGTGGCTCGCGTCCACGCATCGATCGAACCCTACACTCGACTCCGTCGCGGCTCCCTCGACTTGGCGCCTTTTGCGAACCCCACCTCAGCCCACCCAGGCGCCCGCGCCGGTCACCTCCAACCCGGTGGCGCGCGTCTTGGCGGACCTCGCCGACGCCCGCCGCGCGGGGGCCTACCCACCGGGGCCGACCAGCTTCAGCCTGCGTCGTACGCACCGCCTGTCCCACGACCCTCTGCCGCTGCTGCTGGGCTGGTACGAGCAGTACGGCCCGATCTTCACCGTGCGCGTGGTGCATGCCCAGCAGGTGTTCATGCTGGGGCCGGCTGCCAACCACTACGTGACCGTCTCTCATGCGGAGAACTTCGGCTGGCGGGAGGGTGCCTTCAAGGATCTCGTGCCGCTGCTGGGGGACGCCCTTCTGACCACCGACGGCCCCTACCACGACCGCGCTCGGCGCATCATGATGCCCGCCTTTCACCGCGAGCGAATCGAGGGGATGCTCGACACGATGGTGGAGGAAACCCAGCGAGCGCTTGCGGGATGGCACCCGGGAATGGTCGTGGACATCTACGGGTGGGCACGGCGCCTCGCGATGCGGATCGCCCTGCGCACGCTGTTGGGCCTCGACCCCGCCGAGTCGAAGAGGGGGGGTGAGGCGGCACACCAGTTCGAGCGCGCGCTGTCCTTCTACGGCAGGGACTTCACCCTCTGGCTGCTGCGCGGTCCGGGGTCGCCGTGGCAGAAGATGCAGACTGCGCGCGGAAGGCTGGACGCCATAGTGCTCGACGAGATCCGGCGCCGGCGCGGCCAGAACGGCGGCCCCGGCCGGGACGTGCTCAGCATGCTTGTCGCCGCCCGTGACGAGGATGGCTCGCGCCTCTCCGACGGAGAGATCCGCGACCAGGTGACCACCCTGCTGTTCGCCGGGCATGACACCTCGACCTCGGCGATCACCTTCCTCATGCACGAGCTGGCCTGCAACCCGACGGCCCTCAGCCGACTGCGCGATGAGCAGGACCGCGTGCTGGGTGGCGAGCCGCCGACCGTGGCGCAGCTGGGGGCCGAGCTCCCGGAGCTCGAGATGGCGATCGACGAGACGCTGCGGCTCTACCCGCCGGCCTGGATCGGCCCGCGCCGGGCGCTCGAGGCCTTTGAATTCGAGGGCCAGGAGGTGCCCGCGGGCGCTTACGTGGCCTACTGCTCCTGGGCCTCGCACCGGCTGCCCGACGTGTGGGAGGACCCGGGTGATTTCAAGCCGGAGCGCTTCACGCGCGAGAACAGCGCGCGGCGGCCGAAGGGGGCCTATGTGCCCTTCGGCGGGGGCTCCCGGATCTGTATCGGGAAACGGCTGGGGCAGACCGTGGTGAAGGTGGTCTCAACG
>Ga0183260_10003568_pt1 | contig 12523 bp, 9 predicted proteins | sample AntDrymUQ4972206_2_FD_129768 | JGI IMG/M metagenome (GOLD analysis project Ga0183260, IMG submission 129768) | Polar desert sand microbial communities from Dry Valleys, Antarctica - metaG UQ497 (22.06) (version 2) (version 2) | ecosystem: Environmental > Terrestrial > Soil > Desert | place...
GCGAGCACCACGACAACGCCGACGCCAATCAGCATCTTCTTCTTGCGGCTCATGCGGCTCCCATACGGCTCATCACAGCCGCGAAAACAACAACGACGAGGGCATAGAGGCCGTAAAGTGCCAGGGCGACAGGGGCGGTCTTCCTGCGGTAGAGCACGCCGAGCCCGATTGCCAGCACCGGGCGGCTTCCTGGCCAGCTTCGGAGGTCATCGGCAGAACTGCCCCCGCGGTAATGATCGCGGTCACCAGCACCAGCATTCCGAGCCATCTCGGATGCGCCGCGATGGCCTCAAAGGTGCTCCTCGGGGCCGTGATGACGCCGATAAAGCGCGCGGCAAGGCTCATCGGCCCAACCCGCGCCCCGGGTGCGGTGGTGGTGTTGACCATAATGAATTACTGCTCGAAGATTAATCGTAGCGTATCCAGATATACGGTCGCGGGTCATTCCAGGTTTCACGCCAGGTGAGGCTGAATCCCTGTGTTACGTGTGGGTTACGAGGCGAGGTTCCGGCCGGGTGGCGCTCACCGTACGCTAAGCTGGCGTCCATGCCCGCCGCTGCCGCCCGATGTGTATTCAGCCTCTTTCTGCTGCTCGCCGGGGCCGCGGCAACCCAGGCACAGACGTTCGACACCGTGGGGACACGGGCTCAGGGAATGGGCGGCGCCTTCGTAGGTGTCGCCGACGACGCATCGGCAGTGTACTGGAACCCCGCAGGGCTTGCGGGGGGGGCGTTTTTCAGCCTCGTGCTCGATGGGAGCACGGGGCGTGCACTGCCTGAAGGGGATCCCGCGGCGGCGAGCCGCTCCGGCTGGCTGCTCGGCTTGTCAACCCCCGCCCTGGGGCTGTCCTACTACCGGCTGCAGGCGTCTACCGTGCGGGAGACCGGCTCCCCCGAAGCCGCCTTCCGGCGTGAGTCGCTGACGACGCACCATGCGGGTGCCACCCTGGTGCAGTCCCTGACGGACCGGCTGGCCGCGGGCGCCACCCTCAAGGTGGTCAGGGGCCTTGCGGCGGGGGCGGACGTGCCCGCCGGGACGCCCCGGGAGGCACTCGACGAGTGGGACGCGGCGGGCCGCAGCGGCAGCCGCTTCGACCTGGACGTCGGCCTCATGGCTACCGGAGCCATGGGACGCATCGGCCTCGTCGTCAGGAACGTGGCCGAACCGGCTTTCCGCACGGGTGACGGGGGCGAACTGCGGCTGGAACGCCAGGCCAGGGCCGGCGCGTCGATTCTCCTTCTCCAGAACTGGTGCCTGGCCTCCGACCTTGACCTGACCCGGCAGTCGGGCCCCTTCGGCGAGGTGCGCGAGTTCGCCCTGGGGGCCGAGGGGCAGCCCCATCGGCGCCTCGCCACGCGGGCCGGCGTGCGCCTGAATACCGCAGGGGATCGGGGCCGCACACCGTCGCTCTCGCTTGGAGGCAGTTATGCCGTTCTGGGCGGTGTGCAACTCGATGCCCAGGTCACGACAGGGCCCGACGAGACGTTCAGAGGGTGGGGAGTGGCCGCCCGGGTGGTGTTCTAGGGGTCCGGTAGTCGTGGTCTTCTAATCCAGTAATCCAGCCCTGGCAGCATTCGCTTGACAGAACTGGCAGCATTCGCTTGACAGAAATTGTCAGCGATGCCATCATTATTTCTCCCCCAGCACAACTTGTCCACCTCCGCCAGCGGTAGCGGGCGCGCAAGCGTCTGCGCATGGCGATCTACGCCCGAGCGAGAACGATGGCCGTCCGCATTGGCGAGCTGCTGCTCAAGGAACGACGTATTACTCCTGCCCAGCTGCAGGAGGCGCTGACCTGTCAGAAAACGCAGGGGGGCAAAATCGGTCACCACCTGGTGACCCTTGGCTTCGTCCGCGACGAAGAGATCACCAGCATCCTGAGCAAGCAGTACGGCGTCCCTTCCATCAACCTCTCGCAGTTCGACCTCGATCCCGGGGTCATCAAGCTGATTCCGGTCGAGACGGCGAACAAGTATCAGGTCGTCCCGCTGAGCCGCTCCGGCGCGACGCTGACGATCGCGATGACGGACCCGACGAACGTCTTCGCCATGGACGACATCAAGTTCATGACGGGGTACAACGTCGAACCGGTCGTGGCCTCCGAAACGGCGGTGAACCAGGCAATCGCCCGGTACTACGCTGCACCGGCCGCCCCTCCGGCGCGCATCGGCACCGAGAAGAGGCCAGAGAAGAAGCCCGCCGGACCCAGCGCCAATCTGAACAGCGCCGCCACGCTCGAGATGGTCACCAAGGCGCTCGAAGAGAGCGCCGCCGTCGTGGACGACGACGTGGAGCTGCTGGAGGAGCTCGATCAGATCGACGTCTCCTCCCTCGAGAAGCAGGGAGGGGAAGCTCCGGTCATCCGCCTCGTGAACCTGATGCTGATGTCCGCCATTCAGAAGGGGGCGAGCGACATTCACATCGAGCCGTACGAAAAGGAGTTCCGCGTCCGGTTCCGGGTGGACGGCATTCTGTACAACGCCATGGCGCCGCCGATGAAGTTCCGCGACGCGATCACGTCACGGATCAAGATCATGGCGAAGCTGGATATCGCCGAGAAGCGGCTGCCGCAGGACGGGCGCATCAAGATCCGGTTCGCGGTCGACGGCGCCACGAAGGAGATCGACTTCCGCGTCTCCTGCCTGCCGACGCTGTTTGGCGAGAAGATCGTGCTGCGTCTGCTCGACAAGGACAAGCTGATGCTCGACATGACGAAGCTCGGCTTCGACCCCGATGCGCTGTCGAAGCTGGAGACCGCCATCAGCAAGCCGTGGGGCATGGTGCTCGTCACCGGGCCGACCGGCAGCGGCAAGACGAATACGCTCTACTCTTCCATCGCCAAGATCAACACCACCGAGACCAACATCATGACCGCCGAGGATCCGGTGGAGTTCAACCTCGTCGGCGTGAACCAGGTCCAGGTACGGGAGAACATCGGCCTCAATTTCGCAGCGGCGCTGCGGTCCTTCCTGCGTCAGGACCCGAACATCATCCTCGTTGGCGAGATTCGCGACTTCGAGACGGCGGAGATCGCGGTCAAGGCATCGCTGACCGGCCATCTCGTGCTCTCGACCCTGCACACCAACGACGCGCCCGGGACGATCAGCCGCCTCATGAACATGGGAATCGAGCCGTTCCTCGTCGCCAGCTCCGTGAACCTGATCTGCGCCCAGCGGCTCGTGCGCCGCATCTGCACGCAGTGCAAGGAAGACCATCCGACCCCCCCGCAGGCGCTGGCCGACGCGGGGTTCACGCCCGAGGAGGCGCATCAGGTGGTGCCCAAGCGGGGCCGCGGATGTGACCGGTGCAACGGCACCGGCTACAAGGGACGCGTCGGGTTGTACGAGGTGATGGAGATCACCGAGGAGCTGCGCGAGCTCGTGCTCGTAGGGGCCTCCACGCTCGAATTGAAGCGGAAGGCCGTGGACGAAGGGATGATCACGCTCCGCCGCAGCGGCCTGCGCAAGGTGATCGAGGGGGTGACGACAATCGAGGAAGTCGCCCGCGAGACGGTGAAGTAATGCGGCGCGGCGGAGTCGAGGCTCTGGCCTCCGGGTACGGTGAACGGCGGGCGCGGGTGACCCCGCGCCGCGCCACAACGACAGGACGAGAATGGCCACACTACCGGAACTGCTGAAGACGCTGGTCGACCACAACGGGTCGGACCTGCACATTACGACGAACACGCCGCCGCAGATCCGCGTGCACGGGCACCTGGCCCAGCTCGACCTGCCTTCACTCGGGCCGGCGGAGACGAAGGCGCTGGCCTACAGCGTGCTGACCGACGAGCAGAAGAAGCGCTTCGAGGAATCGCTCGAGCTCGACTTCTCCTTCGGCATCCGCGGGATTGCGCGTTTCCGCTGCAACCTGTTCAACCAGCGCGGCGCCGTGGCGGCCGTCTACCGGGTGATTCCGGAGGTCATCAAGAGCTTCGCCGAACTCAACCTGCCGGCGGTGATCGGCACGCTCGCGGAGCGGCCCAGGGGACTCGTGCTCGTGACCGGACCCACTGGCAGTGGCAAGTCCACGACGCTCGCCGCGATCATCGACAAAATCAACACGGAGCGCCGCGAGCACATTCTGACGATCGAGGATCCGATCGAGTTCGTGCACCCGCACAAGGGCTGCCTGGTGAACCAGCGCGAAGTGCACTCCGATACGCACGGGTTCAGCGCCGCCCTCCGGGCCGCCCTCCGCGAGGATCCCGACATCGTCCTCATCGGCGAGCTGCGCGATCTCGAGACGATCGAGTCGGCGCTGCGGGTGGCCGAGACGGGCCATCTCACGTTCGCCACGCTGCACACGAACTCCGCGGCCCAGACGATCAACCGGATCATCGACGTCTTTCCTTCCCACCAGCAGGGGCAGATTCGCACCCAGCTGTCGCTGGTGCTCGAGGGCGTCGTCTGTCAGGCCCTGGTGCCGAAGGCCGACGGCAAGGGGCGGGTGGTGGCGCTTGAAATCCTGGTGCCTACGCCTGCCATCCGGAACCTGATTCGCGACGACAAGGTCCATCAGATTTATTCGTCGATGCAGACTGGCCAGGAGAAGTTCGGGATGCAGACCATGAACCAGTGCCTCGCCACGCTGTACCAGAAGCGGCTGATTACCCTCGAGGCAGCGATGGAGAAGTCCGCCCTCAAGGACGAACTCGAGCAGATGATCGCGCGCGGCACGGGGGTCGTTGCCGGCGCGGGGATGAATCAGCGGCCAGGGGCCGGGCTGCCGACCCGTGCGCCCGTGGGGCGGTAGCACGCGGGGCTTGACGCAGAGAGAATTCGCGAAGACGAACAAGGACAGGGGACGATGCCGACATTTGCATATTCCGGGCGGACGCGGGGAGGCCAGACGGTCAGCGGCGAGCGGCTGGCCGACACCAGGGACGCTGCCGTCGCGGCACTGCGTCGAGAGCAGATCATCATCACGAAGATCGGCGCGGCCGCCGCCCCGAAGGCCGCGGCCGCGCCGAAGGCCCCGAAGGGGGTTTCGATCCCGTCGAAGAACCTCGCGATTTTCACGCGGCAGTTCTCCGTCATGATTGACGCGGGGCTGCCTCTCGTGCAGTGCCTCGACATCCTCGGCAGGCAGGAGCCGCACAAGGGATTCTCGACCGTGATCCTGAAGGTGCGGGAAGACGTCGAGTCCGGCGCCGCCCTCGCCGACGCGATGAAGAAGCATCCAAAGAGCTTCGACGCGCTCTACTCGAACATGATCGCCGCCGGCGAGGCGGGGGGCATCCTCGACACCATCCTGAAGCGCCTGGCCACCTACATCGAGAAGGCCGTCAAGCTGAAGGGGGAGGTCAAGTCCGCCATGATCTACCCCGTCTCCATCGTGGTGATCGCGACGCTCGTGGTCGGAGCCATTCTGTGGAAGGTCATCCCGACGTTCGCGTCGTTGTTCGCCGGCCTCGGCGCCGAGCTGCCGCTGCCGACGCGGGTCGTCATCGCGATGAGCGACGGGCTCGTGGCGTACGGGTGGATTGGCATCCTCGCCCTGTGCGGAATCGGGTACGTGTTGAAGTCGTACTACGCTACCGAGAACGGCCGTCGAACCATCGATGCGATTCTGCTGAAGATGCCGATCCTCGGAGACATTCTGAGAAAGGTGGCCGTCGCCCGCTTCACACGAACGCTCTCCACCCTGCTCGCCTCAGGGGTGCCCATCCTGGACGGCCTCGACATCACCGCGCGTACCGCCGGCAATGCCATCGTCGAGGATGCAATCCAGACGACCCGCACCGGCATCGAGCGGGGGGAAACGATCGCCGGCCCCCTGCGGGAGACCAACGTGTTTCCCTCCATGGTCGTGCAGATGATCAACGTCGGGGAGACGACCGGCGCCCTCGACGCGATGCTCTCGAAAATCGCGGAGTTCTACGAGGAGGAAGTCGACACGGCAGTGGCCGGGCTCCTGACGCTGATGGAGCCGGTGATGATCGCCTTCCTGGGGGTCGTGGTCGGCGGGATCGTCATCGCGATGTACATGCCGATTTTCGATCTGATCTCGAAGCTCTGATCCAGGATATGGTGCCGACCGCAATGCGACGGAAGCTCCTCTGGCTGGTCGCTGCCCGCGCGGCGGCTCTCAGCGTGCTGCTGGGGTTTGCCGTGCTGATGCAGCTCAGGTCGCCAGGCACCCTGCCCCTCGAGTCCTTCTTCTCGCTGCTCGGCGCGACATTCGCGCTGACGCTCATCTACAGCGTAAGCATCGGCTACGCGGAGAGGCACCGGTGGCTCGTCGACGTCCAGCTGCTCATCGATGCGGTGATCGTGACGGGCTTCGTGGCCCTGACCGGCGGGATCAACAGCTTCTTCACGTCCCTGTATGCGCTGCCCATCATTGCCGCGAGCGCCTTTCGTTCGTGGCGGGGAGGAATGATGGTGTTCGGGGGGACCACGTTGCTCTACGGGCTGACGGTCGTGGCCCAGTATGCCGGCTTGCCTGAAGGGGCCGGCACGGTCCTCCTGCCGGCGGAACGAGTGGCGCTGTACCGCGCCGGGCTGAATGTCCTGGGGTTCTTTGCGGTAGCGGCGCTGACCGGGTATCTGGCCGAGGGGTTGCGGCGCGCCGATGCGCAGCTGCAGCGAGCCTCGACCGAGCTGGCCGACATGCAGGCCTTCAGCCGGCACATCGTCGACAGCCTGGCCAGCGGGCTCGCGACAACCAGCGCAGAGGGAACTGTCCTGAGCGTCAACCGGGCGGCAGAAACCATCACCGGTGTCCCGGCTGCGGAGGCGGTGGGCAGCGCGGCCGGGCGGTTGTTGCAGCTGCCTCCGTCACTGCACGCGCTGTTCGGTCCGGTCGAACAGCGCCCCCGTCAGACGAGGGTGGAGTACCTGTACACGCGGGCGGATGGGCAACCAATCGAGATGGGGGTCAGCGCGGTCCCTCTGATGACCCCGCGCGGCCAGACGGGTTTCATCCTGACCTTCCAGGACGTGACCGAGTCGCGCAGGCTGGACCGGGCGGCGCGCGTGCAGCAGCGGCTGGCTGCCGTCGGTGAGATGGCCGCTGGCATTGCGCATGAGATCCGCAACCCGCTCGCCTCGATGTCGGGGTCTATCCAGATTCTCCGCGACGAGCTGCCGCTCACCGCGGAGCAGGGGCAGTTGATGGACATCGTGATTCGCGAGTCGGAGCGGCTGAACGACACCATCCGCAGCTTCCTGGAGTACACGCGTCCGCAGCGGCAGGCGATGGGTCACATGGACGTGCGGACCGTCCTCACCGACACCGCCACGCTCCTGCAGAACAGCTCCGAACGGCGGGAGTGCCACCGGATCGTTGTCGACGTGCCTTCCGGTCCCGTTGCTTTCCAGGCCGACGAAGGGCAGATCCGGCAGATCGTCTGGAACCTGGCAACCAATGGCCTGCGGGCGATGCCGGAGGGGGGGTGTCTCACCCTGGCGGCGTCCCTGCCGCGCGACGAGGGGGCACAGGTGGAGATCAGCGTGTCGGACGAAGGCGTTGGCATCGCCTCCGAGGATCTCGACGGCGTGTTTCAGCCCTTTCGCGGCGGGTTCGCCAACGGGACGGGGCTGGGTCTCTCCATCGTCCATCGCATCGTGACCGATTATTCCGGCGATGTTGGTGTCACCTCCACAAAGGGAGTGGGCACGACCGTGCGGGTCAGATTTCCGGTGGCGCCCGCCGCCACAGCTGTCGAGTAACGAGATGGGAACGCAAACAGAAAGCCTGGAAGCCACCGCCGCGCCCGCCCGCCCGCCCGCGCCGCGGGTGCTGGTGGTGGACGACGAGCGGTCGATGCGGGAAGTGCTGTCGATCGTCCTCGGGCGCGACGGCTACGACGTGATCCTGGCGGCTGATGGGAAGGCCGCCTTGAAGGTACTGAAGCAGGAACGGGTGGACGTGCTGATCACCGACATCCGGATGCCCGAGATGACCGGCGTGGACCTGCTGCGGGAGGCCCGGGTGATCGACCCTGGAATCATTACGATCATCATGACCGCCTTTGCGTCCACAGACACGGCCGTCGATGCGCTCAGGCTGGGTGCCGCCGACTACGTGCACAAGTCGCCGACCGCGGTGAACGATTTGCGCCTGCGCGTGCGCAAGGAGATTGAACGCAAGCGCCTGCAGCAGGAGAACGTCCTGCTGAAGCGGGCGATGGGAACGCCGCATGCGTTTGCGAACATTATCGGGGCCAGCAGTGCCATGGTGGCCGTTTTCGAACTCGTCGAGGCGATTGCGCCCACGCCAAGTACGGTGCTCATCACCGGCGAGTCGGGCACCGGCAAGGAGCTCGTCGCGCGGGCCATCCACGCGGGATCATCCCGGAGCGACCGCGCGTTCGTCGCGGTGAACTGTGGCGCGCTGCCGGAGACCCTGCTCGACTCCGAGCTGTTCGGGCACATGCGCGGGGCGTTCACCGGCGCCGATGCGAACAAGAAGGGGCTGCTGGAGGTGGCGGAGAAGGGGACCATCCTGCTCGACGAGATTGGCGAGATGAGCCCCATCGTGCAGGTCAAGCTGCTCAGGGTGCTGCAGGAGCGGAAGTTCCGCCGGCTCGGCGGCACCGACGAAGTCGAGGCGGACATCCGCATCATCGCCGCCACCAACCGGGATCTCTCGAAGATGGTGGCCGCGGGGGAGTTCCGCGAGGATCTGTTCTATCGCATCAACGTGATTCCGGTGAAACTGCCGCCGCTCCGCGAGCGCCAGGACGACATCCCGGCGCTGGCCGAGCATTTCGTTCAGAAGTACGCGGCCCGGATGAAGAAGAACGTGCAGGGGATCTCCGGCGCTGCGATGGCCTGCCTGCGGGGCTACGAGTGGCCCGGTAACGTTCGGGAGCTCGAGAACGCGATGGAGCGCGCCGTCGCGCTCGAGCGGGCCCCGACGGTGCTCCCCGAGAGCCTTCCCGAAACCATGCGCACCGCCAGAGCGGGTGTGCCTGTCGCGCCGCTCCCCTCCGCTGTCGAGGAATTCGAGCTGCGGGGGGGGTTCGACCTGGAGCAGCACGTCCAGGGGGTGGAGCGGGATTACATCGCCGAGGCGCTTCGCCGGTCGAACGGGGTGAAGAAGAATGCGGCCGAGCTCCTGGGCCTGAGCTTCAGGCAGTTCAGGTATCTGCTCAAGAAATACAGTGTCTGAGCCGGCTGCTTGTTTCCAGTTTCCAGTTCCCAGCAGCCAGTTTCCAGCTTCAGCCTGGACTGCCGTTTCCCGGCAACTGACGGTCGGGATGCTGCGCCTGGATCAGCGTTGGCGCTTGGGCGCTACCGGGGCGTGCGGGAACTCAACCGCGAACCGGGAACGGGAAGCTGGCTGGTAGCTGGCAACTGGCAACTGGCCGCAACTGGTAACTGGAAACTGGCAACGGGCAACTGGCGACTGGAAACCGGCGACTGGATTGGTCGCCTCCGGGCGCAACCGCGGTTTACACCGGGGGATCCGGCGTTCCCGGACGTGGCCTGCCCCACCCCGGCCAACAGGCGTGCCCCGGCGTCCAACAAAACAGCGGGATCGGGCCGACAAGAACCGGCAGCCGCGCTTGACAGAATTTGTCATGGGGACGAAAATTGTCAGGTGGCATGGATGTGACTGGTCACCATCCGTAAGCCATAAATCTCAGAAAATAAAGCCCTTGGCCGCTCCCTTCCGGGCTGGCCGCACGTGGCATCGCAGTTGCTATTAGGCTTCGCGTCGGCCGCTGGGCTGCGCCAGTAAATGACCGACCCCAACACAGTCCATCGGCTATGATTTTCGAGGAGCACACGTCATGAAAGTTCGTAATCAGAAGGGTTTCACGCTTATCGAGCTGCTGATCGTCGTCGCGATCATCGGCATCATCGCGGCCATCGCGATCCCCGGCCTGCTCCGCGCCCGCATGTCGGGTAACGAAGCGTCCGCCATCGGCTCGATGCGTGCGATCACCAGCGCGCAGGCAAGCTACTCCGCAAGCGCGGCCCAGGGCGGCTATGCCGTACTGCTGGCCGTGCTCGCCGCGCCCTGCACCGGCACCAGCCAGGGCTTCATCTCGAGGGATCTCGCCGCCGACCCGTCAATCAAGACCGGCTACACAGTCACCCTGGCAGGCGGCGCGGGCGCTGCCGCGTTGACGGCGCTCGACTGCAACGGCACGGCGGGGAACGCGACCTACTATGCGACGGCTGTCCCGGTGACCGCCGGCACGAGCGGCGGCCGGGCTTTCGCAACCGACACCGGCAATTCGGTGTGGCAGAACTTGGCTGGAACCGCCCCCCCGCAGCCGTTCGCCGCTGCCGGCACGATCGGCCCGATTCAGTAGCACCACCGCACACGCACAGCTCGACTCGTCCGAGGCTGTCGTCTGACACCAGGGGGATGCCTGTTATCCGGGCATCCCCTTTCTTTTTGCCACCCCCGCCATGACCCGTGCACCCGAACCTGCGCCCGAGGACCGGCAGAAGGAGAGCGTCCTCGCTCCTGTCGTCGTGCTCATGCTGTTGGTGGCACTCCTCCCCGTGCAGCTGACTCCCCCTGGACCGGGGGCCTCCGCCGGCGAGTGTCTGACAGCGGGATCTGCCGACTTCATGGACGCTGACCTGTCACTCCTCGAGCGGTGCACTGCGCTCTACCCGGGAGACGTGGAACTGCTGGCGGAACTGGGAACTGCCTCCGAAAGAGTCGATCCGCTCGGCGCCGAGACCACATACCGCAAGGCCCTCGATCTGGACCCGGACTACGCCGATCTGCGCCTTCGGCTTGCCCGCCTCCTGTTGCGCCGCGGGGCGCCGGCCGACGCGGTGCGGGAAGCCGAGGAGGCCCTCCGCGTGCAGCCGAACCGCGAGGTGTTGCTGGAGCTGCTCGCGGAAGCCCGCCTTGCAGCAGCCGGGAGCCCCAGGTGAGGGCACTCGGGACGATGCTCCTGCTCAGGACCCTGCTCGGAGCCTTCTTCCTTCTGACCTCCGCGTACGCGCTCCTCAACTGCAGTCCCTTTGCGTTCGACATGTTCATCCGGCCGCAGCTCTTCCCATGGCTGAACGTGTTCGTCGCGTGGCACCACGTGCTCTTTGCAGCGGCGTGGGCCCTCAGCCTTGCCGTGCTCGCGCCCGAGCTCCGCTGGGGGCGAAAACGCTCCGGGTCGGAGGCACTCGCCCATCGGCTTGCCGTCGGCTACGTCATCGTTTGTGGCGTGGTCGCCGCGGTCTTGCTGAACGAGCCGTTCCTGCCCACTCTCTGGAACGACAGCCGCGCGCTGCCCACGGCCCTGGCCGCGCTCCTGCCCCCCCTCTGGCTGGCCATCATCGACCATTTCGCTCCGGCACCCGTTCCGACATCCCCATCAGCGTACCGGCCCGTATCCCGGTATCGCCTGCTGGTGGCCTGCGGCAGTACCGCCGCGTACCTCTGGATCGTGCACGTCGTCCGCGCCCCTGCGTACGGAGACCAGGGCGGAAACGTGCTCGCATGGACGCTCGCCGGGCTCTGGACGCTAACGCTTTGCGCCGCGGTTTTCTCGGTCGTCTACCTCGTGCTGTGCCTGGTCACGGCTGCAGCCCTCCGCGTGCGATCACCAGCGGGTTGCGAGCGCACCCTCACCGCTGCCGTGCTGGCGCTCTGCATAGGTGAGTTCCTGCGCCGGGTGGTCTTCCCGACGGTGTCGATCGCGCCGGCCGATGCCGTGGCAGTGTCTGTTGTCGCCGGGGGAGCGGTGGCAGCCACATGGTCGGGCCTGGCCACCCGCAGACTGGCTGGGCAGCCTCACCGGTCGCTGGGCTCGCTCGAAGTCCTGTTTGCGCAGGGCCGCCACCGGGCTTGGCCCCCAATCGCCCTCGTGGCCATTCCCGCACTCACGTGGCTTGCGCTGAACACGATGGAGCGGCTCGACTGGAGCTTCGTCGTCCAGCGCACGGTCGTGTTCGTCGAGTTCGCCGTGGCATTCGGCCTCATGCTGCGGGTGACACGGGGAATCCCCGATCGCCCGCTCTCGACCACAGGCGCAATGGTTCCGCCGGTCCTCGTACTGGCCGTGCTGCTGGCGCTTCCCGCAACGGCCTCCATGCTGGCCGCGAAGAGAGGAGACCCGACCCTCGAGCCGACCGTGGCCTTCGACAGGGGGGCCGGCGCGGAACTGGCGTTCTCGCTGCTGGCCGACGCGCTCGTGCAACGTCCCGGGTTCGACGCCGACTACTACCGCTTCCTCCAGACCCAGGCGCGTGGATCCGGCCGATCGTTGCCCACCATACCGGACGTGGACTTCCGCATGTCGCTCTCGCGGGCCGTGAATCGTCCGGCACACGGTCCACTCCCGGATATCTATGTCTTCGTCATCGACAGCCTGCGGCGTGACTACCTGTCACCGTATAACCCCTCTGTGAGCTTCACGCCGCAGATCGAGGCATTCGCCGCCGGGAACTTCGTTTTCAGAACGCATTCACCAGGCACGGCGCGACGGAGCTCTCCATCCCGTCCATCTGGGCCGGCGCACCCATGGTGCGCAGGGCCCGTGGGCAGGCGTTTCACCGAATCAATGCCCTGGAGAAGCTCGTGAACGCGGACGGGTACCGCATAGCCATCA
>Ga0183260_10003570_pt1 | contig 12523 bp, 8 predicted proteins | sample AntDrymUQ4972206_2_FD_129768 | JGI IMG/M metagenome (GOLD analysis project Ga0183260, IMG submission 129768) | Polar desert sand microbial communities from Dry Valleys, Antarctica - metaG UQ497 (22.06) (version 2) (version 2) | ecosystem: Environmental > Terrestrial > Soil > Desert | place...
CCGGCCGAACTGATGAAGGCGATCCTGCTCGCCCCGGCGGATCTGCTGTGGAACGGCGGCATCGGTACCTACGTCAAGGCCTCCACCGAGAACCATCTCGACGTCGGCGACCGGGCTAATGATGCGATCCGGGTAGACGGAGCGGCGTTGCGCTGCAAGGTGATCGGTGAGGGCGGCAACCTGGGGTGTACGCAGTTGGGTCGGATCGAGTACGCGCTGGCCGGTGGCCGGATCAACACCGACGCGATCGACAACTCCGCCGGCGTGGACACCTCCGACCACGAGGTCAACATCAAGATCCTGCTCAACCGGGTACGCGACGACGGCCTGATCGACGACGCCGGGCGCAGCGTCCTGCTCGCCGAGATGACCGATGAGGTCGGCGCACTCGTCCTGGCCGACAACTACAACCAGAACGCCGCCCTGGCCAACGAGGCGATCTATGCAGCACAGATGCTCGACGTCGATCAGCGCTACATGCGCCACCTGGTCCGCCAAGGCAGGTTGAACCGCACCATCGAGTTCCTTCCGTCCGACCGCATCCTTGCCGAGCGCTTCCGCGATGGCGTCGGGCTGACCGGGCCGGAACTGTCAGTGCTGTTGGCCTACAGCAAGATCGAACTCGCAGATGTGCTGGTCGACTCCAAGCTTCCCGACGACGAGGCCGTGCATCACGTCCTTTACGACTACTTCCCGACCCGGCTGCAGGAGCTCTATCGCGATCAGATGGATGACCACCCGTTGCGCCGGGAGATCGTGACGACCGGACTGGTCAACACAACGGTGAACATCGCGGGTATCACCGGCGTGTTCCGGCTCCAGGAGGAGTCCGGCGCCGCGCTCGATGACCTGGTCCGGGCACATGTCGCGTCCTGCTCGATCTTCGGGGTGCAGGCCGTCTGGGCCCTGGCCGCGGAACTGGACAACGTCGTACCTGCCACGGTCCAGGCCACGATGCGCCTGGAGGCCACTCGGCTTGCCGAGCGCTCGACCCGGTGGCTGCTGCTGCACGCGGCCCAGCCGGTCGACATCGGCGAGGAGGTGGCCCGGTATCGCGACGGGGCGGCAGCGGTGATCGCCATGCTGCCCGAGCAGATGGGCGGCAACGACGTACGGGCCTATGCCGATCGTCGTACCGAACTGGAGTCAGAGGGGGTGCCGGCCGACCAAGCCGCACGGATCGCCACGTTCCCCAAAGCGATTGCCGCACTTGACATCGTCAAGGTGGCGACCGAGCACCGGCACACGCTGCGTGAGGTCGCCGAGGTCTATCACTTCCTGGCCGAGGAACTGGCTTTATCCGCGATGCTGGAACGGATCATCGCCCTTCCCCGGGGCGGCCGCTGGCAGGCGATTGCCCGAGCCACCCTGCGCGACGACTTCAACGCGCTGCACGCCGAGCTCACCGCCGACGTTCTGCAGTGCGGGGTCAAAGGTGATGACGCCAAGGCCCGGTTCGAGGCCTGGAAGTCTTGTATCGCGGAGTCGCAGCGTCGCGCGGTCGCCATGCTCGGCGACATCGGCAGCGGGGACGCCCAGGATCTGGCCACGCTGGTCGTCGCCGTACGAGTGTTGCGCGGCATGCTCGCCCAAGGCTGATCCGGGGGTCGTCGCCCACCGAGCACGCCTTCGCCTCCGCAGGAAGTCTAGCGGGGCGTCGTCACACGCCGGCTCACACGCGGGTGCCGGATGGTCCATGTCACCGGCACGTGAATGCGGCCGGCACACCACATGGATGGAGGACGACGTGCCACTTATCAACGTGAAGGTCATCGAAGGGGTATTCACCGAGACGCAGAAGGTCGAGATGGTGAGGACGCTCACCGATGCGATGGTCAGGATCGAGGGCGAGAACATGCGCCCGGTGACTTGGGTGCTCGTCGAGGACGTCAAGAGCGGCGCCTGGGGTATCGGCGGGAACCCGCTGACGACGGCTGACGTGAAGGCCTTGGCCGCGGGCGTACCAGTCGGCTGATCGGGATCCGGCGGACGGCTGCGCTGCGCAGTGAGCTACCAGTCGTCGCCACGATCGAGTCGGGCTGTCCTGGCGACTCGCGCTGGGCGAGGATCTCGCTGGGAGGTGGGCTCATGTTGACGATCCGGCTGCTCGGACCGCCGGCCATCTTGCGTGATGGCCGGCCGGTCCGTTCGCCGCGGGGCCGAAAAGCGTGGGCTGTTCTCAGTTATGTGTTGCTGGCGCAGCGCCCACCCAGCCGAAGGCATCTGGCCGAGCTGCTGTTCAGCGACGCCGACGACCCGTTGGGAGCGCTGCGATGGACGCTTGCCGAGCTGCGCCGAGCATTCGGCCTACCCGACGTCCTCACCGGTGACCCGATCGCCAGGACGCTCGGCGACGAGGTAGTTGTCGACGTCGGCCTGCTCACGGGCGAACACGCCGACACCACTCCGCTCCTGCACGTCGGTGGCGAGCTGCTCGAGGGCATGGATCTGGCGTCCAACCTGGAGTTCGAATCGTGGTTGTTGGTGGAACGACACCGTGTCTCGGCCATGATCGAGGCGCAGCTGCGCCAAGCGGCGGTCGCCCTACTGGCAACCGGGCGGGCAGGTGACGCGATCGCGTACGCCTCGCGTGCTGTGGCTCGCAACCCGCTCGAGGAAGGCAATCACGAGCTGTTGGTCCGGAGCCTGGCGATGACGGGCGATCGAACCGCGGCGCTGCGCCAGATCGCAGTATGCGAGGACATCCTGCGCCGTGATCTCGGAATTGCAGCCTCCGCGGCGCTTCGGGACGCGGCGACCGCGGGCTCGGACTCCCCGATGGTTGCGGCCCTGAGTGGCCGGGCGGCGGCCGCCAGCCAGCTTGAAGCGGGCCGCGCCGCCATCGTGGCCGGCGCCGTCGACGCTGGCCTGCAGTGCTTGCGTCGGGCTGTGGCCGAAGCGGGTCGCTGCCGGGACGCTCCATTGCGGGGACGTGCGCTAGCCGCGTTGGGAGGTGCGCTTGTTCACGCGGCGCGGGGTCGGGACGAGGAGGGGGCGGTCCTTCTGCACGAGGCCATCCAGCTCGCCACCCAGACCGGCGACCGCGCCACCGCGGTTACGGCCCACCGGGAGCTGGGGTTCGTCGAAGTGCAAGCAGGCCGGCGCAAGACCGGCGATACCTGGCTGGTCAAGGCCCAGGCGCTGGCCGAGACTGATGAGGAGTTCGCCGCGGTCCTCGGGGTCCGCGGGATGAACGCCTCCGACAGCGGCGACTACCCGGTCGCCTTCGAACACCTTGCCGAGTCCGTGGACCGGGCCGGTCGCTGTGCCGATCATCGGCAGCAGGCGTGGTCATTGTCGATACTGGCCCGCGCGCACCTGCTGCGCGCCGAGCGCAGCCAGGCCGCCGCTGCACTGGCGCGCTCGCTGGAACTGGTACATGCACAGCGATGGATGGCCTTCCTTCCGTGGCCGCAGACCCTGCGAGCTGAGCTCGATCTTCACGCCGGTGACATCGACGCCGCCGCTGATGGGCTCACACAAGCCTGGGTGCTGGCCTGCCAGCTCAACGACCCGTGCTGGGAGGGCATGGCCGCGCGCGGTCTCGGCCTGCTCAACGCCGGCCGAGGCGACCACGTCGCCGCCACGAAGTGGCTCGGTGAGGCGGCATTTCGATCCAACCGGGTGCCCGACCGCTATCAATGGGTTCATGCGTTTGTGTTGGACGCCGTGATCAGTACCGCCTTGGACCACGACGATCCGGACCGGGCCAGGCCGCTGGTCGCGAGCCTGGCCTCGCTGGCCGCGCGTTGTGACATGGGCGAGCTGGTCGTGCGTGCCCACGTGCACCGATCCCGCCTCGGCGATCAGACCGCGTTGGCCTCAGCTCGGTTGCTCGGTGCGCACATCGACAATCCCGCTCTGACCCAACTGCTTTCGGATCGATGCAGTTGACCACATGACAGATGATCGCCACTGGCAGATGGTCGACGAAGGTTGGGGCCGCACAGCGGTCGACTTCGCAGCGTCGCGCGGTTGCCAGGCTCGGCGACATCGGCAGCCGGGACGCCCAGGATCTGGCCACGCTGGTCGTCGCCGTACGGGTGCTGCGGGGGATGCTGGCCCAGAGCTGAGCGCCGCTGCCGGACGCCACTAACAGGTCACTAGCCACATTCGAACCTGCGGCACATGACCCGTTAGTGCGGAAGGTTTTCGGCCCGCGGGCTGATCTCGACCGAGTCGGGGTAGATCAACCCGGCGCCGGTGTTGAGCAGCAGAGTCTCCTCGTCGGCGCCCAGCCATCCGCTCGCCCGCAGGATCCGGGCGGCCGTGATCGTCGCTGCCCCTTCCGGGCAGAAGAACAGCCCCTCGAGACCTCCGGCGAGCAGAAGATCGGCGATCAGGTCCGCGTCGTCGACCGCGATCGCGGTCCCGCCGGTCTCGCGCAGCGCGTCCAGGACCAGGAAGTCACCGAGTGCCTTGGGGACAGTGATGCCGTACGCGACGGTGCGCGCGTCGATCCACGGCTCCGACTCGGGATGACCGGCTTCGAACGCGCGCACGATCGGGGCGCAACCGGTGGACTGCACGCAGACGAAGCGCGGCAGCGGCCCGGTGACCCAGCCCAGCTCGATCAGCTCGGTCAGGGCCTTGTGGATGCCGATCAGGCCGACCCCGCCACCGGTGGGATAGATGATGACGTCAGGCATCCGCCAGCCGAGTTGTTCGGACAGCTCGAATCCGATCGTCTTCTTGCCCTCGATCCGGTACGGCTCCTTCAGCGTTGCCACGTCGGTGAGCGAAGGGTCTTCGGCGACAAGGCGTGTGACCAGGCGACCCGCGTCGGAGATCCGCCCGTCCACGAGCCGCAGTTCGGCGCCGGTCGCGACGATTTCCGCGCGGGTCACCGCAGGTGCGTCCACGGGCATCGCAACGACCATGCGCAGACCGGCTCGGGCAGCGTAGGCAGACCAGGCGGCGCCGGCATTCCCGTTCGTGGGCATTGCCAGAGCTGTCTGGCCGAGTTCGCGGGCCCGGGAGACACCTACTGCGGCCCCGCGCGCCTTGAAACTGCCGGTCGGGAGCAGTCCCTCGTCCTTGACCAGCAACCGGGAGAGCCCGAGTTCGGCGCCGAGCCGAGGCAGCGGCAGTACCGGCGTCATGCCCCCGCCCAGGCTGACCACATGTTCGGGCGACGAGACCGGAAGTAGCTCGTGATAGCGGGAGAGATCCGGTGGCCGGTTGGCGACATCAGCTCGGCTGACCGTGACCTGGGACAGGTCGTACCGCGCCAGCAGCGGTGTCGCACAGTCCTGGCACAACCCTTGTGGCACTGCGGCGTCGTGTTTGCGCCGGCACCGGGAGCACTCCAGATGGGCCAGCGCCGAGTACGGATCCATGCCGTCCATCCTGCCGACTGGGCTCCTACCTACTACTGCCTGCTACTACTGCTTGCTACTACTACGACTACTACTCGGACGACTGGGTCACACTCTCCGGCATAGCCGCGTATTCCTTCGACTGGCGTTGGAGTAGCAAGAGCATCGCCTGCAAATTGATGGGACGGTGGTCCGATGACCGGAGGCGAGTCGCGCGACGGGGTGGCCTTGACCAACCTCGACGAGCCGCTGTTCGACGGCGCCGAGGCGACGAAGCGTGACCTGATCGACTATCTGGACGCGGTGGCTGACCAGATCATCGCGGGATTGGCCGATCGGCCGCTGTCGGTGGTGCGGGTGCTGCGCGGCCGGCCGCCGTTCATGCAGAAGAACGTCCCGAAGTACACCCCGCCCTGGGTGCGGATTGTCCAGGTGTGGGCGGAGGCGTCGAAACGGGAGGTCTCGTACGCGCTGTGCAACGACCGTCGCACGTTGCTGTGGTTGGCCAATCAGCGTGCGGTGGAATACCACCCGACGTTGGTACGGGCGCAGCACTGGAACCAACCGACCCATCTGGTGCTCGACCTCGACCCGCCGCATGCGGACGGGTTCGGGTCGGCCGTGGGCGCCGCGCACCTCGTACGTCAGGCTCTGGCCGATGCCCGTCTGGTTGGTACGGCCAAGACCAGCGGTGCGAAGGGCGTCCACGTGTATGTGCCGGTCTCCGAGGCGGCGACCGGTGAGGAGGTTGCCGCAGCGACCCGGGCGATCGCGGTTCGGGCGGAGCAGATCGACCCCGCGCTGGCCACGACGGCCTACGTCCGTGCGGACCGTGCAGGCAAGGTGTTTCTCGACTCGACCAGGTCCGGCGGGGCGACGGTGGTGGCTGCCTACAGTCCTCGAATCCGGCCGGGGGCACCGGTGTCGTACCCAGTGGCCTGGGAGGACCTCGATCAGGTGACGCCGGCAGACTTCACCGTCCGTTCCGCAGCCCGGCTGATCGCCGATGGTGATCCCTGGGCCGACCGGATGCCCGAGCCCCAGCAGCTCAGTCCCGAATTGATCGAGGAGGGCCGCGCTATCCCAGTCGCCCGCGTCCAGGCGATGCACGAGGGCAAGCGCCGCGCTCGCGAGCGCCGCGGCTGACCCGGACTGACACAGTCTCCTGGGGCCGGCGGCCGGACCCGGTCAGGCCGGAGGATCTTGCATCACAGAGAAGGCCGCTCCCCACGGATCCTCGAGGACGGCGAAGCGGCCGAACTCGGTGTCCATCGGGGCCATGGTGATTTTGGCGCCGCCCTTCTCTGCCGCGGCGACCGCGGAGTCGGTGGAGGCCACCGAGAAGCAGGTCGTCCATCCTTTCGGCGTGCCCGGCTGGAGTGCACCGATCCCGCCGAGAGGCGAGCCGCCGGTGGCGAAAGTGGCGTAGCCGTCCATCCCTTCCATCGGGTCGAAGCGGTAGTCGAAGACTGCGCTGTAGAAGGCCTGAGCGGCATCGGGATCATCGACCGCGGCATCGTTCCAGGCCAGCGCTCCGGGTTCGTTGTGGATGGTCACGCCGGTGTGCTCGCCGGCCTGCCAGAGCCCGAACGGGTTCCCCTGCGGGTCGAGCGCGATGACCATCCGCCCCATGGGACCAACGTCCATGGGCGCCACCACGATCGTTCCGCCGGCCTCGGTGATCCGGGCGGCGGTGGCGTCTGCATCGTCGGTGGCCATGTACGTCGTCCACCTCGGCGGGTCGGATGCGTCCATCTGCGGGGCCATCCCGGCGGCCGCGCGATCACCGACCCGGGCGGTGAGGTACCCGCCGTACTCCGGTTCTCCGCCGGTGTAGCTCCAACCGAGAATGTTGCTGTAGAAGGACTTGGCGGCGTCGAGGTCAGCGGCGCCGTAGTCGATCCAGCACGGCGTGCCGGCCGACCAGGACGTGTCACGAGTGGGCATTTTCTCCTCCTCAGATTTGAGGGTCCACCCTGTCACCGGCCTCGGACACGGGCTAGGCCTCGAGTGGTCTGCGGGATGCATCGCGATGAAACTTCGATGTACGGGTTCGGCTACTCGCCACGGGAACGTCGTACCCAAGCGACGACTGATGTTTGGCACCTGGGTAACACCAGGTCCGCGAACGACGCTCTCGTAACAGTGGCATCGACGTCATGACCGGCCCACTTTCCTGCTCACTTCGCAGGACCCGCACGCTAGTGCACCGGAGGCCTGCGGCGTCGCCCAGTTGAAGGGCATTGGCGGTGACCTGTCCGCGCGCCGTCCGTACGGATTCTCGGGACGCTCAGCCGACCGACGTCGGCGCGCGAAGCCCCCTCGCGGTGAGGCTCAGCGGCCGGATGGGTTGCGCAAGGCTTGGCACCGTGCGGAGGAGAGGCCATGTCGTCGATCGGTCAGTAGGAGTCAGCCGCGCCCGCGGACGTACAGCAGTCAGTACGGGCCCAGCTGCTCGCGACCGAACATTGGAGCTTGCTGGCCACCCGGGGAATGACCTGGTCGGAGGTGATGAGCCGGATCGCGATGGAACGCTGGGTGCGCTGATCGCAGACGCGTCCGGTGGCGGCCCTGTCGCCGTCTCCATCAGCGGGGCTGATGCTCGGTTCCCCACTGCCGTCGAGTAACAGTTCGACTTCCTCAGGTGAGTGGCCTGGCTAGCGCGCGCCCTCTTGGGGTCCTTGCGCCTGCTCGGCAGCCTGCTCTGAGGAGCCGGCGGCGGCGGCCCCTTCCTGCGGTCCCGTGGCTTGCTCGCGCTGGGAGCTTTCCGATCCGGCGAGGTCGGCGCCTTCCTGTGGCCCCTGAGCTTGGCCTCGCACATCGGCTGTGGAGGGAGCCGGGCCGGTTGCCGCGTCGTGGTCGTTGTCGTGGTGGTCGTTGTCGTGATCGCCGTGGTCATGGCCGTCGCCATGATGGTGGTCGTGGTCGTGGCCGTCGTCGCAGCAGGCTGCCACGGCGTCGGCCGCGTGGCTCAGTTCATCGAAGTCGGGGGGCAGGGCGCAGGGATCAGGAGGCGAACAGTCGTCGGGGGGACAGACGCAGCTCTTGCCCATCTGCTCGATGATCATCCGCGCGACGTTGCGCCCGAGCTTCACGCCCTGGATGTGGTCCGAGCGCCAATGGATGCCGGCCCACAGCCGGGCCATGCCGGCGTTATCGGCCAACCGGTCGAACTCCTCCTTGTAGTCGGGGAAGAAGTAGGTCAGCATCTCGCTGGCCGCGCCAGCGTACGTGCTGTGGCCCGAGGGATAGGCCGGGTGGCGCGGCGTACCAGGCGACGGCGAGGGCAACAGCCGGCGGCCATCGTCGCCAGCTGACCCGTTTGGGGTAACGGCGCGGTTGAACAGCACGCCCACCCGGTAGTCGACCTCCACGGGGCGGGGCCGGCGCGATACGCCGAGGCGAGGAGGCCGGCCGCCCCCGGGAACGTCGGCCGCCCACTTGTAGTGCCAGGCGGCCAGGAGCGCGCTATAGATCGCGATGTCCAGAGCCGCCCACACCAGGGCCTGGCGCGGCGGGGAGAAATTCGCAACCCGGATGAGGTCGTTCAGGGCCAGCCGATGCGCAAGCCCAGGGGTCTCGCTCTCGAAGTAGCGAGCGAGTTCCCGGCCGGTGTGCACAACGGGAAAGGCGGGATCGACCTCTTCCCCACGAGCGATCGGCAGCGCGCCAGGGTACGGCTGGCGTCCATGGCGAATCGGGCGCAGTACCGGATCACGGTCAAGATTGATCACCGCCCCGATTGGTTGCGGCCGTAACTGCAGGAACGGGCTGATCGCCCGCCGCTCGCGACCAGGACGACGACTGAAGACGGCCTCGGGGTCGTCGCGCAAAGATGCGAGCTCGATCAGCTCATCGATCTCCTCGCTCAACACCGCCTGGTTGGTGGGGTAATCCTCGAAAAACCACTCGGGCCGAGTCGAGTCGTCCGTGAGCTGGACGAGGTCCGCTATACGCACCACGCACGGCACCTCGCAGACCGTCCAGAAGGCCGCCTCCGGCTCCACCTGCGGCCCACGCAGCCCATAATCGGTTGACGTCTGCGGCGGCGAACCCAAGGCAGGGACCTGCACCTGCGGCGGGTCACCCGCGATGGTCGCCGGCGGCCACGGGTCGTGCTTCGGACACGGCTTCGCCAGCTTCTGCATCGTGGCCTTGTTCACCGAAGGGCCTCCTGACCTGACATGCAGCAGAAACTGCGCTCGCACCGGTCACGCCCTTGCGCGGGGGCTCGAACCTCGAAGCGTCGGGCGCAGCCCGGTGTGTCGATTACAGTGTGTCATCGAGTCGTCACTCTTGTCTACTGGATGAGGAACGTTCTCAGCCGGTCGGTCTCCGCGTCGAGGGCCTTCGCGTAGGTGCGACCCGCGGGCGGGCGGTCGACGTACCCGACCTCGACGTCGCTGCCGGCGCCTGCACAGTTGGCCCATCCGATCACTCGGTCGCGCCAGAGCAATGGCATCGCGTAGTAGCCCAGGACCCGCTTGGCCACTGGCGTGTACGCCTCGAACCGGTACTCCCAGCCCCACACCTGGCCGAAGCGTCGCCGGTCCCAGACCACCGGGTCGAACGGCGCCAGGAAACGGACCCTTGCCGGCGGGTCAGCCTCAGCCGGCACCAGGTCGGCCGGCCACACGTAGCGGGTTCCGGCCACGTCCACGGCTTCCAGTTCGCCCCGCGTGAGCAGGTCCCGGATCACCGGTAGCCCGCCCGCCCGGCCGGCCGGCGCGCGCATCCACGGAACCAGAAGGCTGATCGCCGGGCTGAGGGTCGCCTCGGTCGCCGGCGCCAGGATGCGGGCGACCCGCAGCGCCACCGCTCGCAGCCGGTCGTCGGGGTCGAGCGGGTCGCCCAGCGGCGGGGCGACTTCGTAGCGGCGTACCCCGGCGACCCGGTCGGCGACCCTCAGGAACCCGTAGTGCCGAAGCCGTTCCAGCTCGAGCGTGGTCGCCGAGGAGTTGCCGCCCCAGTCGTTCGTGACGCGCTCGTGCCCGAAGTGCGTCTGTACGTCGCGCGGATGCGTCACCCCGCGCTCGCGTACGAACGCCAGCACGTCCGCGGCTCGGTCGGTGAGCACGAACTTCCCGTTGGCGGCGCGGCGGTCGCGGCGCGGGTACAGGTACGGGCGCAACCGGCGGGCGACGAAGCCGTAGGCGTAGAGCCTGTCCTCGTCGACGTCGAGCGTGGGGTAATGCCGGTCGAGGTCACCGACCCGATAGCCGCGCACCCGTTGCCGCAGGATCAGGTCCTGCGCCCGGGCCGGCACGCGGATCGGATCGGCCTGTACGAACTCGACGTCCGCGAGCGTCGCGGCGAGGGTGCCGGCGCTGCGGGGCAGCGACCACCCGACGGCCTGACGGCGCACCCACCCGGGCGATGACATCCAGCCAATCTAAATCGACGGTCCGACCTTTCCGCTCACCGCCGCCGTCCCGGCGACCGGCGACGCGAAGGCCCCCCGGAGCACACGACGGCCCGACCTGCTCATTCCAGAGCCAGATCGGGCCGTGCGTACGGACCTCCGCGGGTGTCAGCTGACTGACTCGCGTACGTAGCTGCGGGCGACGTCGATCCCGTACACCTCCGGCCGGCCGACCGGCTCGGGGCCCAGGGCCTTGGCCAGCGCCGGGCCGAGGGTGTTGGCGAAGAACCGGTCGGCATGCTCCTTGGTCGTCCAGAGGGTGACGACGCGGAGTTTGCCGCCGTCGGTCGTTCCGACGTACCGGCCCTCCATGCCCTCGGGCGCGGCCTCGTCCACAGTCGCGGTGACCTTGTCGAACTGCTCGATGGACGGGAACGGTGGGGTGGCGATGGTGATCCACTGCATGACTTCCTCCTTTGTCGGGCGACCCGGTTGGCCGCAGGAGGAACGCTAGGAATTCTCGACCGGCCGGGCATCCGCCGGATGACTCAGGCGCGTACTCATTTGTGGGGGCCTACTCATCCGGGCTCATTCGTACGAACCCGCCAGGCGGCGATCTGGCTCCGGGTGGCGAATCCCAGTTTGCTCAGGATGTGCTGTACGTGGTTCTGGGCGGTGCGTTCGGAGATGAACAGCCGTTCTGCGATCTGCCGGTTGGTCAGCCCGTCGGCTACCAGGGTGGCGACCTCGGCCTCGCGCGGGCTCAGGGCACTCGGCTGTAGGCCGCTGCGGTCCAGTTGCGCGAGCAGCGCTCGGGTCCGATCGGCGTACGCCGCCATGCCGAGCGCGACGACCAGGCTGTCGGCGTCGCGAGCGTTGGACCGGGCGCGGTCGTGGTCGTCGGGGCCGCCGCGAGCAAGCAGCGCGCTCGCCAGGTGGAAACGCGCCTGCGCCACAAAACCTTGCGCCCCGGCCCGGTTGGCCTGGTCGACTGCGATGGCGAAGTCGTCGACGGCTTGGTCGAGTCGGCCAAGCGCCGTGGCGCCCTGGGCGAGGGTGAGCTCGACCGGCCCCATGTAGGCGACTGCGTCTCCGACCGCATGCTCGCCGCGGAACGTCTCGAGCCGGTCCAGCAGCACCTCCAGATCGTCGTGCCGGCCGAGGGCGGCTGCGGCCAGCGTCCCGTACACGTAGCCAGGGAGGAGGAAGAACGCTGGCAGAGACCAGGTTTCGAGCGGCCCCGCCTGTTGATAGGAGGCCGCCGCCTCATCGGGCCGCCCGGCAGTGAGTAACAGGAACGCGCGGGACAGCCTGGCCATCGTCCGAAACCGCGGCGGCGGGTCGAAGGGGTTCAGTGCGAACGCGGCGACCTCGTCGGTGACGCCGATGTGGCTGGCCATTGCGACCTGGAGCGCGAAGTACGCGCCGGCTGCCGGGGCGGGCTCGACCACGCGCATCCGCTCGAATCCGCGCCGACCGATCGCGGCGGCCTCGGCGTACCGGCCCTGCGCCTGGGCGATACACGCGGTGACCCGGTCGAGATGCCATGAGCTGACCGGCCCGCCGACCCGCTCGCCGGCCAACTGCAGACCAGGAAGGTGCTCGGTCGCGGCTGCGAAAAGTCCCCGCTCGATCAGTGTCTCGATCCGCCAGAGCTCGCCCCACATGGCGGTACGGGAGCTGAACGTAGCGTGGCCCAGGGCGAGCATCTCGCTGGCGAGGCGGATCCGAACGTCGCGGCCGGCCGGACCGGGGCAGGCTTCCTTGCGGGCGTGCAGGGCCTCGACGAGGGCGCGGTCGTCGTCTGCGATGTAAGCGAGTTCGAGGGACGTCGCGCTCAACG
>Ga0183260_10003571_pt1 | contig 12518 bp, 13 predicted proteins | sample AntDrymUQ4972206_2_FD_129768 | JGI IMG/M metagenome (GOLD analysis project Ga0183260, IMG submission 129768) | Polar desert sand microbial communities from Dry Valleys, Antarctica - metaG UQ497 (22.06) (version 2) (version 2) | ecosystem: Environmental > Terrestrial > Soil > Desert | place...
TGTAATACCGCAGTAAACGCAGTCATAATAACTGCAATGGCGAATATCGCATTTGTATTTTGATTTTGCATTTGATTTTTTACTTCATATATTTTTCACCTGGTTCACTATTATATTTTTTTACGCATTTACAACATGAAAATTACATTGTCTAGTAACTAATAATAATAATTTTAACTTGGATGGTTTTTAATATATTATGAATTTTGTTTTTTAGGCTAAAAGCATTCTGTATGACCATAAATACAGTGGAGGGAATGGGATTTGAACCCATGACCACCTGCGTGTAAGGCAGGTATCCTAACCAGTCTAGACAACCCCTCCAAAAAATATTTAAAATTGTAATGATCTAATGTTATTAAACGTTTGTTTTACTCTTTAAAAATTTAGTCTAGTCAACTTTGATTATCCAATTATGGTGAAGATGACGATGACGCACGTCGTGTCGACATTTTACCACTTGGCTAAACATCCGCATACAGTGAAAATTCATGGGGATGGGGTCTTATGGTTACATCCACGTGATCCTTTACTTCTTGCAGAATTATTGAATCAATAATATCGTCATCAAAAATTGGCTTTAGAAATTCCCTGTCATTGCTTAGCTCTTCATACGCCTCACGGAGGGTTGCAGGTAACTGTCTTATTCCAAGCTCCATCCTGCGCTGTGGAGTCATTTTAAAGATGTCCTCGTCTATTGGATCTGGAATTGAGATCTTTTTCTTTATTCCATCCAATCCCGCAGAAATAATTGCAGAAAAGGCCAAATAAGGATTGCAGGAAGGGTCTGGGGCCCTGAATTCTATTCTTTTCATATGGGCAAATCTTTCTCCCCTATAATGGGCCGCATTTCTAATAATTGCTGATCTGTTACCGGTGCTCCATGCAATATACACGGGCGCCTCATACCCTGGCACTAACCTTCGGTATGAGTTGGTGGTGGGCGCAACAATTGCTGCCAGCGCTGCGGCGTGGGTTAAAATGCCTGCAGCAAAGTACCTTGCTGTTTGGGACATCTCTGCATAGGGGTCATTGATGTCAAAAAACAAATTGTTGTCTTTATCCCACAAGCTAACATTAACATGCATACCAGAACCATTGTCTAGGGCTATGGGTTTTGGCATCATGGTCGCAATCATGCCATGTTTTTTTGCAATGTTTTTCACAATGTATTTGTAGCTTTGAACAGAGTCTGCGGCATTCACTAAAGTATCAAATCTTATGTCGATTTCACATTGTCCTGCAGTTGCAACTTCATGATGGTGCGCATCACAAATTATTCCAAAATCATTGCTGAGCACATCAACACATTCGTTTCTGTATTCCATTAGGGTGTCACCTGGTGCACTGGGAAGGTATCCTTCCTTTAGCCTTAACGCATACCCTACGCCTTCGGTGGACCAAGGGGCCTCCTTGGATATTATGTTGTAGCTTTGGGATCTATATGGAGTCATTGTGTTTACCTCTAACTTGTCAAAAACAAAAAACTCAACTTCTGGACCCCAAAAGGAGTTATGGTATCCCTGTTGCCTTACGTATTCTTGCGCCCTTTTGGCTATGCCTCTTGGGTCTTTTTTGTACTGTTGATTTGTTTTTCCACCGGCCAATATGTCGCATATAAGCCTGGCTGTCTTGTCTTTTAATATCCATGGGATAATGGCATAGGTTGAGGGGTCTGGCCTTATAATAAGATCCGATTCGTGTATCTTGGTGAATCCCCTTATTGAGGAGCCATCTAGTTTCGGTAGCCCGTATTCAAAATCCTCTATGTTAAACATGTTTGCCGCCATTGTTGTGTGATGGAATCTACCTGTTAATCCTGTAAACTGTAGGTCTAAAAACTTGATTTCTTCATCCTTTAATTTTTTCATCGCTTGTTCCGTAGTTAAATTCAAAGACTCAATCTTTCCATCTATAACTTTATAAGGCAATTGGAATATTCGATATAATAAAATAAAAACTTCTAATTAAGCTTATCATGTTAAAATTATAGGTCAAATTGGGTTCTGACAATCAAAATAGTTTTATAAGTATTGAGGAGGTTTTCAATACCTTAAAAAAAGAAATTCAGCTTAACACCGGTCCGCAATCCCTTCCGCCTGATTTTTATCAAAACATTGCTAACATGATCTCAAAGCTAAAAAAAAGTGATGGTGATGATTATGCCGAAAAAGAACCCGAAGGGGCAAATGACACAGTTTTAAAAAAAGGAAAAATTGGTGACAAAATATCTGATCAAATTAAAAATGACTTATTGGATTTGTTAGTCAAGTCGGTTACGTTGTTGTTTGTCTATAGGTATAAAAAAACTATTGATGTTGGCAAAACACAAGAAACTTTTGACTACTCTAACCTAACAGATGAGGAAAAATATGTTTTTCATGGTGACAGGGAAAGAGACCACAGAATCAATATTATTTTAAATACATTGTTTGAGGGAAAACCCAAAACACTGGAAAAAATAGTCTCTGCAATCAACCAAAATTTTATTGTTTTGAGGTTTTTGGATTCCATGGAGCAATTTGTGGGTGTCAACATGAACAAATACGGGCCATTTAAAAAGGATGATGTTGCAATTTTACCTTTTGAGAATGCCAGGTCAATTATTGAAAACAATAAGGCAATTGAAATCAATATGATGAATTAGCTTTTAGTGTTAATGACCAAAGAGTTGTTCTGATGGATTTATCTCTTTTTATTTTGTATGTTCTGTTTGTAGGCCGAGATAAGATAATCTTTCTTTATTTGTCTTTTACTTTATGCTTTATGTAATGCTCCGATAATTTTTCTGAATAACAAGCGCCACATAGATATTCTGAAATATTCCATTGTGGCATGGCAGCGTATTTAAAACCTTTAATTTCTTTACAGCATATTCCGCATTTAATTTGGCCTCCTCTGCCTATTCCCATTCTCTCGTAGCAATAAAAATTATCTGAAATAAAAATTATGGCATTTTCCTTGATTGCTAACATTGTAAATTTTTTATTTAGCGTGCTCTTTAGGTAGATAAAATAAATAAACTTGGTTTTTTTGTGTAATCTTTTTTTGCATTCATAAAAGAAATTAATAGGGGTTTTTTTATAGAATGGATGTCACTATGGAATATGACAAAACCGATAAAAGATTTTTTCTGGCAATTATGGTAATAGCAGGCATTACAGGTGTGGTTGCATATTTTCTTTTCTCAGCGGCTAGCCCGCATGTGGGATTACAAAACTCTATATACAGACTAGAACTGCCACCCGAAAGCGAAGCAGGTGCAGCAACAGAAACACCAGCCGAAACTGAAGCTATAGATGAGTCTCAGTTTGCAAATAAGGTTTCAATAAGCATGCCGGTAGGTGCCTCTGTCCAAGGAAACCCTGACTATGGGCCGGACCCTGCTACTGCCACTAGCGATGCCTTGGTTACCTGGGTAAATGAAGATACAGCTCCTCATTCTGCCACTAGTGGGACAGGACCCGCAGACCCTGAAAGTGGAAAACTTTTTGATTCGGGCCTCCTAATCTCAAATAACAAATTTAGCATACCTGCTGAAAAATTAGGGCAAGGCGAAGTGTCCTACTACTGTACAGTTCACCCGTATATGGTTGGAAAGATAACCGTTTCCTAACCATATAAAAATTATATTTACTGGAACATTTTTATATGCTTTTATTAAAATACATACCAGTAATTGAAATTTTTGCAATTTTAACAATGATACTTTATAAAATTTTTAATTATAACAGTGTTATCATGACGAATATTTATATAATGTTCTATTATATAAAAATTTATGTCATTTCTAAATATTAAAGATCTGCATGTCAATATAGAAGATAAACAAATCCTTAACGGGGTTAACTTGGATGTTAATAAAGGCGAAGTACATGCCATAATGGGCCTGAACGGCTCAGGAAAAAGCACACTAGCCAATGTTTTATTGGGTCATCCCCGATATTCAATTATATCCGGAGACATTTTGGTCAATAATGAAAGTATTCTCCAGTTAAGCACTGACGCACGTGCAAAAAAGGGTTTATTTTTGGGTTTTCAATACCCTACTGAGGTATCTGGTGTTGGTTATAGTCATTTTTTACGCAATGCGTATAATTTGTTGACCAAAAGCCTCGCTGACGAGCAAAAAAACCGGGAAGTTTTTTTAACCGTAAGGGAGTTCCATGAATACTTAAAAAAAAACCTTGATAACGTTGGACTTGATCCAAGCTTTTTAAGCAGGTACCTAAATGAGGGTTTTTCAGGAGGGGAAAAAAAGAGATCTGAGGTAATGCAAATGCTTGTGTTGAGGCCAAATCTTGCAATTCTTGATGAACCTGATTCTGGACTGGATATTGATGCTGTAAAGGCAGTTGCAGAAGCCATCAATAAATTGATTGAGATGGGGGCTGGTGTAATTGTTATTACCCATTACGCAAGAATATTGAGGTTTCTTACAAAATTGGATAAAATTCATGTAATGTCAAAAGGTAAAATCATTAAAACTGCTGGAAGAGAACTTTCTGAAGAATTAGAGGTAAAAGGTTATTCATGGTTAGGTTTGGCTGAAGATTCAAACTAAATTCATCCGTTAAAACTATTTATTGATTTTAATTTCTCATTAAAACCATGGTGAATGCAGGCAATGTTAACTTTGATATGGATGATAAAACAAACAGCAACAACAACAACAATTTAAAAACAGATGCCGATAACAATCCTGATAATATTGTAAATACGGATAATGCTTATGATACCATAAAAATAAATGATAAAAAGGAATCCGAGGAAAGGGAGAAAAGAGCAATCAATAACCCTGCCAATCATGTAAGCAACAACAATTCCATGATTGGTCAAATCAAAGAAAACAAATTTGAAAAAAAATTTTTCAATTTTACCTTTTTTAAAGTTGATCCTAAATGGCGGTGGTTAAATGAGATAGGTAAAGACGAGTCATCCATAGAATTTCTTGAATTATTGCGAGCTGCTAACACGAAAATGAAAGTTAGAACCTATTCTACAGTTGGATTGAGACATGATTGCGAATTTTTGATATTGACAATTTCACCATCTTTAGAAAATATTCAAGTTTTTACGTCAAAGATATATTCAACCATTCTGGGAAAATATGTTGAACCGGTCAATACCTTTCTTTCATTGACAAGAAAATCAACTTACTCTAATCAAGTCCGGCTGGGCTTTGAACGTGATGATGAGGGTGATGCTCCATTAAAATATTTGGTGGTTTATCCGTTTATTAAATCCCGGGAATGGTATCTTTTACCGTTAGAAACAAGAAAACAAATGATGGATGAGCATATAAAAGTTGGAAGAAAATACCCTGACATAAGGCTCAATACCACCTATTCCTTTGGGATTGGAGATCAGGATTTTATGTTAGCTTTTGAAACTGAGGATCTTTCAAGTTTCCAAGATCTGATAATGGAACTACGTGAGACACAAGTTAGCCGATATATCCTAAAAGACTTGCCAATGATACCATGTGTTTCAAAGAAAATGGATGAAATAATAAAGAGTTTAGGATAAAGCAAGCCAAAAAAAAAACATCAAGCAAAATTAAAAATATTTATAAAAACATTTGTCCTATCTTTATTTGTTGTTTTACAGGTTATATCCTTTTATGTCATTTGTGGATTCTTTATACTTTGAGAAATTTTCATCATACGATTTGGCTTGCCAAACAAATTCACCAACTGCTGCTAATGCTGCTGCTTCTGCGCAGGCTGCCGCTGAACCATCATTGCATGGCACATCATTTTCCTCTCAATTTCAATCATCATCATCATCATCATCACCAATTGATAGTGAACTATCGTACTCTGACAAAAAACCTGAATCCACTTCAATTCCCGTCGCAGCATTGAAAGAATGGGCTATTGTGTGTAAAGCGGCAGAAGAAGGGAAACAAGTTTTATTGTTTAGGAAGGGTGGCATTATGGAATACCGCAACGGCTTTGAACTTAAACATAAAAACTTTTTTCTTTTTCCGACCTTTGAGCATCAATCTATGGATTCAATTCGAAATGAATATAAGGAAAAACTAAAAAATTTAGATAAGCCGGTTCATACTGCCACATATAAGAATACCCGTTCCAATTCATCAATCAAAAACAATTCTGATCAAGCACAAAATGTTACAAATATTGATTTGTTTGTTGAGATAACTTATTTTAGTGAAATCAATGATATAAACAAATTAGAAAAACTGGAAAAGTTCCATATTTGGAATGATGAGTATGTGAAAATGAGGTTTAATTACAATCCTAAAAAACCTCTCTATCTGATACTATTGAGGACCTACAAATTAAATGATACAATAAAGATTAACAATAAACCTGAATGGTCTGGTTGCAAATCTTGGATCCAACTTGATCTAAAAGATAAAGCATTGGAAAACTGTTTTAAAAACAATTCCACTCCTGATTTTGAATATTTAAAATCAATCAGTAAGCCTTGTATAGACGATATTACTTTTAATGACTTAACTAAAGAATTGAGGGATATTGTTTAATGAAATATCGAAATCTAGGTAATAGTGGGATCAAAGTCAGTGAAATTGGCTTTGGGACATGGACTTTAGGTTTGGATTGGTGGGGAAAAAAACTTGAAGAGGAAGAATCCATAAAACTGTTAAAGCATGCTTATGATATTGGAATAAACTTTTTTGAAACTGCTGATATGTATGGAAAGGGTAAAAGTGAAAAAATATTATCAAAAGCATTTAAAAATATGCGTAACGATGTAATCTATTCTACTAAATGGGGTTATGACATGTACAATGCAGAACAAATAGGACATAATGAAATTCCACAAAAACATAATACCGATTTCTTAAGTTTCGCATTGACTGAAAGCATGAAGAGATTGGAGACTGATTTCATAGATGTTTATAGTTTACATAATCCAAGATTGGATGCAATAAAAAATGATCTGTTATTTAATGAATTGGATAATCTTGTGAATTCTGGAAAAATCAAAAGTCATGGTGTTGCTTTAGGTCCGGCAATAGGTTGGAAAGATGAAGGACTCTATGCTATTGAGAACAGAAATATAGTTAGTTTACAAACTGTTTACAATATTTTAGAACAAGATCCGGGACGTGAATTTTTGGGTGCTATTGATAAAAAAAACAGAGCAGTGGGATTAATGGTAAGAGTGCCCGATGCTTCTGGTATTTTAACTGGTAAAGTAAATGAAAACACCGTAATGGGTAAGAATGACCATAGAAGCGTAAGGAAAAAAGAATGGATTATCCAATCAATGAAAAAAATAGAAAAACTTAAGCCAATTGCTGATTCTCATGGATGGGATATCACTGAAATAGCTGTCAAATATATCTTATCACAAGAACAAATATCTGTTGTGTTGCCTACTGTTACCACCATTGAGGAAATAGATACATTTGCCCAGCTATCTGACGGAAACTACTTGAATGCAAATGAGAAAAAGCAAATAGAACAGATGTATGAGAATAATTTCTATCTTCCTGACTTGATAGCTTGATGTTTTTTATACTGTTGAGTATTAAAAAATGCCTCTAATGGAAAGCCCAAAAGTCAAGTTCAGGTATAGATATAAAAACATTAAATTTTTATATATTACTCAAAGTATTTGACGCGTTCTTTTTTAAATTCCCTTGAGCTAAACAATATTCGATAATTTTTAATTCCAATTACTGTTGAAATTTCTTTAGCTATTTTTTCAGCGGCTTCTATTGTTCGTGAGTGGATCATACTAAAAAGATTGAACTCCCAATCAGGGTAAACCGGACGTCTATAACAGTGACTCACCTGGGGAAATGACGCAATTTTCATACCTTTTTCGTCTATGTTTTCTTCTTCTGGAATTTTCCAAACTATCATTCCATTTGCTGTGAAGCCTGCTTGCCTGTGTCTTAGTATGGCTGCAAATCTTCTCATTATCCCAATACCTTCATATTCGTTAATTTTGCCAAAAAGTTCTGATGAGGTTATTCCCAAATTTTCGGAAATTGATTTGAAAGGCTCTTTTGTTATTTCAATGTCTTTTTGTAATTGCCTTATATACTCTCTGTCTCTTTCAGTTAGTTTTTCGCTTTTTGTTTCCAAGTTTTTAACTTTATCGTTTGGTGTAGGCTTTTCAGGATCGTTATTAACCATGTCCAATTTTACACCAATTTTATACATTTTTAATGTAGGCAGGACTCGATATTTTAAAACCCCGTCTAAAGCTGCCATTTTGTCAAGATCCGCTTTCATGTCTCCATCAGGAGGAACAGCAAGTGTAAACCATATGTTATATTCATGATTTCTTTCGTAATTGTGACTTACCCCCGGATGCTTATTTATCTCGTTTGCCACATCATCTATTTTGTTTTTATCAACTGCGAAGGCTACCAATGCGCTTTTGTACCCTAGTTTTCTGGTATCGAATATTGCACTTATCTGCCTAATTATACCGGTGTCTTTTAACTTTTGTATTCGCTGTATTATTTCTTCTTCTGTTATATGATATTTATCTACTAATTCTAAAAAAGGTCGATCAACTAATGGAAATGTCCATTGAATGTCATTTAGTATTTGTTTGTCTATATTATCTAATTCATGAATTAGCATAAATAATATATTTAAATTACTTTCGATTAATTAATAAAAATGTATCTTTAGTTTTAAGTTTACATAACAATATTTCAAATGTTTTTTCTGAATTGTGATTTGTGACATACAAGTTTAAAAGAGGTTATATTTTTAATAAAACTACAGGAGGGGCTATCGTCTAGCTTGGTAGGATACCATCCACATTCGTGGGTATAAGCCCGGGGCGCTGGCGGTCGAGGGTTCGAGTCCCTCTGGCCCCATAACCAAATCTCACAATATGGATATTCCAGATTCTAGCATAATATTCTATTTCTTAATGCTATCTTGATAAAACAAATGGTGTTGTTTGCTGCTAATGTTTTTTAGACTAATTCTTGGTTAACAATGGTAAGAGGAACCTGTCCACGCGCAACTCTCTCTATGTTTATCGCTATTATTTTTGTTATCGACTCAATTGCTTCTGTTGTCCATCCCGCAACGTGTGGGGTTAGAATAAAATTATCAAGTTTTAGTATCTTATCATTGGGGTCTGCAGGTTCATTCCAGTATACATCAAATGCAGCCCCAGCTATTTCCTTATTGGTCAAGGCCAAATAAAGCGCATCCTCGTTAACTATGTGAGCTCTGGCTACGTTTATCAAATATGCCGAGGCCTTCATCAATTTCAATTCGTTTGAGCCAATCATGTCCTGTGTTTCATTATTGAGGGGGGTATGGATGGAAACTATGTCTGCTTTAGATAATATGTCGTGAAGTTTATCTGTGCCGTTTATACTATCAACAAAGTATTTTTTGTTGCTTCCCTCTGTTTTTGTAAAAGGATTCTTTGTTATTGCGTCTACTTGCATGCCAAATGCTTTTGCTCTCTTTGCTACTTCTATTCCTGTAACCCCTAAACCAATAATTGCAAGGGTTTTACCGTGTACCTCTACAGTGGGAGAGCCCTTTGTCTTTGTAGTGGATGTGCTTGAAAGGCTACCGCCTTTATTTGCCCCGCTTTTAATGTTCTTCGCTAGGTATAGAATAAGAAATAGGGCGTGTTCGGCTACGGAGATTGCATTGGCCATGGGAACATTTGCCACATAAATTCCTCTTTTTGTACATTCTTTTACATCAATACCATCTACCCCAATTCCGGATTGCTGTACTAATTTCAATTCCGGACATGAGTCTAAAATTGATTTATTTATGCTATTAAAACCATTTACAATGATATTGGCGCCAACAAGCTGTGGCTCAAGTGGCTTTTTATAATCTACAAATTCTATACTTAGACCCATTCTTTTTATCTGTTTATCTAAAAACTCCATGAATACATTATTTTGTATTAAACCCTTTATTTTCACAATGTAGATTATTACTTTCTTATGTTTTTGTTTATCTGTTATGTAATTATTATGATGATATGATGTATACTTTCCAAGTAACTATATTAACAATACACTTTAGTGTCTTCCTGTTGGATTGAAAAATTTACTATCCTAAATGAACTGTTTATTTTAATTTAGATGATTAATAGCAATAAAAAAATTTCTTAATTTTGCCCTTAATTATAAATTATGTCTCTATTACACATTATTGAAATGTTTTTCTTTCTTTAAACGTATCTGATAATTAATTTTCATTTGTTATTTTGAAAAAATGTTTTTTGGTTTAATAAAAACCAATTTGTGCTGTGATATTAGGATATCCCAATTGACAAATATTACAAATAATGTCATAGCAATACCTGCTATATCAACTAAAATTGTAAAGGTAATATCATTTTTAAATAGCTCACTAAAGGAGTTAAAGAAATACCTGGAAACATGAATCATCATTAAATATACAATAAACCGACCAAGCCAAAACCCTATAATTATGCCAATCGATTTGGCTTTCATGATACCGTAGGATATGAATAACATGTTACTAGGAAGAGGAGTTAGGGCAAAAATCATAGTTCCTAAAAAATAACCATATTTGGTTTTCTCTAAATACCTTTTTAATCTATCTAGGCTACTTTTTCGGGTTTCATTAATAAACTTCCTGCCAAATGAACTAAATTGAAATAAAACCAGTCGTCCACCAATAGCTGCAGAAGCACCTAGGATTGATAGAATAACAGGATCTAGAGATGGATTTATCATATAAGCAGCTACTACTACCATCCATGTAGGAGGAGTTAGAATTGGAATAACACTTAGTAAAAATATTACTAATGCACTAAGTAAATAAGAATATTCGGGAAAGGAAATGAAGTAATTGAATATATCCAATCTACAAATTAAAAAATATCAAAGGCATATTTAATCATTGGAATTTATTATATTTGTTCAATCAGCATTAAAAAACCTCAATGAATAAAATCCATAAAAAATATGGCATAACCAAGAATGAGTAAATAGGATGATACCATGATTTTCCAAACCCTATTAATTATTTATAGAGTTATTTTATCTACAGTTTATTAGTCATTGATGTGATGGAAAAATAGCAGAAGCAGCCCATCAAAATTATGAAAAATAACTATATCCATACAAGCATTGAACTAAATATTTATTTATTTAAATGATATCTATGTCTTAAAAAACAATAAATTTGATAATTCCTAAACTGATATATCCTTTTGACCAATAACTTTTTTTGGAATGACTTTAATTAGTAATTCTCCATCAACGGCATTTCTTTTCCCATACTCATTTGATAATTCCTTTCCCATGTATCTTTCCGCGATTTTTGTAGTCCATACTAAAAGATTGTCTGATTCAGAAATTATTTCTGCAATCCCGTCAATAATAACGAAAGAAAAAGGAGGCACCTGATCATCAACACAAAAACTGATTCTTGAGTCACGCAGTAAATTCTTTCCTTTTACCGATTTAGAATATGTTGTAAAGGTAACGTAGTTATCCTCATCCAATATATACCAAATTGGAGTTATATGGGGTGAACCATCTTTATTTATTGTACTTACCTTACCTGTAAATGTTCCCTCCACAAGAAATTCTATAATCTCTTCCTGGCTCATTTTTTCCATTGTTCATAGTGTGAATAATAGTACTTTATTAGTTTAAAAAGCTGTCAAATATGAAATAATGATATTGGTTTGCTTATTTATTTCACTGCTTCAAAATAAACAATTTATTGTAGGTATAACATTTATCGGTATACACTGTTTTGGTGCAACAAATTCTTTTGAATAATCGATATAGTGAATAATAAAAATAAAAAAAGTGAATCGTTAATTAAAATTTCATGTAAATAAGTGAATTAAAATACTTTTTATAACTATTGAATAAACCATTTGTGTTGGATAAAGTTTCTAGAATATTAGTGGGAGTAGATGGATCGGAATCATCATTCCATGCGGCAAATTATGCAACAGATATATCCGTAAAATTCAATTCCGAATTAATTCTTTTATCGATTGTTCCCTCTAAGATTCACCATGGTGATTCATCAGGAGTTTTTGGTATGGTTTCACATTCCTATCTGGATAGTTATAAAAAGGAGGCAGAAAAATGGTTCAATGAAATTATCAAATACCTTAAGCAACATCAAGAGCTATATGAGATTGATAAAAAAATAAAAACTGATGTAATAACTACACCATTTTCAATTGCTGCATCAGTTTTGAATTATGCCGAAGAAAAAGATGTTGATCTGATAGTAATTGGTACAAGAGGTAACTCTGGACTCAAAAAAATGTTACTTGGCAGTGTAGCTTCGGACATAGTTGTATATTCATATTGCCCTGTGCTAGTTATCAAATAATATGGGGTAAATGTGCTTTGTTGCATAACTAAATCTATTTAGCTGGGATTAAATCAAACCAACATTTGTGACAGACTGGTCTTCCTATAACCGGTCCCTGGTAAGAAGGGGAGAGATTCTCTTTGAGCATGATTTTCTGGATTTATGGTGGGATGGCGAGATTGAAGAGATGAATGAAAAGAA
>Ga0183260_10003572_pt1 | contig 12518 bp, 11 predicted proteins | sample AntDrymUQ4972206_2_FD_129768 | JGI IMG/M metagenome (GOLD analysis project Ga0183260, IMG submission 129768) | Polar desert sand microbial communities from Dry Valleys, Antarctica - metaG UQ497 (22.06) (version 2) (version 2) | ecosystem: Environmental > Terrestrial > Soil > Desert | place...
GGATGTTCCGTCCGCCGCCTACATCGCGCTCATGGGACCGTCGGGGTCAGGCAAGTCGACGCTACTCAATCTGATTGCCGGAATCGATAAGCCGTCCGCAGGCGAAATTAAAGTCGCTGGTATGGACATTGCGCGGATGTCGGAAGGAGAGCTCGCGGGCTGGCGCGCGGAGCACGTTGGATTCATCTTTCAGTTTTACAACCTGATGCCCGTGCTGACGGCGTTTCAGAACGTCGAGCTGCCGCTGCAGCTGACGTCGCTGTCGCGCCGCGAGCGGCGCGAACGCGTCGAAACGGCGCTGGCTCTGGTCGGTCTCACCGATCGGATGGAGCATTATCCCAATGAGCTCTCCGGGGGCCAGGAGCAGCGCGTCGCCATCGCGCGTGCAATCATTACCGATCCGACGCTGATCGTCGCCGATGAGCCGACGGGTGACTTGGACCGCACCACCGCCGAAGAAATTCTAGGTCTGCTCGAACGCCTGAACTCCGAGCTGGGCAAGACCATCGTCATGGTCACGCACGATCCGAAGGCCGCGAGTCACGCACGACGCATCGTGCATCTGGAAAAGGGCGTGCTGATCGACTAGCGTTCTGTCGTTATCGGCTGCTTCACGGCGTTCCGTTCCCCTTCCACCAGATCTTCATTGAGCGCCAATTCGAGATCGATGCTGCGCGGAACTGCCACTATCCTTGTTGCGGCGTGGGATCGGGCGGGATCGGCGTATTGCTGGCTTCCTTCGCTGCCGCCGCGAACGCGACACGCACGCGTAGCTCTTCGATCAGATCGGCGTCGACATAGGCGAGGACAGCCTCTGCATGTTCTTGCAACATGCTGCGCGGACCTCGCGCCGGCGACTCCTCAATTCCATTCTCGGCTGCATTCGCAGTTGGCTCGCTCCGAGGGTCGCTTTCGGCGCCAAATTTGGCGAGCGGGGCTTGCGCGAGCTGCGTGGTCGTTGCGAGGCGATTCGATGGGAGGCGGGCGAGCCGCCGTGCACTGGTTCGCCGTTCCGACCAGCTCCGCTGCCCCATGATGACGACGCCAAGCAGTGCAGCAAACGTCCCGAGCGCGATGAGTACCAGTGCATTCGCATCTGGCGCAGATCGCTGCGCATCTTCCATCTCGGAAGCTTCCGCCCGTCCTCGCGTCGGTGCCGTCGTCGCGAGATCGGCTCGCATTCGTTCGACCCTGGAGGTCAACTCGGCGATTCGTTCGCGCAACACGACCGTGTCAGCCTCCAGTGCTTCGGCACGCAGCTTCGGGTCAAGCGCGAGATCCGCACGCGATGCTGTTTCTTCCTGGCCGAGCGCACTCGCGGTCGCAAACATTAGGGCGAACCACACCGCAACCGCGAGCTTGCAGCGGAGAGCGCGAGCACCTGCGAAGGCGCGCCCGCGCCGGTCGTGGCGATGGGTTGGTCGAAGAGATTGCATGATGCGCTACGCAAACCGAGTCAATTGTTTTGTCGTGTACGACGCGCTTGTTCGCAACCGAAAGAATCGCGCCTACCCTCCCATTCCTGTGTTCAGCAAGTTCCGTGCCTTCGCATTGGCGAGCCGCGTCTTCCGCTAACATAGCCCGGCCACGGACCGTTTCTCCCCACCCTACGCGTCCCACATGTTCATCGCCACTCTCGTCGTCAAGAATGCCGTCCGCCATAAACTGCGGACGTTGTTGACCTTGGTCGGCATCGTCGTGGCGATCACTGCTTTCGGCTTGCTCCGAACCATCGTGGACGCGTGGTATGCCGGCGCCGAAGCGACGTCGTCGGCTCGCCTCATCACGCGCAATGCGATTTCGCTCGTGTTTTCCATGCCGCTCAACTACGCGCAGAAAATCCGCCAGGTTCCCGGAGTATCCGCCGTCACATGGGCAAACTGGTTCGGCGGCGTCTACATCACCGAACGCAATTTTTTTCCACAGTTCGCAATAGACGCAGCGACTTATCTCGACATGTATCCGGAGTTCGTGCTGAAGCCGGAAGAGCGCAAGGCTTTCGCCGTCGACCGCGCCGGCGCAATCGCGGGCCGCAAGCTTGCCGAGCAACACGGCTGGAAGCTGGGCGCTCAGATTCCGTTGCGCGGCACGATTTACCCTGGCACCTGGACCTTTACGCTGCGCGCGATTTATGACGGAGTCGACGCCAAGACCGACGAAACGCAGTTCCTGTTTCATTGGCAATACTTGAACGAAACGATCAAGACGCGTTTTCCGCGGTGGCGGGATCAGACGGGCGTCTACATCGTGCAAATCCGCGACCCCGGCCAAGCCGCGGAAGTGTCGCAGGCGATCGACGCAACCTTCAAGAACTCGCTCGGGGAAACGCTGACCGAAACGGAAAAGGCGTTCCAATTGGGATTCGTTGCGATGACCGAGGCTATTCTGCTGGCAATCGAGGCCGTGTCATTTGTCGTGATCGTCATCATCATGGCGGTCATGGCCAACACCATGGCGATGACTGCACGAGAACGCTACGCGGAGTACGCGACATTGAAGGCGCTGGGTTTTGCCAACGGGTTCGTGGCGTTGCTGATCTTTGCCGAATCCATAGCAATCGCGTTGGCCGGCGGCCTCCTTGGCATTGCGTTGACGTTTCCGTTGTCCGACGCGTTTGGCGGGGCGATGGGCGCGCTGTTCCCAGTATTCCTCGTCAGCGAACAGACGCTGCTACTGCAGATTGGTGCGGCGCTCATCGTCGGCGTCGTCGCTGCCGCGGTACCCGCGTGGCGCGCGGCGCAGGTGCGTATCGTCGATGGTTTGCGCGCGGTGGCGTGACGAATCCATGAACGGTGTACCTATCGCCTACATCGCGCGCAATCTCGCAGCGCGCCGCCTGACGACGATCCTCACGGCCTTCGGCATGGCGCTGGTCGTCTATGTTTTTGCCACGGTGCTGATGCTTGCAGCGGGCCTCGAAGCAACGCTGATTGCAACTGGCCAACCTGACAATGTCGTCGTCATCCGGCGCGGTGCGCAATCCGAAGTGCAAAGCGGTGTCGAGCGGCTGGCCGCGGGCATCGTCGAGTCGCTACCCGATATCGCCACGGGATTGAACGGTGAAAGATTGATTTCCAAAGAGTCGGTAGTCCTTATCAATTTGCCGAAACGGCAAACGGGCAAACCATCGAATGTGGTCATTCGCGGTGTGACGCCGACCGGGCTCACGCTGCGCCCACAGGTCAAAATTGTCGAAGGCCGGATGTTTCGCCCCGGCACGTCCGAAATCGTCACCGGGAGCGCAATCGCCGCCGGCTTTCGCGGTGCGGCGCTAGGTGAGAGGCTCTATTTTGCGCAGCGCGACTGGACCGTCGTGGGCGTTTTCGACGGGGGACGCACTGGCTTCGACTCGGAAATCTGGGGGGACTCCGAACAGATGCTACAGGCGTTTCGCCGCACCGGTTTTTCTGCGCTTGTTTTCCGGCTCAACGACTCCGGCCGTTTCGACGCGGTCAAGCAGGAGATCGAAGGCGATCCGCGTCTGACCCTCGAGGCCAAACGCGAAACGCGCTTTTACGCCGATCAGTCCGAAGCGCTGTCGAAGTTCATCAGCTATCTGGGCACGACGATTTCGGTGATCTTCTCCATCGGCGCGATCATCGGGGCGATGATCACGATGTACGCAAGCGTCGCCTCGCGCACCAGTGAGATCGGGACATTGCGCGCGCTTGGTTTCTCGCGATCGGCGATCCTCACCGCTTTTTTGAGCGAGTCGCTGCTGCTGGGGCTGGCGGGAGGAACGGTCGGCCTGCTTGCGGCGTCGTTCATGCAAGCGCTGTCGATCTCGACGATGAATTTTCAGACGTTCGCGGAATTGGCTTTCACGTTTGCGCTGACGCCGGCCATCGTTGCGTATTCACTTGCGTTCGCGCTGCTGATGGGTTTCGTCGGCGGCTTTCTCCCGGCGGCGCGGGCGGCGCGGCTCAAGATCGTCGACGCGCTGCGCGCAGCGTGACGCGCGCGGCTGTCCTTTTCCTGTGTCGAGCCGATGAGAGGCCATGGGTATCGCGCTTCGGTGAGACTCGAAACGTCCGAATGCGCCAGTTCGCACCGGCACGCACAATCCGAATCTTGCTTCCCAATCTCATTGCCGTACGCCAGCTCGACAATGCGCTTCAGCGGGCGCCCGCTGCGCGTCGTGGGTCCGAGCGTGAGCGTAGAACGCCAACACCGCGATTTCGCGCAAAAATTTCGACCGCAAGAAACGGATGGCGGGAGCGCCGGTCGTGGATGGGGATCGCGCATTTGTCGAGTGGTGGTTGACCTTTGACTGCAATCCAGAGGAACGAGATCGATGGAAATCGTTTCTCGTCAGCGCGATCGTGCAGTGGATGGGATCGCTTGAGCGAACCGTCGGCGCCAAGGCACGTTAGATCTTTTGGCGTGCCTCGTTATCATCGAACCATCGGAATTAGCTCACCTTTGAGGCAGACTCTCTGGCCTCGCATCCCGGTGGGTGACGCACGTTGATTGCATGGGAACGAATAGCCTCTTTCTCACCGCCACAATGATCTGGGGCTCCACTTGGCTCGCCATCACGTGGCAATTAGGCGTCGTTGCCCCCGAAGTCTCGGTGGCGTATCGGTTTGGCCTCGCGTCGTTGCTGCTCGCCGGATGGTGTCTCGCGTCCCAGCGATCATTGACCTTCACGAGGCGCGACCACGCATTTCTCGTCGCACAAGGCGTGCTGTTCTATGGCTTGAACTACATCGGCGTGTACTGGGCGGAGCGCCACGTTGCGTCTGGTCTCGTCGCAGTCGTGTTCGCGACAATCGTATTCATGAACCCGATCGCCATGCGGCTCGTCTACGGCACGCCGCTGACGGCGCGCACGCTCTTCGCGGCGACGTTGGGGGTCGCCGGGGTGGCGCTGCTCTTTCTGCCTGAGCTGGTGTTGGCGCGGCACGGGGGTTCCGCCGCGTACGGCATTGCGTTTGCGCTCGCTGCAACCGTGCTTGCCTGCGGTGGCAATCTGATCGCCGCGCGTAACCACGACGCGGGTATTCCGATTCTTTCGGGAAATGCGTGGGCGATGGGGTACGGCGCGCTGACCGCGGCGCTGGCAGCCGCCGTCCAAGGAGTCGCATGGTCGTTCGACGCGCGGCCGGCTTACATTCTCTCGCTTGCCTACCTGGCGGTATTCGGCAGCGTTATCGCCTTCGGCGCGTACTTGACCCTATTGAAACGCGTGGGGCCGGGTCCCGCGGCATACGTCGGGGTTTCGACCCCGGTGATCGCGCTCGCGTTGTCGACGTTGGTCGAAGGCTACCGCTGGACGTGGGTCGCGGCGCTTGGCGTTGTACTCGCCGTGCTCGGCATCTGGCTGGCGTTGCGTCCCGCGGCGAGCGCGCTGCCTCTCGACACGCCTACTCGCGCTTGAGCTTTCGCTTCCGCGAGTCGACTAAGGCTTGTTCACACCGTTCACTCTTGTTGTTGCCTGCCGTTCCGCCGATAGTCGTGCGGCTTTGCCACCGATTTTCTGAGAAGCTTCTCCGGCCGAAAGTAGATTTTCACTTTCGGCCGATCAGACTAGTTTTGACCGAGATTGAAAAACTCGCGGTGGCCGCGCATCCCGGCGATCCGGGCGAGCAAGAGATCGAGGTGCCCCGGGTTATCAACGAAGTTCAGGCGTTCGCTGTTGATGATGAGCAGCGGCGCTTCGTCGTAATGATAGAAAAACCGTGAATACGCGTCGGCGAGCCGTGCCAGATATTCGTCGGGGATCGACTGCTCATACAGAACACCCCGCCTCTTTACGCGGTCGAGCAGCGTGTCGACCGGGGCTTGCAGATAGACGACGAGATCAGGGGTCGGGGTCTGCGGCTTCAAGTGCTGGTATACCTTCTCGTACAACGCGTACTCATCGTCGCTCAAGTTGATTCGTGCGAACAAGGGGTCCTTGTCCAGCAGAAAATCCGCGACGGTCGGCCGCCGGAACAGGTCTAGCTGCGCGAGATGACGCAATTGATCGACGCGCTGAAAAAGAAACGTCAGTTGTGTGGGCAGCGCGAAGCGCGCCATGTCGTCATAAAAGCGGGCCAGAAACGGATTGTCTTCCGGCTGCTCGAGCAGCATGTCGGCGGACTGATGCAACGCGAGTTGGCGGGCCAGGCTCGTTTTGCCCGCGCCGATCGGACCCTCCACGACCACATAGCGACAGCGCTCGAGATCCATCGGTCAGGTGTGCGCGGTGGAACGCGGAAAAGAGGACAGTCGGGCGATTCGTTGCGTCCGCGTGCGCGGCAGAAATTTGCGCGCCCGACCGCGTCCAGGTATCGCGATCTGCGGTGAGAGCTCGAGCAACGGGCGCAGCACGAACGCACGCAAGTGAAGCCGCGGATGCGGCACTGCGAGCTTGCGGCCGCGGCGCCGCAGCGGGCCGTATAGTAGCAAATCAAGGTCGAGCGAACGCGGAGCGTTGGCTCCCGTTCGGCGGCGCCGGGCAGCGCGTTCGAGGGTGCGTAGTGCCCCGAGCAGCGCGTCAGCCGTCAGCGACGTTTGGACCGCCGCCACGGCATTGATGAAGTCGGGCTGCCGCGCCGCAGCACCGATCGGCACGGATCGATAGAAGCTCGACACTGCGACCAGGCGCGTTTGCGGTAAGGCGGCGAGCGCCGCGATCGCGCGCGTAAGTTGCCGCGCGGGACCGGCCAGGTTGCTGCCGAGGCCGACAAACGCGACAACGCCACCGGTCACTCGGATATTTCGCCGCCTTCCGGCACGATTCCAGCTGCCGCCGGCGCGGCGTGCTTACGTCCGCGACCGCGCGAGCGCCGGCGCTTGGGCATCCCCTCTTCTGGCTTCAACATCGCTTGTCGTGTTGCCTCGTCCGCGTCCTGGAATCGTGCCCACCAGGTGACGAGCGCCACGGGCGTTTCGCCGGACGCGCCGCGCAGCACCAGAAAGTCGAACGCCGCGCGAAAACGCGGATGTTCGAGCAACCGGTAGGGGCGTGTCCCGGCGCGCTGCTCAAAGCGCGGTTGCAGCGACCAGATTTCCTTCATATTCGCTTCGAGTCGCCGTGGGATCGATATGCGCTTGGCCTGTGCTTCGAGGACCCGATCCATTGCCTCGAACAGTGCCGGCAGCGATTTTTCGTCACGCGCCTTCGCCGCCGTCCATGTTTGCAGGACCTCGTGCCAAAGCAACGTGGCGAACAAAAAGGCTGGCGACACCGGTTGGTCCGATCGCACGCGATCGTCGGTGCTGGTCAGCGCGACCTCGATGAACTTCTGGCCCAGCGGCTGCTCGAGGATCACGTCCAGCAAGGGCAGAAGCCCGTGGGACAGACCGTGCGCCCGCAAGCTTTTCAACGTCTCGACGGCGTGGCCCGACAACAGCAGTTTTTGCATTTCCTCGAACAACCGCGCGGGCGGAACGTTCTGGATGAGGCCAGTGAGCTTGGCGATCGGCGCGGCGGTTTTGGGGTCGATCGCCAAACCGGCTTTGGTGGCGATCCGGACCGCGCGCAGCATGCGGACGGGATCCTCGCGAAAGCGGGTGACCGGGGGGCCGATCAGGCGCAGGCGTCGTGCACGAATGTCCGCGACGCCGCCGACGTAGTCCCAGATCTCTTCGGTCGCCGGATCGAGGTAGAGAGCGTTGATCGTGAAGTCGCGGCGCGCCGCGTCTTCGGCTTGCGTGCCGTACACGTTGTCGGACAACAGGCGGCCGTGTGCATCGGTCGAATCGACATTGGTCTGCGCGGCGCGGAACGTCGAGACCTCGACCACTTCGCCGCCGATGTGCACATGCACGAGCCGAAACCGGCGACCAATGATGAATGCGCGCCGGAAGAGCGGTTTCACTTGCTCCGGCGTTGCGTTCGTCGCAATGTCGAAATCCTTCGGATTCATTCCCAGCAGAAGATCGCGCACCGCCCCACCCACGATGTAGGCGCGATAGCCGGCGCCATGCAGTTTGTCGGCGACAGTTGCCGCCCCGCGGGAGATTTGACCGCGCTGCACCGGGTGCTCGCCGGCACGATAGATTTTCGGGCTACTCCGCGTTCGTCCGGGAATGAGGCGTGCGAGCAGGCGGCGGATCATTGTCGAGGGCGGGCGAATTCAAGGATAATTCGTGAGGCGTTGCAAGCGCATCCCGAGTTGCGGGCTGCGGCGACTGTCTAGAGTAGCGTGAGCGCACGGCGGCCGGGCGCCAAGAATTCGGGAGCTTTCCAATGTATCAGCATGTCGATGTACCGCGCGGCGGCGAGAAGATCACCGTCAACCGCGATTTTAGTCTCAACGTCCCGGCGAATCCGATAATTCCCTTCATCGAGGGCGATGGCACGGGTGTCGATATCACGCCGGTGATGATCAAGGTCGTCGATGCTGCGATTGCCAAGGCGTACGGCGCTGAGCGCCGGATTCATTGGATGGAGGTCTTCGCCGGCGAAAAGTCGACGACTGTTTATGGCCCCGACGTGTGGCTTCCGGACGAAACCCTGTCGATCGTCAAGGATTATGTCGTGTCGATCAAAGGCCCGTTGACGACCCCCGTTGGGGGGGGCATGCGCTCGCTCAACGTCGCCTTGCGGCAGCAGCTCGATCTCTATGTCTGCTTGCGCCCCGTACGCTATTTCGCAGGCGTGCCGTCGCCGGTCAAGGCGCCCGAGAAGACCGACATGGTGATTTTCCGCGAAAATTCCGAGGACATCTATGCGGGAATCGAGTGGCAGGCGGAGTCCGAGGGCGCGAAAAAGTTGATCGCGTATCTCGTTTCGGAAATGGCGGTGAAGAAAATTCGCTTCCCCGATACCTCGGCGATCGGAATCAAACCGGTATCGCGGGAAGGGACCGAACGTCTGGTCCGCAAAGCGTTCCAATATGCGGTCGCCAACGACCGCAAATCGGTGACGTTGGTGCACAAGGGCAACATTATGAAGTTTACCGAGGGCGGCTTTCGCGATTGGGGTTACGTATTAGCGCAACGCGAGTTCGGGGCGCAGCCGATCGACGGTGGTCCGTGGTGCCAGTTCAAGAACCCGAAAAGCGGGCGCGAGATCATTATCAAGGACGCGATCGCCGACGCTTTCCTGCAACAGATCCTGCTGCGGCCCGAAGAATACGACGTGATCGCGACTCTCAACTTGAACGGAGACTACATCTCCGACGCGCTAGCCGCCCAGGTTGGCGGCATCGGAATCGCGCCGGGGGCCAACATGTCCGATTCGATCGCGATGTTCGAAGCGACGCACGGGACGGCGCCCAAGTACGCGGGCAAGGATTACGTCAATCCGGGCTCGGAGATCCTTTCGGCGGAAATGATGCTGGTGCACATGGGGTGGACCGAGGCGGCCGCATGCGTTACGCGAAGCCTCGAGGCCGCCATCGCCGACAAGGTTGTGACCTACGACTTCGCACGCTTGATGCCCGGCGCCCGTCAGGTGTCGTGCTCGGGCTTCGGGAACGCGATGATCGAACGAATGTGACGCGTCAGTAAGACAATAGGAAGTTGACCGTTCGTCGGCCAGCGAGTTCCGCGCTCCGGCCGTCGGCGTGGTCTGGGCGGTCCGCCTTCTGCCGCTAGATGGACCCCGGGCGCGTCACCAGGCGATTTTGCTGACCGTTGCAATCGCCAAGGATTGACCCCACTTTCAGCGGGAGTATCGTAGTAACCGATGGGAAACCAAGAGCAACACGGCGTTGTCCTCGACGTTGAAAAGGCCAAGGTCAAGCCGCCCCCGTTGTACAAGGTATTGTTGCTGAACGACGACTACACGCCGATGGACTTTGTTGTTGTCGTGTTGCAGACTGTGTTTGCGTTGAGCCGGGAAAAGGCGACGCAGGTGATGTTGCAGGTCCATCGCGAGGGCATGGGAGTGTGCGGTACTTACACGCGTGAGGTAGCCGCAGCCAAAGTTGATCAGGTAATCGACATAGCGCGTAAGCACCAACATCCATTACAGTGCACGATGGAGGAGACTTAAAGCGTTTTAGCCGCATCCGGGAATGTCTCCTAAAGCGGCCGCACCGAAGCGAAGGACGTACGATGATTGCGCAGGAACTGGAAGTCTCCCTCCATATGGCCTTCGTCGAGGCGAGGCAGAAGCAGCACGAATTCATCACCGTCGAGCATCTGCTGCTTGCGATGCTCGACAACCCATCCGCTGCCGACGTTTTGAAGGCGTGCGGCGTCGATCTCGACGAGCTGCGCGGAGTCCTGACCGATTTCATCACCGAGCACACGCCGCGTCTTGCGCCGCATTCGGACGCCGACACGCAGCCCACACAGGGTTTTCAGCGCGTTATCCAGCGCGCGATCCTGCACGTCCAATCATCCGGCAAGAAAGAGGTCACCGGCGCGAACGTGCTGGTCGCCATCTTTGGCGAGAAGGAATCGCACGCGGTCTATTTCTTGAACCAGCGGGGCGTGACGCGCCTGGACGTCGTCAACTATATTGCCCATGGCATTACGAAGACGCCGCAGAAAAATCAGGAAAAGCCGGAAGGCAAGAGCGACGACGATGGGGCGAGCGAGTCGCAGGGAGCGCTCGACGCTTACACCATGAACCTGAACACGCTGGCCAAGAACGGGAAGATCGATCCGCTGATCGGGCGGGAACACGAACTCGAGCGAGTCATTCAGGTGCTTTGCCGTCGCCGCAAGAACAATCCGCTGCTGGTCGGCGAGGCGGGTGTCGGCAAGACAGCGATTGCCGAAGGCTTGGCGCGCCGGATCAACGAAGGCGACGTACCGGAGTTGCTGCGCGAGTTCCAGGTGTTCTCGCTCGACATGGGCGCGCTGCTGGCCGGAACGAAATATCGCGGCGATTTCGAGCAGCGGCTGAAGGCGGTCCTCAAGCAGTTGACCGAGAACCCCAAATCCATTCTGTTCATCGACGAGATCCATACGATCATCGGCGCCGGAGCGGCGTCCGGCGGAACGCTTGACGCATCCAACCTCTTGAAGCCGGCGCTGTCTACCGGCATGCTGAAATGCATCGGCGCGACGACGTACGGCGAGTACCGGCAGATCTTCGAAAAGGATCACGCGTTGTCCCGGCGGTTCCAGAAAGTAGACGTCCCCGAGCCGTCGATTGCCGAAACAATCGAGATCCTGAAGGGTTTGAAGACCCGCTTCGAGCAGCATCACGGCGTCAAATACGCCCCGGCTGCGCTGACCAGCGCCGCGGAGCTTGCCGCGCGCTTTATCAACGACCGGCATTTGCCCGACAAGGCGATCGATGTCATTGACGAGGCGGGAGCCGCGCAGAAGATCCTGCCCAAGTCGAAGCAGAAGAAAGTCATCGGCAAGCTCGAAGTGGAGGAGATCGTTGCGAAGATCGCGCGCATCCCGGCCAAGAACGTCACCTCCGACGATCGCAATGCACTGAAGACTCTCGATCGCGACCTGAAAAACGTCGTCTTCGGTCAGAACAAGGCGATCGAAGCGCTGGTATCGGCGATTCGCATGGCGCGTTCCGGCTTGGGCAATCCGCGCAAGCCGATCGGCAACTTCCTATTTAGCGGCCCGACCGGCGTGGGCAAGACGGAGGTTGCACGGCAACTGGCTTATTGCCTGGGTGTCGAGCTCCTGCGCTACGACATGTCCGAATACATGGAGCGGCATTCGGTGTCGCGCTTGATAGGCGCGCCGCCTGGTTATGTCGGCTTCGATCAAGGCGGGCAGCTCACGGAGGCGGTGACCAAGCATCCGTACAGCGTCGTGCTGCTGGATGAGATCGAAAAAGCGCATCCCGACATATTCAACATCCTGTTGCAGGTGATGGACCATGGGACGCTCACCGACAACAACGGGCGCAAGGCCGATTTCCGCAACGTCATCATCATCATGACGACCAACGCGGGCGCGAATGAACTTGCCCGGAGCACGATCGGCTTTACCAGCGGCAAGCAGGCCGGCGACGAAATGGGTGAAATCAAGCGGATGTTTACGCCCGAGTTTCGCAACCGGCTCGACGCAACGATTTCCTTTGCGTCACTGGATCATGACGTCATCTTGCGCGTCGTGGATAAGTTCCTGCTCGAGCTAGAGAATCAACTGCACGAGAAGAAAGTCGAAGTGTCGTTTACCGCGAAGCTTAAGGAATATCTGGCGAAAAAAGGATTCGACCCGCAAATGGGCGCGCGGCCGATGGCACGGCTTATCCAGGACACGATCCGCAAGGCGTTGGCGGACGAGCTGTTGTTCGGGCGTCTCACCAGCGGCGGGCACGTCACGATCGACCTCGACGATGATGACAAAGTGAAACTCGTCTTCGAGGAAACTCCGGAGGCGGTGCCGGTCGCGTGAGCGGGCGTCTGGTTCCTGCCGTTCCGCCGAAATGGTGTGGCCTCGGTTACGTAAGTGAGCACCGATTTTCGGGAAGCCTCACCGGCCGAAAGTAGGGTTTCACTTTCGGCCGATTGAATTAAGTCAACGCGTCAGCCCAGATATTCTTGGCCCACGCCCACGCATACTCGCCCTCGAGCGGGGTCATTGCCGGCGACAATCCGCCGGAGCCCGGCACGGTCACCAGCGTCTTCTTGTCGCGATCGTAATGGTGGACCGAC
>Ga0183260_10003573_pt1 | contig 12515 bp, 10 predicted proteins | sample AntDrymUQ4972206_2_FD_129768 | JGI IMG/M metagenome (GOLD analysis project Ga0183260, IMG submission 129768) | Polar desert sand microbial communities from Dry Valleys, Antarctica - metaG UQ497 (22.06) (version 2) (version 2) | ecosystem: Environmental > Terrestrial > Soil > Desert | place...
ACGGTTGTCCTGGCCGCCACGGTTGTCCTGGCCGCCACGGTTGTCCTGGCCGCCACGGTTGTCCTGGCCGCCACGGTTGTCCTGGCTCCCACGGTTGTCCTGGCTCCCACGGTTGTCCTGGCCGCCATGGTTGTCCTGGTTCCCGCGGTCGTTACGGCCGCCATGGTTGTCCTGGTTCCCGCGGTCGTTACGGCTCGTGGTGGCGCGGTTGTCCTCGCTGCGGTTGTCCTCGCCGCGATTGCCGGTGCCTCGAGTCTCGCCCGTGCGGTTGCCGCGTCGGTCGGAGCTGGCTTCGTCACGCTCAACCGCGGCGCGGTCGGTGTTTGCCCGGCTGCTGGAACGTTCGTTGCGTTCGCTGCCCTCACCGCGTACTCGGCGGGTGGCGTTGTCACTGGTGGCCACCCGGACCGTGGCGCTGCGCTGGCCGTTGGCCGCTGCCGGAGCGCTGGCTGACGCGGTCGGGCCGCTGTCATGTCCGGCGCCGGGCCCGAGTGTGGTCTGGCCGGCACTGATGTCTCGGCCCGCATGACCGGCCCGGGCGGTGCTGACGTTGCCGGCGCTGCGAGAAGCGCCTGCTCCGTCGCTGGTGTTCCCGGACTGGATCGCCTTGATCGCGGTCAAGAGGTCGCCCTTACGCATCTTGGCAGTGCCGCTGATGCCGAGCTGACCGGCCAGCTGTTGAAGCTCGGGGAGCAACATCCCGGTCAGGCCGCTCGCGCGGCGCCGGGGCTTGGCTTCGGTATCGGAGCCTCCCGCGGTGCTGGGGCTGGCTGCGGCGGCGCCGTTCGACGAGGTGTCAGGACGTTCGTCGCCTGCCTCGATCCGCTGAGGCCCAGTGGCCTTTGGCGTCACGAGGTCTGTGGTTTCTGTCACGTACAGGTCCTTCCCTGCGGTGTGTGTTGCTGCGCGTACTGCACAACTGGTGGTGCGCCCGAATCATGGGCGGCACGGGGCCGCTGGGCTGCCTCCGTTGACGAGGAGTCAAAGGCTGCAGCCTGATCGGGACGATGCGAAGCTTTCGCGGCGGCGGCGAGAATGTTAACGACGCAGGCGGTGTGCTCCGCGTGAGGCACGCCCTTGTTGGGCGGCAACACCGTAAGCCTAGACGGCTGGTGTCATCCTGCACAACAGGGGTCGCCCCGACCGTATTCCCCGTTGCCGGGAAGAGCGCTCGCCTCGACTCCGACCGAGACGTCGAGCCGGTGTCGGCTCCATTCACGCGGCAACGCCACCTCTTCCGGGCGCGCCGCGCCGGCGCGGGACAACGCCAACACGCTGGGGCCTGCCCCCGAGACGACGGCCGCAATTCCCATCCCGCGCAGACCCTCGAGCAGTGCCATGGTCTGGGGCATCGCGGTGGACCGGTACTTCTGGTGCAGGCGGTCCTCGGTCGCCTCGAGCAGGAGCTGCGGTGCCGACGTCAAGGCATGGACCAGCAGCGCACTGCGTCCGGAGTTGAATGCCGCGTCCGCATGCGGGACGTCGGTGGGCAGCAGCCCGCGTGCGGTGTCGGTGGACAGCTCGAATTCCGGCAGGAACAGCACGGGTTCCACGTCAGGATGGACCGTCAAGGCAACCGCCGCAACACCGTGTCCCCCCTGCCAGCTGATCGTCAGACCGCCGTACACACAAGCTGCGACGTTGTCCGGGTGCCCTTCGATCCGTGCGGCCACGGCCAGTACCTGAGGAAGATCCAACCCATGGTGCCCGGGGGCGAGAAGCCAGGCGGCCGCCACGCCGGCCGTGATCGTGGCCGCCGACGATCCCAGGCCCCTGCCCTGCGGGATGGCGTTGCGTACCCGAAGTTGCACGCCCCGGACAATGACGCCGAATTCGAGCGCCGCGATTCGCATCGCAGCCAGCAACAGGTGCCGTTCGTCACGCGGCAGGGAGGCGGCGCCCTGGCCGGCGATCTCGACCATGACTTCGTCGTCGGATCGCAGCGTGATCTCGACCTCGTCGTACCGACTCAGCGCCAGGCCGAGGCAGTCGAACGCGGGGCCCAGATTGGCACTGGTCGCCGGCACGCGGACGTGCACCGTGGCTGAAGTGGCGGGCTTCGCCTCCGCGGACACCGGAGTCAGTTCAGACCGAGCGCCGACGCGGCGACCGCGGCATCCACGCCGATCGTCACCGGCGCGGCAGATCCGGAAATCGCCCAGTCCGGATCCTTCAGGCCGTTCCCGGTGAGCGTGCAGACGATCCGTTGCCCCGGTTCGATCAGCCCGGCGCCGTGCGACTTGAGCAGGCCGGCGACGCTGGCCGCCGAGGCCGGCTCCACGAATACCGCCTCCTGCCGCGCGAGCAGGCGGTAAGCAGCCAGGATCTCGCGATCGGTCACGGCGTCGATCCGTCCGCCGCTCTCGTCACGGGCCCGTTCGGCCTTGGTCCAGGACGCGGGGTTTCCGATCCGGATGGCTGTGGCGATCGTCGACGGTTGGTCCACGACGCGCCCGAGCACGATCGGCGCGGCGCCCGAGGCCTGGAAACCGAACATCTGCGGACATGACGCGGCGATTCCGTCGGCGGCGTACTCCACGTAGCCCTTCCAGTACGCGGTGATGTTTCCCGCGTTGCCGACCGGGAGGCAATGGATGTCCGGTGCGTCGCCCAGGGCGTCGACGATCTCGAAGGCGGCGGTCTTCTGACCCTCCACGCGGTAGTCGTTGACGCTGTTGACCAGGCTCACGGGATAGTCCTGAGCCAGTTTGCTGGCCAGCGCCAGGCAGTCGTCGAAGTTGCCGTCGACCTGGAGCAGACGGGCGCCGTGGACCAGCGCCTGAGCGAGCTTTCCCAAGGCGATCTTGCCCCGCGGCACGAGCACCGCGCAGAGCATGCCGGCGCGGGCAGCGTAGGCGGCTGCGCTGGCACTGGTGTTGCCGGTGGAGGCGCAGATCACGGCCTCGGCGCCTTCCTCGGCGGCGTGGCTGATCGCCATCGTCATCCCGCGGTCCTTGAACGATCCGGTCGGGTTGAGCCCCTCCACCTTGAGATAGACCTGGCAGCCGGTGCGATCGGAGAGCACCCGTGCCGGCAGCAGTGGCGTGCCGCCCTCGTACAGGGTGATGTTCGGTGTGGTGTCGGTGACCGGAAGCCGATCCCGGTACGCCGCGATCACCCCGCGCCATGGCTGAGTCCGGCTGGTGGCTCGCATCAGAGACCTTCGACGCGCATGACGCTGGTGACCTCGCGCACCATGTCCATACATCGCAGACTGTCCACGGTGGCCGCCAGCGCAGAGTCGGTGGCGGTGTGGGTGACGATGACCAACGTCGCCTCATCACCTCGGCCGTCCTGGCGCACGGTCGAGATGGACACGTCGTGGAGAGCGAACTCGCTTGCCACGGCGGCCAGGACACCGGCGCGGTCGGCGACATCGAGGCTGATGTGGTAGCGCGTCGGCGTGAGAGTCATCGGCCGGATGGGCAGTGCGGCGTACGCGCTCGCTCCCGGCCCAGGTGCCCCGGCAAGCCGGTTGCGGGCAACCGCGACGAGGTCACCCAGGATGGCGCTGGCCGTCGGTTCTCCACCCGCGCCTCGTCCGTAGAACATCAGTTCACCGGCAGCTTGCGCTTCGACGAAGACTGCATTGAACGCGTCGCCGACTCCGGCCAGTGGGTGCGTGCGCGGGATCATCGCCGGGTGCACCCGGACCGCGACGCTCTCGCCATCGGCCCCGGCTACGCGCTCGCAGATAGCCAGCAGTTTGATCGTCGAGCCCATCGCCTGGGCGCTACGAATGTCGGCGGCGCTCACCGCGGAGATGCCCTCGCGGTACACGTCCAGAGTGCTGACCGGCGTGTGAAAGGCCAGGCCGGCCAGGATCGCGGCCTTGGCAGCGGCATCGAAGCCGTCCACGTCGGCGCTGGGATCGGCTTCGGCGTAGCCGCGTTCACTGGCCTCGTCCAACGCCTCGGCGAAGCTGGCACCGGTGGCATCCATCCGGCTCAGGATGTAGTTGGTGGTGCCGTTGACGATGCCGAGCACGCGGTGGATCTGGTCTCCGGCAAGAGATTCCCGCAGCGGGCGCAGCAGCGGAATGGCACCGGCGACCGAGGCTTCGTAATACAGATCGACACCGGACTCGGCGGCCAGGGCGTGTAGGGCGGCGCCTTCGTCGGCCAGGAGCACCTTGTTGGCGCTGACCACGGATTTTCCGGCCTTGACCGCGGAACGGATCAAGCCGCTGGCCGGCTCGATCCCGCCGATCACCTCGATGACGATGTCCACGTCCTCACGAGTCACCAGTGCGGCCGAGTCGGTGGTGAGCAGCTCAGGTGAGATCTCCGGGTGCCGGTCGAGGCGGCGTACGGCAACGCCAACCAACTCGACGGGTCGCCCGATCCGCGCGGCGAGGTCGGGTCCCTGGCTGACCAGGAGCGTGGCGACGGCCTTTCCGACCACGCCATGGCCGAGCAGGGCTACCCGTATGGCCCTCATGAGCGGGATTCGGACAGAGCGCTGTCCAGTCTCCAGAGGTCTTCGGCGGTCTCCCGGCGCAGGAGCAGGCTCATCTGGCCGTCTCGAACGCCGACAACCGGAGGACGGCCGAGTTGGTTGTAGTTGCTGGCCATCGACCTGCAGTACGCGCCGGTCCCGGCGACCGCAATCAGGTCGCCGGGGACTACGTCCTCGGGCAACCAGGCATCGCGTACGACGATATCCCCTGTCTCACAGTGCTTTCCGACGACCCGGGCCAGCATGGGACGAGCCGCGCCGGTGCGCGAGGCAAGTGCACATGTGTAGGTCGCGTCGTAGAGAGAAGACCGGATGTTGTCGCTCATCCCGCCGTCCACCGAGACGTAGGCCCGGGCATGGCCGCCGAGGTCCACCGGCTTGACCGTGCCGACCTCGTAGAGCGAGACGGTGCCCGGACCTGCGATGGCCCGGCCGGGCTCGACCGCAAGCCGCGGCACCGGGAGCCCGCCGTTGCGGCATTCCGCGCTCACGATGGCGGCCAGCGCGCCGGCCAGCGCCTTTGGTTCAGCCGGGTCGTCCTCGGAGAGGTACGCGATTCCGAACCCGCCGCCGAGGTTCAGTTCGGGCAGTTCGACGCCGTGTTCATCGCGGACCTCCTGTAACAGGGCGACGACGCGGTGGGCGGCCACCTCGAAGCCTGCGGTGTCGAAGATCTGGGAGCCGATATGGCTGTGCACCCCGACCAACTCCAGGCCAGGCAGCCCGAGGACCCGGCGGATCGCCTCGTGCGCGGCGCCGGAGGCCAAGGAGAAGCCGAACTTCTGGTCCTCGTGCGCGGTCGCGATGAACTCATGAGTATGAGCTTCGACCCCAACTGTGGCCCGGACCAGGACGTTGACTCGTCGGTCCAGCTCGGCGGTCAGGAACCCCAGTCGGGCGATCTCCTCGGCGGAGTCCACGACGATACGTCCGACGCCCGTCTCCACCGCCTGTCTCAACTCGTCGGTGGACTTGTTGTTGCCGTGCAAGGAGACGCGGTCCACCGGAAAACCGGCCGACAACGCGAGTGCCAGCTCGTTACCGGTGCATACGTCGAGGAAGAGCCCCTCTTCAGCGACCCACCGCGCCACCCGTCCGCAAAGGAATGCCTTGCCGGCGTAGTGCACGTCGGCGCCGGCGAACGCGTCGGCGAAGTCCTGGCAACGAGAGCGGAAGTCCGCCTCGTCCAGCACGTAGGCCGGTGTGCCCTGATCGGCGGCCAGGTCCCGGACATCGACACCGGCCAGGTGCAGCACACCGTCGCGCCGCTCGGCGTTGCGCGGCCAGACCGCGGGGTCCAGGTGATCGAGTGATGCCGGGATCCGGGGGGCGCCTTCCGGTACGGCCAGACCGGCATGCAGCGGACCGGCCGGGTGTGCCCTCACATCCGCTCCGGTGCCCGGACCCCGAGCAGGGCGAGGCCGTTGGCCAGGACCATCCGGGTTGCCTCGCAGAGCCACAGCCGGGGCGCCATCTCCGGTGCCGGGTCTTCGTCCCCACGGGGCAGGATGCGGCAGGCGTCATAGAAGCGGTGATACGTGCCGGCCAGCTCCTCGAGGTAGCGCGCCACCCGGTGCGGAGCTCGGAACTGCGCCGCAGCGGCGACGATGCGCGGGAATTCCCCGAGGGCTCCCAGCAGTTCGGATTCCTTCTCGTGGTTGAGCAGTTCCAGCTGAATGTCGGCCAGGTCGGGAAGCGGAAAGCCGAGTTCGGCGCCGTTGCGCAGCAGCGAGGCGATCCGGGCGTGGGCGTACTGCACGTAGAAGACCGGATTGTCCGAGGTCTGACTGGCCCAGAGGTCGAGATCCAGATCTATCGTCGTGTCCATCGAGGATCGGACCAGTGCGTAGCGTGCGGCATCCACGCCGATCGCCTCGACCAGTTCTTCCAGGGTCAGCAGATTGCCGGCCCGCTTGCTCATCTTGCCGCCGCGGATGTTGACCAGCTGCCCGATGATGATCTCTAACGTCTCATCCGGATTCTCACCGAGACCTGATACCAGGCTGCGCATCCGGCCGACGTAGCCGTGGTGGTCTGCGCCCAGCAGGATGACGACCTTATCGGCGCCGCGCTCACGCTTGTCGACGTAGTAGGCGAGGTCGGCGCAGAAGTACGTCGGGCGGCCGTCGCTACGGACGATGACCCGGTCCTTGTCGTCACCGAAGTCCGTGGTACGCAACCAGACCGCACCGTCGGCTTCGTACACGTGACCGGCCTCGCGCAGCTTCTGCACGGTAGCCTCTACGGCGCCGGAGGCGTGCATCTCGCGCTCGTTGAAGTAGACGTCGAAGGCGACGCCGAACTCGGATAGCGACTTCCGGATCGCGGTGAACATCAGCTCGATGCCGTCGTGGGCGAAGACCTCTAGGGTCTTCTCCCTGGGCTCGTCGAGCAGTTCTGGGTTGGCCTTGATGACCTCGGCCGCGACATCGACGATGTAGTCACCGCGATAGCCGTCTTCCGGGATCGGCTCCCCACGGGCAACAGCATCCAACGACGCCGCGAATCGATCGATCTGGGCCCCCGCGTCGTTGAAGTAGTACTCGCGGACGACGGTTGCACCGGTCGCGACGATCAATCGGGCCAGCGAGTCACCGACGGCGGCCCAGCGGGCGTGCCCGATGTGCACCGGCCCCACCGGGTTGGCCGACACGTACTCGAGATTGATGTTCTGGCCGGCGAGAGTCTCGGTCCGGCCGTAGTCACTGCCGCGCTCTGCGATGGTCCGTACCAAGGCGCCCTGTGCGGCGGCGGCCAGGCGGATATTGAGGAAGCCCGGACCCGCGATCTCGACTGCCTCGACGCCGTCGACGGCACGCAGCCTGTCGGCCAACTGTTGGGCGATGTCGCGCGGGGAGCGCGCGTTGGCCTTGGCCAGCCGCATGGCGGTGTTCGTGGCGTAGTCCCCGTGCTCGCGATTCTTCGGACGCTCGACGACCACCTCGGTGTCCAGGCCGACCGACAACTGGCCCGCTGCCAGTGCCTGATCGACTGCCTGGGCGATCGCCGCCGCGAGATCCTCGGGTGTCACCCACCGATCGTAGAAGAGACAGCGGCGCGCCAGCCCCTCGCGTGCCCTCGCTCTCGGGCATGCAGGTGCCAAGGCCCCTCAGGTTCGCCTCCTACACTCGATGCCGAACCAACCCCCTCATCTCCCTCACCTCCCAAGGCAGCAGCTGAATGGCCAACTCCCGGCCGCGCAAGAGCGCGCCCAACCGTGCAGGCACCTCCGGTAACCAGCGAGTCACCACCAGCGGTACGGGCTCGACGTCTCGTACCGCCGCGACCGTGGAGGAGCCGGCGGAGTTGACGGCCGAGGCGGAGAACTCCGGGGTATCGGCGAAGAAGCCAGCAACCAAGGCCACCACGGCCAAGCGACCGGCCGCGACGAAGGCAGCGGCGTCCGGATCGGCCGGGAAACGGTTTGGCGACGGCGCAGCCGCCGGTGGCACCCGCAAGGGCGCACCCGTTCCCAAGTCAAGTGGACGCGGCGGAAGAGGTGGCCGGCCGGCGCCTCCCGTCCGAGTGGGTCAGCCCAAGCCATGGGGGATGATTGCGGCCACTGTCGCAGTGCTGCTCTTCGCCGGCGCCGCGATCGGTTATGCGGTCTATCGAGCCAACTCCACGGCCATCCCCAACGCCCCCGAGGACATCGAGGGCGTCACGATCGCGACATACGCCAGTCAGCAGCACGTCGCTACAGACCAGACCTACGACGAGACCCCGCCGGTGGGGGGGCTGCACGACATCGAGTGGGCTGACTGCGACGGCGCGATCTATGACCAGCAGATCCGCTCCGAGAATGCGGTGCACTCCCTCGAGCACGGTGCGGTCTGGATCACCTACAACCCGGACGAAATCAGCGACGACGATCTCGCCGTGCTCACTGACTACGTCGCCGCTCAGGCATACCTCATGTTGTCGCCCTTTCCGGGGCTGTCGTCCCTGATCAGCCTGCAGTCCTGGAACCACCAGGTGTTCGTGGACGCGGTCGACGACCCACGGATCATCGAGTTCGTCCAGTTGCTGCGCCAGAACCCGGCAACGCACCCCGAGGTCGGGGCGAGCTGCACCAATGGACCGTTCTTGAGCGACCCGATCCTCGAAGGCGAGCAGTCCCGGAGCCCTGACCCTGGCGCCGTGGTGACCGGCGCCCCACCCACACCCTGAGCGCAGCGAGCACGGTAGGCAAGCGATGACTGCACGCTGGTGGCGGATCAGCCTCGGTGCGCTCCTCGCCGCAGCGCTGATCTCCATCGGCGGGGCGGGCGCGGTGGTCCTGGGCTTGGGCGGCAACGACTATCCCGCGGCTGAATCGGTCGATGCCGGCTTCTCCCGGGACATGTCCACCCACCACCGCCAAGCCGTGCTGATGGCCGGGCTCGCCCGCGACCGCAGCGCCGATTCTGAGGTGGCCCTGATCGCCTATGACATCGAAAGCACTCAGTTGAACCAGTTGGGGCAGATGCAGGGGTGGCTGTCGCTGTGGGGCCTGAGCCAGTCCATCGGCGAGCCGATGGGCTGGATGGTCGGGCACGGTGGCATGGACATGAGTGGGTCCGGTCCCGGCCTGATGCCGGGAATGGCCAGTTCCAAGGAACTCGATGACCTCAGAGCCGCCGAGGATGTGGACTTCGACCTGCTGTTCCTCCAGCTGATGATCCGTCACCATCAGGGCGGGACGCAGATGGCCAGCTACGCCGCGGACCATGCCGAGGCCACAGCAGTAGCGACGTTGGCCCGCTCGATCGCCAACTCTCAGGGTGCTGAGATCGAGACCCTGACCGACATGCTCACTGCACGCGGCGGAATTCCGCTCCCCGTCCCGTAACCGGATCAACCCGGTCTCGACACCCGATCGCCGTGTCAGCGGCACGTGTCCTTCACCGTCCCGCCGTTCCAGCTTCCTACCGTCCTCCTCGTACGTAGCCGTACGAGGAGGTCGCGATGTCCGTCCCGGTACACCCTGACCCACCATCCAGCCCATCGACCACGCCATCCATGCCGACCCCAACCACGGTCACCCAGACGGATGTGAACCGGAATTACGAAGTCCAGTTGGCGATTGCCGAGAACGAGTTGGCGCAGGCCCAGAGGTTGCGCCACGAGGTCTTCGCCGGCGAGTGGGGAGCCGCGCTGGCGCATACCCATCTCGATACCGATGCCTTGGATCCGTGGTGTGACCACCTGATCGTGCGGGAGCTGGGCAGCGGTTCCGTCGTCGGCACGTATCGGTTGCTGCCCCCGGACCGCGCGGCCGTCGCCGGAGGGTGTTACGCCGCATCCGAGTTCGACCTCAGTTCTCTGAACTCGATCGCGGACGATCTGGTCGAGCTCGGGCGTTCGTGTGTGCATCCCGCCCATCGCAACGGCGCCGTGATCGGACTGCTCTGGTCCGCGGTCATCCGTTACTTGGTCGCCGGGGGGTACTCCTGGCTCTCCGGTTGCACGTCGGTCCCGTTGGCCGACAGCGGGATACAGGCCGCTAGTGTGTGGCACGAGGTGTCCGGGAAGTATCTGTCACCTGCCAGCTACGCCGTCTATCCGCACCGACCTTGGCGACCAGACCCGAACAGTCCGGCCGTCCGGGCCAAGGTGCCGCCGCTGCTCAAGGGCTATCTCCGACTTGGTGCTTGGGTGTGCGGACCACCAGCCCATGACCCGGCCTTCAACTGCGCCGACTTCTTCATGTTGCTGGATCTGCGTCGACTCAGCCCGCGTCATCGTCAACACTTCCTGCGGAGCTCACGGTGAACCCCTGGCAGCCGAACTCACCATGCCGTCCCAGCTGCGCGGAGGATCGCGCCCGCCCTACGGTGACTCTGCCCACACTGCTGTCGAGGGCCGCGCGGTGTGCCGTGGTCCTGTTGCGCGGGTGGTCGGTGTTCACCCGCGCACGCTTCTTCTCCACGACCAACCGGCAGCGGCTCGCGCGACGCTGGTCCTGCCTGTTGCTGGCTGCTCTGGGAGTCCGGCTCGACGTGCGCGGCTGGCTCCCCGCCGATCGTGGACCGGTGGGCGTGCTGCACGTGGCCAACCACATCTCCTGGATCGACAATCTCGCCCTGGTGGCAACCTTTCCGTTGCCGGCCGTGGCCAAACGTGAAGTCGCGGCCTGGCTCATGATCGGCCGGTTCGCTCGGGGGCTGGGCACGATCTTCATCGACCGGGACCGGCTCCGGTCACTGCCTGCCGACGTTGCTCGGGTGAGCGAGGTGCTGCGCTCGGGGAGCGGCGTACTGGTCACACCCGAGGGAACGACCTGGTGCGGCGCTGGGATGGGGCGGTTCCGCCCCGCCATGTTCCAGGCGGCGATCGATGCAGGAGCCGCCGTGCGGCCCTTGGCCATCCGCTATCACACCGAGGACGGCGGGCCGACCTCGGCGGCCGCCTTCGTGGGTTCGGACTCCCTGATCCGCTCGCTGCGCCGGGTGATCGCCACCCGTGGCCTGGTGGTCGAGGTGCACTGCCTGCCGGCGTTGCCCGCCCGCACCTCCACCGATCGACGGGCCCTGGCCCTGCTGGCGGAGTACTCGATTGCCGACGTTGTGGAGGCCTCGGCACCCTCGGTGACCCGGCACCCGATCCGGGCTCGTACACGATCTGCCGCGACCGTTCCAAGCGTCCCGGTGTAGCCTGGCGAGCCGCCGCAACTGCTCCGATCTGGGGTTGACCGGCCCCTGTAGCTCAGGGGATAGAGCGCTACCCTCCGGAGGTAGAAGCGAAGGTTCGAATCCTTCCAGGGGCACCATCGATCTACCGGGGACCGCCTCTGGCGCCGCCCTGGGCGGCCCGGGCCTGGTAGAGCAGCACCGATGCCGAGACCGAGACGTTGAGCGAGTCCGCCCGGCCCAGCATGGGAATGAAGATGCCGCCGTACCCGCGCTCGTACCACGGCCTCGAGATGCCGTACCGCTCGCTGCCCACGACCATTGCGACCCGGCCGCTGTAGTCGGCCATCCGGTAGTCGACCGCGGACTCGGTGTCGGCCAGGTAGACCGTGAAGTCGTGGCCGGCCAGCCAATCGATGGCCTCGGTCACCTCGTCGAAGTCCACTGTGGGCACCGACAGGCTCATGCCGTGCGAACCGCGGAACACCTTGGGATGCGACATCCGGGTACGCCGGTTGGTGAGCACCATGCAGTCGGCGGCCACTCCGTCCATCGTTCGCAGCACAGTCCCGAGGTTTCCGGGGATCTCGAGCCCGTCGGCTACCAAAACCAGCGCCGTCTCACCGAACTCGATGTCACCGCGTTGCCAGTTGGGCATGCGCACGATCGAGACGAGGCCGTCGGGCTTGTCCCGCTCGGTAATCCGGGCCAGCGTCTTCTCCGAGATCCGGTACGAGGCCTCGGCGATGTCGACCAGTTGAGTGGCTCGTAGTTTCGCCTCGTCGGAGTAGATCGCCTCCGGACAGCAGAGGAAAACCGCGACCTGCGTGCCGGTCTCGCGGACCACGTTGTGCGCCCAAAGCCCTTCGACGCCAAGCATGCCCGCGCGGTTGGAGGCGGTGTTGCGCTGCAGATCAACGATCTGCTTGATCCGGGGATGGGACAGGCCGATCTGCTGAAGGTCGAGGTCCATCAGGTGCGCAAGTCTAGAAGCCGACCCGGTGCGCATAGTCGGTCACCCAGAGTCCGGGAATGACCTTCCGGTCCCCACTCGCGCGAACCCAGACGTTCATAGAGGCCTGGCCGGAATGTTGGCTTGCCCTGTCGAGACGACCGCGTGCGTCGGCCCTGCGCGGGTGAGTACCTCGCGGACGAGCCACGTTCCGACACCTTGCGGTGCGAGTCCGGGAGCACGATGAGCCGGTCGATCTCGTACTCCTGGAGACCCTCCACCCAAGCCACAGCGCCAACCAGGCGGTCACCCACGAACGCGCCCAGCCAGCACAGCGAAGCTGAACAGGTCAGAAAGGCCTTCGTGCATAGGAGGGATCCGGTCGTCTGGATGAGGGCCGCCTCGAATGCATGTGCGGCATGCTGAGCCGCCAACAGTTCTCGAGCGAGTTCGACGTCCCTGGCGGGTCAAGTTCTCGGAACAGCACCGTACGA
>Ga0183260_10003575_pt1 | contig 12514 bp, 12 predicted proteins | sample AntDrymUQ4972206_2_FD_129768 | JGI IMG/M metagenome (GOLD analysis project Ga0183260, IMG submission 129768) | Polar desert sand microbial communities from Dry Valleys, Antarctica - metaG UQ497 (22.06) (version 2) (version 2) | ecosystem: Environmental > Terrestrial > Soil > Desert | place...
ATGGCCGACGAACTCGGCGACCTGCTGGACTTCGTGCTGGGCCTGCTGCGCGACTACGGGCTGACCGACTTCTACCTCGAGCTGTCGACCCGTGACGACTCGCCGAAGTTCGTCGGCGAGCAGGCCGACTGGGACGAGGCGACCGCGGCCCTGCAGCAGGCGGCGGACAAGTCGGGGTTGGAGCTCGTTCCCGACCCCGGGGGCGCGGCCTTCTACGGGCCGAAGATCTCCGTTCAGGCCCGCGACGCGATCGGCCGGACCTGGCAGCTGTCCACCATCCAGGTGGACTTCCAGCTGCCGCAGCGCTTCGAGCTGGAGTACCAGGCGGCGGACGGGTCGCGGCAGCGGCCGGTGATGATTCACCGGGCGCTGTTCGGCTCGGTCGAGCGCTTCTTCGGCGTCCTCACCGAGCACTACGCCGGTGCCTTCCCGGCCTGGCTGGCGCCGGTGCAGGTCGTCTGCATTCCGGTGACCGACGAGCAGGTGGGCTTTCTCGACGCTGTGGCGGCCTCGCTGCGGGCCGCCGGCGTACGTGTCGAGGTGGACTCCTCGACCGAACGGATGCAGAAGAAGATCCGGACCGCGAGCAAGCAGAAGGTGCCCTTCGTGCTGATCGCCGGGGCGGAGGACGCGTCGAACGAGGCGGTGTCCTTCCGCTACCGGGACGGGTCGCAGCGCAACGGTGTACCAGTGGCCGAGGCCGTCGCCGACGTGGCGACGTTCATCGGGTCACGGTCCAACGTGAGCCCTTCGGCGTGACCGATCCGTGGTGGCCGGCGGAGCTGGCCGAACAATCGGGGGCCGGCACGCCGGATGCGTTCCAGCGACTGTGGACGCCACACCGGATGGCCTACATCAAGGGCGAGGGCAAGCCGTCCTCGGCGGAGGAGTGCCCGTTCTGCCGGGTGCCCGGGCTGCCGGACTCCGACGGGCTGGTGGTGGCTCGCGGTACGGCGGCGTACGTCGTGCTGAACTTGTACCCGTACAACTCCGGGCACCTCATGGTCTGCCCCTATCGGCACGTCGCCGACTACACCGAGCTGACCGACGCCGAGATCATCGAGCTGGCCGCGCTCACCCAGCAGGCGATGACCACGATCCGCTCGGTGAGCAATGCGCAGGGTTTCAACATCGGGATGAACCAGGGGGTCATCGCCGGCGCGGGAATTGCCGCGCACCTGCACCAGCACGTGGTGCCGCGGTGGGGTGGCGACACGAACTTCATGCCGATCGTCGGGCACACCAGGGTCCTGCCGCAGCTGCTGGGCGAGACCCGCGCGCTCCTCGCCGACGCCTGGCCCGCCTGACCCCCCGTCCCGCGATGATCTCGGGATCGTGCCGGTCCCGACCGGTCGATCCCCGAGATCATCAGCGGGGATCCACAGCCGGTCGCCCCTGTCCACAGTCCTGATCCGTCGGCCCGCGCGAGCCGTCGCACGGATGAGGCTTGCCCGCATGATCGACACCGTGCTGACGCCGGCTACCGCGGCGGCGCTCGGGATCACCCGGCACGGCATCGCGCACCGGATCGGGACCGGTCGATGGCAGCCGCTACTGCCCGGCGTCTACCTGACGCACGGTGGCACGCCGCATCCGGACGAACGCAATGCGGCAGCGTTGGCCTTCGCCGGCCGCGGCGCCGTCATCTCGGGAACCGTGGCGCTGCGCCACCATGGGGTCAAGGCGTCGCCGGCTCGGTGCAGCCGGACCCTGGTCCTCGTTCCGCCCCAGACCGCCCGGACCAGCTCGGGATTCGTGCACATCCGGCGTACCCATCTGGTGCCGATCCGACCGGTCCTGATCGGCGGCCTGGCCTTCGCCGCACTCCCGCGGGCCATCGTCGACGCCTGCCTGGGCCTGCGCTCGCGCAGTACGGTCCGCGCGATCGTGGCCGAAGCCGTGCAACGGCAGCGGTGTTCGCTGGCCGACCTGGCCTCGGAACTGGACCGCTCGGCTCGCCGTGGCAGCCTGTTTCTGCGCGCGGCAGTGGAAGAAGTCGGCCTGGGCGCCTGGTCCGCGCCCGAGTGCGACGCCGGCGACCTGCTGCGGCGAGCCGGACTGCCGGCGTTCGAGCACAACGTCGTCGTGTGCGACGACGAGGGTCGCTGGCTGGCCTGCGGCGACGTCGTCTGGCGGCGATTGCGGGCCATCCTCGAGGTGGACAGTCGCGAACACCATGCGGATCCAGATGCCTGGGAGCGCACCCTGGCCCGGCACAACCGGTTGGCCGCAGCCGGTTGGGCGGCGCTGCACTACCCGCCTCGAGTCATCTCGGCGGACCCGTCGGGCTTCGTCCGCCAGGTGCGGCAATGGCTGACCGTGCGAGCGGTCGAGCTAGGAACCTCAGGCCCAGGATGATCTCGGGCTGCTGCCGGTCATGACCGGCTGGATCCCGAGATCATCGCGAGGCTAGGAAGCGGCGCCGGCCAGGGCGGTCTTGGCCTCGTGCTCCGGCATCGGCTCGTAACGCAGGAACGTCCGGTTGAACCGGCCCGTCCCCGCGGTCATCGCCCGCAGGTCGATGGCGTAGCGCATCAGCGCGCTCTCGGGCACCTCGGCCCGTACGACGGTGCGTTCACCCTGCACGGACTCGGTGCCGGTCACGTGCCCGCGCCGGCCGGACAGGTCGCTCATGATCGAGCCGACATGTTCGTCGGGCACCATGATCGCCACCTCGTGCACCGGCTCCAGCAACTGCGTCCGGGTCGCCTTGGCCGCCTCGCGCAGGGCCAGTGCCCCCGCGGTCTGGAACGCCGCGTCCGAGGAGTCCACGCTGTGCGCCTTGCCGTCGAGCAGGGTGACCCGCAGGTCGACGACCGGGAATGATCCGGTCAGGCCGCGGGCCATCTGGGTCCGCACCCCCTTCTCCACCGAGCCGACGAACGCGCCCGGGATGGCCCCGCCGACGATCTTGTCCACGAACTCGAAGCCCTCACCGCGGGGCAGCGGCTCGACGTTGATCTTGCAGACGGCGAACTGCCCGTGCCCGCCGGACTGCTTGACGTGCCGGCCCAGTCCTTCGGCCGAGGTCGCGAACGTCTCCCGCAGCGCCACCTGGACCGCTACGACGTCCAGCTCGACGCCCTGGGTGCGCAGCTTGTCCAGAACGACGTCGGCGTGGGCCTCACCCATGCACCACAGGATCAGCTGGTGGGTCTCCGGGTTGCGCTGCAGCCGCAGGGTCGGATCACCGGCGGTGAGCCGGGTCAGGCCCTTGGCCATCGCGTCCTCGTCGCTGCGGGTCCGGGCGCTCACCGCGACCGGCAGCAGCGGTTCGGGCATGTCCCACGGGGCCATCAGCAGCGGGTGGTCCTTGGCCGAGATGGTGTCGCCGGTCTCGGCGGAGGTCAGCTTCGTGAGCGCGCAGATGTCCCCGGCGATGCAGTGCGACATCGGCCGCAGCGTCGCGCCCAGCGGCGACATCAGGTGGGCCAGTCGCTCGTCCACGTCGTGGTCGTCGTGCCCGCGCTCGGCCAGGCCGTGCCCGGACACGTGGACCGCGGTGTCGGGCCGCAGGGTGCCGGAGAACACCCGCACGAGGGACACCCGTCCGACGTACGGGTCCACCGTCGTCTTGACCACCTCGGCGACGAGCGGTCCCGCGGGATCGCACAGCAACGCCTCGTGCGGCTGACCGTCGGGGGACGTGACGGCCGGTGGCGGGTGCTCCAGCGGCGAGGGAAACGCCCCGATCAGCACCTCCAGGACCGCGGCGATGCCCACGCCGGTCGTCGCGCACACGCCGAGCACGGGGTGGAAGCTGCCGCGCGCGACCGCGGTCTCCAGGTCGTCGATCAGGGTCGCGACGTCGAGTTCCTCGCCCTCGAGATAGCGGTCCATGAGGGTCTCGTCCTCGCTCTCGGCGATGATCCCCTCGATCAGGGCGCTGCGCGCGTTGTCGATGAGTTCGGCGTGCTCCGGCTCCGGGTCGCGCACCGCCGGCACCGGCCCGCCGCCGCTGTGGTCGAAGATCCGTTGGCTCAGCAGGCCGATCAGGGCGACGACCGGCTCCCCTTCGCCGGAGTCGTGTACCGGGAGGTAGAGCGGCTGCACGCCCTCGCCGAAGACGCGCTGACAGATCGCGACGGACTCCTCGAAGTCTGCCCGCGGGTGGTCCAGCCGGGTGACGACCACCGCGCGCGGCATCTCGACGGCCGCGCACTCCTCCCAGAGCGCGATGGTCGCCGCGTCCACCCCGTCGACCGCCGAGACCACAAACAAGGCGGCGTCGGCGGCCCGCAGCCCGGCCCGCAGCTCGCCCACGAAGTCGGCGTACCCGGGGGTGTCGAGCAGGTTCACCGTCACCCCCTCGTGGACGAACGGGGCGACCGAGAGCGTGACCGAGCGCTGCTGCTTCTGCTCGGCCGAGTCGTTGTCGCAGACTGTCGTGCCGTCGGTGACTGAACCCATCCGGGAGATCGCCCCGGTGGCCGCGAGCAGTGCCTCGGCCAGCGTCGTCTTGCCCGCACCCGCGTGGCCGACCAGCGCCACGTTGCGGATGCGGGCTGGATCGGCCGCGGGGGTGACTGCTGCTTCCGTTGCCTTGGTCGCCATGGGAACCTCCGGGTCGGTCGCTGGGTGGGACCGATTCGACACCCGGACGTCACCTCGGGCAAGGGCTGGGCCGCTGAGTACGCTGGCGCCAGGACAACTTCGAGGCGAGCCGGGAGCGTGATGCTCAACCTCTTCGCCCGGGCCTCGGTCAGCAGGGCGCTCCAGCCGTTGGGCGAACGGCTGGCCCGCAGCGGGCTGTCGCCCGACGTGGTGACCGTCGTCGGCACTGTCGGCGTCGTGACCGGCGCGGTGGCCCTTCTCGCCCAGGGCCGGTTCTTCACCGGCACCGTGGTGATCACGGTGTTCGTGCTCTTCGACATGGTCGACGGCGCGGTGGCGAGAGCGCGTGGGACGACCTCGCGTTTCGGCGCCGTCCTGGACTCCACGTGTGACCGGGTGGCGGACGCGGCCATCTTCGGCGCCCTGGCCTGGTGGTACGCCGGCGCGGGGCAGAGCCGCGAGCTGCTGCTGGCGGCGCTGCTCTGCATGGGCCTGGGCGCGGTCACCTCCTACACCAAGGCCCGCGCGGAAGGCGCCGGGCTGCGGTGCGATGTCGGGATCGCCGAACGCACGGAACGGTTGATCGTCATCCTTGTCGGCACGGGGCTCGACGGGCTGGGCGTGCCCTACGTCCTCGCCGTGGCGCTGTGGCTGCTCGTGGCGGCCACCGCGGTCACCGTCGTGCAGCGGCTCGTCGAGGTACGCCGGCAGGCGGCGCTGCTCGACGCCTCCACCGGGTGACCGCCGGTCGCGAGTGGCTGGCCGAACGGGCCCTGCTGGCCGGCTGGGCGCTGGCCCGATCACTGCCGGAGCCGGTCGCCGCGCTGGCGTTCCGGACCGCGGGGGACGTCGCGGTACGTCGGGGTGGCGCGGGCATCGACCAGTTGCGGGTCAACCTGGCCCGCGTGCTCGCCGCCACCGGATCCGGCCGCGATCTCGACGAGCTGGTGCGGCTCGGAATCCGCTCGTACGCCCGCTACTGGCAGGAGACGTTCCGCCTGTCGGTGACCGCACCGGCGGCGATCGTGGCCCGGACCGAGGTGACCGGCTGGGCGCACGTCGAGGCGGTCCGGCGAGACGGCCGGGGGGTGCTCGCGGTCCTCACCCACTCCGGCAACTGGGACGCCTATGCGGTGGTGTTCCGAGCCCGGCTGGGTACCGGTTTCACCACCGTGGCCGAGCGGCTGCGCCCGCAGGCGATCTTCGACCGGTTCGTCGCACACCGTGAGCGGCTGGGTATGGAGGTGCTGCCGCTCACCGGCGGCGAGCGGCCGGTGGCCACTGTCCTCGGAGAGCGGCTGCGGAGCGGCGGGTCGGTCTGCCTGCTCGCCGACCGCGATCTGTCCAGTCAGGGCCTGCGCATCGACTTCTTCGGCGAACCGGCCACGTTCCCTCCCGGGCCCGCACTCCTGGCCGCGACGACCGGCGCGGCCCTGGTGCCGATGCTCGGCTCGTTCACCCAACACGGCTGGCGGATGGAGTTCCAGCCGGAGATCGTCGTCCCGGCCGAGGGCCGGCTTCGGGATCGGGTCCGGGCGGCCACCGAGGAGTTGGTCGTACTGTTCGAGCGCGGGATCGCCGCGCACCCCGAGGACTGGCACATGCTGCAGCCGCTGTGGACGGGGGATCGCCCCGTCCCGAACCCGGCGACGGCGGGCCGACCGGCGTGAAGATCGGAATGGTCTGCCCGTACACCTGGGACATCCCCGGCGGTGTGCAGTTCCACGTGCGCGACCTGGCCGAGACGTTGCTGGCGCTGGGACACGAGGTGTCGGTGCTGACCCCGGCCGACGACGAGGCGGTCCTGCCGCCGTACGCAGTCCATGCCGGCCGCGCCGTCGCCATCCGCTACAACGGCGCCGTCGCCCGCATGCAGTTCGGCCCGGTGTCGGCCGCCCGGGTCAGGCGGTGGCTGCGCCGCGGCCACTTCGACGTCCTGCACGTGCACGAACCCGCCGCGCCGAGCCTGTCCTTGCTGACCTGCATGCTGGCCACCGGTCCGATCGTGGCCACGCTGCACGCCGCGTCGACGAGGCTAGTCTTCCTGGCCGCCTCGCAGGGGGTGCTGCAGCCGTTCATGGAGCGGATCAGCGGCCGGATCGCCGTGTCCGATCTGGCCCGGCGGTTGCAGGTCGAGCATCTCGGCGGGGACGCCGTCGTCATCCCCAACGGCGTCAACGTGGCCGCCTTCCGCACGGCCCGGCCGCTGCCGGGCTACCCCCGCGAGGGCGGGACGGTCGGCTTCATCGGACGGTACGACGAACCACGCAAGGGCCTGCCCGTCCTGCTCGATGCGCTCACTCGCCTGACCCGGGAGCGGCCCGCGCTCCGGCTGCTGGTCGGCGGCCGTGGTGACGCCGAGGACTTCCTGGACTCGCTCCCGCCCGGCCTGCGCGGCCGGGTCGACCTGCTAGGCGTCCTGTCCGAGGCGGACAAGGCCTCTCTGCTGCGCTCGGTGGACGTCTACTGTGCGCCCAACGTCGGTGGCGAGAGCTTCGGTGTGATCCTGCTGGAGGCGATGGCGGCCGGGGTCCCCATCGTGGCGAGCGACCTGGACGCGTTCCGGCGGGTCCTGGACGACGGGCGGGCCGGCGTGCTCACTCCCGTCTCCGATGGCGCCGCCCTGGCTACGGCGCTGGCGTGCGTGCTCGACACCCCGGCGTACCGCGAGCAGCTCGTGCGAGCGGGCACCGCGGTCGTCGCCGGCTACGACTGGCCTGGCGTCGCGGAGCGGATCGTGGGGGTGTACGAGATGGTCACCGCCGGTCGCCCCGGCGCGGTCGCCCCGCTGCGCAAACCGGCCGGGGGAGCGCAACCCGACCCGGCAGCCGACGACGGACCGGCCTGAGGGCGGCTCACTAGCCTGGTCCGGTGGGGTGGCTGTTCTTCGCCGTGGCCGTGGTCGTGCTGCTCGCGGTCTGGGTGACCTGGACGGCGAACCGGATCGACCGGCTCGACGAGCGGGTGCGCTCGGCCCGGGCGGCGCTGGACGCGCAGCTGGTCCGCCGGGCCGCAGCGGCCCAAGCGCTTGCCGACGAGCCGGATCTGCTCGATCCGGGGCTGCGCGCCGCCCTGCGCGTCGCCGCGCACGACGCCCTCGGCGCGGACGACGCGGGGCGGGAGGCGGCCGAGAACGACCTGGGGCGGCTGCTCGCCCAGGTCGACGCCGCCGGCGTACCCGGTGACCTGCGCGAGGCCACGAGCCGGGTGGGTCTGGCCCGCCGCTTCTACAACGACGCGGTTCGCGACCTTCGGGACCTGCGCGGTCAGCGGGTGCCGCGGCTGTTCCGGCTCGGCGCCCGGCGGCCGGTGCCCTCGTTCTTCGAGATCGACGACCGGCTACGGATGATCTAGCGGTACGAGCGACCAAGCGCTTGGCGTGGCCTGGACGGCCCGGCGCCGCCGTACGATGAGGGTTCGCCGTCCGCGTACATCGAGAGGCTCGCCGTGTCCACCCCGACCAGTTCGTCTGTCACCGGTTCGGCCCGCGTCAAGCGCGGCATGGCCGAGATGCTCAAGGGCGGCGTCATCATGGACGTCGTCACGCCCGAGCAGGCGAAGATCGCCGAGGATGCCGGCGCGGTAGCGGTGATGGCGCTGGAACGGGTACCGGCCGACATCCGGGTCGAGGGTGGCGTGGCCCGGATGAGCGACCCCGACATGATCGACGGCATCATCGCCGCGGTGTCCATCCCGGTGATGGCCAAGGCGCGGATAGGCCACTTCGTCGAGGCCCAACTGCTGCAGTCCCTGGGCGTGGACTACGTCGACGAGTCCGAGGTGCTGACCCCGGCCGACGAGGCGCACCACATCGACAAGTGGGCGTTCACCGTCCCCTTCGTCTGCGGCGCGACCAACCTCGGCGAGGCGATCCGCCGGCTCGCGGAGGGTGCGGCCATGATCCGCTCGAAGGGCGAGGCCGGCACCGGCAACGTGGTCGAGGCGACGCGGCACATGCGGGCGATCCGCGGCGACATCCGGCGGCTGGCGAACCTGGACGAAGCCGAGCTGTACGCCGCGGCGAAGGAGCTGCGCGCGCCGTACGACATCGTCGCGGAGATCGCCGAGACCGGAAAGCTGCCGGTCGTGCTGTTCACCGCCGGTGGCATCGCGACTCCCGCCGACGCCGCGATGATGATGCAGCTGGGCGCCGAGGGCGTCTTCGTGGGCTCAGGGATCTTCAAGTCCGGTGACCCGGCGAAGCGGGCCGAGGCGATCGTCAAGGCGACCACGTTCCACGACGACCCGGACGTCATCGCCAAGGTCTCGCGCGGGCTCGGCGAGGCGATGGTCGGCCTGAACGTGGAGCAGCTACCCGCCGACCAGCGCTTCGCCGGCCGCGGTTGGTAGCCGCTCGGATCCTCGTCGCTCGGCGTCTTGTTCGGCGGCTCCGTCCGGGCCGGCGCCACGGGACACTGCTGGCCCGGCTGCTCGGGGTGCTCTTCCTCGCGATGGCCGCCGGTCAGCTGAGCGACATGCCCGGGTTCCGCGCCATCCTGGCGGACTACCGCTGGGGCGATCCGGAGCTGCTGTCGATCGCCCTGCTCGGCGGCGAACTGTTCGCCGGCGGTTGGCTTTCGTTCAGCCCGCGGCGGGACCCGATGGTGCCAGCCGCGGTCTTCGCCGCGACGGCGCTGCTGTGGTCCGGACTCGCTGTGCAGGCCTTCGCCCGCGGGCTCGTGGTCGAGAACTGTGGCTGCTTCGGTGTCCATCTGGGCCAGTCGCTGGGCTGGCCGGTGCTGGTGCAGGACGGCCTGCTCCTCTTGTACGCCGCCGTGCTGCTGCGCCGCGCACGGACCCGCCGCGGCTGGCCGTTCCGGTGAGCGCGGCGCCGGTCATCGGCGTACTCGCCCTGCAGGGCGACGTGCCCGAGCACGTGCGGGCCGTCAGGCAGGCTGGTGCAGACGCCCGGTCGGTACGCCGCCCCGAGGAGCTGACCGGGCTGGCCGGCATCGTGTTACCGGGCGGTGAGTCCACGACGATGGCGAAGCTGGCGGTGGCCTTCGGCCTGCTCGACCCCCTGCGTGCGCTGCTCGGCGACGGGCTGCCGGCGTACGGATCCTGCGCCGGGATGATCCTGCTCGCCGACCGGCTGCTGGACGCACCGTCGGACCAGCGGACCCTCGGCGGGCTGGACGTCACGGTGCGCCGCAACGCCTTCGGCCGCCAGGTCGACTCGTTCGAGGGCGACCTCGACTTCCCGGCGGTGGGGGACCTGCCCGTGCACGCTGTGTTCATCCGCGCCCCGTGGGTGGAGCAGGCCGGACCCGGGGTGCAGACCCTCGCCAGCATCCCCAGCGGACCGGCGGCCGGTAGGATCGTCGCGGTGCGGCAGGGCGTGTTGCTCGCGACCGCGTTCCACCCCGAGATGACCGGGGATACCCGCGTGCACGAATTGTTCGTCCGGATCGTCCGCGCGGCGTGAGACGGACCATCCGGACCGCGAAGGGCGTGGGGTAACGATGAGCGGCCACTCCAAGTGGGCCACCACCAAGCACAAGAAGGCTGCCCTGGACTCCAAGCGCGGCAAGCTGTTCGCCAAGCTGATCAAGAACATCGAGGTCGCGGCGCGGACCGGCGGGGCCGACCCGGCGGGGAACCCGACGCTGTACGACGCCGTACAGGCCGCGCGCAAGTCATCGGTACCCAACGACAACATCGACCGGGCGGTCAAGCGGGGCGCGGGCCTGGAGGCCGGCGGTGCCGATTGGCAGACGATCACCTACGAGGGCTACGGCCCGGCCGGCGTGGCCTTCCTCATCGAGTGCTTGACCGACAACCGCAACCGGGCGGCCATGGAGGTCAGGACGGCGATGTCCCGCAACGGCGGGACCATGGCCGATCCCGGCTCGGTGTCCTACCTGTTCACCCGCAAGGGCGTCGTTCTCGTGCCGGGGGCGGGGCTGGGCGAGGACGACGTCCTGCTGGCCGTCCTCGACGCGGGGGCGGAGGAGGTCAACGACCTCGGGGAGGCCTTCGAGGTGATCAGCGAGGCCGGGGACCTGGTCGCCGTGCGCTCCGCGCTGCAGGCCGCGGGCATCGACTACGACTCGGCCGAGGCGAATTTCCTGCCGAGCGTGCAGGTCGAGCTGGACGAGCAGAACGCGGGCAAGGTCTTCCGGTTGGTCGAGGCGCTCGAGGACTGCGACGACGTCCAGAACGTCTATGCGAACTTCGACGTCTCCGACGAGATCATGGCTGCTGTGGGCTGAGCCCGACCGGGGAAGTTCTCGAGCCGGCCTCCGGCGTGTCGCCGCCGCGGCCTCGTGCCCGCCGGTCACCATGACAGGTGCCGAACGGACGCCGGGCCCCTGCATGTATGAGATGCAGGGGCCCGGCCCGGTCTCCCGGAGTCCTTCCGCCGAAGCGGCGGGACTCCCGCAGACCTACTCCCGTGTCCGCTCCGCCGAAACGGAGCTGACTCGGAAGTCCGTAACCGACTCCGCAGGACACACGCCTCGCAACCGGTCTCCCAGTGCGCCTGCGCTGTTCGGATTTGACTCCGAACCGGTCCTCCGTCGTCGGCGACGTAGTGCATGTGTAGTCCCGGACTCCTTGCCCCGCAAGGGTTTCAGCGCACTAATTCCGCTGTCCCCAGGATTGGGTACGCCGTCCACAGCCGGGCCGGGGTTGTCCCCCGCGTCACCGGAGTTATCCCCCGGTTATCCACCGACGGGTGCACAACCCGTCCTGCGCCGCGAGACCCTGCCGGAGCAGCTCGCGGGACATGGCCTGCCAGCGCGGGCGGAACGCATACACCGCCGCCAGCCGCAGCAGCGCGGTCATCTCGTAGACGGCGAGCCGGCGGACCGTCGCGGGGGCCGGCCCGACTGCCGCCAGCAGTGCGGTGCGTGCCGTCCGGGCACCGCCGCCCGACAGCGCACCCTGCAGCGTGCGCAGCCGCAGGTGGGCCAGCAGGTTGCCCAGATCCAGCGCCCGCTCTCCGACGGCCAGCGTGTCGACGTCCAGCATCCCGACCTCGTCCGGTCCGCAGACCAGCAGTTGCTTGTCGTGCAGGTCGCGGTGCAGCAAGCCCAGCGGACTGGCCTCGACGCCGAGCAGCGCGGCCGCCACCGGGTCCGAATTCGTCGGACCCGGCAGTACGCCGTAGCCGGCGGCCAGCCGCAGCCAACGCGTGACCACGCCGAGCTCCGCGGCGGCGTCGTGGCTCGGAAACCCTTCCTGCGGGCCGTCGTGCAGTCGGTCGACCGCGTGCCCCACCGAGGTCCAGGTGGCGTGCAGCTCAGCGGGGTCCGCCACTCGTCCCACGTCGAGGACGGTGCGGCCCGGCAGCGCGCTCAGACCCAGCACGCCCCGCGCGTCGTCATGGCCGCATATCTGAGGCATTCGCACCGGCCCGCCGGACAGCGTGGAGGCCCGCTGCGCCGCCGCCCGGATCGCCGGGGCATGCCCAGGCCGGACCAGCTTGAGGTACGTCGGACCGGCCAGCCGCACCACGGCCCGGCGCTCGGGGCGGTGCGCGAGCAACTCCGCGCCGGGGCGGCTGACCAGCTCGGTCAGCGCGGTCAGCCGGCGGTCCACCCCCGCCGGCTGCAGGAGGACACCGTCGGCCGGCAGCGCCGTCGAGAGCGGGCCGGTCGCTGCGGCCACGGCGGTCAGGCGCTCGGGGTCGGCGAACCACTGGCCGGCCACGGCCCGCCCCGTCGCGTCGACGAACCGGAGCAGGAGGTGCTCCCCGCTGCGCGGCCAGGCTCGGTCCAGGCGCAGGTTGCCGGCCGGGCCCGCGACGCGCTCCGGCAACCTCGCGACGTCCTCCGGCGGCCTCACGACGAGCCGGCGAGCGCGGCGGCCAGGGCCACCCGTTCGTGCACCCGGTCCCGCCACTGCCGATGCCGGTGGCGGAACGGCTCGTCGGCCAAGGCGAGGACGGCCGTCGCGGTCAGCGGCCGCAACGCCGACGGCGGGGGGAGCGTGCCCCCGCCCTCGGCGTATCCCGCCA
>Ga0183260_10003577_pt1 | contig 12511 bp, 10 predicted proteins | sample AntDrymUQ4972206_2_FD_129768 | JGI IMG/M metagenome (GOLD analysis project Ga0183260, IMG submission 129768) | Polar desert sand microbial communities from Dry Valleys, Antarctica - metaG UQ497 (22.06) (version 2) (version 2) | ecosystem: Environmental > Terrestrial > Soil > Desert | place...
CCGCTGACGCCGACCCAAACCCCGATCGCGACATCGGTGGTGTAGCCCATCGTCCACAAGTCTTTCCACTCGTCGGTAGTGCCCGACTTTCCGGCGGTGGGTCGTCCGAGCTCCTGCTGGGTGTTTCCGAAGAGGTTGCTGGGTCCGAAGATCATCTGGCGGGCGTCGTTGTCGGTAAGAATCGACGTCACCTGGTAGGCATTTCCTGCCGGAACCGCCTGGGATGAGTCATCCGCGACTTGCTCCTCATCCAAGGCGTACAGCACGTTCCCTTGACTATCCTTGATCTCGATGATCGGGTGTGGAGGCACGTTGGCGCCATTATTGGCAAGTGTGGCGTATGCATTGGTGTGTTCGAGCAGCTGCACCTCAGCCGCTCCAAGGCCGATCGAGAGGCCATAGTAACCGGCGTCGTGCTCCATGCTGTCGATCATGCCCATCGCCCGTGCGGTATCCATCACCCCTTGGACGCCGACAAATTCCGTCGCCTTCACGGCCGGGATGTTGAACGAATTGGCGAGGGAGTCCCGAATCGACATCGCGCCGTAGAATCTGCCCGAGTAGTTCTGTGGTTCATAGGGTTCCTCGCCGGGGTTCTCCCATTCCGTGGGAATGTCCATGAGCACAGAACCGGGATTCAGCCCATTCGCGAATGCCGCCGCGTAGACGATCGGTTTCATCGAGGAGCCGGGCTGAATCTGGGCTGTTGCGTAGTTAACCTCGCCATTGATGAGTGAATTGCCAAAGTCAGCGGACCCGACCATGGCCAGCACCTCGCCGCTCCATGGGACCATCACCACCATCGCGCCGTTGTTTCGCTCGTAATCCGCCATGTCGGCGACTCCGCTGGCGACGAGCTGCTCAGCGCGCTCCTGGAGATCGAGATCGATGCTTGTTGTGATCTGGAGACCGCCATAGAGCGCCTCCTCGCCGTAGGTCTCGACGATGTATTGCCGAACGTATTCGGTGAAGTGCGGGGCCGCAACCACAGCCCCACTTCGGAAACCGTCGACGTTGAGCAGTTCGTTGAAGGCCGCTTCAGCTTCGTCACGCGTGATGTAACGATACTTGACCATCTGGTCGAGCACATATTGTTGCCGGATCTTTGCCTGGGGAAAGCGCTCTGCATAAAAGGTTGGGGACTGAGGCAGCCCTGCTAGGAACGACGCTTCGGCCAGCGTCAAATCGGTTGCATGCTTGTGGAAATATGTACCGGCCGCCGCCTCGATCCCGTAGGCGCGATTGCCGTAGTAGATCTGGTTGGCATACATCGTGAAGATGTCGGTCTTGGAATACTGCTGCGCCAGCGCCACCGCCGCCAGCGCCTCTCGCGCCTTGCGCGTGTAGGTGATATCGAGTCCGCTGATCTGATCGGGGTAAATCGCTCGCACCAGTTGCTGGGTGATCGTCGAACCGCCGGATGTCCCGGCGCCGGAAACATTGATGACTGCGCCACGGGCAATTGCCACCGGCTCGACGCCTTCGTTGGTCCAGAATGTGGAATCCTCCGCGGCTACTGTCGCATTGATGAAGAATTCCGACATTTGCTCGATGGGTACGAAGGTGCGCCACCCGTAGTTTGGGTTGTCAACTTCTTGCAGCAGCTCGCCATGGCGGTCGTAGATGCTGGTGGTCTGGAATGTATCGACCGCCGCTTCGGCGGCGTTGGGCAGTTCCGCATTTACCTCGCGATAGGCGGCCATTGTACCGGAAATGCCCAGCGCGGCGCTGATGACGGTAACGACTGCGAAGACGATGCCGAATACCAGCGCCACGACCCCCAAGGTAGTGAGAATACCGATTGGCCCGCCCATGAACTGTGATTTCGTGTCGCGTCTCGCGGTGCCGGGCAACAAGTGTGGCGGCAGCGTTCGTGACCGGCGACCGAAGCGAGTGTTTCCGTATTTTGCGGCCCGTCGTCGGGCGTCAGGATACCGTTGACTGGAGCGGGAAACTCGACCGTGGGTCATGAGGTGAATATCTCTCTCTCGTGCCAGTTCATTGCGAAATCGGGTGGTTGAGCACGAAGGTTGTCATGCAGACAGCGATCGTCGCCGCTGCGGTTGTGGCGTCACTTATAACCATTCGACGCGGGGCCAGGCCGGTTGGTTTCGTCACGATGCCCAGCCATGACTGCTTGATGTTGCGCCAATACTAACAAAAAACGTGGCCGCCGCGTCAGTCGTGGTAGGGTCTGAACAAAAGTCGGACGGTCACTTGCTGACTCATTGCGACGGCCGATCACGCTGGTCCCACCCTGCGAATGTGTAGTCTGGCAATTGCCTCCCGAGGAACGAGAGTCCAAGCTGGCCGCGGATTCAGTCTCTACCCTATTCAGGAGACATGCTTTGAACGGCGATCGAACCTCAACTAATCCTGGTTCTGGCACAACTCCGAACGCGCCCGATTTGCCGCAAACACCTCATGAACTCCCGGTCGATCGAACCAAGATCGACGCCCTGCTTGGACGTATCCGCCAGGGCGAGACGGTCAGCCTCCTCGACGAGTTCCTGATCGCGGTCGACTGGCGTGGGGCGTTTGGAGCTGAGGCGGGAGCGCCGATCGACGCCGAAGATGTAGGTCGCCTGATTGCGTACTACCGCGAGAAGTTCAGCGATGTCGGACCGGTCTATCTTGCCGAGCTGATGTCGACCGAGTTCATGACCGAACTGCGGGCCCGTGGCGATGTGGTGTTTTCAGACAGATTGCTCAATATTGGACGCAACGAGCCGGACCTGTGGACGGAGATCCGGACGTTCTTCCGGCGCAAAGAGTTCGCAACGGCGATCCTCGTTCACGCCCACCGGGAACGTGAGGTCTCGTAGGAGAGGACTCGCGAATCCTCCCTCGGCGGATCGTAGTGCAGCGGGTGGGCGTCTACCCATTCGAAACGATTGCGCGGTTACACCTTGGCCCGTTCCAGGGCCTTGAGCACGGCTCGGCGCACGAGGTTCTTCGTGACCCGAGCGCGATACTCGGCCGGACCATGGATGTCGGAAAGCAATTCGATGCCCTCCACAGCGGTTTCCGCTGCCGATTTGACCGATTCATCGCTGGGCAGCGTTCCGATCAGAGCCTCCTCCACCGCCCGTGGCCGATAGGCGACATCACCTACTCCGGTGATCCCAATGCGGACAGCGCTCACCTCGCCATTGGCGCCGACGGTCACCACGGCAGCCACGCCGACGGTTGCATATCCGGACGCCGGATTTGCTAACTTTTCATATCGATATCCGGTGTTTGCGACGAGTGCCGGGACCTTGATGGTGGTCAAGATTTCGTTCGACTCCAGCGCGGTCGTCAGGAATCCGGTGAAAAACTCGTCGATTGGGATCGTACGTTCGCCAGTTGGGCCAAGCGCCACGATCCTGACGTCGAGCGCCAGCGTTCCCGCCGGGTAGTCGGCGGCAGGATCGGCATGGGCGAGCGTGCCGCCGATTGTTCCGCGATTGCGGACTTGCTGATCGCCGACACCGTGTGCGATCTCGGGGAGCAGACCCACCGAGCTGGCAAGGATGCCATTGCTTTCGATCTCGTGATGGGTGGTTAAGGCGCCGATCCGCACGGTGTCGCCGTCCAGGCTGACGCCGGCCAGATCGGTCAGCCCGGAAATGTCGATCAGGCGCCCCGGTTGGGCAAGCCGCAGTTTCATTATGGGCAGCAAACTGTGACCCCCGGCCAGAAGTTTCCCTTCGTCTCCGAACTCGTTGAGCATAGAAAGCGCTTCGCCAACTGAGGCGGCGCGATGGTAGCTGAAAGGATGGGGATGCATGGAAGTCCGATCCGTGAAAGGTGCTTCAGAACGTTAGTGAATCGATTGAGGTCCCTCGCCACGCGCCACCCGGGCGGCTGCCTCGCGGACGGCGATAACGATGTTGTGGTATCCGGTGCAACGGCAAATGTTGCCTTCCAGCGCATGCCGGATCTCTTCCTCGCTCGGCTCTGGATTCCCGGCGATGAGCGAGAGGGCCGACATGATCACGCCCGGTGTGCAGTATCCGCATTGGATTCCGTGCTCTTCCCAGAATGCTTGTTGTATTGGATGCAAGGATCCTTGCGGCGCCACGCCTTCGATCGTGGTCACCTCCTGGCCATCGGCCTGTGCCGCCAGGATCATACAACTCTTGACGGCTGCCCCGTTCAGTTGCACGGTGCAAGCGCCGCACTGCCCGGTTTCGCAACCGGTGTGTGTTCCGGTCAGACCGAGCTCATCGCGCAGCATGTGCACCAGCAGTGTCCGCGGTTCCACGTCGAGCGTGTGTTCGGACCCGTTGATCGTGGTCGCGATCGAAACGGTATTGGTCATTGCGACTTCTTCTCCCGGCTGCATACCGTGGCGATTGCTGATCGAGAACAGATAGGGTGGTCCGCGTCGGTCAGGGTCGGGCCGCTTCATTCTCAAGACATTTGAAAAACTGGCCGACAATCATCTTGGCCGCCGGTTGGATCACGCGACTGCCGATGCGAGCGAGCATGCCGCGCACCTGCGGATCGCCGGACCATTTCACGAGTGTTCCATCGCCAGTGGCGGCGATCTCGATCAGGCCATCGCCAGTGACTTGTCCTTGCGGACCCTTGCCCTCGATCAACATCCGGAACGAGCTGGGCTCGGTCTTGTCGCTGATCTTCACCCGACCCTCGTACTTGCCCTTGATCATGGCAACCCCGATCGTCATCGTCGCGACGTACTCGTCCTCGCCGACGGATTCGAGTCGCTCACATCCCGGCAGGCAAGCCATCAGCGTGTCGGGATTGAGCATGAGCGCGTATATCCGTTCTGGGCCAGCAGTGAAGGTGAATTCGCCTGAAAGTTGCATGCCAGTATGATCCTCCTCTGGCGATTACTGTATCCGAAGGATCCGGTCCTGGGAAGGGCGGAGCTGCGCCGGCCAGGGTATCCGAACATCAGGTAGCTGGTAGGGACCTTAGGCCGACCTTAGGCCGACCTTGGGCATTGGCTTGTGGGACGCGGTCGGACAAAGGGAGGGTTACCCGATGACAAGAGGCAATCCCTACGATGGCTCGCTCGATTCGGAGGCGAGAATACGCAAGGTCTGTAAGACACACGGACCCCCGTAACGAGAATGGCCTTCTACCCCTTGATGCCGGACATGCGGACGCCTTGGACGATGTAACGTTGCAACAACAGGAAGACGACAATCAACGGCGCGGCGCCGATCGCGGCCCCGGCGAAGAGACGCGTGAGGTCGATCGTTTGAGCGGTGAGGTAGCTGCTGAGCACAACCTGCACCGTTCGGGTATCGGGAGATTGGCCCACGATCACTGGCCAGAGGAAGGCGTTCCAGCTGTAAATGAAACTGAGAATGCCGAGTGCGGCCATGATTCCCAGCGAGTTGGGCAGCAACAATTTCCAATAGACCCCGAAATAACTGTTGCCGTCGAGCCGTCCGGCCTCCTCGATCTCGGTCGGGAAGTCCAGGTAAAACTGCCGAAAGAGGAAAGTGGCAAAGGCATTGAACAGGCCCGGTACGACGATTCCCCAGAGCGTGTTGATGCCGCCAAGTTCCGAGACGACGACATAGGTTGGAACGAAAGTCACCGCCCCCGGAATCATCAGCGTAAGCAGGATCAGGAAGAAGACCACGTCGCGGCCCCGAAACGGTATCCGGGCCAGGGCATAACCGGCCATTGACGCAAACAGCGTTTGCAACACGAGGTTGACGATCGCGATCGTCGCCGAGACCCGGAGTCCAGTCGCCATCGAAATTGATGTGTCCTCGAAAACATTCTTGTAGTTGATGAATTGTGGGCTCTCCGGAAGCCATTGCCAGGCATTGAAGGCAGTGATTTCCGGCTGGGTCATGAGGGAGTTGCGCACGATGATGTAAAAGGGAAGCATAAAGAGGATTGCCAGCGCAATCAGCAACGTGTAGCGTCCGATGACGACGAGGTAGCCGAGCGCCGGCGAGTTGGTTCGGCGCGGATATTCGAGTTTGCCCCACTTGGATTCGGGAGGATTCGATGATCGGCTCATGACTTCCTCCCGAACCCGAAGAGACGTCCCTGGACTAAGGTCACGGCGATGATGATCGCAGTCAGGATCAGGGCTCCGGCCGAGCCACGCCCGTAATCCTGTTGCCCAATCGCGACCTGGTAGAGGTAGACGAGCGGAGGGCGAGCGAGACTGATGTTTCCGGCCGAGGCCACTCCGCCGAGGATGTTAACGAATTCGTCGAATGCCTGGAAGGCGGCGATGAAGTTCAGCATCAACACCGCGATTGAGGTGTTGCGGAGCAACGGGAAGGTAATTGTCCAGAACGTGCGCCAACCAAGCCTGGCGCCATCGACCTGTGCGGCCTCGTAAAGCGTTTGGTCGATTTCCTGCAACCCGGCGATGAAGATGATCATGTAGAAGCCGACCTGGAGCCAGAGTCGAACGGAGACCAGCACCAGCCAATAATAGGGCGGGTCGGTTTCTCCGATCCAGGCCACGACCGGGGCGTTTTCGTCGAGCCAGTACCAGACCATGTTGGCGAAACCGAAGGCTCCGCCATTGAAGATGCCCATTTTCCAGACGATGGAGGCGATCACGTAAGAAATAGCCGTCGGGATGAAGAACACGCTTCTGAAGAATGTCTTTCCAAACCCGGCGCTGTTGACGAGCATGGCCAAGAGGAGCGAGAAGAAGAATGTCAGGGGCACAATGAATACGGCGAAGATGAGGATTGTCCGCAACGAGCGCCGAAACTCGGGATTGCCGAGCATCGCCCTGTAGTTTTCGAGGCCCACCCACTCGCCGATGCTGACGGTGTTGCGAGCTTCCGAGAAGCTGATTAGCACGCCCCAACCGATCGGGATGAAGGTGAACACCATCAGGCCAAGCACCATTGGCGCTACGAAGAGGAGGAACGCGAGGGAGGCCTCGGTATTCGTTCGTCGCCACCACGGCACCCTGACAACGTGAATCTGATTGCTCGATGCGGCGCTCATCGCGATCTCCCGAGTCCTGACGTCCGGCGATCATTGTGACCCGAGTTTTAACCATAGGGAGATCGGCGAGCGATTCGCTCGCCGATCTCTTCGGAATCCCTGGAATTAGTTGCCGAGCAAGCGGTCGAGTTCGGCCTGGACCGTTGCTTCGGCGGTCGTCAGCTCCTCGACTGGATCGGCGTCATTGCGGACTACGTTCGTCAACGCATCGAGGAGCGCGGTGCCCATGACAGGCGTCCACAAGGGATTGAAGACGACACCGTGTTCGTACACATTGGAGACGAGGTCGGCTGCCGCGCCAACCTGGAGCGCTTCAGCGGTTTCGGCCGCGCTCTGGCGTGGTGGCACATGGAATCCGTAGCCGACATTCCAGTCCGTCTGGACCTCGGCGTTGTCGATCCAGAGCCATTTGGCGTAAGCCTTGGCGGCGTCGAGGTTCGGGCTCTTGGCGTTGATGCATTCCCCCCAGCCGCCATAAAACGTGGAAGCTGTCCCACCTTCGCCGCCGGATGGCCAGGCGAAGACGCCGACGTCCTCGCCCAGCGCCTCATTGATCGCTGGGAACGCCCATAGACCACACCATTGCATTGATGATGCACCCTGGATGAACGCGGATGGATCGAACCAGTCTGTTGTGTTGCCGAGCAGGAGTGGACCGGCGTCATTGAGCTCCTTGAACTTCGAGAAACTCGTGGCGACCAGTTCAGTGTTAAACCCGATCGTGTTGTCAGGAGTCAGGAAATCGGCGCCGGAGGACCAGACCAGGGGTCCGATGGCGGCGCTGAGACCGCCGTCATTCCCGAGAAAGAGGCCCTTCTGGCGGCCGTCGTCCAGCGCCACGGATGCGGCAATCAACTCGTCAATGGTGGTGGGGACCGAAAGACCGGCTTCTTCGAAGGCGCTCACCTTGTAGTAAATGCCGCCGGTATCGGTGATCATCTTGATCCAGTAGACACTACCGTCGATGGTCGCCGCCGCGAGGTTGGCCTCGCCGAAGTCTTCCCTCAGGGCGTCATCGTAGAGGTCGTCGAGGGGGGCAACCTGCCCCTGCTCCACCTGGTCGAGCGTGACGCTGTTGACTTCGAACACGTCCGGTCCGTCGTCGGTCAGTAGAGACGCTGAAAGCGCCGCTGCCCAGTCGCCGACCTGCCAGATGATCTCGATTTCGATATTCGGGTTCTCTTCGGTGTACTGCTGGGCATAGCGGTTGACCGCATCCTGCGTGCCTTCCTCGCCATACTGGTGATACCAATGCCGAAGCCGGATATTATCCTGGGCGAGGACGCCTGGGGCGCGACCCGCGCCCGTGAAGACAAGTGCGCCGCCAGCATACAGGGCGGACTTGACAAGTCCACGACGATTCAGTCCGTATGTGGAAATACGCGGTTGATGTGCCACTGGCGCGATTCCTTCCAGCCGCTTTCGCGGCAAACTTCTCGGAACAAGTCACTCGGTTGAACGTGTCTGGTGACTATATCCGGCACGATTCTGTTGTCAAGGGCGAGGCAGTGAAGATCCCAGTTGACGCGGCCGTCCAGCGGCTCGGAGATTCCTCACAACTCAGGATGACGCGTCTGAATGACACTGCTTCCATTGCGTCCGATTGAGCGGTTTTCAACGTACAAGCGGGGAGGAGACAGAATACATGCCAAGTGTGCGAGGCGATAAAGGACACAGCTTGATGCAAAGCCGGCTTACACGACGCAGTACGATTGCCCTGGCCCTCGGCGCCGCGCTCGGATCGCGAGGGGGAGGGATTTCCGCCCAAGCAGACACGCCAGATTGGATTGTAGCTCCGATCGGTTGGCCAAATCGGATACCAGGAGAAGGATTTCAGATCGGTCATGGATTTGCTTGCGAGAACACCTGGTTCTCGGCCGGGTGGTGGCACACCGGCGAGGATTGGTATTCGTCTCAGGGCGACAGTTCCGGCGCCAGCGTGTACGCGGTCGCCGCGGGCAATGTGGTTTACGCAGATTTCAATTATCCGGGCCGAGTCGTCATCATCGAGCACGAAAGCGATTTGTACTCGATGTACGGGCACCTCGACCCTGAGTCATTGACGATCAAGACCGGGCAGACCGTGACGGCGGGGCGACAGCTTGGGGTGCTGCTGAAGCAGGCGCCGGTGGAAGGACCGGGTCAGGCGCCGAGTCATCTCCATTTCGAAATGAGGACATTCCTGACGCATGATGATGTCAATGGAGCAACTCCCCAACACGGGGTGAACTGTGGATTCCAGTGCCCGCCCGGCCCAGGATACTGGCCGATATCGGCTTCGAAGCATCCGGCTGAAATCGGTTGGAGGAACCCAACGCATGGGCGCCTCGCGCAATTGGCGGAGGAACGGCCGGACGATCTCAGACTTGTGGTGAACCCGGCGTTTGAGGACGGTGTGATTTCGCTATTTGTTCGGCCAGACGAAGCGTCCCGGATCACCGGCGAGATAGATCTCAATGACGACAGCCAGGTGGCGTTGCTCGATCTCCGCGCCGCTGATCCGAACTCGACTGAAACCAGCGCCGAGGCCTATGATGCATGGTTTCGAGTCCGCGTTGGCGACGACCGGGCGGGTTGGGTTCGAGCGGCGATCGCCTCTGACCGGGAAACCGGATCTGACGGCAGACCATCCGCAGTCGACGTGCCGTTCCTGATCGTCACCGCCTCCGACACGTAGACCCTGCTGGAGAGCTGGGCAGTTGATTCTCGGAAGGGTGACCGGGCCCCCCGGGAGAATTCGAAGCCCGCTATAGGGCGGATCGTTCGTGCCCCTCCAACTCGGTTTCGATCAGCGTCACCAGTTCGGCCATGCCTTCGGCGTCGAAGATCAGGCGTGCTCCGGCCCGGTCGAACAGTTCCGGCAGCGGTCGCGAGCCGCCGAGCGCGAGCGCTGCTCGGTAGTCGGCGGTCGCCTTGGTCTGGTCCGTGAGACTGTTGCGCCACACCTGCAATGCGCCAAGTTGGGCGATTGCGTACTCGATGTAATAGAACGGGTAAAGAAACAGGTGCAACTGCTTGTACCAGCGAGCGATGCGCTCGGTGTCCAATCCTGACCAGTCCACACCAGGGTTGAATCGCTCCCAGATCGTGAGCCATTTGGCGTCGCGGGCATCGCGATCGGCGGCCGCCTTGTCGGTGTAGAGCCAGTGTTGGAAGGCGTCGACAGTGGCAACCCAGGCGAAAATCTCGAGGATGCCGTCGAGATGCTCGGTTCGTGCCCGAACGAAGTCGGCATGCTCGTAGAAACCGCCCATTTCAACTTTCAGATACGGCGACGACAACAGTTCCATCGCCATCGACGCAACCTCGGCCATTTCGCTGCCGTACTGTCGCTGGTAAATGAACGGCAGCTCTGACGATTCGAAGCCGTGGAACGCGTGACCAGCCTCGTGAAGCAATGTCCGCACGTCGGAGCCGACGCCGCTGGCATTCATGAAGATAAACGGACGCTTGCGATACGAGAAGCTCGTGCAGAATCCGCCGGGACGTTTGCCCGTGCGGCTTTCGAGATCGAGAAGGTGTTCTCTGCGCATGGTGGCGAAGTAGTCGCCAAAAGCCGGGTCAACGCGGCGGAAAATGGCCTCCGACCTGGCGTTCCATTGATCGGTCGATGTGTACGGTTTGAGCGGTGGAAGTCCTAGCGGATCGTGGCTGGTGTCCCAGGGTCGAAGTGAGTCAACACCCATCTCCCGCTTCCGTTTTTCATAGCGGCGAGCGATCGCGGGGACGAAGGTCTCTTCGACCGAGGCATGGAAGGTTTCGCAATCATCGGGCGAATAGTCGTACCGGTATTTGGCCTCGAAGGTGTAGTCGCGGTAGTTTGCGAACCCAGCATTGCGGGCGAGTTGTTGTCGTTTCTCCAACTGCTTGTCGAAGATTGTGGCGATGTGATCGCGCTGGTCAATGTACGGCTTGAACTGGAGGCGCCAGGCTTCCTCGCGGGTCGAGCGCTCGGGATCGAGGAGGAACGGGCTGAGCCGCGGAATTGGAATATCTTCGCCGCGCCAATGCACGGTCATGCCGCCAGTGATCTTGTTGTACTCGGCATTAAGGTTCTGGAGTTCCTGTTCGAGCGGCACGTTTTCGGCGCGGAACAACTCCTGGTCGGTGCGGAAGCGGCGCAGCGTGGTTTCGAGGTCGGGTCGAGTGTAGCCAGTGTCGATCAGCTTTTTCGCGAGCCGGACGGTCTGCTCGTCGGCCCGCGGTTTGATTTGCCCCGAGAACCGGAGGTAGGCCTCTTCTTTGACCGGATCGGTCGTGTCGCACGAGGCGTTGACATTGGCCAGGCTAGATGCTTCGCCGAGCGCGGCGGCCAGTGCATTCCAGTCATCCAGCCAGGCCTCGGTGGATTGAGGGTCGCCGGAATCGAGGGGTTGGTTGGCGAGCGATTCGTACAATGGGAGAATATCCTCCCACGACGCGTCGGTAAATTGTTCGGGGGTCGGTGTCGGTCGTACGGTCACGAATCGGTCCCTTTCGCTTGAGGAGTCTGGCGGTCGGCGCCATCGTCCAGCATCAATAACTTCAAGTCGTTGTCAAGCGTGACGTCGTTGATGATTTGAGCGCGCGGCATTTGGTCCCATCGCTTGGACCCGGCTCTCTTGTCGGCGCCACACGCGGCTCGCTTGGTTGACACCGCCCGCAAATGCACCTGGCGCTCACCAGGCGCCCAGCGGCAATGAGCGATTGCGTAGTCCAACTGCTCGCGGCCGAAACTTTCGCCGCGATATTCCGGCGCCGTTTGTGCCGCCAATTCCTTGGTCGGAATCGACTGCGACGCACATCTGTTTCTCGGCGCCAGCGCAGAACGAGTCGCGCTCATCGCCGACTTGACGGGGCGTGAGGTTCGCGGCGTGGTCCCATGGCTGCCCAAGGGTCTTGGAATGCTCTTGAATCGCCCTTGGACGGAGTTTCCAGGTGCGGGTGAGACACGATGGATCAATAGGCAACACCACGAAGACCCGGTCCGTATCGCTCCTCGATCGATCGCTTCCGGCTCCCCTCGCTTGATGCATCAGACAAGTCCGCCACCGATCACCAGTCGGAAGATGACGACGCACAGCACGATCAACGAGAGGAGGAACCCAACCTGCGAGAAGGCGGCTCGCGGCGGCTCACGCATGTCCAGATAGAACATCACGGACGCACCGATCGCCAGCGGCAATGCTGTGATCCAGTTAACCCAGCCGAGCAGCGGGATCAGGCCAATCAACATGAAAAACGTGGCCAACAATCCCAGACCGCAGCCGATGGCGCTCATTTGCAAACAAACTCCATCGCTTCGATCGACGGACGAGCGGCAACGACGCCACCCGTCCGAGGAGTGTACAGGTAGAGCAATGCGGGCGGTCAACCTCGATGGGTCGCCGTCATCGCAAGCCCAAGCAATCATACTGCCCATCAACGCCCAAAATGCGGTGAACAAAAATGCGGTAACATGGACGTGCGAGACAGTCCGTTACGGATTGCGCATGTTCGTCTTCGCCTCTGGATGCTCGAGGCTGGTTTACCTTGTGACGAGAGGCGTAAAACGTTGCCCGCCTCTGTCACCTGGCCGAAG
>Ga0183260_10003578_pt1 | contig 12511 bp, 10 predicted proteins | sample AntDrymUQ4972206_2_FD_129768 | JGI IMG/M metagenome (GOLD analysis project Ga0183260, IMG submission 129768) | Polar desert sand microbial communities from Dry Valleys, Antarctica - metaG UQ497 (22.06) (version 2) (version 2) | ecosystem: Environmental > Terrestrial > Soil > Desert | place...
CTTCAGAGCCAGGCCGCGCCGCACCTGCTCCTCGGCCCGCTCGAACAGGGCGGTGTCGAGGGCGGCGTCGAAGTGCAGGTCCTCCAGGTCCTCGACGTCGGCGTGCGGGTAGGGGTCGTCGGCCAGCCACGACCGCACGGCGATCCGCCTGGTCCCGGTGGCCTTGGCCGCGTACCGCCCGTCCGGCAGCTGGGTGATCCGGGTGAGGCGGGCCACGGTGCCGAGGTCGAAGCGCCGGTCGCCGCCGCCGACCTCGGGGCCCCGCTCGATCAGCACCACGCCCAGCTCGGCCGGCTCCCCCCGCTTGGCGCTCTGGACGCAGTCGGCCATCAGCGCCCGGTACCGGGGCTCGAAGACCTGCAGCCGCAGCGGCATGCCCGGGAAGAGCACCGACCCGAGAGGGAACATGGCGAGCACGGTCATGGGGACTCGGGGCGGGGGGGCACGGGGCGGGGGGGCTCGGGGTCGACGGCGTCGGCGGGCGGGGCGTCGGGCCAGGTGCCGAGGGCGACGCCCAGGCGATCGGAGAGGCGGGCGGCGTCGAGGTCCTTGGGCACGCCGTTGGCCACGACGGCGAAGGCGACCGGAGGCGGGCCCGCCTTGGCCGGGTCGACCCAGCCGACCAGCGACGAGACCTCGTCGAGGCTGCCGGTCTTGGCCCGCAGGCGGCCGGCGACCGGGCTGTTCACGAAGCGCTTCTGGAGGGTGCCCGACACCGCGGCCACGGGGAGGCCGTCGGCCAGCTGGCTGGTGCGGCCGGCCCCGACCAGGGCGGCGAGCAGCAGGGAGCAGGTGACCCGGTCGGCCCGGTCGAGGCCCGACCCGTCCCGGGCCGCCAGCGGCCCCACCGGCAGGCCCTTGGTGGCGAGCGCCGCCTTGGCCGCGGCCAGCCCGGCGTCGGTCGTGCCGGCGCCGCCGGCCGTGCGGCCCATCTCCTTCACCAGCAGCTCGGCGGTGGTGTTGTCGGACTCGCGGACCATCTGCGCCACCAGCTCCCTCACGGGCAGCGACTCCTTGGTGGCCACCGTCGCCGCGCCGGTCGCCGCTCCCACCGACGGCGGTCCGGCCACCTGCACCCCCTGGGCCCGCAGTTGGTCGGTGAGGACCTGGGCGAAGTGCAGGGCGGGCTGGGGGGCCAGCTTGCCGTCGGCACCCTGGCCGTCGTCGACCAGGAGGGCCGACAGCGACCCCACCTGGCCGTTGGCCTGGTAGCTGGGCTTCCACCCGGGGCGGGCCCGCTCCCGGTCGTAGCGGCCCTCGTCGGCCCGGACGCCCCCCGTGACCTGGCGCACGCCGGCCGCCACCAGGGCCTGGGCCACGTCCTCGATGCGGGTGCGAACCACCGGCTGGCGGGGCGAGCGGGCGGCGCGGGCGTCGGTCTCGATGATCGGGTCACCGCCGCCGACGACCTGCAGGTCGCCCGTCACCACCCCACCCGACGGGGCGGCGTCGGCCTTCATCACCGTGCTGAGGCGGGTCTCGGGGCCGAGGACGGCGACGGCCGCCTCGGCGGTCAGCAGCTTCAGCGCCGAGGCCGGGATGACCGGCTGGTCGGGCCGGCGGGCGTACAGCGTCCGGGCGCCCACCTGGACCACCAGGCAGGACTGGGCCACCCACCGGGCCAGTGACGGGTCGGCCGCCACCCGGTCGACCGCGGCCCGCAGGCGGGTCTCGGCCCGGTGGCTGACGAGGGCGTCGGCCACCCGCCGGACCGACAGGACGGGGGTGGCCAGGCGCAGGGACGCCGCCGCCGGCGCGCCGGAGCCGGTGCCGCGAGGCGCCAGCGCCCCGACCGTGCCGGCGGCGAGGGCGGCCAGCAGGGCGATCAGGACGACGCGCCGCACGCCGCCCTCAGTCCCTGCGGGAGAGCAGGTCGGTGGACGACGGGGCCGACCGGGTTGGCCAGCCGCTCCTCGGCCCCCATCACCCAGGCGGTGCCACCCGGCGTCGACCGGTCGGAGCAGGCCAGCTCGAGGGTCAGGTCGCAGGCCGGCGGGACCCGCAGGGGGGCGTGCGGCCGGCCCCCCACCGCGGCATCCTCGTCGCTCACGCGGTCCGGAGGTCGAGGCCGAGGGACATGAGCTGCTCGGCGGGTCGGTGGTAGCCCCGCTCGAGGTGGTGGATGCCCCGCAGGGTGGACGGCCCGTCGGCCGCGGCGGCCGCGATCACCGACGAGAAGCCGGCTCGCACGTCGGGCACGTTGACGTCGGCGCCTCGCAGGGCCGAGACGCCCTTCACCACCGCCGAGTGCAGGTTGTTCGTTTCGTGGAACCGGCACGCCGGGCCGCCCAGGCAGGAGGAGAACAGCTCGACCTCGACGCCCATCTGCTGCAGGGCGGGCACGTACACCAGCCGGTTCTCGAAGACCGTCTCGTGCAGCACGCTCATCCCGTCGGCCTGGCTGAGGAGCACCATCAGCGGGGTCTGCCAGTCGGTCATGAACCCGGGGTGGGTGTCGGTGGAGACGGCCACGGGGTGGAGGCCGCCGACCGCCGAGGCGGTCGTCCACTCGTCGGTGACCTCGACCCGGGCTCCCATGCGGTGGAGGACGTTGATGGCGGTCACCAGGCGGTCCTGGCGGCAGCCGACCACCCGCACCTCGCCGCCCGTGACGACGCCGGCGCACAGGTAGGACCAGGCCTCGATCCGGTCGCCCTCGAGGGTGGTGGACGCGCCGTCGAGCCGCTCGACCCCCTCGATCACGATGCGGCGGTCGGGCTGCAGCTCGATGCTGGCGCCCATGCGCTGGAGGAACAGGGCCAGCTCGGTGACCTCGGGCTCGGTGGCCGCCCCCTTCAGCACGGTCTTGCCCTCGGCCAGCACGGCCGAGAGGAGCACCGACTCGGTGGCCCCGACGCTCGGGTAGGGCAGCTCGATCTTGGCCCCCCGCAGCCGGCCCGCCTTGGCGGCGACGCCGTCGTCGCGCACCTCGACCTCGGCGCCGAGGGCGGTGAGGACGGCGACGTGGAAGTCGACCGGCCGGCGGCCGATCTGGTCGCCGCCGACGAGGGGGACGAAGGCCTCGCCCACCAGGTTGAGCAGCGGCCCGAGGAGAAGGATCGGGATGCGGTTGAGGCCGCTGAACTCCACCGGGACCATGGGCTGGGGCGACGCCGTGGGGTGGACGGTGATGACCGGGCCGTCCCGCTCGACGCCGACGCCCAGGCTCTCGAGGATCTGGCTGGTGATGTCGACGTCGCCGACCTCGGGGGCGTTGCGGATGGTGGAGGGGCGACCGCCCATCATGGCGGCCACCAGGTGCTTGGTCACCGCGTTCTTCGACCCGCGCACCTCGACGTCGCCGACCAGCGGCCCCGACGGATGGATGACCCACGTGCCCGACGGAGCTGCTGCCACGGCCGGCGACGATACCGGCGCGGGTCCGTGCTCCCGGTCGGGGCTCAGCCCGGCTCCCGCTGGAGGGCGGCCCGGAAGAAGGCGCGCACGTGCAGCAGGCGCTGCTCGACCGCCTCGGGGGCGAGCGGGTCGCGGCCGGTGATCGCCTCGAGGAACGTGACGTCGGAGAACCAGCTGAGGATGGCGCCGTAGCCGGTGAGCAGGAGCTGCTCCGGGTCGTGGCGGCGGAAGGTGCCGGCCTCCATCTCCCGCTCGAAGAAGCCCTTGGCCCGCTCCATCAGCGGGCGCAGCACGGCGACCAGCTCCTCGGTGAACCGCCCGCTGCCGGCGAGCTGCTCGCGCCGCACCAGGCGGACGAACTCGGGGTTCTCCTGGAAGAAGCTGAAGGCTGCCGTGAGCACGTGGTCGACCATGGCCCAGCCGTCCTGGCTGCGGGCCGAGTCGACGGCGCCGGTGACCCGCTCCTGCCAGTCGCCGAGGGTGGACCAGACGACCTCCCGGTACAGCTGCTCCTTGCTGGCGAAGTGGTGGAGGAGGCTGGGCCGGCGGATCCCCACCTCGACGGCGATCTCGTTCAGCGAGGTGCCCTCGTAGCCCCGCTCGGCGAACTGGCGCCGGGCGGCGATGACGATCGCCCGCCGGGTCGAGGAGCCGCCCCGGACGTCGACCGGGCGGACCGGGGCACCCACGGCCAGCAACCGTAGGCGGCCTAGGCTCGCCCGACGTGGAAATCGTCGCTGCTCTGTTCGTGGAAGGCATCGAGATGCGCCAGGTCGCCGGGCCCTCCACCCGCATCGACCTGAAGGGTGTCATGTTCTCCATGGCCGCCCCCTCGCCGCCGCCGGTGACCCTCGATCCCCACCTCGTCGTCATCGTCCGGGAGGACCAGCAGGGCTCGGGCCAGGCGTCGCTGGTTTCGGAGTTCGTGCGCCAGGCCGACGGGGAGCAGGTGGCCAGGAACGTCCAGATGGTGGCGGTGGCGCCCGGCAAGTTCGGCCGCCAGCTGGTGAAGGCCGAGCTGGAGTTCGCCGACTACGGCACCATCGAGGCGCGGTGCCGCCTCAACGCCGACGGGCACGTCACCACCGTGCCGTTCACGCTGCTGCCGCCTGCGTGATCGCCGGCCCGTGAGGGCGGCCGGCGCCCTCAGCACCCACCCGATCGTGGCCACGGCCCTGGGCGAGTGCGCCGGGCAGGTGCTCGAGGCGCTTGACGGGGCCCGCCCCTCCTTTGCCCTGGTGGCGGTGACCCCTCCGCACCTGGGCACCCTCGAGGACGTCGGCAGCACCCTGCGGGCCGTGCTCGACCCGGGGGTCATCCTCGGCGCGGTCAGCTCGGCGGTGGTCGGCGCCGGCCTCCACGTCGAGGCGGTGCCTGCGCTCACGCTGTTCGCCCTCACGGGCATCGAGGCGACGCCGCTGCTGCTGGAGCCGGACCGCCGGGGTGCCCTCCGCCGCCACGCCGATACCCGCACCGATGCGCACCGCGCCACTGCCGGGGTGGTCCTGGCCGATCCGTTCTCGTGCCCCGCCCCCGCCCTCGTGGCCGCCCTCGACGGCGTCGAGGTGTGCGGCGGCCTGCTGGGCGCGGCCCGGGGCCCCGGCGGCAGCCGGCTACTGCTCGACGGCGCCGTGCGCACCTCCGGCGCCGTCGGCGTGCTCCTCGGCCCGCCGGCCCGGGCCGCCGCCAGCCAGGGCGGCACCCCGGTCGGTCCGACGTGGGTCATCACCCGGGCCGAGGGCGACGACGTGCTCGAGCTCGGCGGACGACCGGCGGGCGAGCGGCGGCGGGAGGCCCTCGGTGACCTCGCCCGGCCCGGCCCGACCGGCCTGGGGCTCGTCGTCGACGAGCAGGCCGAGCGGCCGGACCGTGACGCCCTGCGCGTCGTGCGGGTGCGCGGCCCGGGCCCGGGCGGCGGGCTGCGCCTGGCCGAGCCGCTGGCCGTCGGGCGGGTGGTGCGCTTCGTCCGACTGGGGCCGGCCGAGGTCGAGGGCGACCTGGTCACCACCCTGGCCAACGGTGGGGGCGGCCGCCGGGCCAGCCTGCTCTTCCCCGGCCCCGACCGGGCCCGCGACGCCGGCCTCGCGGCCGAGCTGCTCGGCATGATGACGGCCGGGGTGGGGGTCGGCGCCCCCCTGGCCCCCCTGGCCGGCGTCACCGCCCTCCACGGCGCCGACGCCACCGGCCTGCTGCTCCTCCCCTGATCCCCGCCCTGATCCCCGTCCCCTCCCGGCATCCCCTGACCGTTCCCCCGGACGGGGCGCCGGTTCCTCGATAGGGTCCTGGGTCCTATGGACGCTGACCTGCTGGAAATGGAAGAGCGAGCCGTCAACGTCGTCCGAGGGCTGTCGATGGACGGCCCCCAGCGGGCCGGCAACGGGCACCCGGGCACGGCGATGGCCCTGGCCCCGTTGGCCCACGTGCTGTTCCACCGGGTGATGAAGCACGACCCCACCCTCCCCGAGTGGCACGACCGCGACCGCTTCGTGCTGTCGTGCGGCCACGCCTCGATCCTGCTGTACTCCTTCCTGCACCTCACCGGCTACGGCCTGACCCTCCAGGACCTGGAGGAGTTCCGCCAGCTGGGGTCGCGCACGCCCGGCCACCCGGAACGCCTGCACGCCCCCGGCATCGACACCACCACCGGCCCGCTCGGCCAGGGGATCTCGGCGGCCGTCGGCATGGCCATGGCCGAGGAGCACCTGCGGGCCACCTTCGGCCCCGAGGTGTGCGACCACCACACCTTCGTCATCTGCTCCGACGGCGACATGCAGGAGGGGATCAGCCACGAGGCGGCCAGCCTGGCCGGCCACCAGGCCCTGGGGCGCCTCGTCGTGATCTGGGACGACAACCACATCAGCATCGACGGGCCCACCGAGCTCGCCTGGACCGACAACACCCCCGACCGGTTCCGGGCCTACGGCTGGGACGTCGACGAGCTCGGCGAGCAGGCGAACGACCTCGACGCCCTCGAGGCCGCCATCCGCCGGGGCATGGAGGTCACCGACAAGCCGACGTTCATCGCCCTGCGCTCCCACATCGGCTATCCCTCGTCGGCCCAGGACACCAAGGAGGCCCACGGCGAGGCCCTGGGCGCCGACGTGGTCCGCGAGACCAAGTCTCTCCTCGGCCTGCCTCCCGAGGAGGAGTTCTGGGTGCCCGAGGACGTGCTGGCCCTGTACCGGGAGGCCATCCCGCGAGGCCAGGCGGTCCGCCACGAGTGGGAGCAGCGCCTGGCGAGCATGAAGGGCGATCGTGAGGCCTACGACGCCGCCCAGGAGGGGCGCCCGCTGACCGAGTGGGTCAAGTCGCTGCCCACCTGGCAGCCGGGCGAGAAGGTGGCCACCCGCAAGGCGGGGGCCGCCGTGCTCGAGGCGGTGAAGGACATGGTGCCGGGGCTCTTCGTCGGCGGTGCCGACCTCACCGGCAACACCGGCGTCAAGATCAAGGTCCCCGTCTTCAGCAAGGACGACCGGAGCGGCCAGCAGGTCCACTACGGCATCCGTGAGCACGGCATGGCCGGGGCCATGAACGGCATGGCCGCCCACGGAGGGATTCTCCCGGTGGGGGGCACCTTCTTCATCTTCTCCGACTACTGCCGCCCGGCGATCCGCATCGCCTCGCTCTCGAACCTCAAGGTCGTCTACAGCTTCAGCCACGACTCGATCGGCCTGGGCCCGGACGGCCCCACCCACCAGCCCGTCGAGCACCTGGCCTCGCTGCGGGCCATGCCGACCCTGCGGGTCATCCGGCCGGCCGACGCCAACGAGACGGCCCACGCCTACCGGGTGGCGTTCGACTCCGACGGCCCGACGGCCCTGATCCTGTCCCGCCAGGACCTCCCGGTCCTCGAGGGCACCGAAGCCGCCTACGACGGCGTGGCCCGCGGCGCCTACGTCCTGCGGGACGACGACGAGGCCGACCTCACCCTGATCGGCACCGGCAGCGAGGTGCACCTGTGCCTCGAGGCGGTGCCCCTGCTGGCCGCCCGGGACATCCGGGCCCGGGTCGTGTCGATGCCCTGCTGGGAGCTGTTCGAGGCGGCCACCGACGACGAGAAGGAGGACGTGCTGCCCTCCGACCTGCCGGCGCTGGCGGTCGAGGCCGCGGCGTCCTTCGGCTGGGAGCGCTGGTCCGAGGCGGTCGTGGGACTGGACCGCTTCGGCGCCTCCGGCCCCGGCGGTGAGGTCATGGCCTCCCTCGGCTTCACCGCCGAGAAGGTGGCCGACGAGGCGGAGAACTTCATGGAATCGTTGCAGGAGGCCTTCGGGGACGAAACCGACGAAGGGTAGCTTCCCCACGAGATCCCCGGAAATGCCAAGAGGAGGCCCCCCGTGACCGCGCTCCACCAACTCTTCGACGAGCAGGGCCAGAGCCCGTGGCTGGACAACCTGAAGCGCGGCTACTTCCAGGGCGGGAAGCTGCAAGGACTGGTCGACGCCGGCATTCGCGGGATCACCTCCAACCCCACGATCTTCCAGAAGGCCATCACCGCCTCCGATGACTACGACGAGCAGTTCGCTGACGCCGTCCGGCGAGGCAGCGTCGAGGACGCCTACTGGGAGCTCGTCATCGACGACATCCGCCACGCCTGCGACCTCCTGCGGGTGACCTTCGACGAGAGCCGGGGGGCCGACGGGCACGTGTCGATCGAGGTCTCCCCCGCCCTGGCCCGCGACACCGAGGGCACGGCCCGGGAGGCACGCCAGGTGTGGGACCGGGTCGACCGGCCGAACCTGATGGTCAAGATCCCCGGGACGGCCGAGGGGCTGCCCGCCATCCGCGCCTCGGTGGCGGCCGGGATCAGCGTGAACGTGACCCTCATCTTCGGGGTGCCCCGCTACGCCGAGGTGATCGAGGCCTACCTGAGCGGGGTCGAGGACCTGCTGGACGGGGGCGGTGACGCGTCCTCCGTCCGCTCGGTGGCCAGCTTCTTCATCAGCCGGGTGGACGTCGAGGTCGACCGGCGCCTCCGCGCCATCGGCACCGAACCCGCCTCCGGGCTGGCGGGCACGGCGGCGGTGAACCAGGCCAAGCTGGCCTACGAGCTGTTCCGGCAGCGCTTCGGCGGCGAGCGGTGGGCCGCCCTCCAGGAACGGGGCGCCCACCTCCAGCGGCCGCTGTGGGCCTCGACGTCGACCAAGGACCCGAGCTACCCCGACCTGCTCTACGTCGACAGCCTCATCGGGCCCAGCACCGTCAACACCATGCCGGACGCCACCATCGAGGCGTTCCTGGATCACGGCACGGTGGCCCGGACCGTCGACCAAGGCATCGACCAGGCTCGGGCCCGGTGGGCGGCGCTGAGCGAGGTGGGCATCGACGTCGACGACGTGGCGCGAACCCTGGAGGAGGAGGGTGTGGCCTCGTTCTCCAAGTCCTACGACGAGCTGCTCGAAGCGCTCAGGGACAAGGCGACCAAGCTCGCATGACCCGACCGGAGATCGCCCAGGAGACGGTGTCACCCGACGTCCTGGCCGAGCGGCTCCTGGCACGCGACGCCACCCTGTGGCCGGCGGGCTCCGAAGCGCCGCAGCGGCTCGGCTGGCTGGACATCGCCTCCCGCCTGATGGCGGCCTGCGCCGACGTCTCCGCGTGGGCGTCGTCGCTCTCCTACGAGCGCGTGGTGCTGCTGGGCATGGGCGGCAGCTCCCTCGGGCCCGAGGTGCTCCGGGCCGCCCTGCAGAGCGACCGGCTCGTCGTGTGCGACACGACCGACCCCAAGACGGTGGCGGCGGTGCCCACCGAAGGCTCGTTCTTCCTGCTGTCCTCCAAGTCAGGGGGGACGCTGGAGCCCCGGGCGCTGTTCTCCCACTTCTGGAGCTGCGTGCCGGACGGGGCCCGCTGGGCCGCGGTCTGCGACCCCGGGACCAAGCCCATCGAGGTGGCCCGCCGCCACGACTTCGCCCGCGTCTTCGAGAACGACCCGAACATCGGCGGTCGCTACAGCGTGCTGTCGTGGTTCGGCCTGGTGCCGGCCGCCCTCCTCGGGCTCGACCCGGCCGAGCTGTGCCGCCGGGCCCAGACGGTCGACGCCGGCGAAGCGGTCCGGCTCGGCGTCGGCTGGGCCGAGGCCCAGCAGGCGGGTCGGGACAAGCTCACCATCCTCCTGGGTGACGGGCCGTTCCGGGCCTTCGGGCTGTGGGCCGAGCAGCTGGTCGCCGAGAGCCTGGGCAAGCACGGCACGGGGATCGTGCCGGTGCCCACCACCGACGTCGAGACCGGCGCCGACCGTGAGCCCGTGGTGGTGCACGTCGACGACGTCTACGACCTCGCCCCCGAGTTCCTCCGCTGGGAGATCGCCACCGCCACGGCCGGCAGCATCCTCGGCGTCGACGCCTTCGACCAGCCCGACGTCGAGGCGGCCAAGGTGGCCACGGTCAAGGCGCTCGACGACCTGCCCCTCCCCGCCGACCTCCCCGCCGGCGTCGACGTGGCCCCGGTCGACGGGCTCATCCCGTGGCTCGAGGCCCACGTCCGACCAGGTGACTACGTCGCCCTGCAGGCGTACGTCCCCTACGGCCAGGACGCCGCCCTCGAGGACCTGCGGCGGCGGATCCGGGACGGCCTCGGCGGGATCGCCGTGACGGCCGGGTACGGGCCCCGCTTCCTCCACTCGACCGGCCAGCTGCACAAGGGCGGGCCCGACACCTGCGTCGCCGTGCAGATCGTGCCCGACGGCCCGACGGCCGATGTGGCGGTCCCCGACCACTCCTACGACTTCGGCACCCTCATCGCCGCCCAGTCGCTGGGCGACCTGCAGGCCCTGCGGGCCGCCGGCCGCCGGGTGGTGCGGGTCGTGGTCGACGCCGGCGACCTGACCGGGATGGGCTGACCCGTGCGGATCGGCATGGTGGGCCTGGGGCGCATGGGGGGCAACATGACCCGCCGGCTCCTGAAGGCCGACCACGAGGTGGTGGCCCACGACGTGAGCGGCGACGTGGTGGCGGTGCTCGTGGGCGAGGGAGCCCACGGCGCCGAGGACCTCCGGTCGCTGGTCGCCCAGCTCGAGCCGCCGCGGGCCGTCTGGTCGATGCTGCCGGCCGGGGCCATCACCGCCGCCGCCGTCGAGGAGCTGACCTCGCTCCTCGAGCCCGGCGACGCCATCATCGACGGGGGCAACGCCCGCTGGAGCGACTCGGTGGCCACGGCCGAGGTGCTGGCCGCCTCCGGCATCGACTTCTGCGACGCCGGCGTCTCGGGCGGGGTGTGGGGCCTGGAGAACGGCTACGGCCTGATGGTCGGCGGCGCCGAGCACGTCGTCGAGCGGCTGCGCCCCCTCTTCGAGTCGCTCGCCCCCGAGGGCGGCTTCGTGCACGTCGGCCCCGTCGGCAGCGGCCACTTCACCAAGATGGTGCACAACGGCATCGAGTACGGGCTGATGCAGGCCTACGGCGAGGGGTTCGCCCTTCTGGCCGCGGCCGAGGAGCTCGGCATCGACCAGGCCAAGCTGGCCGAGGTGGCCGAGGCCTGGCGCCACGGCACCGTCATCCGCTCCTGGCTGCTCGACCTCGCCGCCCTCGCCCTGGCCGAGGAGTCCTTCGAGGACGTCCAGGGCTACGTCGACGACTCGGGCGAGGGCCGCTGGACGGTGCAGGAGGCGGTGGAGCGGGGCGTGCCGGCCCCGGCGATCACCGCCGCGCTGTACGAGCGCTTCTCCTCGCGCGACCCCAACCTGTTCTCCAACCGCCTCCTGGCCGCCCTGCGCGGGCAGTTCGGCGGTCACGGCCTCAAGGTCCACCTGGTCGACGACGCCGACGTCCCCCGTGAGTGACAACCCGCTCCTCGAGGGCCTCGACCAGGACCGCCGGGCCCCTCCCTGCGTGCTCGTTGTGTACGGCGCCTCCGGCGACCTCACCTCCCGCAAGATCCTGCCCGCCATCGAGCGCCTCCACCGGCGCCGGCAGCTGCCGGGGGCGTTCGCCATCATCGGCACCGCCCGCACCGAGATGGACGACGACGACTTCCGCACGGCGTGCCTGAAGAGCGTCCCCGACGCCGCCCCCGGCTGGGACGAGCTGGTGAAGGGCTTCCGCTACGTCGCCGGCGACTACACCGCAACCGAGACCTTCGACCGCCTGAAGGAGGTGCTGGCCGAGGTCGACGAGCAGCGAGGCACCCACGGCAACCGGGTCCACTACCTGGCCACCGTGCCCGCCCTGTTCGACGACATCGCCCGGGCCCTCGGCCGGGAGGGCATGCACGAGCCGAAGTTCGCCGACTCGTTCGTGCGGGTCGTGTGCGAGAAGCCCTACGGGCGCGACCTCGTCTCGGCCCGGGAGCTGGACGACGCCATGCACTCGGCCTTCGCCGAGGAGCAGATCTACCGGATCGACCACTACCTGGGGAAGGAGACGGTGCAGAACACCCTCGCCCTCCGCTTCGCCAACAGCTTCTTCGAGCCCCTCTGGAGCCGCCAGCACATCGACCACGTCCAGGTCACGGTGGCCGAGACCGTCGGGGTGGGCAGCCGGGCCGGGTTCTACGAGACGGCCGGCGCCCTCCGGGACATCGTCCAGAACCACGTCCTGCAGGTCCTGGCCGTGTGCTCCATGGAGCCGCCGGCCACCCTCGACGCCACCGGTGTCCGCGACGAGAAGGTGAAGGCCCTCCGCGCCATCCGACCCTGGGACCCCTCGGAGGTGGTCGACCACGTCGTCCGCGCCCAGTACGAGTCGGGCTGGACCGAAGGCGAGGAGGTCAAGGCCTACCGGGCCGAGCGGGGCGTAGACCCGACCTCAACCACCGAGACGTTCGTGGCCCTCAAGCTCGAGATCGACAACTGGCGCTGGGCCGGCGTCCCCTTCTACGTCCGCACCGGCAAGCGCCTCCCCAAGCGGGTCACCGAGGTGGCCTTCACCCTGAAGGCCGTCCCCCACCTGCCCTTCACCACCCGCGACAGCCGCGGGCTGTCGCCCAACGCCCTGGTCCTGCGCATCCAGCCCGACGAGGGCATCACCCTGCGCTTCGGGGCCAAGGTCCCCGGCGGCTCGTTCGAGGTCCGCGACGTCCTCATGGACTTCTCCTACGGCGCCTCGTTCCTCCAGGACACACCGGACGCCTACGAGCGCCTCCTCCTCGACGCCATGGTCGGCGACCCCACCCTGTTCATCCGCACCGACGAGGTCGAGCAGGCCTGGCAGATCTGCGACCC
>Ga0183260_10003579_pt1 | contig 12509 bp, 11 predicted proteins | sample AntDrymUQ4972206_2_FD_129768 | JGI IMG/M metagenome (GOLD analysis project Ga0183260, IMG submission 129768) | Polar desert sand microbial communities from Dry Valleys, Antarctica - metaG UQ497 (22.06) (version 2) (version 2) | ecosystem: Environmental > Terrestrial > Soil > Desert | place...
AGCTGGATCAGCCGGTTGAGCTCGATGGCGTACTCCATCGGCAGCTCCTTGGTGACCGGCTCGATGAAGCCGTTGACGATCATCGCGGCGGCCTCGTCCTCGGAGAAGCCGCGCGACTGCATGTAGAAGAGCTGCTCGTCGGAGATCTTGCCCACCACGGCCTCGTGGGCCACGGTCACGTGGGGGTTCTGAATCTGGATGTCGGGCCAGGTGTCCGAGCGCGAGATCGGGTCCATCATCAGGCCGTCGCACTGCACGCGCGCCTTGGAGCCGCGCGAGTTGTGGCCCATGCGCACCAGGCCGCGGTAGCCCATGATCCCGCCGTCCTTGGAGATGGACTTGGCCAGGATGTTCGAGGTGGTGTTGGGGGCCAGGTGCACCACCTTGGCGCCGGTGTCCTTGTGCACGCCCGCGCCGGCCACGCCGACGTTCAGGTGGTCGGCGCGCGCGCCCTCGCCCAGCAGGAACGAGCCGGGGTAGAGCATCACGTACTTGGCGCCCATCGAGCCGCCGACCCACTCCACCGTGCCCTCGGCCTCGACGACCGCGCGCTTGGTGTTGAGGTTGTAGACGTCCTTGGACCAGTTCTGCACCGTGGTGTAGCGGGCCTTGGCCCCCTCCTTGACGAAGATCTCGACCACGGCGGAGTGCATCGAGTTGACCGAGTAGGACTGTGCCGTGCAGCCCTCGATGTAGTTCACCTCGGCGCCCTCCTCGACCACGATCAGCGTGTGCTCGAAGGTCCCCTCGCCCTGGCCCTCCATGCGGAAGTAGGCCTGCAGCGGGAGGTCCACCTTCACGCCGGCGGGCACGTAGAGGAAGGAGCCGCCCGACCAGATCGCGCCGTGCAGCGCCGAGAACTTGTTGTCCTGGGGCGGGACGCACTTGGTCATGAAGTACTGCTGGACCAGCTCGGGGTAGCGCTCGACCGCGGTGTCGGTGGAGCAGAAGAGGATCCCCATCTCCTCGTACTCCTTCTTGAGCCCCTCGTAGACGGGCTCGTTGTCCCACACTCCCACCACGCCGGCCAGGTGCTCGCGCTCGGCCTGGGGGATCCCCAGGTCCTCGTAGGTCTGCTTCATGTTCGCCGGGACGTCGTCCCAGGAATCGAAGCGCCCCGCGGTGGGAGGCGAGTAGAGGACCAGGTCGTCGAAGTTCAGGCCCGACAGGTCGACGCCCCACGTCGGCACCGGCTTACGCTCGAAGATCTCGAAGGCCTTGAGGCGCTTGTCGCGCAGCCACTCGGGCTCGTTCTTGATCTTGGACATCTCCAGCACGACCTCGCGGGAGATGCCCTTGCGCGCGCGCAGCTGCCCCTGATCGTCCTCGACGATCGGGGCGGGCCTGGTGATGCGGGTCTTGTCGGTGGCGGCCATCTGAAATCCGTGTCCTGAGGTCGGGATTATAGCGGGGGGCGAGGTCGCCCCACGGCTCCGGCAAGCGTATCCGCCCGGGCCCCGGGGCGGGTGGTGCGTTGAGCACGCCCTGGCGTGTCCAATGCCAATGCTCCACGCGCCGGTCTCGGCGCGCGCTCTGAACTGCCCTGGCACGCCGCTGCGTATAGATGGCACGGGTCCTTCCGCTACCCATGACATGCCTCGTCACAGCCATCCCACCCGCACCCTCCGCGCATCGCAACCGCGCGGCGCTGGCCGGGTTGACCCGGGCAGGAGGGCATTCCGTCCTGGCGTCGAAGGACAATTCGCCAGCGCCGGAGGAGGGACAGCATGAGCATCCAAGAGCTCAAGGACCTGCTGGAGCGCGTCGAGGACACGCACGAGATCGTCCTGGGCTCTGCGCTCGCGCCCGCAGAGGGCCCGATCGACGCGGAGCTGCGCGCGGTCTGGAGCGCCGCGCGCGCCGACGCCAACCTCGCCTACGACGCCTGGGCGGCGGCGCCTGCGCCCGAGTCCTACGCCGTCTACCGCGCCGCCGAGGACCGCGCCGACGCGGCGGAGGACGCCCTGGCCGCCGCGGCGGCCTCCCAGCACTCAACCCCGAGCCGATTGGAGCCGATTAGATGAGTGTGACCGCTCCCTTCATCTACGTCGACGCGCCCGACATCCCGGAGGGGATGACGGTGGACGAGTACCGCCGCCTGCGCTCCCGGCCCACCCGCCGCTCGCGCCCGCGCCGTGCGCCCCGCCGCCGCTCCCTGCGGGGCCTGGCCCGCCGGCGCCGCGCCTAGCCCGCGCGGCCCCCTACCCCGAGCCGCGCGGCCAGCTCGCGTCGCCGGTCAGCGCGCCGCGCACGACCTTCAGGTTCAGCAGCGCGCACTTTCGCCGCGTGGCCGAGATCGGGATCCCCAGCAGGTCGATCAGCCACTCGCCGTCCAGCGCCGGCACCTCGTCCACGGCCATCCCGATGTACTCCTCGGAGGCGATGGAGGCGGCGGCCTGCGAGATGGCGCAGCCCTGCCCGTGGAAGCGCAGGTCGGCGATCCGCCCGCCCTCCACGCGGATGTGCACGCCCATCTCGTCGCCGCACAGCGGGTTGTGGTCGTGGGCGTCGAGGTCGTGCGGGTCCAGCTCCCCGAAGTTCCGCGGGCGCTTGTAGTGGTCGAGGATGTAGTCGCGGTAGAGGTCGTCCATGGTCAGAGCCCGAAGACCTCGCGCGCCTTGGCCAGCGCTGCGGCCAGCGCGTCCACGTCCTCGCGCCGGTTGTAGGGGCCGAAGGAGGCGCGCGCCGTGGCGGGCACCCCGAGGCGACGCATCAGCGGCATGGCGCAGTGGTGGCCCGCGCGCACACACACGTGCTCGCGGTTGATCAGGTCGGCGACGTCGTGGGGGTGGATGCCCGCCAGCTCGAAGGAGATCACCCCGCCGCGCTCCTGGGCCGAGGACGGGCCGATCACGCGCACGCCGCCCACGGCCTCCAGGCGCTCCAGCGCGTAGCGCGTCAGCTCGCGCTCGTGGGCGCGCACGTTCTCCATCCCCAGGGCCGCCAGGTAGTCCACCGCGGCGCCGAGGCCCACTCCCTCGGCGACCATGGAGGTGCCGGCCTCGAACTTCCACGGAAGCTCGTTCCAGGTCGACTCCTGGAACCCCACGGTGCGGATCATGTCCCCGCCGCCCAGGAAGGGACGCATCGCCTCCAGCAGCTCCCGGCGGCCGTGGAGCACGCCGATTCCGGTGGGCCCCAGCGCCTTGTGCCCGGTCCAGGCGTAGAAGTCGGCGCCGATCGCGCCCACGTCCACCGGCAGCTGCGGGACCCCCTGGGAGCCGTCCACCAGCGACACCGCGCCGGCGGCCCGCGACCGCGCGGCCATCTCCGCGACCGGGTTGATCGTGCCCAGCACGTTGGAGACGTGCGCGAAGGCGCACAGGCGCACGTCGCCGCGCGCGAGCTGCGCGTCGAGCTCGTCCAGCGACAGCGTCCCCTCGTCGCTGACGCCGAGGTAGCGCAGCTCGGCGCCGGTCTCCTGGCACAGCAGCTGCCACGGGACGATGTTGGAGTGGTGCTCCATCTCGGTGAGCAGCACCGCGTCGCCGGGCCCGACGTGCTCCCGGCCCCAGGCGTAGGCGACCAGGTTGATCGCCTCGGTGGCGTTGCGGGTGAAGATCGTCGTGTCGGTCTCGCCGCCGGCGAAGGCCGCCACGCGGGCGCGGGCGCCCTCGAAGAGCTCCGTGGCCTCCTGGGCCAGCGTGTAGACGCCGCGGTGCACGTTGGCGTTGTGGCGGCGGTAGAAGTCGTTCATCGCCTCGATCACGGCCTCGGGCTTCTGAGAGGTGGCGGCGGAGTCGAGGTAGACCAGCGGGCGCCCGTCGATCTCCCGCGCGAGGATCGGGAAGTCGGCGCGGATGTCGAGCCGGGGGGTGGTGGCGGCCTCCACGAGGCTCACCGCGCCGCCGCGTAGGCCTCGATGTCGGCCGCCGCGGCGGCCAGCTTGGCGGAGATGCGCTCGCGCACCAGGCCCTCCAGCGACGAGTCCTCGAGCTGGACGACGATCGGCTCGAAGTAGCCCTCCACGATCACGCGCACCGCCTCCTCGCGGGACAGGCCGCGCGTGCGCATGTAGAAGATCAGCGCCTCGTCGATCTCGCCCACCGTCCCGCCGTGGGAGGCCGACACGCTGTCGGTCTCCACGATCAGCGACGGGATCGCGTCCACCTTGGCCTGCGGCGAGAGCATCATCGAGTGCGTCTGCAGGTAGGTGTGGGACTCCTGGGCCCCGACCTCGATCTTGATCAGCCCCTCGTAGGAGGCGCGCGAGCGCCCCGTGGCCGCGCCCTTCCAGATCGTGTCGCCCGTGGTCGGGCCGACCTCGTGCAGGTCCACCGTGAAGAGGTCCAGGTGCTCGGAGCCCTCCGTGAAGTAGATGCCGCGGTGGCGCATGTCGGCGCCCGGCTCCGCGGTGGCCAGCTCCAGGTGCTGGCGGGTGAGGTGGCCGCCCAGGTGGATCGGCACCCACGAGCAGTGGGCGTCGCGCCCCACCCGGACCAGGTGCGTGGAGACGTCGTGCACCTCGGCTCCCTCGGCTCCCCAGTCCTGGAAGTGGGCCAGCCGGCAGCGCGCGCCGGCCTCCAGGTAGAGCTCGAAGGCGCCCGCGTGCAGCGCGGGCCCCTCGAACGGAGCGGCGAGGTCGTACTCGCGCAGGCGGAAGTCCGCGTTCTCGCCGCCGACGGCCAGCGTGTGCGCGTACTGGGCGCTGCCCGCCTCGTCGATCACGTAGACCACCTGCAGCGGCAGCTCGACCCGCACGCCGCGCGGGACGTGCAGGAAGGCGCCGCCCGTCCAGAACGCCGCGGCCGCGGCCTCGAACATGTCGCGGTCGTAGGTGAGGCGGTGCATGAAGTGCGCCTGCACCAGCTCGCGGTGGTCGCGCAGCGCGTCCTCCAGCGAGCACAGGACCACGCCCTGCGCGGCCACCTCCGGGCGCAGCTCGCAGTGCACGACGCCCGCCCCGCGCTGGACCAGCAGCCCGGCCAGCGGCTCGTCGCCCAGCGCCTCGCGGGCCACGTCGGGGACCCCGGCCCCGGGCTCGGGATGGCGGGGCTCGAGGGCAGCGAGGTCCAGGTCGCGCAGCGAGGTGGTCCAGAAGCCCGATCGCCGCCAGGCGGGCGCCTCCGCGGTCTCGTAGACCGCCAGCGCCGCCTCGCGCAGCTCCTCGGGCGAGCGCCCGTCGCCGGCGCCGGCGCCGGCCAGCGGCTGGTAGAGCGTCGCCTCGCGGGCCGCCCCGGGCTTGGTGGACCGGGCGCCGGGCGCGGGCGTGAGCGCCGCCTCAGCCATCCGCGGCCGCCACCTCCGCCTCCTCGCGCAGCCAGTCATAGCCCTCGCGCTCGAGCTGGTCCACCAGCTCGGGCCCGCCCTCGCGCACGATGCGACCGTCGAGCAGGATGTGCACGAAGCCCGGCTCGATGTAGTGCAGGATCCGCTGGTAGTGGGTGATGATCAGCGCGCCCATGCCGGTCTCGGTGTGCAGGGCGTTGACGCCCTCGGCGACGGTGCGCCGCGCGTGCGTGTCCAGCCCCGAGTCGGTCTCGTCCAGCACCGCCACCTCGGGCCTGAGCATCGCCATCTGGAGGATCTCGCAGCGCTTCTTCTCCCCGCCCGAGAACCCGTCGTTGAGGTGGCGCGAGGTGAACTGGCGGTCCACCTTGAGCAGGTCCACCGCGTGGCGCAGCTGTCCGCCGAACTCCTTGACGCCGATCGGCTCCTCACGGCGCGTGTTGAGCGCCATGCGCAGGAAGTTGGCCACGGAGACGCCGGGGATCGCGACGGGGTACTGGAAGGCCAGGAACAGGCCGGCCTGGGCGCGGTCCTCCGGGTCGGCCTCGGTGAGGTCGGTTCCCCGGAAGGTGATCGTGCCCTCGGTGATCTCGTAAGAGGGGTGGCCGAGGATGGTGTTGGCCAGGGTGGACTTGCCCGAGCCGTTGGGGCCCATCAGCGCGTGGACCTCGCCGCGGGAGACGGTCAGGTCCACCCCGTGCAGGATCTCGCGGTCCTCGGTGCGGACGTGCAGGTTGCGGATCTCCAGGTCGGCCATGGTCTCCTGTCGGTCTATGCCGAGGCCGGGGCGGCCACGGGCTTGCGCCGGTCCTGGACGGCCAGGTCCGACAGACGGGTCTCCTGCAGGGTGGCGATGACGGAGCCGCGCACCCGCGTCCACAGCAGCTTGGTGGGGCAGACGTGGTCGGGGTCGGCCTCGCGCGAGCACGTCAGCCCGCCGTCGGCGCTCTCCGAGATGCACTCGATCGGCGCGATGGCGCCCTCCAGGGCCTCCACGACCTCGGCCATGGTGATCTCCTCCGGGGGACGGGCCAGGCGATAGCCGCCGTGCGCCCCCCGCCGGCTCTCCACCAGGCCCGCGCGGCGCAGGCGCGCCACCAGGTGCTCGAGATAGGCGAGCGGCAGCTGGTCGCCCTCGGCGATCTCCGCCAGCGAGACGGGGATGCCGGGATGGCGCCGAGCCAGCTCGACCATCACGCGCACGCCGTACTCGGCCTTGGTGGAGAACATCATCGCCGGAATACCTACCTGCGGGGTAGGATATCAGCGGCGCCCGGCCTCGCGGCTGCCCGGGCCTGCTCCATCGGAGCGGGTCCGTAGCGTGTGGGGAAGAGATGAGGCGCGTGGCGATCGCCGGCGGCGTCCTGGCCGCCCTGGCCGCGCTGGCGGCGGGCGCGGGGTATGGCGCCTACAAGCTCAAGCTGTTCTCCTCCAGCCAGACCGAGCGCGGCGACGTCGTGACGCGCAACGAGGCCGCGGAGCCCGCGCCGGCCCCGCGGCGGCCGCCCAGCGCGGGCGCCTCCTGGCCGATGTTCCGCTACGACGAGCGGCGCACCGGCTTCAACCCGCGCGCGGTGGGCCGCCCGCCGTTCCGCATACGCTGGATCGGCAAGGCGCCGAGCCTCGGCTACCTGGAGGCGGGCCTGGTGGTGGAGGACAACGTCCTCGTGGTCGCCACCTACGCCAAGCGCCATGGCTCGGACCTCGTGGGCGTCAACGCCGAGACCGGGCGCACGCTCTGGCGCCGGCACTACCGCCATGGGACCAACTTCGCCAACTCGCCCGCCATCGACCGCGGGCGGCTGTACATCTCCACGCGCGACGGGCACATGCGCGTGTTCGACCTGCGCACGGGGCGCCTGGCCTGGCAGGTCAACCTGCCCGGCGACCCGACGGAGTCCACGCCGGTCGTCTCGCGCGGGATCGTCTACTTCGGCCAGTTCTCGGGGCACATGAACGCCTACGACGTGCGCACGCGCCGGCGCGTGTGGCGCTACCGGGCCGGCAGGCAGAACATCGCCGGCGGGGTGGCGCTGACGCGCACCACGGCCTACTTCGGCACCTACGGCGGTTCCGTCTACGCGCTGAATCGCTTCAACGGCCGCCTGCGCTGGAAGACCACGGTGCGCGGCGCGCGGGCCAACCTGGTGCCGTTCTACTCCACGCCGGCCCTGGCCGGAGGCAAGGTGGTGATCGGGGGCAACGACGGCTCCGTCTACGCCTTCGACGCGCGCACCGGGCGCCAGCGCTGGCGCTTCGACGCGCAGGGGTACGTATACGCCTCGCCCGCGATCTGGCGCGGGCGCGTCTTCATCGGCGACTTCGGCGGCGGCTTTCACGCCCTGTCGCTGAAGACCGGCCGGCGGCTGTGGTCCCACCAGATGGGGCCGGTGCTCGGCTCGGCCACCGTGATGCGCAACATCGTCTATGCCTCGTCGCTGCGCCCTCCGCGCACCGTGGGCCTCAGCGCGCGGACCGGGCGCGTGCTGTGGCGCTTTGACGACGGCCAGTACTCGCCGATCGTGGCGGACGGGCGCCAGGTGTGGCTGGCGGGGCGCCGGCGCTTCTACCGGCTCACGATGGTCGCCCCGCCGCGGCGCCCGGCGCGCCGCGCTGCCCCGTCCCGGCGCCCGGCCAAGCCGCCCCGGCGCGCGCGCGATGGCCGCTGAGCCTCCGGGGGCGCCGTCGCGCCCGGAGGTCGCCCGGGCCGTCTCGTGGGTCTCGCTCGGCCACTTCGCCTCGCAGGCGCTGTGGCTCGTCTCGCTGCTGGTCCTGGCCTCCATCCTGTCGCCGCGGGACTTCGGGACGCTGGCCTCGGCCATGGTGCTCGTGAACCTCGCCGGCCTGCTGGTGGACTCCGGCACGCGCGGCTCGATCATCGCCACGCCCCACCTGACCCGGGCCGACGTGCGCGGGGCGATCGCGCTCAACCTGGCCGTGGGCCTCGCGGCCACCGTGGTGATCGCGGGCCTGGCCGGCCCGGCCGTGGGCGCGCTGGCCGACGGGGCCCACGTGGGGGCGGTGCGCGTGCTGGCCGCGGGGGTGCTGCTCTATGCGGCGGGCATCACGGCGCTGGCCCTGTTGCAGAAGAACCTGCGCCTGAAGGGCTTCGCCGCCGCCAACATCGGCGCGGCAGTGGTCTCCTCCGTGGCGGCCGTCGTCGCGGGGGTGCTGGGCGCCGGGGTGTGGGCGCTGGTGCTGCGCCAGCTGCTCTCCATGGGTCTGTTGAGCGTCTTCGCCTGGATGGCCGCGCGCCACCTGGTGCCCGCCGAGGCCGCCGGCGGCGCCGCGGGCGATCGGCGCCCCGGGCTCCTGGGGCGCCTGCGGGTGCGACAGCCCGGCTGGACGGGGTTCTTTCTGCTGGCCGCGGCGGACTTCGTGGTGCTCAACGTCGGGTTCTTCGTGGTCGGCGCGATCACCGAGGCCGAGAACCTCGGCGTCTACTCGCTGGCCTTCACGCTCGCCTTCGCCCCGCTGACCCAGGTCTCGTGGGTGGTGGGCCGGGTCCTCTTCCCGGCCGCGGCGGCGACCCGCGACCTCGACGCGGTGGGGCGCCGCACGCTGGTCTCCGTGCGCCTGATGGCGCTGCTGCTGCTCCCGCTGCTGGCCCCGGCGATCGCGCTGGCGCCGGTGCTGCCCGAGCTGCTGGGCCCGGAGTGGGGCCCCATCGTCACGCCCTTCCAGATCCTGGTCCTGGCCGGCGTCGGGCAGGCACTGGTGGGCGTGATCGGCGAGTCGCTGTCGGGCACCGGGAACGTCGGCTTCCGAGCGCGGGTGAACCTGCTGTGGGCGGTGGGGATGGTGGGCGCGCTGATCGCCCTGGTCTCGGCGGACGGCCTGCGGGGCGCGGCGCTGGCCCACGCCGCGCTGCTGATCCCCTTCGCGGCGGCCTACGCGGTGGCGGGCACCCGGCGGATCGGCACCAGCGCGGGGCGCCTGGGCGGGGCGCTGCGCGGGCTGGCGGTGCCGATCGCCGTCCAGGCCGGCGTCACGGCCAGCGCCGTCGCCGCGCTGCGGGCCGCCGGAGCCTCGGACGCCGCGGCCGGCGCGGGTGGCGCGGCCGCGGGAGTGGCGGCGGTGGCGGTCACGCTGGCGCTGGCGCCCTCCAGCCCGCTGCGCGAGGGCCGCGCCGTCCTGGCGGAGGCGCTGGGGCGCGCACCGGCGTAGGCTCCCGCCGCCCGTGCCCCGGATCCTCTTTGCCGCGCCCAGCGACGCGTCCTTCATCCGGGTGGACCGGGAGGCGCTGGCGGCGCGCTGGCCGCTCGAGGAATGGCGCCAGCCGGGCCGCGGCACCGATCTGCGCGCCCTGCTCCCGATGGTCCGCCGCTGCGACGTCGTGGTCGGCTGGTGGGCCTCCTGGCACACCTTCTGGCCGATCACCCTGGCCTGGCTGTTGCGCAAGCCCTCCCTGCTGATCGTCGGGGGGTTCGACACCGCCGCGATGCCGGACATCGGCTACGGCTACCAGCAGGGCGGCATGCGCGCGCGGCTGTCGCGCTTCGTGATGCGCCGCGCCACGCGCCTGGTGACCAACTCCAACTACTCCCTGGAGGAGATCGGGCGCAACATCGGATGGGGGGCCGACCGGGTGGGCGTGATCCATCATGGCCTGCGCGATCCTTACGGGGAGCTGCCCGAGACCTCCCGCGGCCCGCTGGCCCTCTCGGTCGGCCTGGTCACGCTGGACAACCTCGAGATCAAGGGGCAGCGCGCCTTCGTCGAGGCCGCGGCGCACGCGCCCGAGGTCTCCTTCTGCCTCGCGGGACCGTGGCAGGACGGCGCGATCGCCCGCCTGCGCAAGACCGCCTCGGTGAACGTCACCTTCACCGATTGGCTGGAGCAGGAGGAGCTCGACGCGCTCTACCGCGAGGCCTCCGTCTACGTGCAGCCCTCGCGCCACGAGGGCTTCGGGATCGCGGTGGCCGAGGCGATGCTGGCGGGCTGCGTCCCGGTCGTCACCGCCGCCGGCGCCCTGCCCGAGGTGGTCGGCGACGCCGGGGTGCTGGTCTCCTCCGACGACCCCGCCGAGGTCGCTGCCGGCGTGCGCCGGGCGCTGACGTTGGGCCCGGAGGCGCGGGCCGCAGCACGCGAGCGCGTGCTGCGCGAGTTCCCGCTGGAGCGCCGGCGCGAGCGCCTGCAGGCGGCCGTCGAGGCGCTCGTCGGCTAGATTCGTTCCCGGTCAGGCGACGGGGGCGGGCGCGGCTACGAAGGCCCGGTGCCACAGCCCCAGTGACAGCAAGCAGAAGAGCTCGCGGGTGTGGTCCGCGCGCCCCGCGGCGTGCTCGTCCAGGCGCCGGCGCAGCTCGGGCGCGCAGAACAGCTCGCGACACAGCTCGCCCTCCCCGAGCAGCACCTCCTCGGCCAGCGGGCGCAGCTCCGCGCGCAGCCACCGGTCCACCGGCGTCTCCCATCCCAGCTTGGGCCGGTGCACCACCTCCGCGGGCACCAGGCCCTCTAGAGCCTCCTTGTGCAGCGCCTTGCCGCGCCCGCGGCGCAGGTGCATCGCGGCGGGGACCGACTCCGCCAGCGCCATCAGGTCGTTGTCGAGCATCGGGACGCGCAGCTCGACGGACTCGGCCATGGACATCTTGTCGGCGAGCAGGAGCAGCTCGTCGGGCAGGCCCAGCCGCGTGTCCACGTAGAGCAGCTGCCCCAGCGGATCGCGGTCGGCGACCCGTACGCGCAGGCGCTCGATCGCCGCCCCGGCCGGCTCGGCCCCGCGCAGGCGCGCGGCCGTCTCGGGCGCGTAGAGGCGTGCCTTGTCCTGCGGCGTGAGCACCTGCAGGGCGCCCAGGAGCAGCCCGAGGTCGTCCGGCGCGGCCAGGGCGTCGAGCCCGCGGCCCAGCGCGGGGCGCCGGGCCGGGCGCGGCGCCCGCGCGGCCAGCGCCCGCGCTCCGGGCGCCCGGCGCAGCAGCCCGGCCAGGCGCGCGCCGCGGTGGCGGCCGTAGCCGCCCAGCGGCTCGTCGGCGCCCTGGCCGGAGAGCGCCACCGGCACCTCCGGGCGCATCAGCGCCGCGACGTAGCGCACCGCGAGCGCGCTGGTGGCGCCGACCGGCTCCTCCAGGGTCTCCAGCGAGCCGGGGAGCGCGTCGAGGTACTCGCGCTCGGAGATCACCACGGACTCGTGCTCGGCGCCGACCCGGGCGGCGGTGGCCGCGGCGGCGGCGATCTCGTCCGTGCGCTCCCCGCCGCCCTCGAAGCCCACCGTGTAGGCCCGCACCCGCGAGGAGTGGCGCGCCATCACCGCCGCCACCGCGCCGGAGTCCACGCCGCCGGAGAGCATCACCCCGATCGGGACGTCGCTCATCATCTGGCGCCGCACGGCGCGCTCGAAGGCGTGGCGGTACTCCTCGACCAGGTCGCGCCGGCGGCGCCGGCGCACGGGCGTGACGGCCTCGGCGTAGGCGGTCTCGCGCACGACGTCGGGGCCGGAGGACAGGACCGTCCCGGGGCGCAGCTTGCGCACGCCCGCCAGCAGCGTGCGCGGCGAGGGCACGAAGCGGAAGGTGAGGAAGTGGTCCACCGCCACCTCGTCCAGGTCGCGGCCGGCCTCGCCGGCGTCCAGCAGGGCGCGCAGCTCCGAGGAGAACGCGAGGCGCTGCTCGCCCGGCGCGTAGTAGAGCGGCTTGACGCCGAAGCGGTCCCGAAACAGGTGCAGAGTCTGGGTGCGGGCGTCCCACAGCGCGATGGCAAAGATCCCGTTCAGGCGCTCGGCGAAGCCGATCCCGTGCTCCTCGTAGAGGTGGGGGATCACCTCGCCGTCGGAGCCCGAGCGCATCCGGTGCCCGCGGCGCTCGAGGTCGCGGCGCAGCTCGGTGTGGTTGTAGAGCTCGCCGTTGAACACGGCGACGATCTCGCGCCGCTCGTCGCACAGGGGCTGGCGCCCGCCCTCCGGGTCGATGATCGCCAGGCGGCGCATGCCCAGCGCGATCCCCGGCGCGTCGAAGAACCCGTCGCCGTCGGGGCCGCGGTGGGTGAGCGCCACGGTCATCGCCGCGACCCGGCGCGGATCGGCCTCGCCGCCGGGCGCGTGTATGCCGGCGATGCCGCACATGCCCGCAGCCTAAGCGGCACGCCGGTGGCTACGGCTCGACCAACCCGCGGCGGATCGCGTAGCGCACCAGCTCCACGCGGTCGCGCATGCCCAGCTTGCGCAGCACGTTGGCCCGGTGGGACTCGATCGTCTTCTCGGCCAGGTGCAGCGTCTCGGCGATCTGCGCGTTGGTGTGGGCCTCGGCGATCAGCTTGACCACCTCCTGCTCGCGCGGGGTGAGCGGCTC
>Ga0183260_10003580_pt1 | contig 12509 bp, 10 predicted proteins | sample AntDrymUQ4972206_2_FD_129768 | JGI IMG/M metagenome (GOLD analysis project Ga0183260, IMG submission 129768) | Polar desert sand microbial communities from Dry Valleys, Antarctica - metaG UQ497 (22.06) (version 2) (version 2) | ecosystem: Environmental > Terrestrial > Soil > Desert | place...
CCACGTTCGCGCTGCTCTACGTGTTTGGCGTGCGTCCCGTGACGGCCTGGTTGTGTCTCATCGGAACCAATCTGTCGGCCCGGGAACGCCTGGCGATCAGCGTCTTTGGCGTAAGGGGGATCGGGTCGATCTACTACGTCGCCTTTGCGCTCAACCACGCCGACTTCGTGCAGGCCCGCGAACTTTGGGCAACCGTCGCAGCGGTAGTGCTGCTGTCCGTAGTCGTGCACGGCCTCACCGTCACGCCGGTGATGCGCTTCCTGGACGCCAGCCGCCGGTAGGTCAGGTCGCGTAGCGACCTGACGGGAACACGCGGTCAACTGTCACGTCGCTGCGCGACCTGACCTACCGCTCGACAGAAAAGAACTGGCGGGATTCCTGGTCGCGCCTTGCGGCGCTCCTAGAACCGAGCAACCGCTGCGGATGCCGCGGTCGCTTGCATCAGCCTCGACCGATCCAACCATCGGTGCGCCATGCGCTGGATCGACGTGTCGATACGTGGATCGCCAATGAGATCCGCTATTGGCCACCACGCAAGTTCGTGCGATTCGTCGCTCACGGTGAATGCCTCGTCCGCCCCTGCGCGCACGACGAACCGCGCGTCGAAATGAAGGTGCGCGGGCTCTTCTCCCCGTGTCGGAATCTCGTGCACGTCGATGTCGAACAGTTCCGGCTGGACGCGGAGCCCGCTCATTCCGGACTCCTCCTGCGCCTCGCGCAGCGCCACCGCGCTGAGGTCGCGGTCGCCATCCGCGTGCCCTCCGAGTTGCAGCCATCGGTCGAGTTTTCGATGGCGGGTCAGCAGCACGCGAATGCCATCGCGGCTCACCACGAACGCCGACCCCGTGAAATGTCCCGCCGTGCGACCACGAGCGAACGGATCGTTCGGGTCCCGCAGCAAGGCGAGGAACGATTCGACCACGTCGGCCTGCGCCGGATGGCGCCGACGAAACGCCTCGAGCGCCACGATCAGGTTGTGGTCGGGTGTTTGCGCCATAGCGTGCGGGCTGCGCGTGAGGTATGCCGATTATCGCCGCACTCGGTCGACAAGCCGTGCCAGCCGGGGTATGTTCGCGGCGCCCCAGGCAGCGTCGCGGCCTGGTGTTCCCTGCCCGATTGTCCACCGGAGCGTGCCCATGCTGTTCGAACGCAAGAAGTCGCTGGACCAGATTCTGAAAACGGCCGAGCAACGGTCCCTCAAGCGACAACTCAACGCGTTCGATCTCACCATGCTCGGCATCGGCGCCATCATCGGCACGGGCATCTTCGTGCTGACGTCGGTCGCCGCGCAGAAGGCGGGGCCGGGAATGTTGTACTCGTTCGTCATCGCCGGCTTCGTCTGCGCGCTGACGGCGCTCATCTACTCGGAACTCGCGGCCATGGTGCCGGTCTCCGGTTCAGCCTATACCTATTCGTACGCCGTGCTGGGCGAAGTACTCGCGTGGATGGTCGGTTGGGCCCTGATCCTCGAGTATGCGGTGGCCGCGGGGGCGGTTGCGGTCGGCTGGTCCGGCTACGCAAATGGATTCCTGACCCAGATAGGCATGGCACTGCCCATCGCCTTGACCGCTGGACCCGGTGACACGATCACACTGGCGGATGGATCGATCGTCAATGGCACCTTCAACCTCATCGCGTTCCTGCTGTCCCTGCTCATCACCCTGCTGCTGGTGTTGGGCACCTCGAAGTCGGCGCGATTCACCGCGATCCTCGTCATCGTCAAGGTCGTCGCGCTGACCGTGTTCATCGCGCTGGCGATGCCGGCGGTGAGTGCCGCCAACTTCGAACCGATGCTGCCGAACGGCTGGGGCACCCCGCTGTCGGGCGTCGGCGTGCTGGGCGCGGCGGCGTCCATTTTCTTCGCCTACGTCGGCTTCGATGCGGTATCGACCGCAGCGGAGGAAACCAAGAACCCCAATCGCAATGTACCCATCGGCCTCATCGGTTCGCTCGCGGTCTGCACGGTGTTCTACCTGCTCGTGTCCTATGCGGCGGTGGGCGCGGTCGGTGCCCAGCCTGACGGTGCGTTGTCCCAGTCGAAGGAGCCTCTCGCTTTCGTGTTGCGCGAGATCGGCTGGCCGCAGACCGGCAACTGGGTCGCCATCGCCGCGATCGTTGCGCTGCCGTCGGTCGTGCTCATGATGATCTTCGGCCAGACGCGGATCCTGTTCACCATGGCGCGCGACGGATTGCTGCCGCAATCCCTCACCAGGGTGCATCCGCGGTACTTCACGCCGCACGTGGTGACCTGGGTCACCGGCATCGCCGTGTCACTGTTCGCCGCGATGTTCCCGGTCGGCATGCTCGCCGACATCTCCAACTCCGGCACACTGTTCGCATTTTTCATGGTTGCCGCCGGCGTCATGATCCTGCGTCGGGTGGAACCGGAGCGGGTTCGTCCGTTCCGCACCCCGCTCATCTGGTTCGTCGGCCCCGTGGCGATGGGCGGTTGCGCGCTGCTGTTCTTCAGCCTTGGGTGGGAAACCATCAGGCTGTTCCTCGTCTGGGCGGTAATCGGGCTGGCGGTGTATTTCCTATACAGCCGCAGCCGCAGCCAGATGGCGCCAGGCCATCCATCGTTGGCGGTCGAGACGGCCGAACTGCCGCGCCTGGCGCCCGATCCGCTGGTGCAGGAAGGACCCAGCGCCGGACCGTAACGCTAGGATTAGTGAGGGACGCAACAATTCATCCCTCTCCCATCGGGAGAGGGACCGAGAGAGAGGGTTCGAGAGGGCGAAGCAAGTGATGGTGCCAACGCATTGTCCGAACGCGCAGCAAGACTCGTACCCTCTCCCCTACCCCTCTCCCGGGGGGAAAGGGGTTTGAACATGACTGCCCTGCCCTACGACGAACGCCGCCGGCTGCACGCGGCGGGCGAGATCATCGTCAACACGCGCGAACTCGCCGCAGCGGGCTACACGCCGGCGACATCGAGCAACTTCTCGGTGCGACTCGACAACTCGCACGCTGCGATCACGGTCAGCGGGCGTGACAAGGGCCACCTCACCGAGAAAGACATCATGGTCGTCGACTTCGACGGCCGTGCCGTGGGCAGCCACGCCAAGCCATCAGCGGAGACGCTGTTGCACACGCAGTTGTACCGTCGATTCGACGCGGTCGGCTGTGTGTTGCACACCCACTCGCAAACCCAGACCGTCGCCTCGCGCTTGTTTGCGGCGCAGGGCCACGTGCGCCTGGGCAACTACGAACTGCTCAAGGCATTCGCCGGCAACTCGACGCACGCGGCGACCATGGACGTGCCGGTCATTGCCAACACCCAGGACATGCCGGCGCTCGCGGCGGAAGTCGATGCGCTGCTCGACCGGCCAGGCCTGTGGGGTTACCTCATCGAGGGGCATGGGTTGTACGCGTGGGGCCGGCACATAACCGAAGCGCGTCGTCATCTCGAAGCCTTCGAGTACCTGCTGGGCTGCGAACTCGACCTCCTGCGCCTGCGCGCCGCCCCGTGAGTCGCCTGCGAATCTTCAGCGACGCGGATCCCGGGCTCGCGCTGCTTGACACGCGCGACTTCGAATCGATCCAGCGCGAACTCGCCGCGATCAAGGTCGGATTCGAGCGCTGGCAGGCGACGCAGCAGATCCACCCCGGCGATTCACCCGAGGTGATCATGGCCGCCTACCGCGCCGACATCGACCGCCTCTCGCACGAGCGCGGCTTCAGGAGCGTGGACGTCGTCAGCCTGTCGCCAGACCATCCGGAACGCGAGCAGATGCGCGGCAAGTTCCTGCAGGAGCACTTCCACAAGGAAGACGAAGTGCGCTTCTTCGTGGCGGGGTCCGGCCTGTTCACGCTGCACGTCGACGATCGCGTTTACGAAATCACTTGCGTCAAGGACGATTTGATCTCGGTTCCCGACAGCACCACGCACTGGTTCGACATGGGGCCCGAGCCGAATTTCGTCGCGATCCGCTTTTTCACGCAGCCGGATGGCTGGGTTGGCCACTTCACCGGCAGCGACATCGCGCAACGGTTTCCGAGGTTCGAGGTCGGCGCCGCGGTCGACGACCGGGACAGATGAACCCGACACCATTGATCCTCACCGACATCGAAGGCACGACGAGCAGCATCGCGTTCGTCAAGGACGTGCTGTTTCCGTACGCGCGCGAACGCATGCCCGGCTTCGTCGCCGAACACCGCGCGCAGCCCGAGGTACGCCGCTGGCTTGACGCGGTCGCGATGGAACTTGGCGGCGCCTGCGACGATCGCGCCATCGCGGAGACCTTGCGGGGTTGGATCGACCAGGATCGCAAGCACACGGCGCTCAAGGCATTGCAGGGAATGCTCTGGCGCGAGGGCTATGCGCGCGGCGATTTCAAGGCGCACTTCTACGCCGACGCCGCACGCGCGCTGCGCGCATGGCACGCTGCAGGTCGCCGCGTCGCCGTGTACTCGTCCGGTTCGGTCGCCGCACAGAAATTGTTTTTCGGCTACAGCGAGCACGGCGACCTGTCGCCGTTGGTGAGCGCGTGGTTCGATACCGAAATCGGTGGCAAGCGCGAGCCGGCGAGTTACGCGCGCATCGCATCGTCGCTCGCGCCCAACCCTTCCGGGATCATGTTTCTTTCCGACATCCTCGCCGAACTCGATGCCGCACGCGACGCGGGTCTCGCGACGGTATTGATCGATCGACGCGAGGACTATCCGCAGCCACGCACCGGAGCGGCCACCAACGGCCACCTGCGCGTCACGTCATTCGCCGATATCCCGTAGGTCAGGTTGGCTCCGCCGGGCGAGTGCTTTTCTTCCATCTCCCCTCCGGAATGGTGCCTTAGCTTTACTTCCCTCTCCCTCCGGGAGAGGGATCGAGGGAGAGGGTTCGACGAAGTGGGAGTGGTGGAATCTGTCCGCAATCAGCTGGACGCGCAGCAAGATCGGACCCTCTCCCCAACCCCTCTCCCGAGGGGAGAGGGGCTCAAGCATTTCTTTCCTCTCCCAGAGGGTGAGGGGCTCAAGCTCTTCTTCCCTCTCCCTCCGGGAGAGGGATCGTGGGAGAGGGTACGACGAAGTGGGAGTGGTGGAATCTGTCCGCAATCAGCTGGACGCGCAGCAAGATCGGACCCTCTCCCCAACCCACACCCCGGCCTTCACGCATAGCGCTCAGGCGTTCCTCGTCGCGCGGACCAGTGGTCCGCAAGCGCTCCTCTTCACCCCGAGGGGAGAGGGGCTCAAGCATTTCTTTCCTCTCCCAAAGGGTGAGTGGCTCCTCATGGAGCGGCGTGGAGCGCACCGGCATGCCGCGTTGCGAGCGTCGCGATGAGGTGCTCGAGGCTGTAGCTGCGAGCGTGCAGCAGCACGAGCAGGTGATAGACGAGGTCGGCGGAGTCGTCGAGCAGCGTATCGGCACCCGCACCTGCGGCCGCACCCGTCACGGCCGCCAGGGCGACCTCGACACCCTCTTCGCCGACCTTTTGCGCGATGCGGGCGACGCCTGCATCGAGCAAGCGAGTGGTGTAACTGCCCGACGGCCGCTCCCGTACGCGAGCGCCGATCAGCGCATCGAGATCCGAAAGGAAATTGCCAGGGGCATCAGGAAAGCAGCTGGCTGTGCCGAGGTGGCAGGTGGGGCCATGCGGAAGTGCGCGAACCAGCAACGCGTCGCCATCGCAGTCGGCGTCGATGCCGATCAGGTCGAGGAAGTTGCGGGATGTTTCTCCCTTGATCCAGAGGCGCTGGCGGCTGCGCGAGAAGAAGGTCACGCGCCGCGAAGCCAGCGTTGCATCGAGCGCGGCGCGATCCATGTAGCCGAGCATCAGCACCCGCAGCGTGTCGGCATGCTGCACGACCGCCGGGATCAACCCGCCCTGCTTCTCCCAATCAAGCGCGGCCGTATCGAAGGTTGGCACAAACGGGTTGGAAGCGGACACGTCACCCACTGTCGCGCACCTCGACGCTGCGATCGCGCAATTCCCGCTTCAATTCCGGAACGCGCAGCGTGCCGTCGTGGAACACGGATGCCGCCAGAGCGCCGTCGACGTCGGCCTCGGAGAATGCCGCGCAAAAATGCTCCACCGTGCCGGCACCGCCGGACGCAATCAGCGGAACCGTGCACAGGGCGCGTGCCGCGATGAGTTGTTCGATGTCGTATCCGGAGCGGGTGCCGTCGGAACCCATGCAGTTGAGGACGATCTCACCCGCTCCGAGTTCCTGCACCTGCGTGATCCATTCGAGCGTGCGCGTCGGCATGGCCTTGATGGCAGTGGTCGAGCCCGCGTCGCGCCGCACCCGCCACTCGCCGTCGGCATCGCGCAGCGAGTCCACCCCGACCACGACGCATTGGCTCCCGAATGCCCGGGCCAGTTCCGAGACAAGGGCAGGACGGCGCAGCGCCGGAGAGTTGACCGATATCTTGTCCGCCCCTGCGTGCAGCACGGCGCGCGCCGAATCGATCGAATCGATGCCCCCAGCCACGCAAAACGGGATGTCGCGAGGCTTCCAGCTCCGACCTGGTCCGCATGCAGAGGCGAACGCTCCCGCCGCCTGACGCCCGCGCCGGTCAGGGAACGATGCGCAGCGCACCGGACTCCACAAGTTGCGTGATGGCGGCGATATCGCTGGTCATCAGCCGATCGCGCGGCATGAAGTCGATGACCTCGCGAATGGTCCGACTCGCACGCGCCACCCCTTCCGCGGGATGGAACTCCGCTTCGGTGGAAAGCGCGCCGATGAGCGCGTCGAGATCCTTCTCGAAAGCGGCCCGATCCTCATGGTCGGCTGCCGGTGCATTCGCGATCTTCGACGCGAGCGCATCGCGATTGCCCGCACTGGCCAGAGACCGCGCGGCATTGATCATGTCGCGCCGATAGTCGAGGGCCTGCGCAGCGGTGTAACACTCCAGCGCGAGCACCTGGCCGAGCTGCTCGGTCATTGCCAGCGCATGCCGCGCCTCGTTGGCGCCCATCGAAACGTGATCTTCGGCGTTGGCCGATGTGGGGATCGAATACACGGCCGCAGGATGCGCTCGCGAGGCGAGGTCGTTGACCAGCGCAGCCGCGGTGTACTGCACGATCATGAAGCCCGAGTCGGTTGCGTCCTCGTTGCCGATGAGAAACGCAGGCAAACCATCGTTGGTTGCGGGATCCACGAGCTTGTTGAGGCGACGCTCGGAAATGCTGGCGAGCACCGGGATCGCGGCCTTGAGGTAGCTCATCGCGAGCGCCAGCGGCATGCCGTGGAAATGTCCAGCGCTGATGACCTGTTCCTCGATGTGGTCCGCATCGCCACGTTCCGGAAATACCAGCGGATTGTCCGTGACGGAGTTGAGTTCTATGTCGACGATGCGCGCAGCCTGCGCCCACGCGTCGCGCACTGCGCCGTGCACCTGGGGTACGCAGCGCAGGCAATAGCTGTCCTGCGGCTGATGCTTCTTGCCTCCTCGAAAAGGCAGGAAGCGCGTGTAGAACCGCTCGCGGCCATGCCGCCGCGCGGGTGGCACCCATTCCCACGCAATGTCGAAAGTGAGCCGGGCAAGCGTCGGGTCGTTCCAGCTGTCGGCGCACCACGTCACGAAGCGCGGCACCATGTGATAGGGAATATCGACCAGCGTCGAGCCGTGGGTCAGGTCACGCAACCGCGTGGCGACCTGCACCTGGCCCGGATGCGGACGCAATGCGTGCACGGCTTCAGCGAACGCCGAGCCGCGCCCGGCGAACGCCTCGAGCGTCATGGCCGTGGCCAGATCCGCAGTGTCGAGCAACATCGCGAGGCGATCGAGCGTCAGCGCCGCGCATGCCAGCATCTGCGCCGTTCCATTGTTGAGCGCGAGTCCTTCCTTGTAGGACAGCCGGATCGGCTGCAGGCCCACGCGACGCAAGGCTTCGGCACCCCCGATGCGTTCACCCCGGTGCCATGCATCGCCGTGGCCGAGCAGCACCAGCGCAAGATGCGACAGCGGGGCCAGATCGCCGCTGGCCCCGACGGAACCCAGCGCCGGCACGATGGGTACAACGTCTTCGTTGAGCAATGTGGCCAACGCTTCCAGGGTGGATACGCGAACGCCTGAGTACCCTCGCAGCAGCGTGTTGATGCGGATCGCGAGCATCGCTCGCACCACGTTCGGCGCGAGCGGCTCGCCGACACACACGGCGTGCGTGATGATGAGGTTGTGCTGCAGTTCCTCGGTGAGCGTGAGTTCGTCTGACAGGTTGGACCCGACCCTCGAGGCGCGCGCGCGCCGCGCACCGAGCAGCTTGTCGGCGTTGCTGCCGAAGCCCGTAGTCACTCCATAGATCGGCTCACCGCGCTGCGCACGATCGGCCAGGAACTCGGCAGCAATCCGCACCCTGCCCAATGCCGACGCGGCGAGTTCCACCCGCGTGCCGCCTGCTGCAATGTGCGCAAGCGTCGCGCGCGTGAGCGTTTCGCCGTCCAGGACAATTGGAGGACTCATGCGGTCGGCACCTCGGCCATGGTTTCACCCTGCGCGATCTCGACGCGCAACGCACGTGTGACGTCAGCGCGGTCGACCGCGAAGGAATCGCCGGTCGACAGATCCTTGATCGTGACGACTCCGCGCGCCTGCTCGTCACCGCCGTACACGAGCACGAATCGAATGCCGGCGCGATCGGCGTACTTGAACTGGCGCGCGAGCTTTATCGCCTCGAGTTGTATCTCCGTCGCAATGCCTGCGGCACGAAGCTCGCTGGCGAGCGCGAGGTAGTGCGGCAAATCACCCTCGTCGAGCAGGGTCACCAGTGCCTGGACCGAACTGCCGCTCGACTTGATCAGCCCGGCTTCGCGAAGTTGCCAGAACAGCCGGCTCGCGCCGATCGAGATGCCGACGCCGGGAAGCTTCGACCGCGTGTACTGGCTCGCCAAGTCGTCGTAACGCCCTCCCGAGCAAATGCTGCCGATTTCCGGGTGCGCGTCGAGCGTGGTCTCGAACACGGTACCCGTGTAGTAATCGAGGCCACGCGCGATGGAGAAATTGATCGCGTAGCGATGTTCGGGTACGCCGAAGGCCTGGATCATGTTCAGCACCTCGCGCAGTTCGTCGCGACCGGCTCGCAGGGTCTCATTGCTGTCGGGCAGCGTATCAAGTTGCGCGAGGGCTTCACCGTGGCTGCCCGAGCGCACAGCGACGAAGCGCATGATGCGCTCGACGACTTCCGACGCGAACTGGAAGGACTCGCCGCGCAGGGTCGTTGCCACCGCGTCGGCCCCGCGCTTGTCGAGCTTGTCGATCTCGCGCAGCACGGCAGCCTGTTGCGCGGCGTCCGAAACGCCGACCGACTCGAAAAACCCGCGCAGCAATCTGCGGTTGTTGAGCTGGATCGTGAATTCGCCGATGCGCAGCTCCTCGAACACCGCGTTGATCACGGCGGGCAGTTCGGCGTCGTACCGCACAGGCAGGGAGTCCTTGCCGACCACGTCGATGTCGCATTGATAGAACTCGCGGAAACGTCCCCGTTGCGCCCGCTCTCCGCGATACACGCGCTGCATCTGGTAGCGGCGAAACGGGAAACTGAGCTCGTGCTCGTGTTCGGCCACGTATCGCGCGAGCGGAACGGTGAGATCGAAACGCAACGCGAGGTCCGGCTCCTGCCCTTGTTCGCGCGCACCGGTCGACTGCACGAAGTAGACCTGACGCTCGGTCTCGCCACCCGACTTTGTCAGCAACAGGTCGGTGAACTCAATGGCCGGTGTCTCGACTGGCAGGAAGCCGAAGCGCTCGAATGCGCTCCGAATGACATCCTGCATGCGCTGGAAGGCGATCTGATCGAGCGGCAACAACTCGAGCACACCGGGCATGGTGCGGGGCTTGATCAAGCAGAACTCCGGTTTGCGGGGGCGACGCGACCCGTTTGGGGTGAACGACTCACGCGCCGCAGTTTAGCGAAGGCGGCGTTGCGCGCACCGGGGGCCGCCGCTAACATGCGCGGCTCGCAATCGGGGTGTAGCTCAGTCTGGTAGAGCGCTACGTTCGGGACGTAGAGGTCGCAGGTTCAAGTCCTGTCTCCCCGACCAATTAAGTGCAAATCCGCCTGAACATTGCTTCGCATGTCGTCGCGTTGGTTCAGTTGTTCGATTCCCATCGAACACAAAGTCCGGCGCCAAGTAAAGGTCGCCCACTCGTCGATCTGGGCATCATTCTTTCGCGACGGCTGACGCTTCAGCGCGCCACAGTAACGCCGACCCAATCCCGCTCAATAAGGCCAACGCTGCGTGCGCATTCTCCCGCCGGCGCGCTCGTGATCAGATCGTTTGTAATCAATCTCTCCGCGTCTGAACGCTGCGTCGTCGATCCCATCAGGGAAGAGCGGCACGAAATCTCGCTTATCAGCGTCAATGGTCAGACTGTCTTATCGTCCGACCTTTTCCGTCTTTCCAAGGTGTCTTGTGTGGAATCGACAAAAGCTCGACGGCCGTCAACATTTGAAATTCCCTTGGCTCACCGCGGACGACCTCCCCCACGAGAATTGAAAATCCCGGTGTCGGCGGTTCGATTCCGTCCTAGCAACGTGTCGCGCAGCCCCAGATCCTCGACCAGGGCATCGCCGCGCAGATTGTTGACGCCCTCGGCAGCGTAGCGCTGCGCTTTGACCGCGTCCTTGAGCGCCTAGGGCAACATCGTCTCGACGCCGCGCATCAGGTGGCCCTCGTCCATCAATTGCTTGCCGACCAGGGCGTTCTACAGCACCCCGCCCATTGGACCCGCTACCTGTTCCAGCAGGTTGTAGTACGCGCCGCGGCCGTCGAGTTCGCGATCGGCATCGCGGAATCGCGCGCAGCCGCTTGGCCTCGTCGATCATGTCCTGCTCGCTGTCCGGCCTTGTTTATTCCGCGCGCCATGCGGCCGCTTTTGACGCGGCCGATCCCTTGCTGGTTTAGGCTGTCGCATGGCCGACGCGCTAGCTACTCTTCTTTCGCGATTCCGACGTTTGCCCTACGCGCCGAGGGCCACAAGAATCCCGTTTTTCCGCAGCGCTTTGCTGTGGATCGTGCTGAGCCTGCTTTCCCTGTCGGGCTCTCTGACCCCCATCGACGGCTGGATCTTCGACGGCCTGGTGCGCGCGGCGCCGCATGCGCCTGGCCGGTCGGCCGTGGCGCTCGTCCAAGCGCCAGCTGCCCTTACAGGCATCGCCACCACCCGGTTGCTAGCGGCGGGTGCCACTGGTGTCATCCCGCTCGGGCAGGACATCAACGGGCATCCCCCCGGCCAAGGCACCGGGGCCTGTGGGCCGCGGCCGGTGCAGGGCCTGGTTCGCGACCTGCCCATGCGGGATGCCGCCGGGCAGCCCTGTCCGATAGCGCTCGCGATTCGCGGCCTCACCGGCAGTCCAGTTACCGCCGCGACGCTTTCACCGGACTTCAGCATCGCCACCTCGACCGCGCTGCCGCGTCTGCGCCTGGGTGGGAACGAGTCGTCCGCGACGCTTCAGGCGACGGTGGCAGGCCGCACGGTGCTGTTATCGATCGGCGCACGGCCCGCGGCTTACATCACCCCTCTGTTCGGCACCGACGGCTGGCTGGACGAGCCACTGCTCGATGCCATGCTCCTCGACAGCATCCTGCAGCGCCGCGCGGTGCGCTGGCTTCCCGCCGGCGCGGACGTCGCGCTGGCGGTCGTCGTCGCGCTCGTCCTGCGGTTCGCACTCCGTCGGCGCCGTTACCGCACCGCGCTCCCCGTCGCGCTGGCAAGCATCCCGCTCGTACTGCTGCTGGGGGCCCTCCTGATCCGCGGAGCCGGCGTACACGTGCCGATGACGGCCACGCTACTGGCGATCGGCGTATTCGCGCTGCGCACGATCGTGCAGCGCAACCGCAGCCTCGGCGACGCGCTGGTCGACCTTGACCATCGACTCACCGGCCTCGTCCAGCAACCGCTCAATCGCACGTTCGCACAGAGCCCGGAGCTCACCTGGGATCAGGTCAATCATTTCGTGACGCAGTTCTTCGACCTCAAGAGGAGCGTGATGCTCGACCTGCCGGCCGGCGAGGTGCATCTCGCCGTGGCATCGGCGCTCGGCTGCAGCATGGACGACATCATCGAGAAGCGACGGGACTCCCGGCGCGCGCCGTATTCGACGTCGCTCGCACGCGAGCGCCCAACCCGGCCGTCGCGACCTTTCCTTCCGGCGACGGACGGGCTCATCAACCTGATCGCGCCGCTGACCGCCGCGGACCAGCTCGTTGGTTTCTGGGCCTTCAGCGTCGCGGCGCGGCCCGAGGCGGAACTCGAGGCACTGCTGCTCGAGGCCGCGCGTTACGCGGACGAAGTGGCGAAGGTGGTGCTTCGCAGCCGCAATGCACCCCTGCCCGCCAGCGAAGGCGCGCGCCGGGCGATTCCGCTGGAGCAGGTCCGGTCCCGCCTGCTCGACGGCGCCTCGCAGGCCCGCGAGCAATTGGCCGCTTATCGCGACGTCTTCAGCGCAGTGGGGCATGCCTGCGCGGTCACCGACCTGCTCGGCCGGATCCTGTTCACGAACCCGAGGTTCGAACTGCTGGCGGCGAGTGTTTCCCAGCCGCTGCTGGCCATGTCCGTCCACGAC
>Ga0183260_10003582_pt1 | contig 12508 bp, 13 predicted proteins | sample AntDrymUQ4972206_2_FD_129768 | JGI IMG/M metagenome (GOLD analysis project Ga0183260, IMG submission 129768) | Polar desert sand microbial communities from Dry Valleys, Antarctica - metaG UQ497 (22.06) (version 2) (version 2) | ecosystem: Environmental > Terrestrial > Soil > Desert | place...
AGGGGCGCGTCGAACGTGTCGTCTTCCTTGAGGAACTTGAGCAGGTTGAGCGAAGCGAGGTTGCACGACGAGTTGTCGAGGCTTAGGTATTCGGAACAGGGGTTACTTGCGGTGATTCGTCCCGTTTCTGGGTTGGTGTGCCAATCGTTGATCGTGTCGTCGTACTGGATACCGGGGTCGGCGCACTCCCATGCGGCCTTGGCGATCTTGCTCCACAGGTCGCGGGCTTCGATCGTCTCGATGACCTCACCGGTCTGCCGCGCGCGGAGCCCGAACTCGGTGCCTTGCTCGACGGCGCGCATGAACTCGTCCGTAACCCGCACTGAGTTGTTTGCGTTCTGGTACTGGACGGAGTGGATGTCCTTGCCGCCCAGGTCCATGTCGAAGCCGGCGTCACGGAGGGCGCGGATCTTGTGTTCCTCGTGTGCCTTGGTCTGGACGAACTCCTCGATGTCGGGGTGGTCGACGTCGAGCACCACCATCTTGGCGGCACGCCGCGTGGCGCCACCGGACTTGATGGTGCCTGCGCTGGCGTCGGCGCCCCGCATGAACGAGACCGGGCCGGACGCCGTACCCCCGCTCGACAGCAGTTCCTTGCTCGAGCGGATACGGGACAGGTTGAGGCCGGCACCGGAGCCGCCCTTGAAGATGAAGCCCTCCTCCTTGTACCAGTTGAGGATCGAGTCCATCGAGTCGTCCACGGCGAGAATGAAACACGCCGATACCTGTTGGGGTGACGCTGTACCGACGTTGAACCAGACGGGTGAGTTGAAGCTGAAGACTTGGTGCAACAGCATGGCGGTCAGCTCGTGCTCGAACACCTCCGCGTCGGCTGTTGTCGCGAAGTAGGCGTGCTGCTCTCCGGCCGCACGGTAGGTCTTGACCACACGATCGATCAGCTGCCGGAGGCTCCACTCGCGAGCATCCGTGCCGACGGCGCCCCGGAAGTACTTGGTGGTGACGATCGTGGAGGCGTTGGCCGACCAGAAGTCTGGGAACTCGACGCCGCGCTGCTCGAAGACCGTCTCCCCCGTCTTCCAGTTCTGCTGCAACACATCTCGCCGCTCCCACGTCACCTCGTCGTACGGGTGTACTCCCTCAGTGGTGAAGATGCGCTCGATCTTCAGCCCTGCGGCGCTACTTCGCCCGTTGCTGTTCGGGCGGCGACTGTCGGTCTCGGTCATGGCTCTCCTGCCTTGTCCCCCGTATGAGGGCTGCCTGTTCTGATGAGTTGCGGATCAGGTTGTTCGCTAGCTTCTCGTTTGGTGCCGGTCGTGCATGCTGTCTCGGACCGTGGGTACGACGCCTGGGCGCATCATCCGCTCGGCGCTTGCTCGATGGCGGCGCGTAAAGCGGTGGGGTCAGGCTCTCGGCCGGTCGCCGAACGCTCCGCGCGAAGCAAAGCGATCTCGGTCTCGAAGTCGTCGGTGGACGCGAACGCGCGGTAGACGCTCGCAAAGCGCAGATAGGCGACCTCGTCCAGCTCACGGAGCGGACCCAGGATGGCCAGCCCGATCTCTTCGGCGGGCACCTCCGCCCATCCAGATCCACGGAGCGCGTCTTCCACCTGGGACCCGAGCAGCGCGAGCTGATCGGCGCTGACCGGACGCCCTTTGCACGCCTTGCGCACCCCGTCGATCACCTTGTCGCGACTGAACGCCTCCGTCGCGCCCGAGCGCTTGACCACTGTCAGCTGCATGGCCTCGACCGTCGTGAATCGCTTCTCGCACTCGGGACACGACCTGCGACGCCGGATCGACGTGCCATCTTCGGCCACCCGGGAGTCGAGGACACGTGTGTCGACGTGACGACAGTAGGGACAGTGCATCTTCGTGCGTCTCCTCTCCTGCTCCTTGAAACGTTGTACCGGCCTGCTCCGACAGTTCTGACGAGATACCTAACTGCAGCTTTTCCTGCTGCTGTCATCACTGCTGGGGCCGAACCTGTGGATCGCGTGGGGAACGAAATCACCAGTCTGTGGACGAAAGACCACTACCTGTGGAGAACTACATCTCTGTAACTACTATATCTAGGGGTAACCGTACGCTCAACGTGGCACGGGGGCAATCGGTTCTGAAAGAAAAATCCCGCCAACCGCAAACGCGCAGGTCAGACAAGACGCCCCAACATGCTTTACGGCGTGTCGCTGGCCCAGCACACGGAGTTCCGTGACCTCTACGGCTTCTGCACGTCTCGTCATCCCTGACCCGGGCGTCGGTGGCCTCATCGAGGGTCTGGAATCACAACCCCACGAGTTGGCACGAAGTGGCGCTCTCAGCGCATCTCAGGGGTCCATATCGTTCCAACTCGCCACGTCGGGAAGCTACCCATGAACACTGGGTCGAACGCCGCCTCGCGCCATCCCGGGTCCGGCGCGAGGCGGCGTTTCGACGGGAATACGGGGTGCATTGCCACGATGGCACGGGCGAACTGCGAGGTGAACGGCTACGAGCGTTGGGTAAGTCACCGAACCGGACAGACTCGTCACGTCCCGTTGCCTGATGTCTCACTCCAAAGCCAGTTATCCACAGCACAGCCGCGAGGGGTAGTACCTTCAGGCGCAGATTGGCACTCTTGCTCCACCGCCACTTGCTGAGGACCCCTATGCGCCGCAGTCTTGCTCTTGCCATCGCTGGCTTGTTTTGCGGTACGGCGGTCAGCGCTTGTTCGGAAGAAGAGCCCACCGCCTCGCCTACCGTCTCGAGCTCGTCGTCGTCAACGTCCCCCGCCACTCGGTCACAACCGACTGAATCGGCAGAACCGAAAGAGCCGACGACGACTAAGCCCCCGACGGATCCGGTCAAGCCAGTGTTGCCCGAAGCAGCCAAAGAGCACTCCCAAGCCGGCGCACGGGCCTTCGTCAAGCACTACATCGAGGCATTGAACTATTCGTTTCAATCGAACGACCCAAGGTCGCTGCGGTCTATCTCGTCTGATGACTGCACCGTGTGCGCCGAGCTAATCGCAGCCGTTCAGAAGTTGCGGAAAACGGGTGGAGAGCAGAGGGGTGGGCTTTGGACGGCTAGCAAGGTTTCGTTCGTTCCCACGCAGCCAGCGAATGCACCGATCGCACTGGTGACGGTGGAATTGGCGGAGGGGTTGTTCAAGACCGGTCGGAACGCGCCGGCGCAGGAGATCCGCGCCCAACGCATCAACCAAGAATATCGCTTGTCTTGGGGCGGACGAGTCTGGGAGCTCGAGGACGTCAGGAACTTATGACCGTAAGAATCGTCTTGGCAGCCGCCCTGTCAAGCGTCACGCTTATTCCCCTATCCGCGCACGCAAACCACTGTGACGGAGAAGTGGGGCCAGCTCATCTAATCATCGGGTGTCAGGGGGTGAACCCGGGGACGGGGCCAGGCACTAACCCGGGCGAGCCCGGCGGACCTGGAGACGGCGGCGACCTGACCACCTATGAGTACGTCTGGCTGCCTAGTTGCCCCGGCGCACTTCCCGGCGATCCCGACGCAGTCTTACTCACGTGTGTTCGTGCGCAGTCATGTGCTCAGCCAGGAATGATTCTGATGTCCCTTTACGCTCGGCAGCTGACGGATGGAGCAGGGAACAAGGTTCGCGCAGGTTGGGAGTACCAAACGTCGGAGTGTCGAGAGCGCTCTGATTTGGGGCCGGTGCAGGGGCCACGACGCCAGCTCACCTGGACGACTGTGTTGTCCGCGGTGCGGCGCGTCGGCATACCCGCTGAACAGGTCGAGGCGCCCAACTACACCCTCGTCAATCTGGAAACCACCTTCTACACCACTCCGGAGCCGATCGACCGATCGTTGACACTCATCGGCTACGCGGTCGACGTACACATCGAGCCGACGTCGTACACCTGGAACTGGGGCGACGGCTCGAGCGACACGACTTCGACCCCTGGGGAGCCTTACCCCAATACTGACGTCACGCACATGTACGTCGACGCCACGCGTGACGGCCCCAGCAACCAGGTAAGTGTCGACGTCACGTACGCCGTGCGCTACCGCGTCGATGGCGGCGAATGGCTGCAGATTCCTGAAACCATCACCATCCCCGGCGAAGCGACATCGCTGCCCGTCAAGCAGGCTGCGGCCGTCCTGGTGGCAGAAGACTAGACAGCAAGCACCGGCTGTCTCGGTCAGTAAGTAGGCAGGAAGAGCGACTGTCCAGCCCGGACGGAACCGGCGTCACTCAAGGCGTTGAGATCGACGATGTCGGCAACCACTTCGCGTGGGTCCCTATCGGGCGCAGCGTCGGTGGCAATGTCCCACAAGGTCTGGCCAGGCTCCACCACCACCGTCTCGGTCGCCACGTGCTGCTGCGTCTCGTTCGCGGAGTCGGCGCGGCCAGCCCAGAGGGCGAGCACCAGACCTAGAGCGAGAGCCGACAGTAGGAGCAGCCGGCGACCGCGCCGAGTGAGCCGAAGTCCGTCAGCCACTGTTGGCTGGCGTCGACTCGGGGCGCCGCCCCAACACTCGGTCATTGCGATCGTCATCTCATTACCTCCACTTGGTCAAACGGTCCATCCGCTCGGTACCTCGACCGTGCGCGCTCATCTGCAGGTCTAACGCCATCCGCCGACACTTTCCGCATACCTTCCACAAGACCGGCGCACACCGGTCCAAATCGAAGATATGTTCGATCGAACACATGTACGAACAGTAACTCATTCTGACGCTTGACACCAGGGCGGCGCCACATTCGATCCGTCCAGGCACCGGTGGTGGGCCGATCCGGCCGCCTTCCGCCCCCACGGCTGGGGCCCACGTACGCTCAGGTCATGATCACGATCAAGCGGTCCGTCACGGTCGACAAGCCGACCGCCCTGGTTTTCGACTACCTCGCCGACTTCAGCAACGCCGTGGAGTGGGACTCCGGCACTACCTCCTGCACGCGCACCAGCGGCGATGGAGGAGTCGGATCGACCTACGCGAACATCTCGAAGTTCGCTGGGCGCAAGACGGACCTCACGTATGTCGTCGAGGTTCTGGAGCCTTCCCACCGACTCGTGCTACGGGGAGAGAACGACACGGTTATCGCCCGCGACACAATGGTGATCACATCTTCCAGCGGAGCCACGCAGGTGGACTACACCGCCGAGTTCGAGTTCAGCGGTGTGGTCAAGCTCCTACAGCCGCTGCTGAAACTGCCGCTCGAGAAGCTGGGCAACGACTCCGAGCGGAGTCTGCGCGAGAGCCTTTCCCGCCTCTAGCCGCGACTCGCCCTCACTGGGGGCGACTCGCTCGACTGTCATGGCCGTAGGCGTGACAGTCTCCACAGGCAACACGCCGGGTTCGAACAGATGTTTGAAAGCGTCGGCGCACAGGTCTACGGTTTTCCTATCAGTTGAAGCCACTGCCGAGCGCCACCAAACCAATAGCGGTCGTGGTAGCAGATCTGATGCACATCCGTCTCTATCGCCAGCTGGAAGGTGGTCATTATGGCCCGCTCGCCTCGCGACTCCGAAACTCCTGTCCACGAGCTCCCCGACGGGCCGCCGGACGCGGTTGGCCTGACTCCGCGTCAGCGCCGAGTGCTTGCCTGCATCCGGGACTCCGTGGAGTCGCGGGGCTATCCCCCAAGCATGCGCGAGATTGGAGTGGCGGTAGGACTCACGAGCTCCTCGTCGGTCGCGCATCAGTTGCGGGTGCTGGAACGAAAAGGCTTCCTGCGGCGAGATCCGAACCGTCCGCGAGCTGTCGAGGTTCTCATCCCCGACACGGCTTCGCGAACATCGGTGAATCAGGCAACTCTCACTTCCATTGACGAGACCGACTCCGGTGACCAGCGCCCCGAGCCAATCTATGTTCCGGTCGTGGGACGCATCGCTGCCGGCGGTCCCATTCTCGCCGAGGAGCAGGTCGAGGAGATCTTTCCGTTGCCGCGCCGACTTGTCGGCGGGGGGACGTTGTTCTTGCTTGAGGTCCGAGGCGACTCGATGATCGATGCCGCTATCTGCGACGGCGACTTTGTCGTGGTCCGTCAACAGGCCGCGGCGGAAAACGGCGAGATCGTGGCCGCCATGATCGACGGTGAGGCGACGGTCAAGACCTTCCAGCGCAAGGCAGGTCAGGTGTGGCTGCTCCCTCACAACGACGCCTACTCGCCTATCGACGGCAACTCCGCCACCATCCTCGGCAAGGTGGTCACCGTCATGCGCAAGATCTGATTCGTAAGGAAAGTGCCAGCTGGTGGCTAGCACTTTCGGAAAACGCTGAAGCCGAGAAGCGGTGGCAGGCGACTTCCGCACGTGAAACTCTGATCGGTACAGCGGTCGTCAGCCGGCTGGCGCGGGTGCAACGCTGAGGCGTTGAAGCGCGCCCTTGGCGACGTCACAGTCGTACGTGGTCCACATCGGCGGCAGGGATGCGCGGAGAAAGTCGCCGTAGCGGGCTGTGGCCAGTCGAGGATCGAGGATCGCCACTACCCCGCGGTCGCTTTTCGTGCGAATCAGACGTCCGCTCCCCTGGGCCAGCAGGAGAGCAGCGTGAGTCGCCGACACCGCCATGAAGCCGTTGGAACCCGTCCTGTCGGCTGCGCGGGCGCGCGCCGACATCAACGGGTCGTCAGGTCGCGGAAACGGAATGCGGTCGATGATCACAAGTTGACAGGTCGGACCCGGAATGTCCAAGCCCTGCCACAGTGACAGCGTCCCGAAGAGGCTCACGGCTGGGTTGGCGAGAAACTCAGCCTGAAGGTGGGACAACTGACCATCGCCCTGACACAGAATCGGCAGATGAGGCAAGGCCTCCCGCGCTGCATCTGCGGCTGTTTCGGCGGCCCGTCGTGACGAGAACAGCCCCAACGTGCGGCCGTCGGCTGCCTGCACCAACCCCTGGATTTCCGCCAACTGGGACATCCCGATTCCATCTCGACCAGGGACCGGCAGGTGCCGAGCGATGTACAGCATCGCCTGGCGTTGATAGTCGAACGGAGAACCGACGTCTATTCCCCGCCACGCGAGAACCCGCGGCGCCTCGTCGTCTCCCGAAGCCGCCGCACCCGAGCCGCCCGCATCCTCCACCTCGACAGCAGCCACCGCTGACACGTCGCCCGGGGTGTCGATCGAGTGATCGGCGCGCTCCGTCGGCTTCAGCCCTATGGAGGTGGCCAACGCTGTGAAATCACCACCTAACTTCAACGTGGCGGAGGTGAATATCACCGTCTTGTCGCTCAGCAACTTGTCCCGCAGCGGTCCCCACACTTGAAGAGGTGCCACAAATAGTTGGCTGCCCCCTCGGCTGCGGTCGCGGTCGGCGACCCATGTCACGTCGGCCTCATCGTGCTCAACCAGCCGCTCCGAAATCTTGCGAACCTCATCGACCATCCCCCGCGCCTGCTGTCGTGCAGCGTTTACATCGGAGTCACTCGACTCCTTCGGGAAGGCGGAGAACGCGGCCCGCGCCGCACTGCGAACCATCGCCAGCGCCGCCCCAAGCCCCTCCGGAAGGCGATCGACCCGCCCCGCCTCAGTGTCGTCGAGGGCTGCTCGCAACGCGTCGGCAGAGTCGCCGAGTTCCTCGGCCTCCCCCTCGTCAAGGAAGTTCCCGGCTCGCCGAGCGGCTCGTTCGATCATCGACACACCCAGCTCGTCGGTCGCAGCCTGCGTCACCCGGGCGGCAAGCTCATGGGCCTCGTCGACCACCACGACGTCGTACTCCGGAATCATCGGAACGCCCTCGACCGCATCGATCGCGAGCAACGAGTGGTTCGTGACGATCAGTCGCGAAGCCATCGCCCGATCCCGCGCCCGTTCGGCGAAACACTCCACGCCGTACGGGCACTTGGCGGCGCCCAGACACTCGCGGTGACTCACTGACACCTGCTGCCACGGCCGATCCGTGTGCGGCGGTGCGCTGTCGCGATCCCCCACACCACCGGTCTTGGACTCAGACTCCGCCCATTTGCGCAGCGCCAGCACCTCTGCACCCATGCTGCCGGTGGGCAAGGCGACCAGCGCTCCCTGGTCATCAGGCGCGCCGTCCCGAACCCGGTGCAGGCACGCATAGTTGCTGCGTCCCTTCAGCACGGTGTACGACGGCCGTGCCCCCAACAGATCAGCAGCCGCGTCGAGCAACGCAGGGATGTCGCGCTCGACGAGCTGGTGCTGCAACGCCAGTGTCGCAGTCGCCACCACAACCCGGTCGGAGTGCAGCACCGCCGGCACCAGATAAGCCAGCGACTTGCCGGTTCCAGTTCCGGCCTGCACCATCAGATGCTGACCAGTCTCCATCGCCGAGCGAACCGCTCGGGCCATCTCAACCTGGCCCGGCCGATCCTCTCCCCCGACGTTGACAACCGCCGCGTGCAGCACCTCGGTGATCGAAGGCTTGGGTTGAGCTGGACCGGGGTCGCCACGTGGCTCGGAAGCTTCACCGCCGCGATCAGCCACCGAATTCGGTCGACTGGTAGTGGGCAAGGCAGACATCCATCCGAGGCTACCCAACCAGGAGACTCACCGGTGCGCGCCGTGCACAGGACCGTCGACTGGTCCGCGGACACGCGGCTCACCGGTTCACCTGTTTGCGCAGGTCGGCTTTTCGGTCTTCGGGGAGGTCGCGCCACTCAAGGTCGCGGGTACGGGCGCCGGGCGCCCACAGGAAGTTCAGCGAGGGGTAGGCACCGGCGTCAAGAGCGCGCCGATAGGCCTCGACGGCACCAACCTTGTCGAGCTCCTCGGGGGTGCAGATACCCGCGGCACGCAACATCCGCTCGCTGGCGGGTCCGAGGTTGCGCATCTCGCTTAGACGTCGAGGCTCCGACACGTTCAGAACCCCAGCATGAACCAGGTTTCACCTGGACGACACCAGTCGCCTGAAGTGCCCAGCGCATGCCGATGCCCCCGGACGGCCAAGTCAGCTCGCGGCCGGGGCGGCGTACTCGGCTAACTCACCGGCCAACCCGGCATGGACCCGAGCGTGCACCCGAGATCCCTCAGCAACGTGCTCGACGGACAGCAGCTCACCGTGCTCATGGATCTTGTTGAGCAGATCACCGCGCAGGTACGGCAGCAGCGCGTCCACCTCGACGGTGGGATGCGGCAGGTCCGCCTCCATCGCTTCGATTACGTCGTCGACGCCTGTGCCGGTTCGAGCCGACACCACGACCGCATGCGGCTCCCGAGCCAACAGCCGCGAGACGACGAGCGGATCGGCCACATCGGACTTGTTGATGACGATCAGCTCAGGAACGGCGTCCGCGCCGATCTCGGCGAACACTTCACGAACCGCCGTGATCTGGCCCTCCGGGTCGGCATGTGACCCGTCGACCACATGCACCACCAGGTCGGCCTCAGCCACCTCCTCGAGAGTCGAGCGGAACGCCTCGACCAGCTCGTGGGGAAGGTGGCGGACGAAGCCGACGGTGTCCGACAGTGTGTAGACCCGGCCGTCAGCAGTCGTGGTACGCCTCGTGGTCGGATCGAGCGTGGCGAACAACGCATCCTCGACGAGGACGCCGGCGCCGGTGAGGCGATTGAGCAGCGAGGACTTTCCGGCGTTGGTGTATCCCGCGATTGCAACGGACGGGATCTCTCGCCGTACCCGCTCTGCCTTCTTGGTCACCCGCGCGGTCTGCATGTGTTTCAGCTCTTTGCGGAGCTTGGCCATCCGGGTTGTGATGCGTCGGCGGTCTGTCTCGAGCTTGGTCTCGCCGGGGCCACGGCCACCGATGCCGCCACCCTGCACACCGACGCGGCCACCGGCCTGACGAGACAGGTTGCCACCCCAACCGCGCAGCCGTTGCTTGAGATAGTCGAGCTGGGCCAGCTCGACCTGCGCCTTGCCCTCTCTGGAGCGGGCGTGCTGCGCGAAGATGTCGAGGATCAGCGCCGTGCGGTCGACCACCTTGACCTTCACGCGGTCCTCAAGGTTGCGCAGCTGCGAGGGACTCAGCTCCCCGTCACAGATAACCGTGTCGGCCCCAGTCTCGGCGACAACCATGCGGAGATGGTCGACCTTGCCCGGGCCGATGTATGTCGCCGGGTCGGGCTTGCGACGTCGCTGCGACAGCGCGTCGAGCACCAGGGAGCCGGCTGTCTCGGCCAGCAGCTTCAGTTCGGCCAGGGAGTTGTCCGCGTCGTCGACGGTGCCTTCGCTCCACACGCCCACCAGCACCACCCGCTCGAGCCGCAGCTTGCGGTACTCGACCTCCGAGACGTCGTCGAGCTCGGTCGACAACCCGACCACGCGGCGCAGCGCGTGGCGCTCCTCGAGCTCGTAGTCGCCCTGGTCGAAGGGCTCGCTCCTGTCGAGGCGGTCTTCGCTGTCAGCGCCCCAGTCGAGGTCGTCGGCGACCGCCTGCGCTGCGTTGTCACCGGCTAGGCCGTCGATGGCAGTGGCTACTACTTCGTCATCGAAGAAGGAGTCGTCGCGCAGTTGGATGTCAGAGGTATGGCGCGATCGTGGCTGCGGTTCGGTCGGAGTTGCGTCGTCATAATCGGGTTGATTCGCTGTCATCGTCTCCCCACTGTACGACGCGAAAGCTGGCGCGACGACCCGATTTCTTTCCGCCGCGATCTCACCGCAGACCCGCCAACTCACCGGCAGTGACCGGCCCAGAGGTTTCGGCCCGCGCGTGAGGGAGGAGTTGCGGAGACTTGCTATGCCTGTGACGGACGAGGGTTACGTTGACCGGGCTGCCGACGTCGGACGCCGCCTCGCCGGACCTCTCGTCGCATTTGCGCAGCGCGAAGGACTTCGCGAGTACACAGAAGAAGTCCACTCCTCGGACTGGGCTCCCGCCTGGCGCACCAGGCACTCGGACTGGTGGCCTGCTGCCGCTGCTCAGCCGGTCCACGTGCCCTCGGCGACAAGGACCGCTGGGCCCTTGAGATGCGCGTGACCGTCGGCGTCGATGCTGACACTCAGCACCCCGCCCGCGACTTCGATCGTGTACGACGTCGGGTGCGCCTGACCGTCCCCCGCCGCTATGACTGCTGCGACGGCGCAAGCACCCGAGCCGCACGAGAAGGTCTCGCCCACGCCGCGTTCGAACACTCGGATCGCGAAACGACCGTTACCGCGGCGCTCGGCGAACTCGATGTTGACCCCGTCGGGGAACTCGACGCCACAGAAGAACGGCGAGTCGCGAAGGTCGCCCGCCTGGTCAAGCGAGTCGACGACTGCCACCGCATGCGGGTTCCCGACGTGCACGCTCACCGCGTCAAGAACAAGTCCCGACACACTGACGACGCCGGTGCCTAGCACTGAGGGGACACCCATGTCGACGCTGATCTCGCCGTCGTCGCAGAACGTGACCTGTTTGAGGCCGGCGCGGGTGTTCACCGTGAGCGGTTTTGCCGGATCCACAAGACCTGTCTCGGCTAGGTAGCGGGCGAACACCCGAATACCGTTGCCACATGTCTCAGACACCGATCCGTCGGCGTTGCGGTAGTCCATGAACCACGGCCCCTCGGGGTCTGTGCGCATGACCCGGAGAACGCCATCGGCCCCAATGCCGGTGCGCCGGTCACAAATTGCGGTCACGACGTCATCGTCGAGGTCGCCGTGAACGGAGCCGTCGAGGTCGGGCAGCACGACGAAGTCGTTGCGGGTGCCATGGCCTTTGACGAAGGGAAAAGTCACGCACTCGATCGTACGGCGTCCAGACCCCGTGCCAACGGGTCAGCGTCCCGATGACCCCCATCCCAACGGGTCAGCGACCCCATGACCCCCACCCCACCAAGTCAGCGACCCCATGACACCGACACCGAAGTTGGCCGCGATCAGGACCGAACGGCGTCGAGCGCGCGCGTCACCAGATCACCATCGTCGTACGGGAGCCAGTGGATCCTGGGATCGCGCCGGAACCAAGTCGCCTGTCGTCGTGCGAACTTGCGGGTGCCCGCCACCGTCTCTTTGCGCGCTTCGTCCTCGCTGCATTCTCCTGCCAAGAAGCGCAGGATCTGCCGGTAGCCGAGCGCGCGGCTCGCCGTGCGACCCTCGCGCAGACCGTGCCGCTCCAGCTGGCGCACCTCGTCGACGAAGCCACAGCGCCACATCTGCTCGACGCGTGCCATGATGCGCTCGTCGAGCACGGGCCGGGGGACGTCGATCCCGATCTGCACGACACCGTTGAAGGCGTACACCGGCTCGGGCAGACTGGCTTGAAACGGTCCACCCGTGAGCTCGATCACCTCCAGTGCCCGCACGATCCGTCTCTCGTTGCCAGGCAGGATGGCTGCAGCCGCCGCCGGGTCGAGCACGTGCAGCCGCGCATGCAGTTCGGCTGCTCCTTGCCTGTGCAGGTCGGCCTCGATGCGCTCACGAACGGTCGGGTCCGTGCCCGGAAACTCGAACTCGTCGAGCACGGCGCGCAGGTAGAGTGCCGAGCCGCCCACCAGGATCGGGGTCACCCCGCGGGAGCGGCAGTCGCTGATCGCTTCTCGTGCCCATCCTTGGAACTCGGCAACCGTGGCGGGTTGACCGACGTCGAGGACGTCGAGCAGATGGTGCGGGACTCCGCGCCGTTCTGCGAGGGACAGCTTTGCGGTGCCGATATCCATCCCTCGGTAGAGCTGCATGGAGTC
>Ga0183260_10003583_pt1 | contig 12505 bp, 10 predicted proteins | sample AntDrymUQ4972206_2_FD_129768 | JGI IMG/M metagenome (GOLD analysis project Ga0183260, IMG submission 129768) | Polar desert sand microbial communities from Dry Valleys, Antarctica - metaG UQ497 (22.06) (version 2) (version 2) | ecosystem: Environmental > Terrestrial > Soil > Desert | place...
CAGACGGCAGCGCGCTTCCAGCCGGGGAGCGCCGCCAAACCTCGCCAGGCGAGTTCGTCCCCGATCCTGAGGATGCCTACTGGACGGCTGTCGACAGTCTCTGCACGATTCAGGAATAAACATCGGGTCGAGCATGGGCAAGGGCTCTCACATTTCGCAACCCGTCAGCATTGGGTGATGCCTCAGTCAGCGACCGGGCTGGCTATGGGCAATGCGGCAGGCGTCGACTCAGGTGTCGCGGCGTCGACGCCCGGAATCGGCATCGCGACCGGGCTGAGCACAGTTCCTCGCTCGCGCCTTCCGGTCAACTCGAAAAATGCCCGGAGAATATCGTCTGCGACCGGGGTAGCGTAGATTCCTCCCTCGCCACCCGCCTCGATCACGACCGAGACGGCGATTTCCGGATTGTCCAGCGGGGCGAAGCAGGTAAACCAGGCGTGTGAGTCGCGCGCGCCGATGTCATCGATCTCGCCGTACTCGGCCGTGCCCGTTTTACCGGCAATAGAGATTTCATCGTCATCATCCGCATTCGTCTTCGGCCACCGCGTTTGAATTTCGTCATCGTCGTCGGCCATTTGCACAGCGTTGTGGACACTTCGGCGCATGCCTTCGACCACAACTTCAACATGTTGAGGGTCGATGCCCAACTTGCCCATCACCTCGGGTTTGACCAATTCGGAATGACCCGCGACGTCGATCCACTCGTGGACGAGATGGGGTTTCGGGAACGAACCACCATTGGCGAGCGCGGCGGTGTTCATCGTGAGTTGGAGGGGGGTAACCTTGGATTCGCCCTGGCCAATTGAGACATTGAGCGTATCGCCGACCGCCCACCCTTCACCCTCGCCGATGTTCTCCCTCTTCCAGGCGGGGTCCGGGAATAACCCCTCGGCCTCACCGAGAATCTCGATCCCGGTCGGCTTGCCGAACCAGAATCGCGTCTGCATATCCTCGGCCATGGGTTCGATTCCCAAGCCATCGAACACATGCTTGGTGCTTGACACGACCTGTCCGCCGAGCAAATTCCAGTCGTAGTAGAAGACGGATTCAGACGAGAATTGCATTTGTGTTCGTGACACCGCGACATTATAGAAATAGGTATCGCATGATTGCTCAATTGCCCCAAGGAGATCCAGTTCGCCGTGCTCGCCACCGAGCCAACCTGTCCAGCACGCCATGGAGAGTCCATCGCTCAAGTCGGCTTCATTGGGTACCCGGATCGCACCGCGGCAGACGTGGGTCATGTCGGGTCGCAGCGTGCTCTGATCCAACGCCGAGGCGGCAAGGAAAATCTTGAAGGTTGAGCCAGGTGGATACAGCTCGTGGACGGCGCGGTTCAGGAACGCCTTGCCTTTCTCGGGAGCCCGGTATTCCTCCCACTTGCGGCTGGATATTCCAGTCACAAACAACTGATTGTCGTAGTAGGGGTAGCTGACCATGGCCAGCACCTCACCGCTGCGGGGATCGTAGGCCACGGCGGATCCTGCATTCGGAATCGCCCAAAGTCTTTTGCCGTCGCCGGCGCGCACGTCATTCTCCGTGTGTTTGCCAATTGCCGCCCGTGCGATGCCCGCTTCCAGCGCCTTGCCCGCCGCCTGCTGCAACTCGAGGTCGATCGTGAGGCGTACGCTCTTGCCTTCCTGGGCGGGGGTTTCACTGTTCGGAACAGTGCGCAGTTCGACGCCGTAGGCATCGACTTCCACCGAGCGGTTGCCCTTGACGCCACGCAGCTCCGTTTCAAGCGCCTGCTCCAGGCCCTCCTTGCCAATCCGGTCATTCTGAAGATAGATGCGCTCGTTGTATTCGTTCCGGTTGCGGAGGTCGTCAAGCGAGGCGCCGTCGATCGAGCGCACGTAGCCGAGGACGTGGGACATCACCTCGCCGCCGGGATATTCCCGAACCAGGGCTGAGTCATCGACATAGACGCCGGGCAGATACATGCTGTTGGCCTCAAGTTTGAGCGCCACGTCCCGGGGAACGTCGGTCTTGATCGTAATTGGCAGCCGATTCGCCCAAATGTTCCCGACCAGGAAATCGATTTCGTTCATCACGAGCACACCCGGCATTTCAGCCGCTTCCGCCCGGAACCTGGCCGCATCGTCGATCGACACCGTTGCCACCCGCACCAGCCGATCGGACGATTCACTTATCCAGCGCTGGATTTCGGTTTCGGCATCTGCCGTGTCGTATCCCAGCATCATGGCGACGCGCTGGAACACGGTATCGCGGGATCCCTTGGGTACGCCATCGGGATTGATCACGACCACATCTTCCAAACGAAGCGCCGAGATCAGCATGTCGAGGACGCGGCGTTGCTCGGACTCGGCGGGCGGCAGTTCGGCCTTGACGACCCGAACTTCCCAGGCACGCCGGTTCTGGGCCAGAGGTCGACCGAGGCGGTCGAGGATCATGCCGCGCGGGGCGGGGATGACTTCTGCGCGGATCACGTTTTCCGCCGCCTGGGTCCTGTATTCGTCACCCCGCACTAGCTGGAGAAACCCGAGCCGGGCCGCCAATCCGCTGAAAACGGCGACGACACCGGCTTTGGCGATGAACATCCGGCGCGAGAGGAAAAGTTCCTGCGTTCTGTAGGCGTCGGATCCCTTGCGCCGCCGTTTGCGACTGCCGGGGGGATCGTAAATCATGCGTTTGCGTCGAGCCATGAACGAAAAACCTTGGTTCTACCGGCCAAACACCCGAAGAACGATATAGATGACGGGAATCATCACGGCGTGGATCAGGGCCTGAAAGGGAATGAACCAACCCACTGGCGGATCGCCCCGAAGCAAAGCGAGCGCTACTCCGTGCAGCACGGTTGCTACCGCCATCAACGTGATCGGAATCAGCACATTGGCGAGCAATATACGTCGCCGAGCGAGACCCGCCAATACCACCACAATCACCAACGACAGCGCGTTGGTTCCGAAAAAGTCGAATGCCAGAACATCGAGCAAGATTCCGGTAAAGAAGATCCAGAAGAGCGATTCCCTTATGCTCCGCGTGGTTGACCAAACGAACAAGAGCACAAGCACCAGGTCTGGATACACCGAAATCGGATTGACGCGAGGCAGGATCGTCGCCTGGATCAGGGCAATGACGACCAGCATGAGCCCAAAAAGAATGCGCGGCATGTTTCGTTCAATCCTCACCCTGTCCGATGACAGAGCGCTGCGGCACATGCCTTTTTGGGAGACTGGAACACCCTTGCTCGCCGCAACAAATGCCTGCCGAACGGGCGTGTCGCCAACGGTCCGAGTGTACCACGCCTGCACGGACATGCTGTGCGCCAACACATCACTTGGACTGACTACACGTCATTGCGGGCGAATGCCAACCCTGAGCAGAAGCCTCTACCGAGCGCAGTCGAATGGGTCAGATGGCTGAGAAATGCCTCCTCCATAGCGAATCTCACTTCCCATCCTGTCTCGAGGAGCATGCACGGTTTCCCTTAACGACCCATTCCATGTCCGCGGTCCTCATTTGCCACCCCGGTCACAGTTCCAGTGATCCAACGATCGGCAGTTGCTCGTTTGTCCGGTAACGACCTGCGAAGGGCGCCGCTGTGACCGGAAACGTCGTTCATGTATCTGAAACGTTGAATCCAATATTGCGATTCCGGTGTAGAGAATAGTGAGAAAAGCTCACGAACGTGCGGTGACTTAGCTAGAGTTCACCCGTTATTTTGCGACCGGAAGGAGAACGCCCCGATCACAAAAAACCGGTTCGCCGCACATCCGCCCCGGCTCCGGTCGGCGGTTTGCGCACGCGTCCGGTGAATCACGACTGCGAGACGATTCGATTCACACAGCTCGGAGGTCCTAATGCGTCGCATTATTCCCCTGTTGGCAATGCTCATGGTTTTTGCAATGGCCCCATCCGTTTCCGCCGCCCACTACGCCAACACTGATCTGTACACGGTCGACCTTGAAACTGGCGCCCTTGAACTGGTTGGCGAAATCGGCGAAGGCGAGACGCTGATCGGATTCGCATTGGTCGCCCCATCCGATACCGTCGGCGCCGCCGTCGGGCTGACGCTCGAAAACGAACTTGTGATGTTCGACGTCTCGTCGCCAGAGACGATCGACGGACGCATGGATGTCACCGGTCTGATGGACGAAGATCTCCTCGTAGGCATCGACTTTCGGCCGGCCACCGGCGAGTTGATGGCGATCGGCGAAATGAGCGTCGTCTACTCGATCGATACCGAATCGGGAGAGGCAACGGCAGTCGCTGATGGACCGTTCGATCCCGTCCTCGAGGATCGCATCCTGGCCTTCGACTTCAATCCAACCGTCGATCGCATCCGGGTCGATGTAAGCACCACCCAAAATCTCCGCCTTAACCCCGAGACGGGTTTGGTCGGCATCAATCCAGACACCGACGAACCGACGATCGATGGCAACACGGTCTATGCCGAGGGCGACGACAATGCGGACGTCACCCCACGCGTGGTGGCCGCTGCCTACACCGAGAACATGGATGGCGCTGAAACCACGGAACTCTTCGCGTTCGATGCCGAGGCCAACACCTTCGCGCTGCAGGATCCACCCAATGATGGCGTGCTGAACACAATCGCGACCGTCGATGTCACGATCGTCGACGAAACATCGTTCGACATCGCGCCGACCGGTGAGGCTTACGCTTCGATTCCACGGCTTGTGGATGGGGAAGGAACACCTGTCGCAACGCCGGTGGCCTTGGTCGATTAGGTAATCGCGACCGTTCATCCAAGACACGCGCAAAGCTTCGGGGGCTGGCGGCAGGGCCAGCCCCCTCTTTGTGCGTTAAGCCACTCCGCGGCGCCGTCAAGCTTCCGATGAACCTCGGGTGGGACACGAAATCGGCAAGTTTCGTGAAGACCCCGTTGGGCGCATCACGGTCTGAACGGGAAATTGTTGTCAAGCGAGCGTTGCCCTGAACAGCGCATCAGTGACCGCAACTTCTCATGTGCCGTATTCTTCGCTCTACTGGATCTGATTCGGTTGATCGTGGTCCGGTCATTGCACTTTGCGAAGCCGCGATGGTCCGCGCCAAACTGACGCCGTAGCGAACCTCGAGATCGACACGATCATCCCATTCGAGGAGGACATTTCCTTGATCGACCACTTGCCTGTCACGATACAGCCCAAACGCGTTGTCGTCACTGGCATCGGCGCGATTAGTTCGCTGGCGCCCACGGCCGTGGAAACCTGGGAACGCATTGTCGCCGGGGAAACCGGCATTCGACGCGCCGATGACCTCGACCCCGCTCAACATCCATGCCTTCTGCGCGGCGAGGTCGATCGATCCACCGTGCCGCAACGCTTTCTCAGGGGCAAAGAGGCGCGCAATACGTCGCTCTTTTCGAAGATGGCGCTCGAAGCCGCAGGGGAAGCGCTACTCGACGCGGGACTTCTCGACGACGATCTCCAGCCGGTGATCGACCTGACGAATGCCGGCGCTGCCTTCGGGACCTGCGTCGGGGGCACCTACGATGATCTGCTTCCCGCCCACGAGACTTTTCTGAACCGAGGAACCTCGCGCGTTCCGCCGCACCTCCATGTGATGTTCCCTCACAACCTGGCCGCCTATGCCGTGCAGCGCAGGTTCGGGATGGGCGGTCCCAGTTCGACCGTTGTCACTGCCTGCGCGACGGGGGCCCAGGCAATTGGCGATGGATTCCACGCGATCAAGTTCGGACTCGCTCCGCTGATGATCGCGGGGGCCACTGAATCCACCGCGCACCCGCTCTTCCAGGCGGGGTTCGCGGCGATGCGGGCACTGGTGACCGATTCGAACGACAATCCTGACGCCGCCAGCCGTCCATTCGACGCCAGCCGTGCCGGCTTTGTGCTTGGGGAGGGATCCGGCATGGTGGTGCTCGAGGACCTGGAACACGCGAAGGCTCGGGGCGCCCGGATCCTCGCCGAGGTCATGGGATACGCAACATCGAACGATGCCTACCACCCGATTGCGCCACAACCGGATGGCAAGGGCGCCGCTCGCGCAATTGAGGCGGCCCTGGCCGATGCCGGGATCACACCCGACCAGATCGAGCATATCAATGCGCACGCGGCGTCGACTCCTACCGGCGATGCCGCCGAAGCGAAAGCAATCCACAAGGTGTTCGGCGATCGCGCCACCGCCATACCCGTGACGTCGATCAAGGGTGCGATCGGGCATTGCATGGCGGCGGCGGGAGCGCTGGAAACGATTGTCGCGATCAAGACGCTCGTGGATGGCAGGATACCGCCGACGCGCAATTACAATACGCCCGATCCCATGGTGAATCTCGACATCGTCGGGAACACGGCGCGCGATGCGGAGATCACGATCATGACCAAGCATTCGTTCGGTCTCGGTGGCCAGAATGCCTGCCTCGTCCTCCGGAATTACGTACAAGGCTGAAATTCTGGATCGCTGGCGAGGAGCAACTGATGAAACCACTGGCGGGACGGGTGGCGTTGGTCACCGGCGCCTCACGATCAATCGGGATTGGCGCCGCAATTTGCCGTCGACTCGCCGATGACGGCGCCGATGTCGCCTTTACGCACTTCCTTCCGTACGACCGGCACATGTACCTGTCGCCCGATAATGGCCTGATCGACCTGCAACGAGAACTCGAGGATCGGGGGAGGCGGGCGGCCTCAATCGAGATCGATCTCTCCGCCTCCGGTGTGGCTCCTGAACTGTTCGATTGGGTGAACGACAAGCTGGGCCCAGTCGATATTCTCGTCAACAACGCCGCGTACTCCACGCACGATGCCTGGGACACGCTAACCGAGCAGTCGCTGGACATGCACATTGCCGTCAACTACCGGGCGACGGCGATGCTGACAGTCGAATTCGGACGGCGCTTCGCGAAGGAGCGCGGCGGGCGCGTCGTCAACTTCAGCTCGGGGCAGCATCTCGGCCCGATGCCAAACGAGTTGGCCTATGCCGGATCGAAAGGGGCGATCATCGCCTTCAGCACCAGCATTGCCCCCGATCTGGCCCGGCGTGGGATCACGATTAACGTGATCAATCCGGGAGCAACGGACACAGGTTGGATGAGCGAGGAACTCAAGCGGGCACTGGAGGCCGAAGCGCCGACAGGCCGGTTGGGGCAACCTGATGACGCGGCGAGGTTAGTCGCATGGCTGGTGTCGGACGAAGCGCGTTGGGTTACGGGCCAGGTGATCAACTCCGAGGGTGGAATTCGCTAGACTTGGCAGAGTTGATGTCACTCCATGGCGATGCACGTTCGCCAGTTTGTGACGATGATTGCGGGTAGATTCGGGCTAGCGCACGGGCCGGCTCCTACGAAGTGGCCAATCCACACAGCATTCGGTTACGAGGCAGGCATGAGTCTTCAAGAACAACTCGGCGACAACGTCGCGTTCGTCTTTCCAGGTCAGGGCAGCCAGGCAGTTGGCATGGGTCAAGCCCTGTATCGGACATCAGCCGCCGCCCGGGCGACGATAGACGAGGCCGACGAGTTGCTCGGGGCGAACCTTTCGACTCTCGCCTTCGAGGGACCGGTCGAGGAACTGAACGACACCTACAACGCGCAGGCCGCGATTCTCACCGTCAGCATTGCCGCGCTGCGCGCGTTGAACGAGGCGGCGGTCGCCGGCGGCGAACAGGTGAACCCAATTGTGGTCGCCGGTCACTCACTTGGGCAGTTCACCGCCTTGGCGGCGGCCGGATCGCTCCCGTTCGCCGCGACGCTGTCGTTGGTTCGCGAACGCGGCCGGTTGATGGCCGAGTCCGGCGCCACCCGTCCGGGAGGAATGGCTGCCGTACTCGGACTCGACGAAGCGGCGCTTGTCAGGATTTGCGATCAGGCATCGTCCGCGGGAATTATCAACGTCGCCAATTCCAACTGTCCGGGTCAAATCGTGATTTCCGGTGAGGTCAGGGCGCTTGAACAGGCGATGGACCTTGCGAAGGCAGCTGGCGCCAAGCGCGTTGCACGGTTGCCGGTCTCGATCGCTTCGCACTCCCCGTTGATGGAAGAGGTCTCGCTCAGACTCAAAGCCTTGACCGACGAACTTGATTTTGCGACGCCCTCGTTTCCGATTGTCGGCAATGTCTCCGGCAAGCCCATCACCACCGTTGGCGGCATCCGGTCCGAACTCGAACACCACGTCGAACGCCCCGTAAACTGGATCGGGTCGGTCCAGGAGATGGTCGCGCATGGCGCGGACACCTTCGTCGAACTCGGTCCTGGCGCCGTGTTGGCGGGACTGATCAAGCGGATCGATCGCAGCGTCAAAACCGTCAGCATGTTGGACCTCGGCCTGGAACTCCAGCGATCGCGAGGCGCGGGCTAGCAAGCACTCCGGAATCCCGGTACCATTGCCCGGCATCAGGGGCGATGCATCCAAGGTACGATCGGAGATGTCTCACGCGCCCGAATAGGCACATGAGGTTCTGTCCCTCTCCCGAGGCAACATGACCGGGAACGTTGCCAGCAAACACAGTGGCGCATGAAAGGATGCATCTGGTGACGCGGGTGGTAGTTACGGGATTTGGCGCGATAACTCCACTTGGGATTGGAGTCGATGCTTTTTGGTCCGGACTAACTTCGGGCCGCTCCGGCATCCGCACGATCCAGAATTTCGATGCATCCAATCTCGAAGTCCAGATCGCGGGCGAGGTTCCCGATTTCGTGGCCAAGGATTTCATGGACTTCAAGGCCGCCCGGCGCATGGACCGTTTCGCTCAATTCGGCGTGGCCTCTGCTCGCCAGGCGATTGCGGATGCTGGTCTCGACATCACAGACGACAACCGTGAGCGAATCGGAATTGTGGTCAACACCGGTGGCGGCGGGATCGGAACGATAGAGACTGAAGTCATCAATATGATCAGGAATGGCCCGAAGCGGGTTAGCCCCTTCCTGATCCCATTGTTCGCGCCGAACATGGCCAGTTGCCAAATCGCGATTAACTTCAACATTCACGGGCCAACGGTGACCTCGGTGGCGGCCTGTGCGGCCGGTGTCCAGGCGTTTGTCGACGCAATGCATATGATTCAGCGCGGTGACGCCGATGTCGTGATTGCCGGTGGCGCCGAGGCGGGCATCACACCGGTCGCGATTGCCGGGTTGTCGACAATGGGCGCGCTTTCGACCCGCAACGACGATCCCAAAGGAGCCAGCCGCCCGTTCGACAAGGGCCGAGACGGGTTCGTCTTTTCCGAGGGTTCCGCTGTCGTGATCCTTGAATCCGAAGAGCACGCCGTCCGACGCGGCGCCAACGTGATCTGTGAGGTCGGCGGCGGCGCCTACACCTCCGATGCGTTCCACATCACGGCGCCGGATCCCAGCGGCCGCGGCCAGTCGGCGGCGATTCGCGGCGCCCTCAAGCGGGCCCGCCTGGAGCCGCATGATGTCGACTACGTGGCGGCCCATGCCACGGCGACACCGCTCGGCGACATCGGCGAGACCAACACCCTCAAACGCGTCTTTGGCGAGCATGCCCTGAAGCTGGCGATATCCGCCAACAAGTCGATGGTTGGACACTTGCTCGGCGCGGCCGGCGCGGTCTCCGGGCTGGCCTGCATCCTCGCAATCCGCGATAGTCTCGTGCCGCCGACGATAAACCTCACCGATCCCGATCCGGCGTGCGACCTCGACTACACGCCGAACGTCTCCCGCGAGATGAATGTCGACGTGGCCGTCGCGAATGGCTTCGGCTTCGGCGGCCAAAACGCCTCTGTCGTGTTCCGAAAGATTTGACCGGAGTAGCGCGTCGCCTCGGCGGTCATCAGTTCGGCGCGACCAGGGCGTACATCGCGAGGTCCTCGAAGACCTCGCCTTTCCTGACGTATCCCTTGAGCGTACCTTCGTAGGTCAGGCCGGCGTTCGTCATCACCTTTGCGGACGGTGAGTTCCGAGGGAAGCACGATGACTCAACCCGATGAAGTGACAACGACTCGAGGGCATGCCGGGTAACCGCGAGCGCCGCTTCCGACATATATCCCAGATTCCAAAATGGGACGCCTAGCCAGTACCCCAAACTTCCGCGGGCGTGCCGTTGGTCGAGGCCCAGCCCGATCGCGCCGATCAGCAGGTCATCACCGTTGCGCACGATCGCCCAGTGAAACGCCTGGTCATCCTCGGCCTGCTGTTCATGGGAGGAAATCCACGCCTCGGCGGCGCCCTCCGGATATGGATAGGACACGTTGAGGGTTGTCTCGCTGATCTCTGGCTCCGCGAGAAGACCATGCACGGCAGGGGCATTCTCGATCGTGAATGGCCGAAGCAACAGCCGTACCGTTTCGATCGCAGGTATGCGGGAAATCATCGACACAAGAAGATCCTTTTCGTAACACGGCCAATCGGAGGTTGCGGCACATCACCGTTCCGAGGACGGCTCCATCACCACATGGCGCGCCAAACCGGCGAGATCGTGGATTGTGTGCACGGTGCGGCCCGGAAACATGTCGCGGAGGATGTGCTCGACCGTGCCGGTCTGGGCAGGATCCAGTTCCAGGCCAACTCCACCACCTGGGGCAAGGACTCCTGGGAGATCGGCGATCAGGTCCCTCACCAGGTCGAGACCATCGCGTCCGCCGTCGAGCGCGAGGCGCGGTTCGGCCTCAAGGTCCGGATTGCTGGCGATCTGCTCAGGTGTGAGGTAGGGGAGATTCGCCAGCACCAGATTGACGGGAGAGGAGAGTGGTTCGAGAAGCGAGCCTGGCTGAATTCGGAGCCGTTCTCGCCGCGTCGAATTGAGAAGCGTGTCCGCATTGCGCCGGGCAATGCACAGGGACTGCGCGGAAATATCGGTGGCGATAATCTGGAACGGGAATGGCGCTAGCGCCGCGAGGCTTACCGCAATCGCGCCGGCGCCCGTCCCGACGTCCACCACAACCGGCTCTTCCATGCTATCCAGCACGGCCAGCGCCCATTCAACCAGCAACTCCGTTTCCGGACGTGGAATCAGGACGCCCGGCGCGACCTCGAACGCTAGTCCCATGAATTCGCGAGCGCCAGTAAGGTAGGCGACCGGTTCTCCGGCCACGCGGCGAGAGAGTAGGTCGGCATAGAGTTGCACCCGACGGCCGCAAATAGGGTCCGGGTATTGCAGGAAAAATTCCGCCCGGGAGAGCCCCGAGAGGTGGCGCAACAATACTTCGGCATCGAGACGAGACGTTGCAATGCCCGCTTCGGCGAGCCGGGTCGCGGCATCGGACAGCGCTTCCTGATACGTGTGAGGTCTTTGGGTCATGCCATTATCCTGGAAATGCAGACACCCCCGCTCCGGTTCCTGACGATCCAGGGCGTGGCGCCAGAATAGCGCATGGTGATTGCGCGTGAATTGGGCGGTTTCACGGCGCCCCGCGTTTCGTTTGGGGCGCAACTGGAGTAGGATGCTCCTACACGTCGACTTGGGGCGCCAATTCTTGGGTAATGCACACGGTCTTCGTGGCGGCCCAGGAAGGCAGCCAGTTCCAGGCGTCGATGATTTGAAGCGGACGTCGATCAACCACAGGAGGTGTTCCCGATGTGTTCTCCGGAAGTCATGTCCAAAGTCCAGATGGCGTTACGTCGTGACGACAGGTCGGTCTCAAGACGAGGCTTGCTCGCCGCGAGCGGTGTCGCCGCCGCCGCGGGCGCCTTTGCGCCATTGACGCTCCGTGCCCAGGACGCGACGCCGGTGGCGACTCCCGTGGTCGAGGGTCGGACCATCACCTACAGCGTCGTCGCCAACCTGTCACACCCCCTGTCGCCAGAGTCGCCGGTCTGGCCAGGACGACTCCCGTTCCAGATGGAAACGGAAACGACCGTGGCCGACGATGGATTTGCGGCCAGCGTCCTCACCATTCACGAGCATATCGGCACTCATCTCGATGCACCGGCCCACTTCGTCGACGGTGGGACCACCACCGACCTGATCGGCGCCGATCAACTCGTGGCGCCTATGGCCGTGATCGATGTCGTCGCCCAGGCATCCGCCGATGTCGACTACGCGGTGACAATCGACGATCTACTCGCCTGGGAAGCTGAAAATGGCGAACTCCCAGTCGGGGCGTTTGTGGCCATGAACTCGGGGTGGAGCGACCGCTTCAGCGATGCCGAAGCCTTCGTCAATCTCGATGCCGATGGCGTACAGCACTATCCCGGCTTCGATCCGGAGGCGGCGACGTTCCTCATTGAGCAGCGCTCGATCGTCGGCATCGGCGTCGATACGCTAAGCCAGGATCCCGGAAATTCCACCGACTTCGGAACCCATGTCGCGATTGCCGGCGCCGGTTTGTATGGCGTCGAGTGCGTCGCCAATCTCGGTGATGTCCCGTCCAGCGGAGCGACGATCATCGTCGGCGGTCCCAACCACGAGGGTGGTTCTGGCGGCTTGGCGCGGCTCCTGGCCCTGTTCTAGAGCGGAAACCGAATGTAGTGCCTCGCCATTCAAAATTCGTCTGGTAGTGGCCGGTCGTCTCGTGCCGGGCAAACATGCACACGGTAAATGAGGACAAGTTTCGGCAACCGCTCTAGCCAGGGAGTACATTGCCGACAATCCACGCAAATGGCATGAGG
>Ga0183260_10003584_pt1 | contig 12497 bp, 9 predicted proteins | sample AntDrymUQ4972206_2_FD_129768 | JGI IMG/M metagenome (GOLD analysis project Ga0183260, IMG submission 129768) | Polar desert sand microbial communities from Dry Valleys, Antarctica - metaG UQ497 (22.06) (version 2) (version 2) | ecosystem: Environmental > Terrestrial > Soil > Desert | place...
AGCCCCCGGACTTCGAACCCGAGCACAACCAAGGAGCAGACCGTGGCCGAATCTGGCGATGAGCAGCCGCAACTGCGCATCTACAATTCCCTGACTCGAACGAAGCACCCGTTTCAGTCCATCGAAGATGGCAAAGTCGGAATGTACGTTTGCGGTGTGACCGTCTATGACGACGCCCACATTGGACACGGCATGTCCTCGATCGTCTTCGACGTGATTCGCCGCTATCTCTTGCATCTCGGGTACGACGTCCGGTACGCCCAAAACTTCACGGATATCGATGACCGGATCATCGACCGAGCGAACAAGGCGGGAGTCAGCGTCAATGACTTCACCGCCCGGATGATCGTCGACTGGTCAACAGAGATCGAGGCGCTCAACATCCTGCCGGCGACGGTGAATCCACGTGCCACCGATGAGATTCCCGAAATCGTCGAAATGATCTCAGCGCTTATCGAAAGAGGGCATGCCTACGAGTCTGAAGGGGATGTCTATTTCCGCGTTCGGTCGTTCCCAGGGTACGGTAAGCTGTCGCATCGCGCCGTCGACGACCTGATTGCAGGAACGCGCGTCGACGTGATCGAGGCGAAGAACGATCCGCTCGACTTCGCTCTCTGGAAAGTGGCGAAGCCCGGAGAGCCACGATGGGACAGCCCCTGGAGCCAGGGTCGACCTGGTTGGCACATCGAGTGCTCCGCGATGTGCATGCATCACCTGAATGGGATCGTCGATATCCATGGCGGCGGTAGGGACCTGATCTTTCCCCACCATGAGAACGAGATCGCCCAGTCTGAGGCGTATTCCGGCAAAGCTCCCTATGCAAAGTTCTGGCTTCACAACGGGATGCTTCAGCTCAACGGTGAAAAGATGTCCAAGTCGCTGGGCAATGTGATCAGTTTGGCGGAAATCATCGCATCAAACCGAGCAGCGGCATTCCGGCTCCAAGTGTTGCAGACCCATTATCGTGCGCCTCTCAACTTCACACGAGCCAGTCTTGACGCCGCGGAGGCAGGTCTTTCGCGTCTCCGTGCCGCAATGCTTCCGGTTGGTTCTGAACATCCACGGCAGCATGCCGAATCCAGTGCCCTGTCGTTGGGAAAGCTCGCGACGAGCGTTACTCGCCGGTTTCATGAAGCGATGCTGGACGACTTCGATACTCCTTCGGCACTGGCAGCACTCTTCGACCTTGGGCGAGCCATCAATCGCGGAAAATCGGACCCATTCTCATCGACTGCAATACGCGTTGCCCAATCCACGCTTGCCGGGCTCGCCGACATTCTCGGGATCGATCTCTTGGAACCGGAACTCGCGACCACGGACGATGCAGAGCCGTTGATCGACCTTTTGCTGCTTGTGCGCGATGAACTTCGATCGAGTGGACAGTTTGCGACGGCTGACCTGATTCGATCAGGTCTCCTCGACCAAGGAATAGTGCTTGAAGACAATCAATCAGGAACGACCTGGAGGCGGCGCTAGCGTTTCTCCGGCAGGAGCGAGGGATCGGTCCGGACCGCGTTCTCCTGGGCGAGGCGGTGCGGGCCGCAGCGACCGTAATCGACCAGATACCGGCGATCGGAGATCGCCTGCCGGACGAAATCCGGGACAACCTGGCCGAGGAGACCGACGACCTCGTGGACCGGTGCGCGATTCACCACCCGGCGGATCCCGAGAAGGTGGGACCGGAAGGACAAGGCTGGACGGACGCCGCGCCGGCGGGTCTCGTGATGGTCGTCAAGCCGTCAAACCATTCCAGGTCAAGGGCGAGCTCCTGTTCGGGCGCAACGCGATTCTGGAGTCGCTTCGATCATCCAGGCGATCGGCATCGCGACTCTGGGTCGCCGAGGGACTGCGGCAGGACGAACGGATCGACGAGATCGTCTCGCTCGCTCAGATGAACGAGGTGCTTGTCGAGTTCGTTCCTCGGACGCTGCTCGACGACTTGGAGCCGGATGTCAATCATCAGGGTGTCCTGCTCGAGACGCCGGATTTCCCTTATTCCGATCTCGAAGATGTAATCGAGAAGGGCGGCACGGTACTGGTGCTCGATCACCTGGCTGATCCACAGAACTTCGGCACCCTGCTCAGGGCAGGCGACGCGGCCGGGATCGCGGGTGCAGTCATTCCGTCCGATCGCTCGGCGAGCATCAGTCCGGCAGTCGTCAATTCATCCTCGGGTGCCGTGGAGCATATGGATATCGCGTTGGTTCCCAATCTCGGGCGCGCGCTGGAGAAACTCGAGCAATCAGGCCGGTGGATCGTCGGCCTCGATGGCGGCGGCGACGCGCAGGAACTCTTCGCCGCGGATATTCCGATGCCGGTGGCACTCGTCGTCGGCTCGGAAGGCAGCGGGCTGACTCCCAATATTCGCAAGCGGTGTCAATTGCTCGTGTGCCTGCCAATGCTTGGACACGTCTCCTCACTCAACGCCGCTACGGCTGGCTCGATTGCGATGTTTGATATCGTTCGCCGCCAGCGACTCGAGTTTCCATCGGAGGGTTGACGTTTTCCCCGGAAGGCGATGGATGTGATCGTGCAGTCGCCTTCAGCAAGGGGGCCGTCTCGCTCCGAGGACTCTCCACGAGCCGCCATTGACGCATTGTCACCGTCAGTGTAGGGTGTACGTACACTCTGGCAGGACGGTCCTTGCGATCCATCGCACCTCTTTATGGTTCGGGTCCTGCTTCACGCGTTGGGGGCTGGACTTGGGCGCGTTAGATCACCATTCCATTGCATCATCGTCTCGTGACAGGATCAGCCGGCGTACGTTGATCCGGGCCAGCAGTGCGTTCGCCGCAATGTTGGCCATCCCGGTTTCGACATCCCGTCGTGGACTCGCTCAGTCTGCCGGCACGGTAGCGGGAGAATGGTCACAACCAGCCAACATCGGCGGCGCCAACGCGATGTTGGGGTTCACCGCCGACTTTCCGTTTCACGCGATCGCTCCTCACTGGAGCGGAGAGACCGACTTCCCCGCCGCGGTGGAAATGCAGCTCAGCGCAGATGGTGAAATTTTTTCCGACCCGTTGATCGTCGGTCCAGCATCGGTCGATGCCGGACCGAAGGATCGTGATGGCCGTGTTTTCGGCCATCTCATCTCTACCGACACGGCGACCAGCGTACGATATCGAGGTCTCGACGCTGACGGCAACGACGCCGGAATACCCGGTCTCTCATTCACCTATATCGATGCAACCGGAGGTCCCACGCTTGGGGATATCTCTCCATCGACCCTCAATCCATCGCTCGATCGCCCGCCAATCGTTTCCCGGGATGAATGGGGCGCCAATCTCGCCTATGGCGGGTCTGATCGCGGCGCTAGCGAGTGGACACCGCAGTACCAGACCGTCGAGCACGTGATCATCCACCATTCGGAAACCCCAAGTTTCCGCGATCCGCTCGCGGAAATACGGTCGATCCACTTTTACCATGCAGTCACCCGAGGATGGGGCGACATCGGGTACAACTATCTCGTCGACTTCCTCGGGAACGTTTACGAAGGAAGGATCGGTGGCGAGAACGTCGTTGGTGGGCATGCCTACCAATACGCTCACGGCTCTGCCGGCATCTGCTCGATGGGATCGTTTTCGCTTGAAAACTCGACACCTGAAGCGATTGCCGGGTTGACATGGATCACAGCCTGGGCCGGGCGGTTGCTGGATCCGCTCGGTCAATCCGACTTTCACGAGGTCCCGAATCTCCCCACGATCTGCGCGCATCGCGACGTCAATGAAAGCACCTGTCCGGGCGATGGTTTGTATGCAGACCTCCCTTCGATCAGGGGAGCGGTCGCCGAAGTGATCGCCAGCAATCGTGATGTCCTGAGTGATCCACAATTCAGCCCTGGCCAGATCGTCGCGACGAACGCCGAGGGCGCCAATTTGCGAGCTCTTCCAGGCACCGACCGCACGGTCACGACGCCGCTGCCCTATGGTGCCGTTCTGCAGGTCATCGAAGGACCGACGACGGTGGGAGACCATCAGTGGTTTCAGGTGTTCGGCGACGACGGTGAGGGATGGATCGCATCCTCACTCATCTCCCCAAGCGACGCCTTGCCGCCGGTCGGCAAATACGCAGTCGGTGACAAACTCGTCGTCGATACCGACTCCATGAATATTCGATCCGAGCCAACGCTCAGGTCGTTGATTATGGCCACACTTCCTTACAATGAGCCGGTGGACATAGTGGAAGGTCCGATGCCGGCGAGCGGATATCGCTGGTACCGGCTCAACAGTGCCTATGGTTCAGGATGGGCGGCGGAGCAACACCTCATCGCTCCGGGAGCCAGAAAACCGGAGAGTCGATTCACCATCGGCGATGCCGTCGCGGTCGATGATCCTGATGGCCTGAAGCTACGTATCGATGCCTCGCCATCGGCAACCGTGATCGTTTCCCTGCCCTACGGTACGCGTGGCGCCGTGACCGACGGCCCCAAACTGGACGACCGCATCACCTGGCTCAAGATCCAGACCCCACTAGGAACTGGCTGGTGCGCCGAGCCATTCCTGATCGAGTCGTCATCGGCTGACCCGGTCGAGGCGCGGTTCGCGCTCGGTGATCAGGTAATCGTCGATACCGATGCGTTGAACGTGAGAGAGGCGCCAGGGGTCGACTCAACGGTGATCCTTTCGCTTGGTACTGGTGTTTCCGGCAAGGTCGTCAACGGACCCGAGTTGGTGTCCAATCTGAATTGGTTTCAGCTCGAAACTGCGTACGGCACCGGTTGGTGCGCCGAGACATTCCTTGCTGCCTCCGATGCCGATCCGTCTTCACGAGCTCCGGTGATTGGGGACATCGTCTTCGTTGACACAGACGGAATCAACCTTCGTACTGAACCCGGGATCGCCAAGGACATTGTCGCCGTGCTCTTCCAGGCGGAGACGGGAGAGGTTATCGACGGACCGGTCGACACCGACGGCTATCCCTGGATCCAGCTGCGAACTGACCGGGGCACCGGCTGGGGTGTGGTGCAGTTCCTGGGGATTGGCAATCCTGATCCTGCGAACGCCAGCGGGTTCACGATTGGTGACACGATAGCGGTCGACACTGATGGGGTAAACGTTCGAGCCGCTCCGGCGCTCGATGCCGAAGTGATGCGAATACTGCTCGCCGGCGAGCAGACGAGTATCGTGGACGGGCCCCAGGAGGCGTCAGGTTTCACCTGGTTCAAGGTCGTGACCGATGTAGGCGAAGGTTGGACGGTCGATCGCTATTTTCGACTTCAGCAGGCCTCAGGGCTGATCGTGGGGTCGACCGCGAGGGTCATTGATGGGGAACTCAACCTCCGAACCGGAGCCGGCATTGACAACGATGTATTGGCGATTCTGCCTGATAGCACCTTCGTCGACCTTATCGAAGGGCCGGTGTCGGATGGGGAGGCGGATTGGTTCAGGGTCCGCACGTCCCGATTCGGAGCAGGCTGGTGCTCCGGCGCCTACCTCGTTCGTGCGTAAGGTGTATCCAATTGATTACGTTGCAGCAGGATGGCGCCAGGCGTAAACTTGAGGTAGTCTGAACTCGCACACACTGGTGGGAGCGGAAGCATCTCGCCAGTGTGCATTTTGTGTTGGATTGCATTACGCCATAGCTGGAAGGTCTCCTCGATGAAAATCGTTATGCGCCAGGATGTGCCGAAGGTTGGCGAGGCTGGCACTGTGCAAACCGTCTCCAATGGATACGCACGAAATTTTTTGATTCCGAAGGGTCTAGCGGTCGTCGCGACTGACGGCGAACTGAAGGTTGCCGCTCATAACCTAGGCGTCAAGGAACGAAAGATCACCCGTCAAGAGGATCTTCTCCGGTCGCTTGCCGAGAAGATCGACGGGCAGAGGCTTACATTCACCGCCAAGGCTGGCGAGCAGGGCCGGCTCTATGGGTCGATCACGGCGTCGGATGTGGCGAACGCCCTCGCCGGGAAGATCGCCGAAGAGGTCGATCGGCGGCGAGTCGTACTCGACGAGCCGTTGCGAACCCTCGGCGAGCATACCGTCACGGTGCATCTCGTCGGTCGACTCCGGCCTCAAATCACTGTGGTGATCGAGGCAGAGCGGGTCGAGGAAGAACCCGAAGCGCCAGCTGAGGGACCCGCTGAAGACGCAACCACCGAGGAAGAGTCTGCGGAAGCGTAAGAACAGTCTCACCACCCAGGACGCCGCGCAACGGCCTCCTGGAACGATTGTGGATAGCCGACCCCGCCGGCCCTCCTCGAGGGAATCTCCGAATGGAAACCGCCGTCGATCGGTTGCCACCTCACAGCATCGAAGCCGAGCAGTCTGTCCTGGGCAGTTTGCTCATCGATCGCGACGCAATCATCCGCGTCGCGTCGTATGTGCGACCGGACGATTTCTATTTCTCTGCCAACGGCACCGTTTATCGCGCCATCCTCGAGCTATATAACCGGCGCGAGCCAACCGACTTTGTCACGCTTTCCGATGAGCTCGAGCGACAGGGAGTGCTCGAAGATATCGGAGGAATTGGCTACCTCTCGTCGCTGCTCAATTCTGTTCCGACAGCCGTTCATGTCGAGTATTACGGAAAGATCGTCGAGCGCGAATCAACTCGACGGCGACTGATCGATGCGGGCGCGAAGATCGTGGGCATCGGTTATCAGAACGAGGTCGATGCCGAGGATGCACTGGATGCCGCCGAACGCACGCTGTTCGATGTCTCGCAAAAGCGCCAGACGAAGGATTTTCAGTCCATCTCGGACGTGCTCGACCGGTTTTTCGACCAACTCGATTACCTCCACCAGCATCGTGGAGAAGTCGTCGGTGTGCCGAGTGGTTTTTCCGACCTGGATCAACTGACCGGAGGGCTCCAGCGTTCCGATCTCATTATCGTTGCGGCACGACCGAGTATGGGAAAGACAGCGTTCGCGCTCGGTCTCGCCTATGGCGCGGCGATTCAGCACGGTAAATCCGTCGGAATGTTCAGCCTTGAAATGTCGGCTGAGCAACTGGTTCAGCGTCTGTTGTCCACCGAGACAGGCGTGGATTCCCAAAGGCTACGTCTTGGAATGATCGACGACGGCGAGTGGGACCGGATCTCGCGGGCTTTCGGGCGCCTCGCGGAAGCGAACATCTTCATCGACGATTCCGCGAATGCGAGCATCATGGATGTTCGATCCAAGGCACGTCGCCTTCAGGCTGAGCATGGAATCGACCTGGTCATCGTCGACTACCTGCAGCTGATGTCAGGTCGCCGGTCAGAAAATCGCGTTCAGGAAGTGTCGGAAATTACCAGGGGTCTCAAGGGTCTCGCGCGCGAACTCAATGTTCCGGTGATAGCACTTTCCCAGCTGTCCCGCGCAGTGGAAACGCGGGCGGATCACAAGCCGATGCTATCCGACCTTCGCGAGTCGGGATCGATCGAGCAAGACGCCGACATCGTGATGTTCATCTACCGCGATGAAAAATACGACGAGAACTCCGAAAAGAAAGGCATCGCCGAGATCATCGTGGCCAAGCATCGAAATGGACCTGTCGGGACGATCAACCTCCGCTTCTTCGAGCGGACCGCCCGCTTCGCCGATCTCGAACTTTATCGAGAGCCGGACACGTAATGCCTCGTGGACAAACCCGGTCCGGTTCGAAGCGTTGGTTCACAGGGCTTCTCACCTCGGCAGATCCTCACATACCCGTTCCACGAGCCTTTTTCACGGATATCCTCCCCGGTGTGTCCACGATCGAAGAGTTGCATGTCACGCTCGCCGCCCTTCGCCTCCTTCACGACGCCGGCGGATACGCCGCTCCGGTCTCCGAACGATCCATTATCCGGGACAGCGACCTGCGTACCGCGTTGAGGACTGAAGGTAGTCCGCGCGATCCAGATAATCGGATTGCTCAGGGGCTCGAGCTGGCGGTGGCGCGCGGCTCCTTGCTCAGGCTAATCACCAGTTCTGGTCGAAAGCAAGTTGTCTGGTACTATGTCAACACCGCAGACAACCGCGGTGCCGTTTCGATGATGGCGCAAGGGCAACTCGCTCCACCAGAGTCAGTCTGGATCGATGAAACTCCTCCCCGTGTCGAGCTTGATCGTCCGAACGCATTCCGGCTTTACGAGCAGAATATCGGCCCACTTACACCACTCGTCGCGGATCAAATTGGGAGAGCGCTCGAGGAATACCCCGCGGACTGGATTGAAGACGCGATGGAAGAAGCGGTCTCCTACAATCGACGAAGTTGGCGCTACATGGCACGGATTCTGGAAACGTGGTCAGTTCAAGGACGCGGCGAACGCGACAATTGACGAGGCGGCACCAGTCATGACTCGTTCCATGGAGCGAACAAGTTAAGGCCCTTTCAAGCGTCTTTGTGCAACGAGGAACCGACATGAAGCGAATCGGCGATGTGATGAAAGCGTCACCAATCCGGCCTCCTCAGGAGACTCAACCAGGAAACATCAAGATCAGCCGCCGTGAAGCCGCTCAATGCCCGATCTGTCAAGACGCGGGCTACCTGCGAGCCGACGTTCCGGTGGGACACCCGAGCTTTGGGCGGCTGTTTCCGTGCGGCTGCAAGCAAAAGGAAATAGACGAGAAGGTCGCGGACAAGCTCCAGCAGCTTTCGAATCTGGATGTCTTCACTCAGCAAACGTTTGAGGATTTCGACCCTGATGTTCGAGGTGCGCAGGAAGCCTACGACGCATCACTTCAGTTCGCTCGTGAGTCAGTTCATCGTTGGCTCTTTCTTTCTGGCCCCTGTGGCACCGGGAAGACACATCTTGCCGTGGCGATCGCGAAACACGCGATGCATTGGCACAACATGAGTGTCTACTTTGCCGTCGTCCCGGATCTCCTCGACCATCTTCGGGCAACGTTCGACCCCAACTCGGGTACCGGGTATGACGAACGATTCAACACGATCCGGAATGCAGACCTGCTCGTGCTTGACGACTTGGGCACTGAGAACGCCACGCCTTGGGCGCGTGAGAAGCTTTATCAGATCATCAATCATCGCTATATGGAGCAATCGCCGACCGTGATCACGTCGAACGTCAAACCCGACAAGATTGACGGACGGATTTTGTCAAGAATCCTCGACCATCGTCTCACGCAGCACATCACAATTGACGCAGAGGATTTTCGACGATCCGGAGATCCACGGCGCATGCTGCGGAATCTTCGCGGATAACAGCTTGACCGCTCCGACTCCATGCACGCGATGCACTAAACTAGAGTAAGTGCATCGAGAGCACTTGGAAATCGGTTCCCGACTACTACGCACGGCTGGATGCGAGACCGACATGACAACGCGGTTGTCCTCCTGGAACGATACGGCAGTGACCACACCATGGATGACGCTTCGAGCCGAATCGTGCTTCCCTATCCTGCAGACCTGGTCCGTCCATGTCTAACCTGGGATGGCTTGTCACCCGATTGGCCGACGTTCGGGTGATCGCCGATGTCCTCGTCGTTTCACTCATCATCTATTGGCTGTTGTGGGTCGCTCAGGGAACCCGGGCACTTCATCTCATTCGTGGAATCGTCACACTCTTCGCATTCCTCTACCTTCTCGGGTGGGTGTTTGAGTTTGAGACTCTTAACTGGATGTTGAGAAACGTCTGGCCAGGTCTAGTGGTCGCAATTCCGGTGATTTTCCAACCGGAACTTCGGCGAGCATTCGAGCAGCTCGGTCACACCGGATCGTGGCTCAAGAATCCGTTTCCGGGCCCGGAAGAAGCGGGAACCGACCATGCGGTCGATGAAATCGTTCGTGCGGCCACCCAGCTTTCACGGCTCCGGTATGGGGCGCTGATGGTGATAGAACGGGAAACAGGATTGCAGGACTACGTCAGCAATGGCGTCTCACTGGATGCGGAGATATCGCGGCAACTGCTCATCAATGTCTTCTTCCCGAACTCGCCGCTCCATGATGCGGCTGTCATCATCCAGGGTGATCGCATTCTGGCGGCGAGCGTTGTCCTTCCGCTGACCGACAACATTTCTGCCTCGAGCCAACTCGGAACTCGACACCGAGCCGCGATTGGGGTGACGGAGGAATCCGACGCGCTGGCAGTGGTGGTGTCGGAGGAAACGGGCCAAATGTCCGTTGCCCATTCCGGTCGTCTCATCCGCAACCTGGATCAGGATCGACTTCGTCGCGTGCTCCGGACCCTGCTTCGACTCGATCGGCCGAGGACGAATCCACCAAGCCCGGAACGGCGTTTCACGATCGGCTCCTTGTTCCATCCCAATGGATCGGCCGGAGTGTCGCCCAGTAAGGCTGCCAAGAAGCGAGAGAGAAATCCAACCCGCACGCTCTAGTTCCAGGGAATCGCTACCCTATGCGCCTGCTGAAACAATTCAATCCACAACCAAATCGTAATCAGGTCGTGCGGTTTGCCGTTTCACTTCTCCTTGCGACGTTACTGTGGGGATGGGTTACGCAATTGCAGGATCCGTACGTCTCCGAAGACACTCGCTTCGATGACATGCAGATCCAGCCAGGAATGCTGCCCGAATCGCTCCAGCTTGTTTCCACACTCTCTACCGCGAATGTCACGCTGGAAGGGAGTAGATCGCTGATCGAGGAGACGCAACGTTCTGAAGTGACCGTGAGCGTGGATACCAGCTCGGTGAACGGGCCCGGTACATTCACGGTTCCTGTGCTCGTGAACTCTCCGGACGTTAGCCGTAAATCGGTGGACCCGGAGGAACTGACCATCCAGGTCGACGAACGGGTGACGAAAATCTTTCCTCTGACGATTCAGAACGCTTCGGAACCGGATGCTTCGCGATTAGTCGACAATGTCGCGCCCGAGGTCTCTCAGGTAACCGTCAGTGGACCGTCATTCGCGGTCGATCGGGTCGCGGCAGTGTTTCTTCCGATCACGGTTGAGCAGCAAGTTTCCGACTACGATGCATTGTTTTCACCCTATGCCGCGGACGACTCTGGACAACAGATCATGGAGGTGGAGATCCTTCCAACTGAAATCCGGACGAGGGTCGGAGTCCAGACGCGAGGAAAGAGCGTCTCCGTCATCCCAAATATCACCGGAGTACCCGCCGAAGGCCTAACCATCACGCAGCGCCAAGCCGTTCCGGACACGATCGTGGTGGATGGCCCGCCGGAGGTGCTCGACGACCTGCTCTTCGTCAACACCGAGCCGATCGATGTCGCGGATGTAACCGAATCGTTTAGCACTCGTGTCGGTTTCGCTGATCTGCCGTCAGGCGTCACGGTCATCGATCCGATTGAAGAGACCGTCGATGTTCGAATTGCCGTCGAAGACACGTCAACCTCTTCCCAGACGCTGTCGTCGCTGCCGGTGGAAGCAATCGGGCTAAATCCAAACCTTGCGGCCACATTCGATCCATCGACGGTTTCGATTCAGGTGACTGCCCCCGTGGAACTCCTCCAGGTGATGGACGCAGAGGACATCACCATTCTCGTCGATCTCACGGGCCTGGACGCTGGGACGCATGTGCTTCAGCCTGAAGTCACCGTGCCTCAGGGAGCCACCTGGCTAAGCAACGAGCCGGGTGTGGTGACCGTCACTATCGCTCCGTCGGAAGGCTTTCAGGGAACGCCAGTATCCTCGACTCCCGCTCCGCCCTCTTCAGAAGGAGGATTACCTCAATCGCTAATGCGAGCGGCGGAACGTTAAGAGCGAAACAGATGCCGATGATGTTCGCGACATCCGTTGCCGTGTGCGCTCGGTTCACTTGCCACTCAGGCTTCGGCGATCGAATCGTCGTCCTGGTTGGCGCCACTTGCGATTGCGAACTCCATGTCATGAGCGAGAAGGATCGCTTCGGCTACTTCCTTCATCGACTTGCGCGCATCCATGCTGGTCTTGCGAATTCGGTGAAAAGCTTCGGCCTCACGAAGACCGTGCACTTCCATGAGCACGCCCTTGGCGCGCTCGATGACTTTCCGGGTCTCAAGCGCATCGCGGAGATCACCGACCTCACGCTCAAGTGTGCGAAACTCGTTGAAGCGAGCTCGTGAGAGTTCAATCACCGGCATGAGTTCCGCTTCGCGGAACGGTTTCACCACGTATCCGACGACGCCCGCATCGCGCGCCCGTTCGACGAGGCCCTGATCGGAGTATGCGGTGACCAGAACCACTGGAGCGATACGTTCGCGGGTGAGTTCCTCAGCAGCCGCGATCCCATCGAGGCCCGGCATCTTGATATCCATAATGAGCAGATCGGGTCGAAGACGGCGTGCCAGTTCCATGGCGGAACGTCCTTCGGAGGCTTCGCCGATCACATCGTACCCAAGGTGCGTCAGCATCTCCCGCAGGTCGAGCCGGATCAACGACTCGTCGTCGGCGATGATGATGCGCCATCGTACTGATGTATCCGAACCACGATTCATCGAACGTAAATCCCCTGACGAGTGAATACGACCCCGCAAGATGTCGACGGTCTTTCCAGGTGGCCGAGAGGATTTCGAACGCGCGAGTGGAACAGATCTCTGTGCTGAAAGGTTGGTCGGGGCGAGAGGATTCGAACCTCCGACCACCGGTACCCCATACCGGTGCGCTACCGGACT
>Ga0183260_10003585_pt1 | contig 12495 bp, 9 predicted proteins | sample AntDrymUQ4972206_2_FD_129768 | JGI IMG/M metagenome (GOLD analysis project Ga0183260, IMG submission 129768) | Polar desert sand microbial communities from Dry Valleys, Antarctica - metaG UQ497 (22.06) (version 2) (version 2) | ecosystem: Environmental > Terrestrial > Soil > Desert | place...
GAGCCCGGCGCGCGGCCGGAGGTCTTCGCCTACGGGCTGCGCAACCCGTGGCGCTACTCCTTCGACCGGCTCGAGGGGTCGCTGTCGATCGGCGACGTCGGTCAGGACAACCTCGAGGAGGTCAATCTCGTCGCGCGCGACGCTGCGGCGGGAGCCAACTTCGGGTGGTCGGCCTTTGAGGCGAGCGAGCGATTTGACAGCGATCAGGAAGCACCGGGGCACGTGCCCCCCGTACTCGAGTACTCGCTCGACGGCGACACCTGCGCGGTGACGGGCGGCTACGTCGTGCGCGACGAGAGCCTGCGCTCGCTCTATGGCCGCTACCTCTATGCCGACTTCTGCCGCGGGGAGCTGCGCAGCTTTCCAGCCGAGCCCGAACGCGAGGCGCGCGACGACACCGCGCTCGGACTCGAGGTCCCGCAGCTGAGCTCGTTTGCCGAGGACGACCAGGGACACGTCTACGTGATCTCACTCTCGGGCCCGGTCTACCGGCTCGCCCCGGACAGCTAGACGCTCGCACCGCAGCCACACGGGGGCGCCGGTGTTGAAGGCCATACTCCCCCGATGCCCGACCCCCGATCCGACCCCATCTCACCCCGGCGCCTGCTCGTCGCGGTCGCGGCAGTAGCGGTGCTGGCCTTGATTGTGGTGCTCGCGCGCGCCGACGACGAGGCACAAGCCGACGCCAGGCAGGCCGTCGGCGGCGGTGAGGGCGGCGTCGCCCTCGCCCAGATCGGCGAGTTCGACAGCCCCGTCTACGTCGAGGACGCACCCGGGTTCAAGAAGCTGTTGTTCGTCGTCGAGCTGCCGGGAACGATCAGCGTGCTGCGAAACGGCAAGCCGCTCGCCCGGCCCTTTCTCGACATCAGCGAGCAGGTTTCCTTCCAGGCCGAGGACGGGCTGTTCTCGGTCGCATTCGCTCCCGACTACCGCAAGAGCCGCCGCTTCTACGTCTACTACGTAAACAACGACGGCGACCTGCGAATCGACGAGTTCAAGCGCCGTCGCGGGTCGACCACGCGGGCGAATCCGACCTCGCAGAGAAACGTTCTCGCGATCGGCCATCCGCAGTTTTCCAACCACAACGGCGGCCAGCTGCAGTTCGGCCCCGACGGCATGCTGTGGGCGGCGACCGGAGACGGCGGCGGAGGCGGCGACCAATTCGACAACGCCCGCAACCTCAACGTCCTGCTCGGCAAGCTGCTGCGCATCGATCCGAGCGCCAAGAAGGGGGCCTACGCGGTCCCGAACGACAATCCATACGTCGGCCGCGACGGCGCCAATGAGGTCTACGCCTACGGGCTGCGAAACCCGTTTCGGTTCTCCTTCGACTCCGCGACCGACGCGCTCGCGATCGGGGACGTCGGCCAGGCCGAGGTCGAAGAGGTCGACTACCTGAGCCCGGCCGCTGCTCGCGGCGCCAACTTCGGCTGGCCCCAGTTCGAGGGCAACCTCGCGTTCGACATCGCGCGCCCCGGCGCCGATCCGCCGACCGCCCCGATTCACACCTACTCGAGCGGCTCTGGCAGCGGCAACTGCTCGATCACGGGTGGCTACGTCGTACGCGACCCCCAGCTCGCGTCGCTGTTCGGGCGCTACGTCTACGCCGACCTCTGCGCGGGCCAGATCCGCAGTTTCATCCCCGGGCCCACGGCCTCGACAGACGACAAGGCGCTCGGCCTCTCGGTCGGCTCGCCGACATCGTTCGGGGAAGGCCGCGGGGGAAGCATCTACGTGACCTCACTCGATGGACCGGTCTACAGGCTCGTTGCGGGCTGACGCGCGGCTGATTGCCGTGGCGGCGATCGCAGTCGCGATCGCCGCCACGACGGCGAGCTTCGCCGCGCCGCAGCATGCGCGCCAGCAAGCCGGCGACGGAGTCGGCGGGGTCAAGCTGCAGGAGGTGGGCCAGTTCGACAAACCCGTCTACGTCCACCAGCCGCCGAGCGGTGCCGACGGGCTGCTGTTCGTCGTCGAGCAGCCGGGGCGGATCAAGGTGGTCGAGATGGCGACCGGGGCCGTGTCCCCCTTCCTGAACATCGAGGGCAGGGTCGCGTCGGGCGGTGAGCAAGGGCTGCTTTCGGTGGCATTCGCCCCCGACTACGCCGACAGCGGCCGCTTCTACGTCTATTACACGGCCCCCGGGGGGGACATCACCGTGGAGGAGTACCGGCGCTCTGCCGGCAACCCCCTGCAGGCCGACGGATCGAGCGCCCGCAAGCTGCTCGACATCGAGCACTCCCGGTTTACGAACCACAACGGCGGCCAGTTGCAGTTCGGCCCCGACGGCTTTCTATACGCCGGGACGGGCGACGGAGGCAGCTCCGGCGACCCGATGGAAAACGCCCAGGACCGCAACAGCCTGCTCGGCAAGATCCTGCGAATCGACCCCTTCAACGGCAAGCGCTATGCGATCCCGAAGGGCAACCCCTTCCGCAAGGGCAAGGGTCGCGACGAGATCTACGCGCTCGGGCTGCGCAACCCATTCAGGTTCTCGTTCGACCGCGAGAGCGGCAACATCGCGATCGGCGACGTCGGCCAGGACAGGCGCGAGGAGATCGACGTCGAGACACCGGAGTCGCTGCGGGGCGCGAACTTCGGCTGGGACGCGTTCGAGGGCTTTAAGCGCTACAAGTCGTCCGACGCGAGCCCGCCGCCGCGCGATCACGAGCGCCCGATCCACGACTACTCGCTGACGGGCGACACCTGCGCGGTCACCGGCGGCTACGTCGTCCGCGACCCTGAGCTTCCGTCGCTGCACGGCCGCTACGTCTATTCCGACTTCTGCGCCGGGCAGATCCGCAGCCTGATACCCGACACCGGTGGCGCGCGCGACGACAAGCCACTCGGCCTGTCGGATTCGAATATCTCGAGCTTCGGCGAGGACGCCACCGGCCACGTCTACGTCGTCTCGCTCTCGGGAACCGTCTCGCGGCTGGCGCCCGGCTGATCCTGGCCGGCCAGCCAGCGGGCATGTAGAGTCTTGACGGGCGCATGGAGATCGAGACCGAGGCCACCAGGGCCGAACCCGAGTCCCCGCCGAGCGGCAACGGCGCCACCGCGTCCGCCGCCGACACCTTCGAGGTCCACAACCCGGCCGACGGGTCCGTCGTTCAGACGCTCCCGGTCGACCCTCCCGATCGCGTCCGCGAAGTCGTCGCGCGCGTTCGCGGCGCCCAGCCCGAGTGGGAGGCGCTCGGGATCGCCGGTCGCTACCGCGAGCTCGGCAAGCTGCGCGACTGGCTGATCGAAAACGGCGACCGCGTCGCTGACGTGATGCGCTCCGAGACCGGCAAGGTGCGCGGCGACGCTGCTCTCGAGACTCCCTACCTCGCGGACCTGATCAACTTCTACGGGCAGAAGGGCCCTGGGTATCTGGCCGACGAAAGCCCGACGCCGCATCTGCCCCTGTTTCGGGTCCGCAAGCTGACGATCAGCTACAGGCCGTATCCGGTCGTCGGGGTCATCAGCCCCTGGAACTTCCCCCTGATGCTTTCGCTCGGCGACGCGATCCCGGCGCTGATGGCCGGCGCGGCGGTCGTGCTGAAGCCCTCCGAGTTCACGCCGCTGTCGCTGATGGAGGTCGTGCGGGCCTGGAAGGAAGAGATCGGCGGTCCGGACGTACTCGACGTCGTCAACGGAATGGGCGAAACCGGCGCGACGCTTATCGACGAGGTCGACTTCATCCAGTTCACCGGCTCGGACCGCACCGGCAAGGTGGTCATGAAGCGCGCCGCCGACACGCTGACCCCCGTCAGCCTCGAGCTCGGCGGCAAGGACCCGATGATCGTGCTCGCCGACGCCGACCTCGAGCGCGCGACCAACGCCGCCGCATGGGGCGGGCTCGCCAACTCGGGCCAGATCTGCATGTCGATCGAGCGCGTCTACGTCGAGGAGCCGATCTACGACGACTTCGTCTCGAAGCTGACCGAGAAGGTCTCGAAGCTGCGTCAGGGGCCTGACGGCGGCGACTACGACTCCGACGTCGGTGCGATGGCGACCCCGGCCCAGGTGGAGATCGTCGCCGACCACGTCGAGGACGCGCGCAAGGCCGGCGCCCGGATCCTGACCGGCGGCAAGCGCAAGGACGGCCCCGGCGACTACTACGAGCCGACGGTGATCGCCGACGCCGACCACTCGATGAAGGCGATGACCGACGAGACCTTCGGCCCGACGATCCCCGTGATGAAGGTCCGCGATGCCGACGAGGCGGTGCGGCTCGCCAACGACAGCCGCTACGGCCTGTCGGCCTCGGTCTTCTCCACCGACCACGAGCGCGCCGAGGCGATCGCGCGCCGCATCGACTGCGGCGCCGTGAACGTCAACGACGTGCTCGCCAACTACCAGCAGCTCCCGCTGCCGATGGGCGGCTGGAAGTCGAGCGGGATCGGCTTTCGCCACGGTGCCTACGGGATCCGCAAGTTCGTGCGCTCGGAGTCGATCACCCAGCCGCGAATGCGGCCGCTGGCCTCCGAGCTGCAGTGGTTCCCGTACGGCAACCGCAAGCGCTCAATCATCCGCAACATGTACCGCTTCTTCAACTCGCGCGGCCTGCGCAACCGGCTCGGTCTCGGCCGCCAGCGCTAGACCGGCCGCGGCGCTGCGCCGTGGCGACCCTGAGGCCGCGCGTCAGCACTCCGCCTGACTCGACGCCCTGGCTATGGTCATCGACATGAAGCGGGTCGACCCAACCGCGACAGTCATGGGTCCCAACGAGCGCGGCGTCTTCGTCGCGCGCTGGCGCGAGATCGAAGGCGTGCACGCGGAGGGAAGATCTCCTGAAGAGGCGCGGCGCGCTCTCTTCGACGCCCTGGTGGAGCAGCTGCGTCGAGGCATCGACGACGACGAGCGGGCGCGGCTCTCGGCCTTCAGGCGACTGAGTCCGGCGGAGCGAACGCGGCGGGCGACAGCTCTCTACGAACTGACTTGGAGTCGCGAGTGAGCGACGTTCCCTTCCGGCCCGCGCCGCTAATGCGGGCGCTGGTCGATGCCGGGGTGAAGTTCGTGGTCATAGGCGGGCTGGCGGTCACGGTTCACGGCCACGAACGGTTCACCGCCGATCTCGACCTCGTGCCCGACCCGAATGCCGAGAACCTGCGGCGGCTCGCAGCCATTCTCGCGGAGCTGGCCGAGGACGAGTCAGACGCGTCGCTTGCCCTCGAGCTCCGCACTCCGTCGTCGAGACGAAGTTCGGCCGGGCGCACGTGATCCGCAGTGTCAAGGGACTGCCTCCGTACCCGGACCTCGAGCGCGACGCGATCCAGGTCGAGTTCGCCGGCAGGCGCGAGCTCGTGGGCTAGCTGTGAACAACGTGGTGAGGAACTACAGCTAGCTCACTTCTACGCGTCGTCGATTATCAAGGATGACGCGACTACTCGGCTGCGGGAACTAGCTGCTCGCGCGCCTGCTTGGCGGCGTCAACCATGTTGCGCAGCGCGGCCTCGGTCTCGGGCCAGGCGCGTGTCTTCAGACCGCAGTCGGGGTTGACCCAGATCTGGGCCGGCTCGAGCACGTCGGACGCGGCCCGCAGCAGCTCCTCCATCTCCTCGGTCGGTGGGACGCGCGGTGAGTGGATGTCGTAGACGCCGGGGCCGATATCCTGGCGGTAGCCGGTGCGCTCCCAGTCAGCCAGCAGCTCCATGCGCGAGCGCGCCGCCTCGATCAGCAGCACGTCGGCGTCCATCTGCTGGATCTGCTCCATGATGTCGCCGAAGTCCGAGTAGCACATGTGGGTGTGGATCTGGGTCTCGTCGGCGACGACGGCGACGCTGACGCGGAAGGTGTAGACGGCCCACTCCAGGTACTCGGCCCAGCGGTCGCGGCGCAGCGGCAGGCCCTCGCGGATCGCGGGCTCGTCGACCTGGATCACCTTGATCTGAGCCTGCTCGAGGTCGGAGACCTCGTCGCGGATCGCCAGCGCGAGCTGCTCGCAGGTCTCTTCATCGGGCTGGTCGTCGCGCACGAAGGACCACTGCAGCATCGTCACGGGGCCGGTGAGCATCCCCTTGACGGGCTTGTCGGTCAGCGATTGCGCATACAGCGTCCAGTCGACAGTCATCGGGGCCGGGCGGCGCACGTCGCCGAAGATGATCGGGGGGCGCACGTAGCGCGAGCCATATGACTGCACCCAGGCGTTCTGGGTGAAGACGTAGCCCTCCATCTGCTCGGCGAAGTACTGGACCATGTCGTTTCGCTCCGGCTCGCCGTGGACGAGCACGTCGAGGCCGACGTCCTCCTGGAAGCGGATCACGCGCTCGATCTCGGAGCGCATCCGCGTCTCGTATTCGTCCTGGTCGATCGTGCCCTCGCGCAGCTCGGCGCGCGCCTTGCGGATCTCGGCTGTCTGGGGATAGGAGCCGATCGTCGTCGTCGGGAACAGCGGCAGGCCGAGGTTGGGGCGCTGGGCCTCGCGGCGGGCCTCGAAGTCGCTGTCGCGCTGGGTGTCGGAGGCATCGAGCGCCTCGACGCGCGAGCGCACCTCGGGGTTGCGGGTGCGATGCGAGTTGCGGCGGTCCTCGAGCGCGCGGTCGTTGGCGTCGAGCTCGGAGGCGATCGCCTCGCGTCCCTCGCCGAGCCCGCGGGCCAGCACGGCGACCTCGCCGACCTTCTGCTTCGCGAACGCCATCCACGAGCGCAGCTCGTCGTCGAGGTCCTCGTCGACGCCCGCCGGCTCGGCATCGAGGTCGACCGGGCTGTGCTGCAGCGAGCACGACGTCGAGACGACGAGCTCCTCGCAGTGGGTCTCGAGGCCCCCGAGCAGGTCGAGGCTGTGCTCGAGGTCGTTGATCCAGACGTTGCGCCCGTCGACGATCCCCGCGAACAGCGTCCGGTCCTCGAGGCCGCCCTGCTTTGCGATCAGCTCGACGTTGTGGCGGCCGCGGTGGAAGTCGAGGCCGACGCCCTCGACCGGAAGGTCGCGAAGCACCCCGTAGGCGTCGCCGACGTGGTCGAAGTAGGTCTTGACGACGATCCGGGTCCGCTCCTTGACGCGCGACAGCTCCTCGTAGGCGACCCGCAGAGCGCCGAGCTCGTGCTCGGAGCGGTCCATGACGAAGCAGGGCTCGTCGAGCTGGACCCACGAGGCGCCCTGCTCGGCGAGGCGCTCGAGGACCTCGCCGTAGACCTCGAGCAGGTCGTCGAGCAGCGTCAATCGGTCGAAGTCCTCGTCGACGCCGTCGGCCGACTTGCCCAGCAAGAGGAAGGAGACCGGCCCCACCAGTACGGGCACGGTGTCGATGCCGAGCTCGGCCATCGCCTCGGCGTGCTCGTCGAAGGGCTTCTGGCTCGACAGCGAGAAGCTGGTGTCCGGCCCGAGCTCGGGGACGATGTAGTGATAATTGGTGTCGAACCACTTCGTCATCTCCATCGCGGTGACGTCCACCCCGTCGGCCTGGCGCCCGCGCGCCATCGCGAAGTAGGTGTCGAGGTCGACCTGGTCGCCATCGAAGCCGTAGCGCTCGGGCACAGCGCCGACGAGCGCGATCGTGTCGAGCACCTGGTCGTAGAGCGAGAAGTCGTTGGACGGGATCAGGTCGATTCCCTGCTCGGACATAAAGCGCCAGTTGTCGACCCGGATCTGCTTCGCCGTCGCCAGCAGGTCGTCAAAGGAGACCTCGCCCTTCCAGGCCCCCTCGGTCGCGAACTTGAGCTCGCGCGCGGGGCCGATGCGGGGGAAGCCTGAGACGTTGGAGAGGGCCATGGGTAAGGCCGCCGACGCGGTGGGAGCGGTCGGCGGGCGCTTAGGGTAGCGACATCGTCGCCACCGGCGTCCTCGCCGCCGAGCGGCCCCGGCGTCCGCGGCCCGGTCTAGGTTTCGTCGCGATGGGCGCGACGATCCGGGAGGGGACTCTGGACCTGGCGGGCGCCGGGACACGAGCCCTCGAGGTGGCCGGGTCAGGTCCCCCGATCGTCCTTCTCCACGGCTTTGCCGACAGCGCCGACACGTGGCGGCCGCTGCTCGCCGAGCTGGCGCGGCGCGGGCGCGCGGCGCTCGCCGTTGACCTCCCCGGCTTCGGCGCCGCGTCGCGGCTCGACCGCGAGGGCGACGTGCTGCCCCAGCTCGACCGCTTCGCCGCGGCAGCGGTGCGCCACGCGATCGCCGAGCTCGGCCCGGGCGCGGGCGCGGAGGCGGTCCTCGCCGGAAACTCGCTCGGGGGCTGCGTCGCGCTGCGCGCCGCCCAGCGTCCCGAGCTGCCGCTCGCCGGTGTCGTGCCGATCGCTCCCGCAGGCCTCGAGATGGCGCGCTGGCTCGCGATCATCGAGGGCGAGGGCGTGCTGCGGGCGGTGCTGCGTTCACCGATCCCCGTCCCCGAGGCCGTCGTGCGGTCCGTCGTCGGCCGCATGTACCGCACGTTCGCTTTTCTGCGGCCCGGCGACGTCCCCGACGAGGTCGTCGACGCGTTCACCGGCCACGTGCGCTCTCGGCGCGACGCGATCCGCATCCTCGCGACGGGCCACCGGCTGCTGCCGGAGCTACGTGACCCGTTCAAGCTGAAGCGGATTCGCTGCCCGGTCCTCGTCGTCTGGGGCGACAGCGACATCATGGTGCTGTCGCGTGGCTCGCAGCGCGTCCTGAGCGAGCTTCCCCAGGCGACGCTCGAGATGGTCGAGCTGTGCGGCCACTGCCCCCAGATCGAGGCGACTGAGCGCCTGGCCGAGCTGCTCGAGGACTTCCCGGCGCAGCTCGCAGTGGCTGCCTGATCAGTCCGCGGCGAGCCGCGAGACGGAGTCGGTCCCGGCCGGAATCTCATGGCCGAGGTGCGCAAGCACCGTCGCGAAAACGTCAGCCGTGCGCATCGGGCCCTCGGCGAGCAGGGCGCTGGCGGCGACGGGAACGAGCATGTGGCCGGCGTGAAGCGCCCCGTGCGAGGAGAAGTGCTCGGGGTGCTCATAGCGCTCGCGCAGGTCCCATCCGGGAGTTGCGGAGACGATCAGGTCGCCGCTGCGGCGGGAGCGAAAGAGCTGCGCGATCTGGACGAGGGCGTCGGGGTGCCCCGTCTCGAACGTCAGTCCCAGCGCGTCCTGAAACGACATCCGCCCAGGTAGGTCGTTCCAGCCAAACGGGTCGCTCTGCTGCCGCGAGTACGCAACACCGCCCTCGTGTTCGGATAGGCGCGCGGCGCCGCGACGGCTCTCGATCCAGGCGCCACGCTCACCGTCACGGGTGATCACGAGGTCCACGCCGGGCTCGGCGAGCAGTCCCTCGCGCAGTCCGGGGTGGCGACGGTCGATCTCGTCGCGCGACGGCGCCGGCGCGTCCCAGCCCGCGCCCCGCAGATAGACGTGCGCCATGCCGTTGCCCGACACGCAGGCGACGGCGTCGGGGTCGCGCTTGAAGACGTCGCGGCTGTGGTAGGCGGTGCGAAGGCCTAAGTCCTCCTCGAGGCGCACCGGAAGGTCGTAGTGGGTCTGGACCGGAGTGTGGCCGTGGTCGCTGCACAGCACGATCAGCGTGTCGTCGTAAGCACGGGCCCGTCGGAGCTCGCCGGCTGCGGCGCCGACGGCGCGGTCGATACCGCGGTAGCAATCGAGCGCGCCGTCGCCCGCGGGATCGACGTAATGGCTGAACCAGTCGATGCCGGGAAAGGCGACGAACCGCAGCTCGCTCTGCATCGCGGCGGCTGCGGCGAGCCCGCGCGCAGCCCATGGCTCGGCGTCGCCCCAGCGCTGCGAGTAGTGGATGTAGGGCCACAACAGCTGCTTGCGACGGCCATAGAGGTTGTTGTCCGCCGGCACCCCGCGAGTCAGCACGCCGAAGACGTTGACCGGGTTGTCGGTTAGCTCGAACAGGGTGCGCGCTCGTGGCGAGACGTCGCTGTTGAGCCACCAGGCCTCGGGGCCGTTGTAGCTGCGCATGCACCACTGCCCGGGCCAGAGTCCCGGCCTGTACGCCGAGCGGTCGAACCAGCGATATCCGGGTACGTCGGCCGTTCCCGCGAAGCAGCCGGTGAGGATCGGGACGTGTGCGGGGCCGGTCGTGCTGGTGAAGGTCGATGTCGCGCGGCGGTAGGAGCCGCGCTCGACGACGTGGTCGCGGATGCTGGGAAGCTCGCCCGCCTCGAGCAGGGCCTCGAACGCCTCCGGCCGCGCCCCGTCGGCGAGCACGATCAGCGCCGAGCGAGAGCGCTTCAAGGCAGCGACGTCCAGCCGTTGTGGCTTAGCGGGATCGAGGCAACGTCGGTGAACCTAGGCGGTGGGCGCGGACTGCCCGGCTCGATCGGCGTCGCGCGACAGCCGCACGGGGGCGGTCTGCAGGGCGCGCAGGCGCAGGTCCCGCCAGGTGACGCCCTCGCGGACCAGGGCCGGGACGCCGAGCGCCACTGCGGTCGCGATCTCGACCGCCTGGAGGATGATCCCGTAGGCGAGCGCGTCCGCGGCGCCGACCCCGAAGCCGCCCGACAGCACGCTGATCACCGCGAGCTGGAAGACGCCGATGTTCGACGGCGTCGCGGGCACCACCGCGGTGACGTTGACGGCGAACAGGACCGCCGCCGCGGCGGCGATCTCTCCGTCGAAGTTGAGTCCGAGCGCCTCAAAGAGCGCATAACAGGACAGTGCCTGCAGCGCCCACGCGAAGAGCTGAGCCCCGGCCGCGAACGACCCGCGGCGCACGTCGCGAAACACCGTCAGGCCGGAGCGCACCTCAAGCAGGCTGCGCCGCGCCGTCGCCGCGAAGCGCGCGATGCGGCCGCTCCCGCTCTGGCGTACGAGTGACGGCGCCGCGGCGACGCCCGCCAGCAGCAGCACGGGCACGAGGCTGATGAGGAAGAAGGCCTTCTGGTTCTGATGAAAGAGATCGGTGGTCGAGACGATCACGATCCCGAGGATCACGAGCGCCAGGATGTTGAGCAACGTCTGCGAGACGAGCGTGCCGACGACGACGGGGAACGTCTCGCGCATGCGCCCCATGCGCCGCGCGACGACCATCGCCCTGGCCGGCTCGCCGAGGCGCGCGGGCAACGTCGCCGACATCAGCACGCCAACCATCGTCCCCGACGTGATGTCGCGGCGCCGGACCCGCCGCCCGGGCAGGGCCGCCCGCACGATCGCGTACCACGACGCCGCGCGCACGAACATCGAGGCCATCATCAGGCCGAGCGCGATCACCACCCATCCCGGCTTCGATCGCACGAAGCTCTCGGCGACGCTGTCGAGCCCGATCCGGTTGGCAGCCAGCGCCGTGAGCCCCACCGCGAGCAGGCCGGCGGCCCACATCGCGACGCGGCGGATCAGCGCTCCGCGGCCACCGCCGGGCTCGGGATCGAGCGACGGCAGGCGCTCCGGAGGGCGCCTCGGTCCTCCGGTCGCGGGTGCGAGGCCGGCGCGCTTGACGATGCGCTCGGCGGCGCCGCTGGGCGCGGGAGATTCGATCGCGAGCTCGTAGACGTCGGTGAGCTGGTCCGCGATCCGCGGCCACGCGTAGCGGCGCGCCGTCTCGCGCGCCCGGGCCCCCATCGCCTCGCGGCGCTCGGGATCGAGATGCATCGCCTGAAGCGCCTCGGCCAGGCGCTGCGGGTCGGCGGGCGGGACGAGCACGCCGTCCTCACCGTCGGTGACGACGTCGCGGTAACCGGCGTTGTCGGTGGCGACCACGGGCGTGCCCGCGGCGAAGGCCTCGATCAGCACCATTCCGAAGCTCTCGCCGCTGAGCGAGGGCGCGCAGAGGACGTCGGCGTCATGAAGCCGCTGCCACAGCTCGGTTCGCGGGACCCGGCCGTGCGCTTCGATCGAGTCCGCGACCTCGGGGTCGGCGAGGTAGGGCTCGAGCTCGCCGGCGCTCGTGCCGACGATCTCGAGCCGCGCCGGGACGTGCTGGATCAGGGCCGAGAACGCGCTGAGCAGGACCGGCAGCCCCTTGCGTTCCTCGGGCCGCCCGACGAACAGGATCCGCAGCTCGTCGTGCGCGGGCTTGGGGCCCGTGGGGGGACCGTCGAGGTCGACGCCGTTGGGAATGATCCGATAGTCGCCGCCGAAGAAGCGGCGCCCGGTCCAGGCGGCGGCCTCGGAGACGGCCACTCTGGCGTGGAGGTGGTTGAAGCGGCGTCGCGCCCCCAGCAGGTTTGCGATCGCGTTCGGGACCGGCTTGGTCGAGTACGCGTGGAAGGTGCCGACGACCGGCGCGCCGGGGTAGGCGCAGGCGTCCCAGCCGATCAGCGGCGCCGGCGGCTCGTGGACGTGAACGACGTCGGGATCGCTGTCGCGCAGCTCGCGGCGCAGCTCGGCGATGCCCTCGGGAAACGGGCAGAGGTTGCCGATCGAGCCGTTGACCGAGAACCCGAAGGTGCGCGCCAGCGGCACGAGATAGTCAGGCTGCGCGCGGTCCTCGGCCGGTGCTCTGTGGAGGATGCGGCTGATGCGGTCGGGGGGGTCCCATGGAGCGAGCACGCGGACGTCGTCGCCACGGCCGAGAAACTCCTCCGCGAGAGCCTCCACGTGGCGGTTCACGCCTCCGCGATAGGTCCAGGAATATGGCGTGACAAGCGCGATCCGCATCGA